>Ga0210395_10000358_pt1 | contig 35843 bp, 23 predicted proteins | sample IncBWH4OmetaG_FD_150861 | JGI IMG/M metagenome (GOLD analysis project Ga0210395, IMG submission 150861) | Forest soil microbial communities from Barre Woods Harvard Forest LTER site, Petersham, Massachusetts, United States - Inc-BW-H-4-O ... | reverse complement strand
TATTCTGGCGGCTGGGCACGCATCATGTGACCTACATTCACGATACGAACGAAGTTGGCGGTCACGAAGCGATGGGGGTCGGTGCTACTTATGTCGCGGCGCCCGGAAGTCCCCCGGGCTGCAGCCCATACTCAAATTATTGGACGGTTTTGTGGGACTTGACGAATCTTGGGGGCAATCCTGGAAACTGGGCAGGGGTATTTAGTTGTTCTCCGATATGGGGCAGCGATGATAACCATTTCTCGTGGCTCAATAACTACAACGATATCGATGCGAACTCCTATCCCATTCTTTCTCTGACCACCACTGCGACCACCAACACGGGAGCGCCTTACGAATGGGAACTCGACATGTTGAATATGGCCGCAGCCAATGCTGCGCGAAGGATCGGAGTTTATCGGACGTGGCCGTCGAGCGAAACGGTTTGGAGAATCGCTCACACTTACAATGATCCGGTCAACCGTCAGTGTGCGGCCCAGGGATACCAAAGTCCGAACATTTCCACTGACGGCAAATATATATCTTTCACCAGCGACTGGCTCGGAGAAACAGGAACTGGCACCTGCACCAACCGTCGCAGGACCGATGTATTCCTGGCCAGACTCCGATTAAAATCCGTTAAAGAGTCTGAGAAATGAATGCATGATCGATCTTGATCGCCGGGTGCCCCATTTCTCGCGCGTTCTAGCGCGAGCCGTTCTTTGCGCGAGAAGTGGGAAGGGCACGGCTTCAGCCCTGCCACCACCGTCCCTATGACTCGCGGGCTTTAGCCCCTGAGGCCACTTCGCGTACCGCGAACTTGATAAGGGAAGGCCCAGTCTAACCACGCGCCTCAAAACTGCTTCCGACCTCGCTGTGCCTTGTAGTCGTATTCCGGATCGAAATCGACCGTGCCGAAGTCTTCCAAAATGCGCAGTTGCTTGCGATGTCGGATGTACTCTTCAAGCGCAACTATCACAGTTTCTTTCTTGGTCTTATGACCACCGAGGCGGCGAGCTTCTTCGATTAGCCGATTATCGATTGCGAAGTTGATATCCTTCGTTTTATCGTCTCATGGACTCGCGTTCAACGCCCAAAAATAAAACCGGGGACGGTTTCCCGTCCCCGGCTCCAGACTGTTCTCTCCGCGACCTACTGTTCCACCGTATCCAATTCCACGCCGTCCCCGGCATGCACGTCTTCCATTGCGAACACGATCATGCCAGTTGCCGTGGTATTGGTCACGCCGATGATCACGATCTCGCCCACCGCTCGGCGCGGCAGGTCCCGTACGTGAATCACCGGACCGTTGCCCTTGGTGAACATTGCAGGATCGACCGAGGGCGTCTTTTTCTGAGTGTCCTCGGCAATCGCCGCCTTGAACGACAACGAATCCACCGGGTCATTCAGATCGGCCACATACGAGCGCACCGCCCGGTAGAAGTCGCCAATCTTCACGCCCTGGTTCGCACCCACGTTCAAGTAAACCTTCTGCCCAGTACCCAGTTGCGAATCGAAATCTTTTCCCATCACAATCCGTCCAGAAGTCTTGCCGCTGGCCGGCAGGAAGCGATCGAAGTGAATTGGAGTATGGAAGGTCACTGCCTGCTTCTCGGCAAACGGAATCGCCGTGTCGCCGGGATTGACGCCGTCGCACGCATATTCGATCTGCCCGATCGCCGTCCGGCTACGCGTGTCAATGATCTTGACCCGTCCCACTTCTTCGTAGGGCTGCCCGGTTTCTTTCAGCAGTTTCTTTTGCCCGGGAAAGGTTTCATATTCGTTGATGTCGCGCAACGCGCGCACAATCTCGTACTCCGCACCCGCGCTGTAGCCCGAGCCCTGAAGATAGATCATGTCGCCGCGCGTGAACTTCGTCGTGGTCGGCGTCTGCAGTCCGCCCGCCACGAAAGCGGCGTCCGGCAGGGTCTGCTTGCTGATGAATCCAGCACAATACAAATCGGCGTAGGTGGGCGTTTGCACCCGCAAGGTGGGAAAGCTGGCCGAAGTCGGGGAAGTCCCCGCCGGCGCTACTGCTGAGTTCCCGTCAGCTCCGCTTTGCGCCCAAGCCGCCGTAACCAGCAACAACACGAACAGTCCTGTTTTCTTCATGTTACCTCCGGGAAAGGACGATCTCGTCCCCCACCCTAGTTAAGTGCAAGAAAAGAAGCCAAATGCCAGATAGGAAAGGCTCCAGTCGCAAGGTAACAAGCAGGTAAGGGTGGGTCAAGGTTACGAGGGTGTTGGGCACCCTTGGACCACAGGGGAGCACAAGTTTTTCGTTCCTTGCGATAATCCGTTGTTGCATAAATAATTAAGGCCCTGTAATAATTCGCCGTCATTCAGTACTGCCCCAAGTTGGGCGTCTGGGTGTGTTGCGCCAGACTTCTTAATTACGAACGAATGAATTCTGCTCCTTCGTACACGCCACGTCTGTTGCCCCTGCGATTGCCGCGCGTCTGCGTGGCCGTCACCGGTGCCGACGCCAATGAGATGGTCGACAAGGCCGAGCATCTCGTGCGGGATAACTCCTTTCTGGAGTTCAGGTTAGACTATCTTTCGAAGCCCGGCCTGGCGCTGCCGAGAATCAAGGGCTTTATCGGATCTCATCCCGGCACGGTGGTCATCGCCACCTGCCGCCGCGTGGCCAGCGGAGGCAAGTTCAAAGGCTCCATCGCCTCGCAGTTGGACGTCCTCAGCAAAGCCGCAGCCTCCGGCTGCCAGTTGGTCGACGTCGAACTGCAAACCGCCCTCAAGTGCAAGCCGGAGCAACTGCAGAAGCTGCGCACCCGCGCCGCCCTGATTCTCTCGTTCCACGATTTCCGCGCCACCAAGAAGCTCGATGAAACTTTGGAGAAGATGCTGGCCTACCCGGCCGACTTCTACAAAATCGTCAGCACCGCCACCACCCTCGCCGACAACGTGACCATGATCAAATTTCTGGCGCGCGAAGGCGACCGCCATTCGCTCGTCGGCATGTGCATGGGAGAACAAGGCATCATCAGCCGCGTTCTGGGCGTACGCGCCGGAAGCATCTTCACCTTCGCCTCCGTTACTGCCGGTGAGGAAACCGCTCCCGGCCAGGTCACCGCGCAGGAATTGCGCAACGTATATCGCATCGAACGCGTGGATGTGGCCACGCGCGTCTACGGCGTAGTCGGCGATCCCATCGCGCACTCGCTCTCACCCGCCATCATGAACGCCGCGTTCCGCCGCGAGAACGTCAACGCCGTCTATCTCGCTCTTCACGCGAAAACGCTGAAAGATCTGCTGACCTGCGTGCGCGACATTCCCATCCACGGCATCAGCGTGACCATGCCGTACAAAGAAGCAATCCTGTCGCACCTCGACAACACCGACTCTCACACGACGAAGATCGGCGCCTGCAACACGGTGGTCCGCGCCCAGGACGGCAAACTCTACGGCTTCAACACCGACGCCTCCGGCATCGTCCGCCCGCTCGAGCGCCGCCTGAACACTCTGGAAAACGCCCGCATTCTAGTGATCGGAGCCGGAGGAGCCGCCCGCGCCGCGGTGTTCGGTCTGAAGGAACGAGGCTCGGAAGTCTACATCCTGAACCGCACCGCAGGCCCCGCCAAGAAACTGGCCCACCAGGCCCACGCCCGCCTGATCAAGCGCCCGGATCTGAAGAAGCTAGCCTTCGACGTGATCATCAACGCGACTCCCGTAGGCATGGGCAACACCCGCGATACGCCGCTCCAGGAAAACGAGATCAACGCCCGCTACGTCTTCGACATGATCTACGATCCGCCCGAAACCCGCTTCGTCAAGCTGGCCAAGCAGCGCGGCGCCCAGATCATCCCCGGCATCGAAATGTTCGCCCACCAGGCCGCCCGCCAGTTCGAAATCTGGACCGGCAAACCCGCCCCATGGGACGAGATGCTGCGCGTCGTCCTGCTAGCCCTGCAAGAGCGAACCGCGCGAGCCGCAGCAAAATAAGATATAATTTGGACTCCCCACTCAAGCCCCAAAAGCGGAGCTTGACCGGGAACGTGCGCAGGCCTAACCCTCGATCGAACGTTCTCGGGTTAGATCCGGATTTTTAGCCCCTCGACTAACTCATAAAGACAGGTTCACAGGTTATAATCCCTCGTCACGCACGCTCAGACACACCCCCCGCAGGAAAAATGAAGCCTTCCGATGCCTTTCGCAACAAAAACGTTGCATTATTCCCTATGCCCAAAGTAATATGCACTTAGGGAGCGTGACTGTAAAGGTACTCCCGGTTTTGTAAGCCCTGCACCGCCCGTTTTTCCACAACTTCCTAGATCGCTGTACAAGCTTTGGCGAAAAACTCGACGTGAGAGACGGCCCGGTTCGTCTCCATCCCGGTTCGGAGAGTTCAACATGGCGTGGTACGCGTACTGTCTTACCGAGCATCAAACCCTCCCAAATGGAACCCGCACTCGCCGCCCTTTCCTGCTAGAGGGCGTTCAAGGAGTGAACGGCGCAGCGGTTCTGAGCTATCCCAGTGGCGAATTCGCGGTAATTGTCAGCGAATATGACCACACAGCCGGTGAGCTCGACCACAAGGCAGCCATCGAACATGCCCGCGTGGTCAGCAACTGCTTCCGCAATTCCACCGTCCTTCCCTTCAAATTCGGCACTATTTTCGACAGCGATGACGCGCTGCGCCAGGCCGTCCGAGTCAACCGGCGGGCTTTTGGCCTGAGCGTCGCCAAACTGCGCGGAAAGTCCGAAATGCACATCAAACTGATCGTGCGGGATGGTTCCCTGCGCGAAGCCATGATCGACGTAGTACTGCCCGACACGGTCGGCGGCGACTACCTGTCCAAGCTGAAGGTGAAGGCGTCCCGCGAACGCGAGCGCCAGACCAAGGCGCGGGCACTATCGGTCCAGGTACACAAACTGTTCAGCCCGCTGGAAGAAGAAGTCAGCTGCAAGAAGGTCGCGCCCGAGGGCATGTTGATCGACATCGCCCACCTGATCGACTCCAAGAGCGTGGAAAAATACCAGAACCGCTACTCGACCGCCGCCAAGCAGTTGAAGAACTGCGAAGTCGCGATCAGCGGTCCGTGGCCTCCCTATCACTTCCTGCCCGGCAAGCTGCGCACCGTCGCCGGCAACAGCTAGGCCTTACGAATAGAGATTGACCCGCGCCCATGGCTGGCCCAGAACCCGCCATGGGCTTGGTGTTTGCGAGGATTTATGGACGAGACTGCATTCAATATGCATTGTGTTGCACTTCCGATTTTCCTCTAATATTTCATCGCGGCGCCGCACGGCGCTCTACACTCTCACTAAGTCCTTCCGCGTCATTCGTTTATGCGGCGACGCTCGAGCAATCTCAAGGCACGCAAGCTTTGGCGCGGCAAGTGCATCTCTTCAGAGTAATAAAGAGGCCGCAAACTCTAGCAACATGACCTTCTCTCTTTTCGATTCCTCGCGTCACTACCCGAGCCGTTCCGGCTGGCGGAACGACTTTCATCGCCTTTCCTGACATGCCCACCAAATCCGTAGCCTCTTGAAACTTGGCCCCAGCAATGGGGCCATTTTTTTGGGGGGCCGGCACAATTTGGTCGGATGGTCCGGTGTCGTCCCCAAGCCCTTGCCTCTGTCGGGACAGTGGCTCAATCGCCCGAGAGCTCCAGCGTCAGTTCGATGCTTTTGTGTTCACTTTCTTCGAGTTTGATGGTCTTGCCGGACGACTCATGCGCACGTAAGAATTCGGAATCGGTAACGTCGGGATAATCATCATCAAGGGCAAATATCCGGTACTCGCCTGGGGCCAATCCATGCAGACCGAATCGGCCTCGGTAATCTGTCGTCGTCAGTTGGTAAAGGTCCCGTCGCAGGTGGCGGGTCACGTCCGGGATGGCGACGACGTGAACGTCACTGGCTGGTTCGTTCTTATCGTTCAAGACGACCCCGTCGACAGTCGCCCCTTTCGCGCTGACGACCACGTCCAGCGAGTAAGTTGCACCGCCGACCGTGAAGCCGGAGTCGATTATGTCCTTTCCCCCCAGAGTCACTGCCTTTACGAAATAATCGCGCAGAACCTTGTCAGATGTGGTCCACAATCTATAAGTGTCGCCGGGCACGTCCTTCATCTCGAATGATCCGCCGCTGCTGACCTCGCCATGCACGGGACGCTCGTCCCAATAGAGCGCTTCGAAACCGTTCCCGGAACTGGTTGACGATCCCATGGGCGGCGCTGGCCGGTTGGGATAGAGATTCACATTCACTGAAGACCAATCGATCTTCTGACCGTTGTCCATGCGGAACTGGCCCCGAACCCGGCCATTGGGAACGGGGGAGATTCGCAAACCCTCCACGTCGCCATTCATTACCTGAACAGTCTGGTCTCCGCGCATCACCCGCGGAGACAAGCTGCTGCCAAACACCAGGAGGACACTGTAGGACCCAGGGAGCATGCCGCGAATGTCGAACTTTCCATCTTTGTCGAGCGGCCAATTTTCAATAGCAGCCATGAAATCATCATCGAGTGGACGCAAGACGACACTGACTTCGTCGGTTGTTCCGGCGGGAAGGTTAGTCACTTCTCCCCGCACATGAAGCAAGTGCGTCAGAGCCAAGGCAATATTGGCCGGCGTTTCGTCGCCAGCGCGCAGCACGAGGGGGAGCGCTTGGCTCTTGTCGGTTGTTCCTGGGAAGTACGTTACGCCGTAAACGGGCGGCCTCTTATCGCTGCCCTTGGTAGACTCCACCGATCTTCTGAGCAGACGCAGAGGGGTTACCATGACCAGGTAACGGTTTGGCGACAAACCGCCGATGCGGTACTCTCCGAGGTCATTTGTGAAACCACCCGAGACTGCCGGGACGATGTTCCGATTGAAGTGCGGCGGAATGGCGGCGACCTCGACATTAGGTACCGGATCGCCGTCAGCGTCAGTAACCTTGCCAGTGATGACTGCGGCCGGAGCCATGTGGAAAAGCAGATCCTTGACGTCTTGCCCGGGCGCGAGAGAAAGGAGCATTTCGTCGCCGTGATGGCGCCTTTCGGCATCCACAAAACCAGTGCGATCGTAGTGCAGGCGGTAGACACCTGGCTTCAAATCCTCAATCTTGAAATGGCCCTCGGCGTCTGTGGCAGCTGAGTACCCTTGTTCTTCCACTTGCTGATGCTCCCCGATACTGAACAGTCGGACATCCGCCTTCCTGACGGGCTGCCCGCCAGGCTGCTGAACAATCTGGCCCTCAATGGTGCAGTGAGTGGGTGGCTTCGAGGCGGGGATCTGAGCCGCAATCGCTGATGAGAACAGCAGACACAACGGAAGCGCGAGTCGGGGCTTCATCGGTATATACCAGCGGAGAAATCAAGACAATCAATTCTAATTCCGGCGCGGTTCCGTAACTCTGGGTGGCCCGTCATTGCGTTCTGTGATGCCTGTACGCTGCATTGGTGATGCGAGCGAGGGCTGAAGCCCACAAAATTCTTATCGCTTACGCGGCCCTGAAGGGCCGCTCTTCCACGGCGGTGCGCGCATTCACGCGGTCTCTAAAGCCCGGCTACTTCGTCCATGCATGCTCAATCTTCGGCGGATGCTGCAAGGTTTGCATCACTACGCAATACTGTTCCGTCTTGGCCTGCAATGCGGACAACTGCTCCGCAGTAGCTTGCGGGGCGCGGACGTCGAACTTCACCCGGATATTTTCAAATCCGACTGGCGCTTCTTTCGAGATTCCCAGGGTTCCCTGCAGATCGAGATCGCCTTCGACGGTCACGTCGATGCCCTCGGTCGGGATTCCCATCGCGGCGGCGACCATCTGGCAGGTGATCTGAGCGCACGCCGCCAGCGCGCCCAGCAGCAAATCGCCGGAGCAGGCGCCCGTGCCCGCGCCGCCGACGCCTTTGTGCGCCTGCGCGTTGTAGATCGCCCGGCCCAGGTCGACTGAGCACGAGATGGGCGCGTCCGTCTGCGTCCCGCGGGCGATCAGCGTAATTTTCGAGCTCTTCGGGTCCTGCCGGTAATGCTCTTTCAGCGGGCGCTGCAGCGATCGCACATCCATAGGTTGCACATCCATGAAGGGTCTCCCGGGAATCTGCGGTATTATAAACCGACTCTGGGGGGCTGCAGCGGAAGGCGTTGCGGCGGTGAGTCCAAAATCCGAGGTAAATTCTGCAGCCAGCGTCTATTCTCGCTGGCCAACAGCTGCGCGACGAGGTCCATGAACCCGCCGTCCAATCCAGACATCTCGCCCGACACAGCGCCAAATATCGCGGCCCCCGCGCTGTCGCCGGGAACGCGCTTCGGAGCCTACGAGATTATCGAGCGCCTGGGCGCCGGCGGCATGGGCGAAGTGTATCGCGCCCGCGACACTCGCCTGGAACGCGAAGTCGCCATCAAGACTCTTTCCCCGGAGCGCTGCTCTGAACCGGAATCGCTGGCCCGCTTCGAGCAGGAAGCGCGTTCGGCCTGCGCGCTCAATCATCCCAACATTGTCACTATCTATGAACTGGGGCAGGTAAAGGGGACGCGCTACATCGCCATGGAACTGGTGATTGGCGAAACGGTGCGCGCCCTGCTGGACTCTGGCCCGGTGCCGTTTCGCAAAGCGGTCGCAATCGCCGGCCAGGTTGCCGACGCGCTCGCGAAAGCCCATCAGATCGGCCTGGTTCACCGCGACTTGAAGCCGGAAAATCTGATGGTAACCGGCGACGGCACGGCCAAGGTTCTGGATTTCGGCCTGGCCAAACTGCGTGCGGTCAAACCCGCCACTAACTTCGATTCCGACGCCACCACAACCATCACCGAACATGGCATCATCATGGGCACCGTCGGCTACATGTCGCCGGAGCAGGCCACCGGCGAGGAAGTCGACTTTCATTCCGACCAGTTTTCTTTCGGGTCGGTGCTCTACGAGATGGTCACCGGACTGCCCGCGTTCCAGAAAAAGTCCTACGCCGAGACCACGGCCGCGATCCTCCGCGATGAACCGGAACGCCTGGGGGCAAAATTGTTGCAAGCACCGGCTCCCTTCATCTGGATCGTCGAACGCTGCCTGGCGAAAGACCCGAAGCAGCGCTACACGTCGACTCGCGACCTCGCTCGCGACCTGGCCGCCGTCCGCGACCGCCTGGTCGATGGGCAGGTCCGCTCCGAGCCTCGCCCTAACAACTTGCCCGTGCAGCGCACCGCATTCATCGGACGCGAGCCCGAAGCGGCCGCGCTTCGGCAGCTCCTGAGCCGCGCTGACATACGCCTGGTGACCCTCACCGGGCCGGGAGGCATCGGCAAGACTCGACTCGCCTTGCAGGTAGCCGGCGAAATCGCTGGAGAATTCTCCGCGGGCGTCTACTTCGTTCCGCTGTCGGCGGTCGCCGACCCTGGCTTGATCGCATCCACCATCGCGCAAGCCGTGGGCGTACGCGAAACCGGCAACCAGCCCGCACAGGAAAGCTTGCAGGAGTACATCGCCGGCCTGGACCAGCCGATGCTTCTGCTGCTCGACAACTTCGAGCACCTCATCTCGGCGGCGCCAGCTCTGGCGCAACTGCTGACGGCAGGATCGAATCTGAAAGTCGTCGTCACCAGTCAGGCGCCGCTGCACATCTACGGCGAACATGAATTTCCCGTGCCCGCGCTGGGGCTAGCTGATCCGAAATCCATTCCGCCGCTGGAAACACTTTCTCGTCTTCCGGCGGTTGCACTTTTTGTAGAGCGCGCCAAAGCGGTGAAGCACGAATTCGCCCTGACCAAAGAGAACGCGGCTTCTGAGCAGCCATCTGCGCTCGCCTCGACGGCCTGCCTCTGGCGATTGAACTGGCGGCAGCTCGCGTCAAGTTGCTTTCGCCGGCCGCCATGCTGGCACGGCTGGAGAGCCGTCTCAGTTTGTTGACCGGCGGGGCGCGCGATCTGCCGACGCGGCAACAGACTCTGCGCGGCACGGTGGAGTGGAGCTACGGCCTGCTCAACGCCGCCGAACAAACCTTATTTCGCCGACTCTCGGTTTTTACCGGTGGCTGCACGCTCGAAGCCGCCGAAGCCGTATGCGATACCAAGGGCGATCTCGGGCTCGATATGCTCGACGGCATGGCTAGCGTGGTGGACAAGAGTCTGGCGCAGCAAGTCGAGCACATCGGGGCCGAGACCCGTTTCTTCATGCTTTCCACGATCCGCGAGTACGCTATGGAGCGCCTCGCCGCGAGCCACGACGAAGCCGCAACCCGCCGCGCCCACGCCGCCTACTACCTGGTACTCGCCGAGGAAGGCTCACAGGACGCGGCCGCGCAGTCCGAATGGCTCGAACGTTTCGAAATCGAGCACGACAATTTCCGCATGGCGCTCGATCATCTGATCAAAACCGGAGAGGCCGACTGGGCGCTCCGCCTGGGCACCGCGCTGTTTCGCTTCTGGGAAACGCGCGAACATCTTAGCGAGGGCCGGGACACAATCGCCCGGCTTTTGTCTATGGACGGCGCCCCGACCCGCCCCAAACTTCGCGCGCGCCTGTTGTTCGCGGGCGCAGTGCTGGCCGGCGGGCAGGGCGATTACGACACGGCCCGACAGTTGTTCGAAGACAGTCTGGAGACCTGTCTCGAACTCGGCGACAACCGCGGCGTCGCCGTAGCTCTGAACGCGTTGGCCATCAACGCGCGCGATCGCGGCGAACTCGCCGATGCTTCGTTGCTGTTCGAGCGCTGTGTCGCCATCTGGAAGGACCTCGGCGATTCCGCCGACATGGCCCGCGCCCTCAGCAATCTGGCCAACGTGATGAAGTTGCGCGGCGAGTTTGCGCACGCTTTTTCGCTCTATGACGAGTGCCTGGCAATTTTCCGCAAGGTCGGAGATGGCGCAGGCGCCGCCTGGACGCTTAATTACCAGAGCGACGTGGCTCGAGAAAAAGCCGACTTCGCCGCCGCCCGGGCGTTCTGCGAACAGAGCCTGGCGGCGTTTCGGCAACTGGGTGACGGATGGGGCATCGCCAGCACGCTTTCCGATTTAGCCGGTCTCAGTTTCGATCAGGGCGACAACGTCGAGGCGCGCCGCCTCTACGTGGAAAGCATTCGGATGTTTCAGGAACTCGGACACAAGCGCGGCATCGCGCGCACCCTTGAGTGTCTGGCCGCCAGCGCGGCCGCGCAATCCCAGGCCGAGCAATCGCTGCACCTGGCTGGCGCCGCCGCCGCACTGCGCCAACGCTTAGGCGCGCCGCTCACTCCCGCGGAAGCACAAAAATTAGAGAAGGCCCTGGAATTCGCACGCCGCACTCTCGGCAGTGCCGCCGGACTAACCGCATGGATGGAAGGTTGGGCAATGCCCGTGGAACAGGCTGTGGAAGAAGCTCTCAGTCGCAACTAAAAACTGAGCATAACTCCCCCCTGTTTCCTCCGTGTCCCCTGTGGTGAACGGTCTTGGGTCGTCGATCTTAGGGCTAACGCTATTAGTGTGCAGGTCGTGGGCTTCAGCTCAATCCGCGGTTCCGGGATCGATCATCCGCCGGACCGCGGATACGCGATTCGCCGGAAAGCCTCCGCGTCTCGCATGTTCGCGAACCGTTTCCTCGTCCGGCGCCAGGTACACACAATAAATCTTATCCCCGGTGACATAGCTATGCAGCCACTTGATGGCCGGCCCCATATCCTTCAACACGCCGACGGATTTCTTGGCGACTTCCTGCCATTCCGCATCCGACAAACTACCTGCACCCGGAATTTCGCGTTCAATCACAAATTCTGGCATAAGCACCTCAACGAGCGGTCATGGTATCAGATTTTTTCCAAGATCGCTGTACCAGCGCAGGACTCGGAGAGTGCGCATGGGCGAATCGTCACAGAAAAGAGGCCAGCGCCGAAAATGGCGCTGGCCCGTGGAGGCGTTACGCTATGCGCTCAACGTTGTATGTGCGCTCCTCTCGGAGGATTGTCGCGCTTGGGCGGTTCGCTCTGCCTTTGCGGTCTCGGAGCGCTGGCCCTTGGGGTTGCCGTATACGACCGAGGGGCTGGGCGTGAAGCACTCTGCCTTGCCGGGGGTGCCGGTCGCGGCGCGCTCTGCGCATGCGACTGGTACGAGGGCCGGGCAGCTTGCCCACCATACGGACGCGCTGGGTTTGACGGCCGCGTATTCTGTGCACGCAGTGTGTTCTCCTGTCGCGGCGGTTTCGAGGTGTGGGAACTCGGCGGCGGGGAGTACGTTCTCGTCGAACGAGTGTCGGACGGACGGCTCGCACTCGTCCGGTTATTGTTCGTCTTATTATTCGTCGGATTGTTCGTCTTATTGTTCATCGGACGATTTGCGTTCAGTGGTCTATCCGAGTTATTGCTCCGCTTGGGCGAATTCGCCGGACGATAGGCTTGGTTCGAGCCCCGTGACGAGGAGCGATTTCCGGCGGAACTATTTCCGGACGGCCGATTGGCCGCTGAGGCCGAGGCTCGCGCCTGCTGGGGCGACATTGCTGGAGCATGGTAAGCGCCTCCAGCAGCCCTGGCGGAAACTACACCGCTCCGAAAGTCGCCGGGGCGCGCAGTAGCTGCTATAGACGGCCGGCCATGGTTCTCGCGCGCGAACAGAGCACGGTTCTGGCTCGCGGCGTGTTCATGTTGCAGTTGCGTCGAAACCGGGCCGCGATGCGATTCGTGGGCGTAGGCTGCCTGTTGCGGCGTGGGACGTGCCGCGACTCCGCCGTGTCCGCCGTTGTACGCCACATGCGAATTATTGTTTACGATGGCGGTCCTGTTATAGACGTGGGTGATGTTTGTGACATTCACATTCGTCACCGACCGGTTGTAGAAAAATTCGCGGCCGCGCCATTCGCCGCCGGCGAAGCCTTCGCCGAAGTATCCGAAACCGTAATTAATGCCGCCGTAGAATCCGATATGCGGGCCCCAATAGCCGGCATTCCAAACATAGAGGCCATCGTTCCAACCCCAGTATCCGGGGGTCCACAGAAAGCCTACTTCAGGGGCTACGACCCAGGTGCCGGGCACCCAGTAGTAGCCGTCATCGTCGCTCCACGCCCAGTATCCGGGTGTCCATATAAAGCCCGGGCCGGGGCAGAGGGGCTGCGCGTAAATCGGCAACGGAGGCGGACCAACTCGCACGGCAATGCCGATGCCAATTTCTGCCGTAGATGGGGAAGAGAGTGCGGCTGGAATAACCAGCAGCAGGAGTCCGAACGTCAGGAACCGCAAGACACGTTGTAACTTCATTTTGTTTACCTCGCGCCCTTTTGGGCTTGCCTGGGAGGGCAGCACCAGAAGGCCTATTTGCTTCCAAATCTGGCGCAGATTGAATCCGCAACCAGCCGTTTGTCCTGACGAAGGGCTTGCTTATTTAAACCCCGAAGATTGGAGCATGTTGCTGCGAAAGAGGTTGTTTGGAATCAGAAACTTCCGCCTACAGGCATCGCCCAGAGGCCAAGCCGACATGGCGTGGGTCCAGTTTCTGAACACGACATTAGTCCTTGAACAGCGGTTGAATCTCTATGGGGGTAAAGGCTATCGCCTTGATTTCGCGAGTCGGCGAACCGCAGTAGACCGAGCGGTCGGTGACTGCTTGCAGTCTCGCTGCACGGTTGGATAAGATGCCAGACCGTGCTCGGGAGAATTCGATGGCAAAACCTTTCATCTCAAGCTGCTGTCTCCTCCTCAGTTTTCTGCTTGGTCTCGGTGCGACTATGTCGGCGCAGACGGCGCAGTGGGAACAGCTTCCGCCGACACCCGAACTACCCAAGCCGGACCGGAGCGGAATAGCCGCCGTGAATGGAATTCGAATCTGGTACGCCGTTTTTGGTCAAGGCGAGCCCGTTGTATTTATCCACGGCGCAATGGGAAATTCAAATTATTGGGGACTCCAAGTCCCTGCGGTGGCACGTCATTATCAGGTGATCGTGCTCGATAGTCGCGGCCAGGGCCGTAGCACTTGGATTAGTGAACCGCCACTGAGTTTTCAATTGATGGCATCCGATATGTTGGCCGTTATGGATGAGCTGCACATCCCCAAGGCTGCGCTAGTGGGTTGGAGTGACGGCGGAATTATTGGGCTTGACATTGCGATTCATCATCCAGAACGCCTCACGAAATTGTTCGCGTTTGGCGCCAATTCGGACCCTTCCGCCATCAAGGACGACATCCGACAGCAGCCGGCCTTTTCGGAATACGTCCGCCGAACCAAAGATGAATACAAAAAGCTCTCACCCGCGCCCAATCAGCTTAAAGGGTTCTCTGAACAATTAGGCCGGATGGAGGACACCGAGCCCCATTTCACAGATGACCAGTTACGCAGCATCAAGGTGCCGACCTGGATTGTGGACGGTGACCGCGACGAAGGCATCAAGCGCGAGGACACCGATCACATGGCCGCGCTGATTCCCGGTGCAGGCGAACTGATTCTGCCAAATGTGAGTCATTTCGCGCTACTGCAAGACCCGGAGCAATTCAATGAAGCATTGCTCCACTTTCTTTCTCGGCCTTAAACGCGGCGTGGCACGGCAAGTTGAAGTGACATCGCGGTTACACAGTGCGCGTGGTTATGGGGGTGAGCGTTTCCAGCCAGACTGACACGGCCGCCCTGATCGTTCTCCATCACTTCGGGTCGGGTTGGAACACACAAGCCTTGGCTTCGTCGGTTTTGTCGCGCAGCGCGAGAATGCACCAGTTCGCCCAGTCCACGGTGTCTTGTTGGTCGTTGATGGCCTCGTTCAATTTCGCCTTTGGAGCCCCGTCTGTATTTTGCAGGGCAAGCACCAGCACGCGAATGGTCGCCCGGGTTGCCAGCCGCATCCTTTCGTAGTGGACGATGGTTGCGGTTCGCTGCTCCGGCTTCACCTCAGGGTCCTTCGCCGGGGCACTGAGGATGATCATCTGCCCGTAGGCGCAGGCCAACGAGAGCAGGAAACCGGCGACAACACTGCGTGCGATTTTCATACTTGCTCAACTCCCTCACGCGGGGGCAGCCAACCTCATGACGAGGGTATTTCGGCGTAGCAATGCATCAGCTCGCGGATACTGTCTGGATTCTAAGCTCGATACACCTGAAAGCAACGTAACCGCCGGGTAGTTACGGTCGTGCCATTGACACCGGAGGGGGTTGAGAGCTACAGCCTGATAGCGTTAACGGGGCTGATCTTGCCCTACCTAAACGGTTGAAAAGCAGGTCCTCACCACGCTTCATCATAGCCATGACCGCCGGAGCCATTTGCCGTTGCAGATTACGCTGGTCGCACTTGTGAGTCAGTTCCTCGGAAAATCACTCATCCACCTTGCAACCGTTTATTCGGTTCGAAGACATCGGAATGCTGTTCAACTCGGTGTCGCTGCATTCAGCAGTGTCGACGCAACGGCTGAGACCTCCAGCGCGACGAAGACGCTGGCCTCTTTATCGCCAAAGCTAATCTCAGTCGTACCGCTTCCGTAATCGCTGACGTGGTTGACGCGGTCCGGGTTGACGAATGTTTCTCTGCCGTTGATGTCCTCGAACCTGACCAGCTTCATGTGAGCCTCCTCCGTTGTATGTGCGTGTATCCGCCACTCGGTCCTTCTGGTCGTGCTCCAGATCGTGCAGATGCGGCTGATTTGGAGATTGAGACTTCACGAACTCAGGACATAAATTCCCATCCCAACGAACACCAGTGGTACAGCCCAGTGACCCCACTGATCCACCGAACGCAGAATAAGCGAGTGGCTTCCGAGCCATCGGCCAACGAAACACCACCACGCAACCAGCACGGCATACGTAATCAGGATCAGCCACAGGTGCGACCGCCCGATGACGAAGAACGGCAGGTATACGCTGATGTTGTCGGCCCCGTTCGACAACGTCACCAAAGCGATGGACGCGACGCTCTCCGTGCTCGCGAGTGGCTGCTCTGCACCGGTTCGGCGTGCTTGCAACAGGTGCTTGATGCCTATGGCGAGCGGCAGCACTCCGAGTAAACGAATCCACCGATGCGGTACCGCCAGCGCACCCCAGAGGCCGATTAGACTGATGCCAACGATGGCCGCAAAGCCAGCATATTGACCTGCCACGATGCGCCGCGTTGGAATTCGACGGGCAAAGAAGAAAGTCAGGAGAAACGCATCATCGATATTCGTGACGGCGAAAGTCGTTATGCTCGCAATCAGCATCGCCAGAGATTGATTCACAAAAACTCTATCTTTCCGTACCGTGAGCCGGGGGAGCAGTATGAAGTTCTTCAAAAACGGCTCTCCGCCGAATCGTTTTCTACCAGTGTGCTCAGCGGTCACGAGCGTTGCTAACCGCCTCCAGGAACCTGCGCGCAAGTTCGGCAATGCGGTCGGGCTGCCGCCGCCGGATGGCCTCTCTCGGGATCAACTCTCCGCCAACGCCCAGTGCAACGGCGCCAGCGGCGATGAAGCTGAATGCGGTCCTTTGGTTCACGCCTCCCGCGGCGATCATGGGAACGTTAGGAAACATCGCTTTGAGATCCTGGATGTAGCTGTATCCCCCGATGTGTCCGCAGGGTACAACTTTGACAAAATCCGGACCCAGTTTCCACGCCGCAATGACGCCGGTCGGCGTGAGCGTCCCGGGAATCACGACGACGTTCTGCTGCACAGCGAACGTAACGGTCTCTGGATCAAGGCCGTCGCTGGAAAGGAACTTTGCTCCCGCATCCAGGCACCGGCGCACGGTTTCGACATCGTGAACGCTCCCGGCACCGACAATCACGTCGGGGGCATGCTGCACTATCTGAGAGATCACTTTGATCGCTTCGGGTACTGTCAACGTGACTTCGAGAATGGGGATTCCGCCGCGGGCGATCGCTTCGGCGGCAAAAAGCGCATCCTCGGTCGTCGACACGCGGATGGAAGGAATGATTCCGAGTTCTTCGATCCGGTTCCGTACGTCTTGCTTGTTCAACGATCCGGCTCCTTTGCCGCAGAATCAGGGCAGCGCCCTCGTGCCCACTGCTTGGCGCAATTGCTCCAGGGCGAGCAAGTATGAAGCCAGCGCTTGACGATAGGCAAGCTGAGTGGCGCGATAGTTGCGTTCGGCATCGAGAAAATCGAGCAGGCTCACCGCACCACGCTGGTAGGCGTACTCGGCGATGTCGCGATCTTTTTGCGCAACCTCGAGATAGCCCGAGCGATAGAGTTGCACGATCCGGTCGCTCACGCGCAATCCTTCATAGGCGTCGCGCACATCGGTCAGGGCCTGGCCGTTGGTAGCTTTCTCCTGCTCTTGCGCTTGCGTGATAGCAAAACGGGTGCGGGCGATTTCTCCCTGATTGCGATTGAAGATCGCGAGGGGGATGCTGCCGTAGAAGCTGGCGGCGTTGATCCCGTTGACGTGGGAATAGTTGCCCTGCACGGTGACGTCCTGTTTGCCGATCGCCTTCTGCAGTTCGTACTGGCTGGTGGCTGCGGTTACGCCTTGCTGAGCCGCGCGCAGGTCGGGACGGTTCTGCAAAGCTTTCAATTGAAAGTCTTCCAGGTTTCCCTTTAGCGACTGATAGTCAAAGGGGCCCGCGACGTCGTAGTCCGCGGAAACAGATTCATAGCCGAGCAACTGTCTCAGGTCAGACAGCGTCTGAACCTTTGCCAGCTCGGCCTGCTGATAATCGGTCTCGAACTGCAGCAACTGCAGTTTAATCTTGAGGTAATCGTCTTCGCTGATCGCGCCCTTGTCGTAGCGCAATTGGCTGAGGTCAACGGTTTTCTGAAAACTCTTCAAGTCCTTGTCAGCGAGTTCGAGTGTCGATTCAGCAAGCTGCGCGTTTACAAAGAGCGAAGCTGTATTAAAACTGAGGCTGCGCTCATTGTCGGCGACCAGAGAACGAGTCTGTGCGGTAATGTCCTTGGCCGCCGCGAGCCGGTGTTGCCGTTTTTTCCCACGCTCCAGCAAATAGCTGAGACCGAGATCGCCTTCGGTTGAGTCGTGCAGATATTGAGCATTCTGCCCGGAGCGGTTGAGCGGAAGGTATTCCCAATCAGCAAACAGAGTCGGGTTGGGCCGCAGATTTGCCGTCGTCTCTTCGGCTTCGGCCTGCTGGATCGTGGTCATCATCGCCAGCATATTGTGGTTGTGCTGCAGCGCCATTTGGATGGCTTCGTCGAGCGTGATGCTGGTCGGTCCAGTGCTTTGAGCGAACACCGGACCAGCGAGCACCCACGCCAGCATTGCGATGATAGCCTTGGCGCCGGTCTTCCGGAACAGTTGAGGACTATTCAAGGGCCGCCTCCGGGAGCGGAAGTTGATCGCCATCTCTGGCGATCCAGACATAAAACGTGGGCAACAAGAAAATGCTGAGGAGCAAGTCGGAAATCAGGCCGCCGACGATCACGATTGCGAAGGGCCTCTGCGAATCCGATCCGATGTCATGTGACAGAGCCGCGGGCAGCAGACCAAGCGTGGCCACCAGCATCGTCATCATGATGGGTCGAAGGCGCAGTACCGCGCCTTCTACCGCGGCGTCTGGGATCGAGTAGCCTCGGGCGCGCAACTGGTTGATGTATTCGAGCATGATCACACCGGTTTGCACGGAGACGCCGAACAGCGCCAGCATGCCCACGCCCGACGACACGCTGAGATAAGTCCCCGTGACCAGCAAGGCCAGAAAGCCGCCGATGCGCGCCAAGCCGACGTTCAACAAAATCAGCAGCGCCCATTTGTAGGAGCGAAACATGGTGTAGAGGATGATGAAGATAACCAGGATCGTCAGGGGAACGATCAAGGCCAGGCGGGCCTCGGCCCGCTTTTCACTCTCATATTCGCCGGACCAGGCGAGGCTGTAGCCGGGCGGAAGTTTCACTTTTTCGCCGATCTGTTTGATCGCATCTTCAACGGTCGTCCCCAAATCGCGGCCTCTCACGTTGAACGTGACGGCCACGTAGCGGGTGTTACCCTCGCGGAAGATGTCGTATGCGCCGTCTTTGACTTCCACGCTGGTGAGCTGCGCCAGGGATACGCGTTCGCCCGTGGGAGACAGCAGGCGCACTCTCTCGATCGCTTGTTGCGTATTGCGATACGGAGCCTCGTATCGAACCACTACGTCGTAGCGTTGCTCGCCGATCAGCACCTGGCTCACCGCGTTCCCGCCCACGGCGGTCTGCACGGCGTCCTGGATGTCCGTCACATTGATCCCGAAGCGAGCGGCCTGGCGACGGTCGATGGTCAGGTCAAGATTCGGCTGGCCGAAATCGCGTAAGAGCTTCACATCATGCATACCCGGTATGTCCGACATGACGGCAGTGACTTCCTCGCCCTTCTGCTCGAGAAGTTTCAGGTCGTCTCCAAATATCTTGAGCGCCAGCGAGCCCTTGGTGCCCGTCATCGTTTCGCCGACGTTATCTTCGATGGGCTGGGAGAAGTTCCAGATCGCGCCTGGGTATTTTTCCAGCGCGCGGTTCATGGCGGAGATCAGTTCTTCTTTGCTCTTGTGAAATACCGGGCGCCATTGATCATGCGGTTTCAGGTCGACGAAGTATTCGGTGTTGCCGAATCCGCCCGTGTCGGTGCCATCGTCGGGGCGGCCAACCTCAGACACCACGGTCTTGACCTCGGGAAAGGAAGCGAACACATACCGACAGTTGGTGGTGAACTTTTCTCCCTCCGAAAGGCTCGTGCTGTTGGCGAGAGTGCCGCGCGCCCAGATCGCGCCCTCATCGAGGTGAGGCAAAAACTCCGCGCCAATGACGCCACCAAAACCCAGGTAAAGCGTTCCGGCCAAAGCCGCAATACCAACGCCAGCTACGGCCCAGCGGTGCTGAACCGCCCAGCGCAGCCGCTCGCGGTAACGCTCTGTCACGTAATCAAGCACGCGGTTGCGCCGTTCGTGGACGCCCTTGCGAAAAAATAATCCTGCCAGCACCGGCGCAACCAGAACCGAAAACGTCATGGCGCCCAGCAGCGCGAGTGCGACCGTCCAGGCCATGGGCCGGAAGAGCCGGCCCTCCACGCGTTGTAGCGTGAAGATTGGCAGATAGGCGGTGATGATGATGGCGATCGCGTAGAAGACCGGCCGCTGCACCTCATGTGCGGCCTCACGAATTGCTTCCGCCGGGGTCTTCTTCGTAGCCAGGCCATGTCCGTTGTTCAGGCGGGTCATGTGCCGGACGATGTTCTCCACCATGACCACCGCGCCGTCCACGACCATTCCGAAATCGAGTGCGCCGAGAGAAAGAAGATTCGCCGGAATGTGGCTGAGATCCAGCCAGATCGAGGCAAAAAGTAGAGAAAACGGAATCGTGAGCGCGACGATAAGCGCGGCACGCACATTCAGCAGAAACAAGAACAGGATCACGCTGACCAAAATCATGCCCTCCGCCAGGTTGTGCATGACTGTGTGCAGAGTGAAATAGAGCAGATCGCTGCGGTCGAGCATGGGAACGACTTTCACGCCCGGAGGCAAGAGGCCGTTGTTGAGTTCGTCCACTTTCTTGTGAATGGCGTCGAGCGTGGGTTGTTCTTCGGCGCCTTTGCGCATCAGCACCGCACCCTGGATCACATCGGGCTCGTCGATGATGCGCCCATCCTCCATGTGATTGGCTCGCGCCATGTGCCCCAGCCGGATTTTCGGACCCTGTGTGACGTCGGCGATATCTTTCACTCGCAGAGCAGTTCCGGTTTGAGTCTTTAGAACGGTCTCCTCGATATCACGCACGCGCGTAAAGAGCCCGAGCGCGCGGACATTCATCTGCTGCATCCCGACTTCAACAAAGCTGCCGCCGGCATTGATATTGTTGTTGGCGAGTTGCTGTTCCACCTGGCCAATGCTCAATCCGTAGGAGACGAGCTTGTTGGGATCGATGCGCACCTGGTACTCGCGTACCGTGCCACCAAAATCGGAAACGTCCACCACGTTCGGAACGGATTTGAACTGCTTGAGCAGCACCCAGTCTTCGATTGACCTGAGTTCCATCAAGTCGTAGCGAGGATTCGTACTGCGCAGGGTGTACCAGTAGATTTGGCCGGTGGTGCTCCAGTCGGTGCCGATCTGTGGCTGAAGGTTTTGTCCGGGCGGAAGGTTAACCTGAGTTAACCTCTCCAGGACTTTCTGGCGATTCCAGTCGTTGACCGAGCTGTCGTCGAAAATCATGATCACAAACGACAGCCCAAAAATTGACTCGGATCGCAGAAAGGTCATGTGCGGCATTCCCGACATTTGAATTTCGATCGGGATCGTGACCTGTTGTTCCACCTCCTCCGCGGAGCGCCCCGGCCATTGCGTAATGACCGTCACGTAGTTGTCGGCGATATCGGGATAGGCTTCGACGGGAAGATTGTGGAACGAGATGGCTCCCCAACCGGCCAGCAGGACGGCAATGGCCAGCACCACGAATTTGTTGTTCAGCGCAAAATCGACGAGTGCCCGAATCATTGCTTGTCCTGCGTCGCTTTCCGATGCGCCTGCTCAACCGCTCTGGACGGCCGCTGATCTGGAATGTCCGCCGTGAGCCGTACCCGCGAAGCAGGATGGCTTTCGTCATCCGTTATTCGTTATTGAGCGAGCACGTGGTCCAAAACCAGAGCGTTGGTAACCACCTGCTGCCCTGGCTTGAGGCCGGATTTGATTTCCTGCAAGGTCGTGTTCTCGGTCAGCACGTCGCCGCTGACGACTTCCACACGGCGAAACTTCTTATCGGGCGCGGGAACGAAAACAAAATCGCGATCGTGCATCCGCAGCACGGCGGAAGCCGGGACAATGGTGTGCATTTCTGTAGTTTGGCCGCGGAATGTGGCCCGTGCGAACATGCCGAGGCGGATCATCCCGGGATTCTCGACTTCGATGCGCACCTTGGCCGTGCGAATGCTGGGATCGAGGACCGCGCCAAGATTGCTGACTCTTCCCTTAATTGTTCGATCGGGATACGCGTTGAGCGTGATCTCCGCCGTATCCCCGAGTCGGACATTCGGCAGATCGTTCTCGTACACATCGCAGACGATCCAGACGGTCGAAAGATCGGAAATTGTAAACGGGCTGGGCGATGAGTAGGCCTGCACGGTTGCCGCGTTGGTCACTTCCTGATCGGTAATCACGCCCGAGGTGGGAGCAAGGATGTCAACGATGCCCATCGGCTTGTCAGGATCGTTGCCGAGGAGGCGCAGATGTTCGGTGGCGGTCTCCAGCGTCACCTTGGCGTCGTCCGCGGCGTCCTGCGCAACTTCGAGATCTTGTTGTGCGACGGCACCGTGCGCGTAGAGATCGAGTTCTCGATTGAGTTGCTTTCGCGCGAGCAGTTCATCGGCGACGGCCTTACGATAGGCATCGAAGCCTCCCGCCACATCGTCGCTGCGAATGGTGAGCAATAGCTGGCCTTTTTTTACTGTATCGCCAAGCCGCGCATGAATGGCCACAACCCGCCCTGAGGCGAGCGAGACCACCGGGACATTGCGAGAGACATCGGGCGTGACTGTGCCGGTCACAGTGAGTTCGGATTTCGCAGGACGCTCTACCGCGGCTGCGAGCGGGAATTGTTCGGGATGATCGACAGTGAACAGGCTGGGATCAGCTCCCGGCACGATGTTCGCGGGCGGCGGAGCCTCGGCTGCCGGGTCGGCATGCGCGCTGCAACCTGTGAATGCCAGCATTGCAGCGAAAGAAAGCAGAAAGGCGAACCAGAGCAGCATCGCGGGGGGAAAACAAAGTCCAACGCTGCTCCGGTTGACATCGCGCATCTCGTCGCCTCCTCTCATGATTCAGCTCTCGTGAGTTCAGTCTGGATCAGTTCAGACCGGACTAGAACTTCACCATGATCGCCATCCGCAGACTGGGCTCATCCTTCCGCAGGTCGGGAAACCAGACGCCGCCATCCGCGGCACACGACGTGGGCGTCAGCGTGGTACCCGCGGGCGTGTTGTCCATGCAGACGAACTGGCCCGGGTTTCCGTTATTTCCACCTGGTGGCGTAATTCCGCCGCGGCCGGTAAAGTACGGCACGTCGGCGTGGCGATAACCGAACTCCCAGAGAAACGTAATGTATTGCTTGGGCATGTAGTCGAAAGTGACCGACGTGTCCCAGGCTTTAAACGGCAACCCAGGACCTTCCGCGAAGTATGGCGATCCGGAAACCGCATCGGCGCCATTGATCGGTTGCAGCAGCGTGAGGTAGCGGCCGGGGTTGTCGAACGCGCCGCCGCCCACGGTGACTGCATATTTGTCTTTCTTGAACCACGTCCGGTCGTACAGCATCCATCCTGCAAAACTTTGCTGCGGGCCGCCCTTGGGCGAGCCATTCGCAGCGGTGGTGAGCGGTTCGTTGTGGTGACAGCTCACCCCGCCGCCGTATTCGCAGCCCAGGTCGCCGGTGAGCGAGAAAGCCATCTTGTCGACGAACTGGCTCGGCCGGTCGTAGTACTTGATCTCGACGCTGTTGTCAGAGTGGAAGCGCGATCGGCCCAGCGGCACATTCCCCGTCCACAACGTGTCTTCGCCCACTCCGTAATTGTTGAAGACCAGCGAGATCCATGGAGCGGGGCGGTACAGAATCTGGCCCCCGACGCCGGGCTTGGTGCCGAACCTGCCATAGGATTGCCAGCCGTTGATGATCCAGGGCTCGATCTTCAGTTTGTCCGTGGGGAACCATTGAATTCGAAGGCCGTTGAAGAACCACGGCGTGTTGGAGGAGACATAGGACGGCTGGTAAGCCCAGTTGTCGAAGTTGTAGTAGCTGAAAAGGCCGATGTACGACACAAAAATTCCCGCGTCGACGTTGAGGCCGTGATTCACGTTGAAGTGGTATCCGCCGTAGGCTTCGGAGAAATACTTGTAAGCGCCGCGAAGGTCCCACTGGCCGCGTCCTACGCTAGCGTCATTGCGCGGCGTGGTCACGGCAAACATCCCGCCCATGGTCAGCACCCGGGCGCGCACGTCTTGCCAGTGCAGATCGCCGCCGAAGCTGATCTGATCCAATTGGACTTCGTTGGACCGGAAGATTTCGGTGGATCCGCCGATCGTGTCATCCTTCGGATGGTTGAAACTGCTCACGTAATTAGTGTCCAGACGGATTTCTGGCGTGAAGAATTTCGAGTCCCATACGGCATCTTTGTTGCGGGCGTTACCGTTGAGCCAGGTCCAGTCGGCGTAAGCGAAAGGGACCGTCGGTTCGGGCTTGCCGGGCTTGGTGGAGGCATCGGACGATTGCTGCGTCGCCGTCCCTGGCGCCGCAGACGGCGCCGACGATGTGGGTTGGCTTGCCGTCGTAACCGGCGGTGGGGCAGGAGCAGCCGCAGGTTCGGCCGGCGCGCGACTCTTCAGCTCCACTTCGAGCTCTTCAATGCGCGCCTTCATCGCCGCCAATTCCTTGACGACATCGGCGGTCATTTCCGCGTCGGACTTGGCCGGGGGCTTGACGGCCGCAGGCGGCGTTGTCTTTGCGCCGTTGGCGTTATCGGGCGACGGCTCAGTCAGAGCGGCCAGCTTCTGCTGGGCATCCGGCTGGGTTGGAGTTTGCGCATAACAGCGAGCACCCTGACTAACACCGAGGCTCAAAACCAACATCGGGAGGAAAGTTGAAACTGCTACGCCTTTATGCAAAATAGATTTCGTGATTTTCAAGTGGCAATCCTTTCCGGTCCGAAGTCCGGTTCTGTTCACTGAGTGGCAGGTCGCTCCATCCGACGCGATGGACATATCACAACCCTGCCGCTTTCCCTTGGTGGTCAAACTCCATCACATTCGAAAACTCATAAAGAGCGGGTAAAAAGTTTATAAAGAGCGCATAAACGTCGCGCAAAATAGTCGCATGCTCATCCAAAGAATAGTTCCAGCTGGTACAACGATCGCGGAGTTAAAGAAGAAAGCAGCAGACTGCGAAGAGCAAGCAAAGCAAGCAGCCGAAGAGGAAGCTACGAGGCTAAGGGAAGAAGCGCTGCTATGTCGGGAGTGGATTGCTGCACTGGGATCTGGCTTATGGTATTCGTAGCGTCGTTGCGTTATGAAAGCAATGGGGACGTTACGCCAACCAACGCCGCCGTTCATACCGCTGGCTTGGCGGTTTTCGACCCGAATGGTAATGTTCACCTACATGGAAGCAACCCGGATCGTTACGATCTGATCTCATCCATAGTGAAGAGCACCCTACTGTCTCGACGAAACCTTGCCCGTTCTGCGATCGTGGGCCAGCTCGTCTTTGTTTTGGCCACGGTTTGTAGCGCGCAATTGAATTGGGAGGGCCAGACGGGCGGCCTTCTCACTCCCTTTGCTTACACCAGCGCTTCGTCAGCGCGCGGCTTTGGGCCGCCGGAGGTTGCTTTCCACTACATGAACGCGGGACCGGTTCTCGGCAACGAGTTCCAGGCATCGATTACAGTCGGATTCCTGAAGGTGGGAGAGATTGGGTTCACCCGCTCCTTCAACGCGCAAGGCAGCACGCCGGAACTGAGCCCGGATTTTGCCAACGGTTTCAACATCTCGCATATCAAGTTCAGGCTGGTTCCGGAAAACGCTCATCGAACGAAGTTTGTGCCAGCGATCGCTGCGGGAGCGGTAGTTCGGACACAAGTTCGGCGCGTCACTGAGGTGCCGGAGCGCGAGAACACAACCTGCACCGATTTTGATCTGATCGCCACCAAGACCATCGACGAACTGCGGGGACTGCCGATTGTGCTGAACCTGGGAGTGAAGGTGACAAACTCTTCGCTAATGGGGATCGCAGCGAACTCGCCAAATTGGGCAGTCAGAACATTTGGTGCAGCGGCTCTTGAGGTGAAGGGTCCGAAGCACAGTAAACTGCTTCTGGGAATGGAGTTCGCCCAGCAACCGCGCCAACTTAAGGAAGTACCCGGACCATTCTTCCCGACCACGGCGACGATACCGACAACGCTGGCCTATTTTGCCCGGGTACGAACGGGCAGGGATTCTCCCGTCAACCTGGATTTCGGAGTGGTACAACTGGCAGGCAGAGTTGGGCCAGTCCTGGATTTGCAGGCTCGCCACCAGTTCACCATGGGAGTTTCTTACCGGTTCTAGAAGCGCGCGAAGCTAGCGCCCGGCCGGCTCACGGGCCGCATGCGATCCAGAAGCACTCGGTGAATTGGGTCGTCACTCACGTGGAATCGTATGGCAAGAGCCTACATCCTGTATGCTCATTGGCAAAGAATAGGCAGCCCGTCGTCTGAAACGGTTGGGTGAGATGGACGGCTCGCGAAATTTTCAATTGGAGATACTGCATATGTCATACAAGCTATTTGCTGCTTCGGCACTTGCCTGCTTGCTAGCCTTCGCGGGAGTGGTCCATGCACAAGACAGCGGGCCATATAAGGTCCTCAAGATTCAGTTGGTCGGAGGCGAAGGAGGGTTCGACTACGTTACCGCCGACCCAGACGGCCGCAATCTGTATGTTGCTCGATCCGGCCCGACCGGCCACATTGGGGTCTACAACCTCGACACGCTGGCACAGGTCGGGGACCTCCCAGGGGTAAGCGCGCACGGGGGCGCGGTCGATACTTCGACGGGTCACGGCTTCGCAACTTCAAAGCCGGTGACGATGTTTGATTCAAAGACCTTTGCGATTCTGAAGAAGATCGACGTTCAGGGTAATCCAGACGGCTATCTCAACGACGCTTACAATCACCGCTTCTACATTCTTAGCCACTCGGAGCCAAACATTACTGTCCTTGACGACAAAGATGGATCGATTCTCGGCACCATCGACATCGGCGGCGCGCCCGAGCAGGCTGCCTCCGACGGGCACGGCAAGATTTATGTGGACATCGAAGACAAGGCCGCCATCGCGGTCATCGACGCGAACATGATGAAGATGGTGGGCAAGTACGACGTTTCGAGCAAAGGCGGGGGCTGCGCTGGACTTGCTCTGGACGCGAAGAACAATATCCTGTTTGCCGCCTGCCGCGACAATAAGAACATGATCATCCTGTCGGCGACGGACGGGCATATCATTACCGACCTGCCCATCGGCAACGGGTCGGATGGCGCCACCTTCAACCCGGCGACGATGGAGGCTTTCAGTTCGCAAGGCGATGGTACGCTTACCGTGGTGAAGGAGGATTCGCCCACCAGCTTTTCTGTTGAACAGACGGTGGCTACGCCACAGCGGGCCAAGGTGTTGACCCTGGACACAAAGACCAGCCGGATCCTGACGATTACCGCCGAATATGGCCCCGTGCCGCCAGCACCAACTCCCGCACCAGGCACGCCCCCGGCTGCCGCGCCGCCCGCGGGTGCTCCAGCCTGGATGCGCGGACCTCGCCCTCCGATGATCCCGAACTCGTTTCAGATCCTTGTGATCGGAAAGCAACAGTAAAAGCTCAACCAATATTGAGCCTTCTGGCTAATAGGGACACTCACGAGCCGCGGATCGTTGTCGATAAATCCCAGCTCTAACAATGTCGGCGGTGCCAGGTTCTTTTCGAGCGTACTAATCCGTGCAACTCCGAAGAGCGCGCCATTTCGCTCTGGTTGAAAATCTGTGATCCAGCCCAGTCTCGCTCGCCATCGTTTCAGGGGGAAGAGGGGATGCTTCATCTGGGGTGAAACATCCCGTCTTTGCCCACGATGTGTTTGTCGCTTCGCCTCAAGCGACAAACCGCAAATCATTTCTCACTGAAGGAAAGTAAACCAGCGCCAGCCACTGGGAGCCGAATTACGATAAGGAGAACTAGCCAGCGTGGTGACGCGCCATTTGCCGGGCTGCGCGCCAACAAAGTTGAAAGTGTAATCGGACGCTAACGGATCCGTTATAGTGACGGCCGGGTAACTCACGCAATCAACCTGACCGGCCTGGCAGTACGCTATCTCCAGATAGTAGCCCGCCGCCGCAGGTACCATTTTCCATGACAAGGTGATGGTCCGCGGGTACTGGTCGAAAACTGCGTTGGCAGCGGGATTGGTCAGAATGGGCGTCTCCATTTGAGCCGTAGTGTTGAACGAAAACGTCCACCACGCACTGGGGGCTGAGTAGTTCGTTCCATCGAACGCGGTCACCCGCCAACGGCCTCTTTGGTCGCCAACAAAAGCGAATGTGTAGAAGCTATTGTCGTTGCCAGATACAGTGACCTGTGGGTAGGCAACCCATGTAGTGCCAGACAAGTAGGCGGACTCCACCAGATACGATACCGCCGTGCTCACCGGGTTCCATATGAGTGTGGTAGTACGAGGGTAGTGGTAGAGCGCCGTCCCGTTTGCCGGCGACACCAGAACGGGTGTTCCCCATGGCGTGATTTCGGGTTGCGCGGCTTGGACAACCTGTTCCGGTTGCGTGGTTTCGACGATTCTTTGCCCTCCAAATAGCCCGACGCTGGCTGATTCGTGGGCAGGTAACGCTTCCGGCGTCGCCGTTTGACCTAGAGCAGATGGAACCAGAGTGCAAAGGGCGCCAGCCAGGGCCGCGAGCACCCCTAACCGAAGAACATCTTTTCTTAGCTTTGTCATGCCTTTCATGTTGCCTCCATTGAATTTGAGCTCAGTATCGTTTCGGAAAAAAGTGTGAGTTGTTACTTCTTGGCCTGTGCCTCCTAACGGTGGGGGATTTCTTCGAGGAGGCGAGAAAATTGACCTTCAGGCAGACTTCTTTGGCCGCAATTGGAACTCGATCACATGCCCCCGTTGGCGATGGGGAATCCATTTCACGCGCTTCGAGAGCTTAGCCGGTACGTAAAACCCAATCACTTTTGCCACGAGTCAATTCCCTTCAGGGATTCTGTTCTTGTGTCGTATGACCTTGCCACCGCACTCCAGGCAGCTCAGGTTTCGCCTACACAACCATGGTGCCAATCGGGGCAAAATCGTTTCACCCTTAACTCCATGCAGAGGCATCATTCACGTGAGAGTGCTGCGTGCGGTTCGACTCCCACTCTTTCTGGCGTGACTTTTGTTTAGGAACCTCAGTTGGAATGGCGCGTATATATCTCGAACGAGTGCCAGCCGTCGGGCGATCTAACTCCCAAAAGCCGCCACCAGCGGCCCATTGCGCCCGTTCGCTTTTCCGGATATACTCCCGCATTCTCTGGGAGGAGAACGCATGATTCCACTACGCACTCGGATGTCCGGATCGCGCCAGCTGGCCGCCGCGATTCTTTTCTTCAGCTTTGCGGCGGTCTCAGGCCTGCATGCGCAGGTCACGAATGCCTCGGTTTCCGGCACCTACACTTTTCAATTCGGCTCGGCCGACGGCTACACGGCTCAGTTCAACATGTTCGGCCAGCAGGTGGGATTTTGCCCGAGCGCGTCTTACAAGCTTCCTTTCGGCTATTACTGCTACTTCAACCCTACCGCATCGGATCTGACCACTGGCACCCTGGTGGCAGATGGAAACGGAAACATCGTCACGGGGAGCAGTTTCACAAACGCCTTCGATCCCCAGGAATATCAGTGCGCCAAGAAATCCAACCCGGTAGCGGTCTGCCCCTACAAGGTACCCTCCGGGAAAGTATGGAGCAGCACCACTGCCTACGTGGTTGGCGCATTGGTTGATTACACGGTAAGTGGCAAGGTGCTCACCTTCCAGGCCGTGAAGACTAACACCAACATTGCGCCGAGTTCGAGCAGTTGCTCCGCCACTGTGCTGCCGCCCAACTGCAACTGGGACCAGGTCTACCAGTCGGCCGCGTCCGGTGTGACATCCCCCAAGACTGACACCATGACCGGCACCTACACCACACAAAGCAATGGCAGCGGGGTCATGCAGATAACGCCAACCGGCGCCAAAACCAGTTCGAGCTTTATCATCCTTGTGCAGCCCACCCCGCTCGCGGTCGGACAGGTCATCGCCGTGCAAGGCATGTCCTTGATCAACAACGAAAATAACGCCACAGGAATGGCGGTTCGGGTGAAGTAGTTCGGTAGGAGCTTAACCAACCAACCTGCCCCGCCCCTGTGGTGCTTCGTGCGACAGGGCGGGGCTTTCGAACTCTCGCTGCGAAGCGGCGCAGGAGTCGGACGCTCGCCTGGCCCTCGACCTGAGGGTCCGGGGATTCTGAACGAGCGTGACCGCCAGATTTCAGCAGCTATACATTTCCACTAACTCGCTGCCAGATTCGGGATACTCTTTCCAGTACCCCACACGAAGACTCCTGGTCACCTGACAGATGTATGCCACGACTGCACAAGCGAGGAACGCCGCGCCCGAATCCAAATCAGGGCCCTACGCGCCATCAAATTCATTTTGAATGCGTTAGCCACGCGACTAGAATGAGAAGGTCCTCCTTTTCTCCAAGCCGATGCATACTCGCGTTTCGAAAATCTTTCGCCAGCGCTTGACGTTGGATTTGCGCTGGTTGCTGCTCGCCGTCGTCGCCTGCGGGACCCTCACGCAGATCGCCGCGGCCCAGCAGTCGACTCCGCCGCAGGGACAAGAACTCAAGCCGATTCTGGAATACATTTCAACGGCCTGGGATACGCTCACGCGTTCCGTAACAAATTGCCAGAGCCTGGTGGACCCCAAGATGAAGGTCGCCCCGGTCTTGTATTTTCCGGCGGGTATGGCCGAGCCCGCCGCGGCCCGAAAACTCTCCAGCGAGTGCAACGTGCAGATCGAGCACCTGCCGGTTGAGATCCGCCGACTCGGCGACGTCGATACCAGTAAGATCCAACCCCAGGGCCTGCTCTACCTCGAGAACAAATACGTCGTTCCGGGGGGCCGTTTCAACGAGATGTACGGTTGGGACAGCTACTTCATTATTCGCGGGCTGTTAAGGGCGGGGCGCGTCGAGCTGGCGCGGGGCATGGTGGACAACTTCTTTTTTGAGGTGGAGCACTATGGAGCCATGCTCAATGCGAACCGGACCTACTACCTGAGTCGTTCGCAGCCGCCTTTTCTGAGCTCTATGGTCGTGGACGTGTACGATGCGCTGGAGAAATCAGGAAACCGGGATCCCACCTGGCTCGCCAGAGCCGAGACCGATCTTGAAAAAGACTATGAGATGTGGAACCGCGATCCGCACCTCGCGGGCGACACTGGCTTGTCGCGTTATTACGATTTCGGGGAGGGCCCGCCCGCCGAAGCTGTGCAGGACGAAACCGGCTTTTACCGCAAGGTCGCTACGTATTTCTTCTTTCATCCCGCCCAAGCGGACAATTACATTCTGGAGAATCTGCCGGGAGTGGAGCAGCCGGTTGCGGGCGCTTCCTATACGCAGCAGGTGTGCGACGTTTCCTCGACGATGGCGCCGGCGGAGTGCGAAAAGCGGCGGGAGTTCAAGCTGAGTTCCGACTACTACAAGGGCGACCGGTCCATGCGGGAATCAGGATTCGACGTTAGTTTTCGTTTTGGGCCGTTCGGCGCTGCAACTCACCACTATGCCCCGGTGTGCCTGAACAGTTTGCTTTACAAAACCGAGAAAGACCTGGAGCAGCTCAGCCGCCGGTTGGGGCATACGGCCGCCGCCGAAAAGTGGGGCAAGCGTGCCGAAGAGAGGAAGAAGCTGATCGCGCGCTATCTCTGGGATGAGAAGTCGGGATTCTTTTTCGATTTCAACTTTCAGACCGGGCAGCAATCGTCCTATCGCTACGCAACGACTTTCTATCCGCTGTGGGCGGGGCTGGCCACGCCCGAACAGGCGAAGGCTGTGGTGAAGAACCTTTCTGCGCTGGAGAAGGCTGGGGGCCTGGCGATGAGCACCGAAGACACGGGTGCGCAATGGGACCTGCCGTACGGATGGGGAAACGTTGAAATGCTTGCCATCGAAGGACTGCGGCGTTATGGTTTCGATGCCGATGCGGATCGGATCTCGTACGAGTTTCTGTCGATGGTGGCGGAGAATTTCCGGCGGGATGGGAACATCCGCGAAAAGTACAACGTAGTCACCCGATCTTCTGAGGCGCACGTGGAAATGGGTTACCAGATGAACGTGGTGGGCTTCGGTTGGACGAATGCGGCATTCCTCGAATTGCTGCACGGCCTGCCCAAGGACATGGCGGAGCGTCTGGGGAGAGAGCAGGACCAACCGTCGCCAGCGGTAGCGAAATAAGGAAGTTTCTTAGGGAGTTCAGGGGCGCATTTCAGTAGGGGCATCCTGTTTGGTTTGCAATTGCTCCGCTAACTTCAACTCAGTTTCGGCTTCCTCTTTCTTCCCCATATCGCGATAGGCCTGACCCAGCAGATGATGAGTCATGGGATTATTCGGGTCCATGGCCGCGGCTCTCTGCAAGGCGCGGACGGCCAACTCGAACTCACCTTTCTTTTCCAGAACCTTCCCCAGCAGGATATAGGGGCCGGTGGAAGTGGCATCGAGCCAGATGGAGCGCTGCAGGAGCCTTTCCGCGTCTTCGAATTTTTGAATGCGGGAATAGGCGTCGGCCAGCTTGTAGTAAGTGGCGGCGTGGCCGGGATTGATCGCCAGTTCTTTCTGAAACTCGGCGATGGCTTCTGGAACCCGCGATTTGTAGATAAACAACTCGCCGAGCAGGAAGTGAGCCAGCGGAAGCTTGGGATCGAGCGCTACGGCCTTCTGCCCGTATTCTTCCGCGATGGGATCGAACTCCTGGCGAAAGAGCATGCGAGCCGTGAACAGATAACTGGCGGCCGAGTCGGGCGGCACGTCGAACATCTTGGCGAATGCGCGGCGTGCCTGGGGATAATCCTTGGTTTGGATATAGCAGATGCCGAGGATATAGGCAGCGTCGACATTGGCACGGGGAAACCAGGCCTGCACTTTTTCGAGCAGCGGAATCGCCTGCGCGGGATAACCATTCAGGTAATAAGAAAGGCCCAGCAACTGCGCGGCCTCGCTGTTATCGGGATCGGAAGCGATTGCCGACTTCAGACTCGGGATGGCTTTTACGTAGTCGCCTTTCTTGTAGTAGGCGGTGCCGATTTCCAGGTCGAGCCCTTTCATGCCGGGATTGCTGGTGGCGAGAGCCTGCAGTTCGGCGATGGCCTCGTCAACCTTGCCCTGCTGCATGAGGTTGCGGGCGTGGGAAAAATCGGAACGGGTGGAGAGCGATGGAGTCGTTTGTGCGCCGGGTGCGTCTATTGCCGACTGCTGAGCTGCAGACGAGCTCACGGAGGTCACACAGCCCAGGAACCCTAGGCAGCATAAGAATAGGAGCGGCAACCTCCGAAAACTGCTGGCGAGAAGCATAGCGAGACTAGAGTACAACGAGACTGGGCGCAACATCGAGAGCGACATCTGAGAGGCGCAACCTCGAGACTCGAGTGCCGCGGCTACCTCGCGCATGCGGAGCGGCGTGGTTCGCGGGAAAAATTAAGAGGGAGCCTCGAAAGGCTCCCTCTCACAGGCTTACTCCGGCGACCTAGAAGTTCACCCGCAACGCGAACTGCAGGCCTCGCATGGTGGCTCCAGCCTCTAAGTCGGTAATCTGACCGTTTGTGCCCCCTTGGCAGTCGATGCAGGGGTTGGCGCCATTATTTCCGCTGAAGGCGAATACTGGGTGGTTAAACACGTTAAACGCGTCCATCCGGAACTGGCCCCTGACGCGCTCGGTGATGGGGATATCCTTGGTTATCGACATATCCGAATAGAACCCGCTCGGTCCACGGAACGAGTTGTAGCCGATGTTGCCGAGGTTCCCAACACCGGGATCCGTAAACGGTCCGCCCAGAGCCGTGAGCGGAGTGAAGTATTGTCGAACGGGATTTCCGTTCGCCGGGTGAAGTAGCGGCCCTACGCCCATGTGGAAGGATCCAGACCCTTTATTCGGCCGGCATATGCCGACGTCTTGCTCGGGGCCGCACTCATTAAAGCTGGGCGTCCAAGGCAGACCGCTGCTCCAATTGGTGTTGTTGGAGAGCTGCCACCCACCGACCACGTAGTCCAGAGCGCGGCTGGCATTGCCAAGGAACTGTTTACCCTTGCCGAACGGCAGCTGGTAAATCGGGGTGAACACCCATACCTGATGGCGCACGAAATCGTTCGGCCCATACGAAACGGGGTGACTGATGGCGTAATAGTTGCTGTTGTAAGCGTTTGCTATCGCGTAAGTGTAATGGGAAATAAACTGCAGGCCGCGACTGAAGCGCTTATCCACTTTCACATAAAACGAATTGTAGTTGCTGCTGGCATCGTTGCCGTAGTAGTTGCCGAGATCATCCGGGATGCCGGCACAAATGCCAGCTGAATTCTCGCGGCACAGGGGCCTACGCGCGCTAGCGGTATAGTCCACCCCAGTGGCCGGATCAATCGCGTGGAAACCAAACATGGAAACCGGGTTAATGTCATAATTCGGGCCGTCCCCCGAGAACCCGTGTGACCCCTTGTTGCCCACGTATGCGACTTCGGCCGAGATTGTGTTGGTCACCTGACGCTGCACCGTAAGGTTCCACGCGTCGAGCGTTGGGAGTACCTGTTTGATGGGACGGATGTGCACACCCGAGTCCTGGCCATTCAGGCTGGCGAAAGTAATCTGCCCGTTGGCTGGAACCGCAGGAAAGACAGGCGCAGTGGGACCCGCCGCTAAATTGAAGAGCGGAATGAAATTCGGGTTGGCGCCGGCGATCACAGCAGACGCATCGATGTTCTGCTTGATCAGCACGGGAAGGTTCTGAGTTACGGTGTGCCCGAAGTTCGATCCAAAAACGCCCATGTCATAGCTGCGCCCGTACCCCATGCGCACCACCGTCTTCGGAGTTACCTGGTAGGAAATCCCGAAGCGCGGGGCGAACGCGTGGAGCGTATTCTGCACATTTCCGTTCAAGCCGTAGCCGCCTTCGCCGGCCACGCGAATGACGCCGGTGCCGCCATTGTCGACGATGTTCGCGAAACCACCGTAGTCTTTGGCCAGCACTGACTCAGGGAAATAAATCTCCCAGCGCAAGCCATAACTCAAGGTTAACTTGGTGGTGAGACGATAGCTGTCCTGGCCGTAAAAGAAAAAGCGCTTCTGCCGTTCGGCGGCGTTGTTGGGGTTGGTCAGCGCCGGATTTGTGACATAGCGGGCCAGCGACGTCACATCGCCGAGGAGGAAGGTGGCGAGATCCAAGCCTCCAACCCCTTGGTTCGAAGTCGCCTCAGGACTAAAGTTGTATTCGCCGGTGCGGTTATTGTCGCTGGGAATACGTAAATTTCTGGCGTAGCGTATGTCCGCCCCAAACTTAAAGATGTGGTTGCCTTGGGTCTTGGTCCAGTTGTTGACGAACTGGAATTGATCTTCCCTTTCCGTCAGAGGACAATTGCAGCGAGCCACACCCAGCCCATCGCCGAAGCTTGAAATAACGGAACCGTTACCATTGTTCGGAGCGCCACCGTTCCCGGTAGAAGGATCTGAACCCAGCTGGAATGCACCCAACCCTGCTGTCCTCGGGTCGCTCGTGTTCGCGTTAGGAATTCCGAAAGCGGTCATAGGAGTGCCGCCGTCCGGCTTCATGGTCTGGGGATTGTACTTAAGCCAGCCAAACCTGAAGTCGGTAATCATGGTGGGATTGAGGGTCTTGGTGAAACCCGTCGCCAAGCTGTAGTTATGCGTAATCGAACTGCCTGCCAGTCCCAGCAAGCCGGAACCTGGCCCGCCGAGGGCGCCCAAGGTTCCCGTCCCCGACAGTTTGAAGTAGTCAAGGCTGAACCGCCCGAACAAGTTCAGGGATGGACTAAGTGTGTCGTCGATACGGGTATCGAAGCTGTTCTGACTAAATGGACCGGATCCCGACCCCAGGAAGTTGTTAAAAACACCGGTGGTCAGGGGCGCTGGGAACAAGGCCAAAATCTTGGCTGCGGGCGTAGGCGCTCCGGTCCCATCCTCAAGCCTGGCAATCGGGATACAGTTGCCGGTGCATGCGCCACCTGGTCCGAATATCGCGCGAGCACCGCCTTCTCCAACGTTCGTGCCGCTGGCTGGGTCATAGGCTTGCCCGCCTCCTCCAACTCCGGCGGTCAGGTACTCGCTGAGATCGCAAAAGCCAGGAGTGGCACTCGTTGCATTAGTGAGAGGATTGCACGTGCTCTGCGCCCTCGCCGTTGGAATTGTCATTTGGTTCGTGATTCCGTTGGTTTGGCGGGTCGCCTGGAAATCGCCAAAGAAGAACAACTTATTCTTGATGATGGGAC
>Ga0210395_10000357_pt1 | contig 35876 bp, 27 predicted proteins | sample IncBWH4OmetaG_FD_150861 | JGI IMG/M metagenome (GOLD analysis project Ga0210395, IMG submission 150861) | Forest soil microbial communities from Barre Woods Harvard Forest LTER site, Petersham, Massachusetts, United States - Inc-BW-H-4-O ... | reverse complement strand
TCGAGACGCTCGCCGAGGTCAGCCACTCGGGTGCGACCGCTGGTTATCGCGCATGGCTTGGACGTATCCCAGCCAAAGGCCTTTCCGTCGCTGTTCTTTGCAACGCAGGTTCAGCAAATCCGACCGACTACGGATACAAGATTGCTCGCCTGTACCTCAGCCTTCCGGCTCCGGACCCGCCAGTTCCGCCCAAAGATGCCCCACCCGGTCTTTACCGCAATGTTCGCGACCACTCAACCGTCAAGGTCGAAAACACAAATGGCGCCCTCACATTCGATGGCCGTCCAGTCCAGAGCTCTGCGCGATTCTCAAACGACAAAATGTTCCTTCCCAATCCGGTCTACGGTGAAGATGTCTGGGAGCGCGTCGAACAATTCATACCAGGGGACTTAAGCGCATTCGCCGGCGTCTATGCCAGCGACGAAGCCGAGACTGTGCTGCGCGTCGTTCTCGAGAAAGGAAATCTGGTAATTCACCGCCGCCCGGATGCTTCTTTTACGCTCGAGCCTACTTACGCCGACGCTTTCGAAAGCCCGCTCGGCAGTGTGCATTTTCTAAGAGATGCAACCGGAAAAATCGTCGCCCTCAGCTTGGCCGGCTCCCGGGTCTGGGATCTACGGTTTACTCGCCAGAATTCTGACACACCCGCAGCGCCCCACTAACTGCACAGGGTTTGAATTGCTGGTATCTTCAGGGACTGACACCAACAGGAAAAAAAGTCTTGTTGCCGCCCTAGTCGAAAAGCTTGGCGAAGCAGGCATCGACCCAAACGACATAATGGTGTTCTTTTTGGAGACCGATCGTGCGAGCGGATCATTCGGTGGCGGCCGGTTCGCACCGCCTGTTGCCTTCGCCTGATCAATGACGCCCGTAGCGATTCGGATGGTTGCAGTTCCTCGCTTTTAACGAACGAAATCCGCCAAATAACGTGAGAGTGGTCTCTGCTCCGGTTTCCGATAATGTGACTCATCGGGAATTGACTGATTTGCGTCGCACGGTTGCTCAGGTGCCGTGTCGGAACCATACTGAAAAAGATAAGACAGCCAACGCTCACGAGTGACTCAACCTTAGGCCCGCGTTGCTAGATTCTTCGCAGAACGCAAATGTTCTGTTGAGCGTCGTTGAATTTCAGCAGTTATGTTCGGCATAAATAGGGAGGCCTTTACCTTGATAAATGTCCGGCGCACCCTGACGTTTCTGTCCGCCATACTCCTTACAATCGTTAGCGGACAACTTGTGCAGGCGCAAGACGCGAACAAACTGCGAGTTGGTTTTTCCATAGAAGACATGAAGGGAGAGCGTTGGCAGACGGACCTGGATTCCTTCGAGGTGCGCGCCAAGCAGTTAGGGGCCGAGGTGATCTCGCGCGACGCCGGCGGAGACGATGATCGTCAACTCCAGCAAATTCAGGACATGGTCAAGGCAGGTATCAAAGTGCTGGTTTTAATGCCCCGCGACACCACCAAGGCGAGCCGGATGGTGGACGCCGCGAAGTCCGCCAATGTTAAGGTCATCAGTTACGATCGCCTGGTCCTGAACAGCGATGTCGATCTGTACGTGAGTTTTGACCGGCATGAGATCGGCTGGATGCAGGCGGAATATCTCGTAAAACATGCGCCAAAAGGGAATTATGTGCTGATCGAGGGTTCTTCACGGGATGAAGGTGCGAAAAATCTGCATGACGCGCAGATGAGCGTCCTGCAGCCCTATATCGATCGCGGCGACATCAAGGTCATCGCGGATGCATATACCAAGGACTGGCTGCCGTCCGAGGCTTACCTTTTCATGCTGAAGGCCATTGATTCCGCTCACGGCAATATCGCCGCCGTTCTCGCTGCCAATGACGGATTGGCCGGCGGTGCCATTCAGGCCCTCCGCGAACATAATCTCGGGGGCCAAGCGTTGGTTTCCGGACAAGATGCGGATTTGGCGGCGATTATCTGCATTGCCCAGGGCGCGCAAAGCATGACGGTCTATAAGCCGATAACAAATGAAGCGGCAGTCGCCGCTGAGGAAGCGGTTCGCCTGGCGAAGGGCGAAAAGACGCGCGCGAACAGGACAGTAAGCAATGGCAAGGCGGATGTGCCCGCCATCCTGCTGAAACCCATTGTCGTGACGAGGGACAATATCAAGACAACGGTCGTCAAAGACGGATTCCAGACATTAAAGAGCATCAATCAGGCATTGTCTGAAGACCAGAAGATCAAGTAGGGCGATCCCTCAATGGTGAAGCTCAGGCGCGACGCAGCCATAACGGCGCCGCCGCAAGCCTTCACCCGTGACGCCTCACGCCGGTACAGCTCTCGCTGGTTTAGTTCTCTTCGCCAGCAAAGCCAGCCTCTCTTCGTGATTCATGGGCTCCCACGGGACAAGTTTCTCGGCAAGGACATCCATTCTTCGAAGCAGAGTCAGCTCGATGAAAAGCTCCATAAAATCCAAGTCCCGAAAGACCAACGAGCCGGACTCTCTCATCTTGTCGCGAATCCGCTCCAGATGGGCCGGCATCTCGGTCCAGTGCAGGCCGGATCGGTGGTGATGACAGAGGTGGTATCCTTCGTTCATGAAGTTCACCTCGTCGAGGACGGTCACAGTATTTACAAAATAATCCTCGGCATTTTCCGGGTCACAGAAGGCGTGCTGAACCCAGGAGGTGATTGCCATAATGAAGTTCATGCAGAGAAGAGGAACGAACACGAAGAGGATCCCAATTCTCCAATCGTAAATAAACACGGCTCCGAAATAGATGAAGTACCGCGTCATTCCCCATAGCACTCGTCTTCGGTTCTTTTCATCCCCTCTAGCTTTAAAGTAGGCGTACGGAGCAAATCCCAGGGTCGTCCAAATGTTGTCCGAAAGATACCAAAGGAAATGCAGTGGATTGGTTCGATCGTAGCCGCTGGTGGCCGCATTATCGTCCGGTCCGCCGTTCTCTTTATGGTGGAGACGCACATGAACCGTCCGGCCAAGTTCTGGAAGGTCTCCATACAAATATCCGAGAAAGAATTCGACGTATCGGCCGAAGACTTTATCGTATTTGTCCGAAAAGTACCCTTGGGGCCTGTGCGCCTCCATGTGTTTGGCGCTGAACATCCTCACAGACCGCTGAAACTTGAGACCCACTAAGGAAAGATAGAAAGCGATCGCCAGCAGGAGCCGGGGTTTCCCTAAAATAAGCTGGATCACGAAAATTGGCACGGCGGTCAGGGTCAGGGAGACCATGATTCGTAACGCGGGGGTGTCTCGGGAGTCTCGCAGAACTTTTTGGCCGAGCCGGTCGAGAAACCGGTCGTAAGCCCGGGAGAGAAACTGATACGCGTCGCGTAAGGGACGAACCCTCCCGAGAAGCATGGCCGCACCATAGCATCCGAAGGAAAGCGCGCCCACAAGCGCAATGGCAGCAATGCTTGCCAAAGCCATGAGTACTGCCCACCCTCGAAATACGAGTTTGGGTATGGCTTCAAGCCTCATCGCGCGCCAGTTCGTCTTTGAACGAGTGTCATTTCCCACCTCGTTCAAATCCGGTTCCGTTAACTGGCCTACGAATTGCATATTCGTCGTTGTACTAACTGATGCGCTTCGTCCGATGTCGTGTGCAAAAGCATCGTACACTCCGGAAGCGCAAAGTTCCAGCGCCGAACGGCTGGGCCTGGAAAACACGCACATCGGACTTGTGAAATCCTGGTACGGCAGATGTCGGGTTGCCCGACTATACGTCCAGGTGAAATAAAATCATCGAAGCATGTGCACTTCCCGGAACTGTCTTGGGTTGTCCCTCGGCAGGAATAATAGAAAAGAGTAGTATTGAATCCGCTTAAACCAGTATGGTGGCTAACTCAGATTGGCAATATTGGCCGCCCACCAAACAAAAATGCTCCGTGAATGAGAAGTTCTGTGGCTGAATGAAACTGCACATCGTTGTGGCAGATGACAACCCGGCGTTTTTGGCCAAGCTGGTGTCCGTCTTAGCGACTGAGTTCGAAGTCGTAGCTACGGCTGCGGATGGCAAGTCGGCTCTGGAGTGTATTCGCCTTTTTCAGCCAAATGTCGTCGTGTTAGACCTTGAGATGCCTGGGTTTAATGGCATCGAAGTTGCCAAAGAATTGACCAGGCATCCTCCGAGCCCTGCCGTAGTGATTTGCTCTATAGAAAATGCCCCGGAAATTGTCGAGGCTGCGCGAGAGGCTGGAGCGCTAGGGTATGTTTTTAAAGCCCGCATCGCTAAAGACCTGATCGCAGCGGTGAAATCGGTCACCGACGGCCAATCGTTCGTGTCACCTTCGTAATATCTTCCAGCCAATGTTTCGGTCATGCGTTGGCAACCGAGCTGCCACCGGGACTACAAGAACGGTCCTTGCGGCGGAATCCCGATAAGTGGTGGATTTACGGAAATGGCAGGTAATAATTTGCAAGTCTTCAATCGATTCTTTAATATTCGTCTTCAGGGGCGGACGCAAGCTTTGAGATGCCTTAGCTACAGCCTGGCGGAAATTGCCTACCGCTTTCGTTGGGAGATCGTCCCGTGAGCCAGAGTATCATTTTCCCGCTGTCCAGGTCGCGGACCGCTTCAGATCAGGTCGATGCAGTCCCTCAAGAGACCGTCCATTTAACCCGGCGCTTCTTCCGTACCTCGGCGATCGCGCTGTTAGTCGCAGTCAGCTACTATGCGGGATCGCAAATCGGCTTTTCCCTCACGCCTTCGCAATCACCCATCGCACCCTTCTGGCCTCCCAATGCAATTTTGCTCGCCGCTTTCTTGTTGGCTCGTCCGCGAATCTGGTGGGTTCTTCTGTTAGCCGTGTTGCCTGCTCATCTCCTCATTCAGCTAAGATCCGGTGCACCGATGCTCGCGTCGCTGGGCTGGTTTGTGGGAAACACCGGCGAAGCACTGCTGGGTGCCGCGTGCGTCCGCTATTTCAAAAAAGAAAAGCCATTATTCGAGAGCGTGCAGGGAATCATTGTTTTCTTGGCATTTGGCGTTCTGCTGGCAACGCTGGTGACATCGTTTGTGGACGCAGCCAGCAGGGTTCTAACCGGACTAGGCAGCAACTATTGGACGTTGTGGACGGCGCGGCTCACGTCCAACATGATCGCCAATCTAATCATCGTGCCGACCATTGTGATCTCTGGTGTGAATGGAATTTCCTGGTTCCGAAGGGCAGATTTCGCTCGCTATTTCGAGGCAGGTGTACTAGCGGTTGGCATCGTGATCGTCAGTCTGCTGGTGTTCAGCCGAGAAAGCCCAGCGGGCGGCATGCCGACGTTCGTTTACGCGCCCCTGCCGCTTTTGCTGTGGGCCGCACTACGATTTGGGGCGGGTGGGCTAAGTGCATCGATGCTGGTTGTCGCGTTGATTTCCGCCTGGGATGCGATGCACGTCCGAGGACCGCTCGGGAATTTGTCAGTGGCTGACCATTTGTTGTCGCTGCATTTCCTGCTGATGGTATTCGCGATACCCTTGATGTTGACCGCAGGTCTAATCGCTGAGCGACGCCGCGGCGACGAAGTGCTGAGGGAGACGCGCGTCAAGATGGTCGATGCACAGGAGCAAGAACGTCACCGCATCGCTCGCGAACTACATGACGATATCGTCCAGCAGTTGACGTTAATGGGCCTCGACGTTGACCGGCTTCGATCTGGGTCCAATGCCTGTGCGAAAACGGATTTGGACAAACTTTACGACCAGATTTCGGTCGTTTCGAATGCTACGCGTGATTTATCTCATAATTTGTACCCGTTCACTCTCGAATACCTCGGCCTTGCGAGGGCCCTCAAGAAGCTGTGTCAGGATACCGGCGCGCAAAGCAGCCTCGCGATTAGTTTTTCGGAAAAAGATGTGCCATCTCGCCTCCCACCAGATATTTCCCGCTGCTTATTTCGTATTGCGCAGGAGGCGTTGCAAAATATCGTCAAACACAGCCATGCGAGGGCTGCGTCCATGGAATTGAAGGTACGCGGTGGACACGTCTTGCTGCGGATTGTCGATGACGGGATTGGCATAACTCCCGAGCAACACCACAGCGGAGGAATGGGGCTCGCCACGATGCGCGAGCGCGCATGGGCACTCGGCGGAACGTGTAAGGTTAGGTTGGGTCCTCAGAAAGGCACAACAGTCGAAGCATCGGTACCACTAAATGAGGAGCCAGAATCGGCGAATGAATTAAGCAGTTTTGACACGACGATGTAGTGACACAACTACCGTTATCTTTTCCGACCGGAACCGAAGCGAGCTGCTCGCTATCAAATCATGTTCGGCAAAACGCATTCCTTCTTGCCGCTGCGCAATGGAATGGTCCCAAACACTGCGCATATCCTGCTTCATTTGGCGACCGCCGCCACCTTGATCGTTCTTCTCATGAAGTGAGGATGGCAATCAGTCCACGATCGAAGCTCGCGATTTGTCGGCTACACGGAAGTTATCCTGCAACCGCGTTTGAGAAGTAATCTAAGCGAACCGTCGTGGCAGTTGGACGATTAACGCGGTAATCGGAAACTGACTCACTGCTTGGCTCTGCTCTGTTTTTTTGTTCCTTGACTGCACGCTTCCATCTGCTATGATTCATTCAGGTATTCTTACGACTCCTCAGCGCGGCAGCAGTTCTGCCGCCTTTTTTATTTCAAGGCGTCGGCCCAAGGCACGGCCAATCTTGGCGTTGCTTTTCTAAACCGTTTCGCAAACCACTAAACGTACACAGCCCGGAAAAATAGCGCATGGAGGATCCCTGCGGTCCGTTTGTCTGGGCGGGAGGCAAGGCCGGAGCGCCTTCCATTGCGTTGCCTACGCGCCTCGAAATCGCGAGTTCCAGGCAGGTGTTATGGTTCCTTCTAAGCCATTTAAAATCAATACCTACAGAAACCCCATCAAGTGTTGATTCTAAACGATTTACAGGAAACCTAAGTTCTTTAAAATCAACACTTATGAAAAAGAGGGCTGGGGGAGGGGACCCAACGAGGGTTGGTGCAGACCGGCCGCATCCCTGACAGAATGGTGCCGGGGTATTCCGCGGAGAACAATACGCAGGGAGCGATCTGCAGGTCAGGTTTGAGCACCCGGTTGGACCTCGGCAGACGTCTTCGTCGCCGTCAATTCCTTCAACAGCGCCTTGCCTTTGCGGAACCACGGCCGTTCGTACCGTTGCATGTACCGCGGCAGCGTCCGCTTCTTCGCGAGCAGCTTCTGTGCCCATTCACGCGACTCCTCGCGGCGCCCCGCGAGCTTCAGAAAGTACGCATAGTTGTACAGCGTTTCGGTCGTTGTCGAGAATTGCGCCACGTCAACGTAGAGCTGCCCGGCGCGCTCCAATTGCCCGGTCTGTGTGTAAGCATCCGCCAAAAGTCCGGCAGCACGCCAGTAATCAAACTTTCGATCGCTACCGACGACACGCTCTAGATCGGGAATCGCCGCCGCAAAATCGTTCAGGCCCAGAGACGCCTGCGCCCGATAGTAAAACGTGTAAACGGAATCGCTGCGCGCCGCAATTGCATTCGTAAACGCCTCGCGCGCTTTTTCAAATTGCTTCTGATCTTTGTAGAGCTCGCCGAGCTCTTCGTAGTTCGCTGCGGAAGGATTGTCCAGGATTTGTGTTTCGACGATCTGAATGCGCGACTTTCGTCCAAAACCTTGAAACACGCCACGCAACAGGCCAAGATCGGGCAGCACTTCCACGATGATGTACACGCCCGCTCCGAGAAAGCCGCCGAAGAAAATAACGTAGAACCAGTAATTCTCCGGCCGCCGCCGCACGAAGTGCACGATGGCAAGCCCTTGCAGGATAAATCCCCAAGGATAGAAGAGGTGGCTTAAGCCGAACATGGACGACCGTCCTTTGGACAGCATCTCCGTCCTGAGCGAATTGGTCAAACGGAACGTCTCGCCAGTATGAGCGGAAGTAACTGTCCACGCGGGCAATGAGTCAGTTTCCGATTACCCGGCTACACGTCCACGGGACGGTCAGCCAGTTCGCATCGGGAAATGCGGATCATTTATCATCCTCGGAGCCGCGTCTCTCTCGCCTTGCCGCCGCAACTTTGAGTCAGCGAAAAGCAAACCACATCCTTGAGACACAACACGCGCCGGCTTTGTTGCGGCGTCACGTTACGGTGCTACCATTCGCGTATGCGCTCCCCTTCGCTAGAAAAGTGGCTGTTTACCTGCGGTGCCGCAACTTGCGGCCTTGGGATCGGGCTCGCTTTTTATTCTGAGTCTCCCGGCAGCACATATTACGCACGGCTGTACGCGGAGACTTGGTGCTTTTGGTTTGTTTTGGCGGGCCTGTTGGCGATGATCCTAGGTGCAATAGTTTGGGCGATTCGGGCAACCGCCAAACACTGTCTGTTCGCGGCCTTGTGCACTGCTGCGGCTGGCGTCCTCATCGCACTTGTTGGGCGCATCAATGTTCACGGGGCCACGGTGATTTTCGTCCCCGTGGTCTTAGCATCCGCGCTGGCCACGTTTCTTCTCGGAGTCATCGCGCTTGTCCAGTACTTTAAGCCGAAGATTGGAAGAGCCGCTTATTTACTAGCCGTAATTCCATTTGCCTTGGCCGGCATTGCGCTGTTCGCCGAGTTTCGGAGGGAAAGTCCCAACGATGGGCCGCCGAGAGTCGTTGCTGCTGCCAAACTTTCGGAACTTGTAAAGAGGCTTCCGCAGTCAGCGCACTTCTCGCTCTCGGGTCTTTCGTTTTTTGACGGCAAGCTCTACGTCGGCACGAATCTAGGGATCGTGGAGGTTTCTCGGGGAGCGGTTACTCGGCTCTACCAATTTCAGCGCTCGGATTCGGTCGTGTCGGGCCCTTGGCTAGACAGGATAGACCACATGCTTTGGGCTACGGACGACCATACCAACGAGCTACTACGGTTCGACGGAAGTAAGTGGGCCAGGATGCGAGAACCGGTTCCAGCGAAGGGCTACTACTCTCGAGGGGATGTACTTGAAGGAGTGCGGCCAATCGGTAACGCCGAAGGCTTTTGGCTCGCGGCTGCAGGTTCGGCATGGAGATGGAACCATGGCGCCTTGGAATGGCGGCAAGTCTCCCTCCCGCATCCTTCGGATTCCACCAATGCGGGCGATGTCATTGGAGTCCTTCCGATTGGTGAGCGCGAACTTCTGCTCGTCAGGCATCAGCTGTTGCCATTCCTCTTGCGTAAGGACGAAGAATTCTTGTCTGACGAACTGGTTAGTTCAGGCGACTCCACAGCAACGCCTCTCGCACGAGACGGAAAGTCATTTCTCGCAGACAATTGGACTGTTTCGGCAGATGCAGGCTACATCTGTACAAAAGCGCAGGACTTGATCCGCGTGACAAAGGAGCGTGTTGCTCCGATGGATGCCCCAGGGGCGTGCGAAGCCGTCGCCACAGACGACAACTTAAACCTGCTTGTCGCTATCAAAAGCAAGGGGGTATTCCGGCATGCCCAAGGGCAGTGGACGCTTGTTGCGGAATCGCCTTATCCGACCGGGGTTGGCGAATACTGGACACATCTCTCCGCATCTTCTGGACAGCTGGCCATAGCGATTGACGCGCGACCTGTCGTCGACCCTCATTACTCATCCGGGATGGATATGCGCTTCGTCCGGAATGCTCCTACGTCCCTATGGGTACTGAAAGATGGAAAGTTTGCTCTCGTCGAATTCTGACTAGCGTCCCGTGTCCCGTCGCAGCGGTCGGGCAGGCCTTCTCACTCAATTGTACCTCTCGACCTGTCGGCAACCCGAGACTATCGCAAACGGCGACAGCAGCTATGGAGCTAAGTCCCCGAAACCGGAAACTGGGTCACAACCTCCACTAGGGCTATCTCGCTTTGCTATGATGGGCGGAATGAATCCCGTCCAAACACTGGGGCTTGCCCTCGGCGCCGGATTTTCTTCGGGTCTGAATCTCTATGCGACCGTCGCCACGCTCGGGTTTCTGGAGCGGTTCGGAGTCATTCATCTCCCGCCCGCGCTACACGGACTTTCTCATCCCGCGGTTCTCTCGATTGCGATGGTTCTCTATGTACTCGAGTTCTTCGCGGACAAGATTCCCTACGTGGATACGGTTTGGGACGCGATCCACACGTTCATTCGGCCGCCCGCTGCCGCGCTGCTAGCGTATAGTGCGGCAGGCGCTGCCCCCGCCGAGTGGCGCTGGGCTGCCGCGCTTCTCGCAGGCGGAGTGGCGCTGACATCACATGGAACCAAAGCCAGCGCTCGCGCCGCGGTCAACACCACGCCGGAACCTTTTAGCAATTGGGCGCTGAGTTTCGGAGAAGACGTCTTGGCAGTCTGGCTGACCTGGATGGCCACGGCGCATCCCATCGCAACGACTGTAATCGTCGTTGCACTCCTCGCGCTCTCCGTATTCCTGCTCTTTCATCTTTTTCGGTTTGCGCGCCGAGCGCTGCAGCGGTTGTTTGCAGTTTGAATCGACGCCTATTTCAAATACGTCGCCAGCCAATCCATAAACGTCTTGTACCAAAACCGGCTGTTCTGTGGCTTCAAAATCCAGTGCCCTTCATCCGGAAAAACAACCAGCTTTGACGGCACGCCTTGCCTTTGCAGTGTATTGAAAAATTCCAGCGACTGCGTGTACGGCACTCGATAATCCCGTTCGCCCGCAATCACCAGTGTCGGCGTTTTGAATTTTCCCAGGTCGCTCGCGTAAGTCAGCGGCGCCCACTTGCGGTAATTTTCCGGGCTCGTCCAAGGCATGCCCTGCATGTCGTGCTCTTCAAACCACAGCTCCTCCGTGGCGTACATCGCATTTTTATCGTAAATGCCCGCGTGGCTGATGATGGCTTTGAACCGCCCGGTATGCGTGGCAATCCAGTCCGCCATGTAGCCGCCGTACGATCCTCCCGCGGCCGCCATGCGCGATCCATCCGTGTACGGATATTTTTTCAGCACAAAATCGACGCCATCCATCACATCGATATAAGCTTTGCCGCCCCAGTCGTTGGTGATCTCGTCGGTGAATTTTTGCCCGTAGCCCGTCGAGCCGCGCCGGTTGATCATCAGCGACACGTAGCCAGCCGCGGAAAATACCTGTGCATTCCAGCGGTAGCCCCACGCATTCGAGAACATCGTCTGCGGCCCGCCATGCAACACGACGAGCAGTGGATATTTTTTCGTCGCGTCGAAATCCGGCGGCCGGATCATCATGGCTTGCACTTTGGTTCCACCTGCGCCATCGAACCAGAATGTTTCCGGCTCGTTCATTTTGAGTGACGCAAGAATGGAGTCGTTGTGATGTGTAAGCTGCCGCACACCGCTTCCGTCGCTCGCGGCCGCAAAAATCTCCGCCGGCATCGTCAGGCTTGTGCGCTCGAACACCAGCGTTCTGCCGTCGCTGCTCAGCGAGATTCCGAGGTTGTAGCTGTTCGCAATCATTTTCTTCGGCGTGTCTCCCACGCGCGGAGCCATTGCATAGATCGGCTGCAGCGTTTCGTCTTCCGCCGTGAAATAAATCGTCTTGCTATCTGGCGACCACGTTAGCTCGTTGGCGCTGCGGTCAAATCCTTCGGACAAATTCTCGATCTTCTGCGTCGCCCGATCGTAGAGCATCACGCGCCAGCGGTCAGACTCATATTCCGGCGTCAGTTGCGCGTGATACGCAATGTACTTTCCGTCCGGCGAATAGGCCGGCCCTCCATCGAAGCCAAGCTGTGTCGTGATTTGTTTCACCTCGCCGCCCGCGACGGGCACAACGAACAAATCTCCGTTTGTGCTGATGGCTTCTACGGGATCGGTGACCGCCGTAAAACAAATTTCTTTCGAGTCCGGCGAAAAATTCAGATCGCTGGGGCCGCCGCGCTCATCCGGAGGCACATCGTAATTGGCGCCCGCCGTCAGATCGCGCGGAGCCCCGCTGCCATCGACCGGAACAACAAACAAATGGCTACGCTTGCCTTCGTTCCAGTGCGTCCAGTGCCGGTAAAGAAGGTGCTCCGCCACGTGCGCTTTCACTTTGTTCTTTTCTTTTTCCGCGTCCCGCGCGCTGTTGCAAGCATCGTCTTTGCAGTCCGGATAAACGCCTGACGTAAAGGCGATCGTCTTCCCATCCGGCGACCATTTCACGATGTCCGCGCCGGTCGAGAGATGCGTCAACAGTTTCGCTTCGCCTCCCTCCATCGATAGCAGATACACTTGCGAATCCCCGCTGCGCGACGACAAAAATGCAATCGTTTTTCCGTCCGGCGACCACACCGGGGATGAGTCGTGCCCGCTCTGCGTCAGTTGCAGCGATGCTCCGCTGCCGGTCGGAACAATCCAGATATTGCTTGCGCCGCGGTTCGCGTCCATGTCCGGCGTCGATACCGAGTACGCCACCCACTTGCCATCAGGCGAAACTTGCGCTTCTCCCACGCGATGCATCTGGATCAAGTCGTCAAACGTGATGGCGTGCTTGGCGGTTTCTTGCGCCCTCATGCGGGATTGTCCCGTTAGCAGCACCACAATGAACAAACTGCACCGCAAAGTGGCTCGTTTCATCGCGTTTCCTCCTGCATAGACTTGCAATGACCTACGGCGAGTTGCATTTCCCCTGCGCGGAACTTCGGATGATGTCACGATTCGTACTCGATTCCAAGCGCGCGGCGTCGCGTGGCCTCTCGCTTGGAATCACTCTTTCACCGTGGCAACGGGCGGCGCTTTCATTTTCGCAATTTCGCCGAGCAGGTCGGGCTTGCCGGTGATTCGTTCCAGGTGTGGATAGCGCTCGCCGCCGTGATAGTCGACGCGGTAAGTCCGGAAAAAGTCTTCATTCTCGATGAGCAACTCAATCGGTTCGTGCCCGCTTTTCGCTTGCCGGATCGCGGCGTGAAGATCTTCCGGAGTCCATTTGCGCCCATTTACCGCAACGAGCTTCATCCCTGGTGCGATCCCCGCCAGCGCGGCGGGCGACCCTGGAATCACATCGATCACCTCGTCGCCGTTCTCGCCGCCCGCGTCGCGCACCAAAAAGCCCAGCGAAAACTGCACATCCGTCAGATGCGTGGCGGCCTCGCCAGCGGACCGGCTGTCATTCGGCGTTTCGCTATACACCAATTTCCATCCGCTATTTTCCAGCCCGCCCAACGGCGCACCGGGCCCATGTGTCTTCACCCGCTGCGTGAAGAAGGATCGCCAATCGTACGGGGCGATTTCTTGCAGAGCTGCGACGACATCGTCAAAAGTATAGGGCACGATTTTCGGCCCGGTATTTTCTCCGCCTTCAAACTTTCGGCAAAAATCATCCAGCGATTTTTCCCCTTTCGTCTCCTGACGGATGATCGTGTCCGCCTCGAGCCAAATCAGCGTGCCCTCATCGTAATAGTCCGTATCTCTCCGCCAAGTCTTGTACTCTTCCGGCGACCCGTACAACAGTTGCGCAGCTACCGCAGTGTCTTCCAGGTCGCGCCACGTCCGCCCGCGACGCTGATCCAAATACGCCGCCACCCACGCGAGATTTTCCCGCAATCTTTCCGGCGTCCAGCTACCGATGCGTGCCGAGAGCATCGTGCCGTAATACTGCGTCATGCCTTCATAAATCCAAAGCAAACCGCCTTTCATCGGCTCCTGATAATTCGGCGTGGCCAGTCCCGCAGGCCTGCGATATTTCCCGTTCCACGAATGCGTAAATTCGTGCGGCAACAGATCGGTCATCGCGTCCGAAATGTTGGGGTCTTCGAAGGTCCGCGCAGGCACGCGGTTGTCGCTTGATTCGTGGTGCTCGACGCCATCCGTTTCGACATTGTCGCTTTCCGTCAACAGGAAATCGTAATGGCGGTAATGACGCGCTCCAAAGAGCGCTCCCGTTTCCGCAATCAGCTGCCGCCACTCCTGCACCGTTTCCGGCGGGATCTCCAGTCCCGATTCAGTTTCCGCCGCGATGTGGATGTGGTGCTCGGGTTTTTGTCCGGGAGACAAGTCGAACACGCGCATGTGCGCGCCTGTCAGAACCGGCGAATCGACCAGCGTCGTCAAGCTTGCTGGCTGGAACTCAATCGATTCGCTGGTTTCGCTCGCCACGGGAAGGGCGGTTCCGTATTTCCATCCTGACGGGACCTGCAAACTGGCGACGTAAGTTAGATCGTCGCTCTTCGCACCTTGCAGATAAAGCAGCACGGTGTACCAGTTTAGAATCGCAAGTTGGGCCGTCGCCGATGGATTTTCTCTCCCAGCGCTCGGACCAGACGGCGACACGTAATCGAGCGAAACTTCCAGTTCGCTTACGCCCGGTGGTATTTGGCAGTGAAACGCGAACATGTCCACGTCGTCGCGCCGCCATTCGATCTCTTTGCCGCCGGCTCGAAAGATCAGGCCAGTTAAGTTTAGGATCGGACCGACGGGAGAATGTTCTCCGGGAATCCATTTTGGATACACGAGAGTAAGCGGGCCTGCCGCTACCGGGAACGTCAACTTCGCGTGGAAAATGTGTTTCGTGGCATCGCGCAAATCCACGCTGAGGCGCACCGGCTTTCGCGCCTCCTGCGCATTCGCCGGAAGAGCGGAACAGAGGATTGGAACGATCGTGAGTAAAATCCAGCAAGAAATGCGATTGCGCATGAATGGGTGCTCCCTAAAATCGGCGTCAGCCTAGCATAATTGTTGCATACGGATTCGATGTCCGGGGCGAGTTGCCAGGTTTCACGCACACCTTGCGATCCTCGGGCGGTCTGCGTGAGTCTGCTACAATCGCTCACCGAGTACGCATGTCAAACGACTCCGCCCTCTTTCCACGCAATTTTCGCAACGCGTCTCCCGTCGCTGTTCGCGGCGAAGGATGCTGGATAGTTTCAGCGGATGGACGCAAATTTCTGGACGCGGCGGGGCAGGCCGCGGTCATCAATATTGGCCACGGCGTTCCGGAAATCGGCCGCGCGATGGCGGAGCAATCTTCGCAACTCGCTTTCGCGCACACATCGCAATTCCATTCCATGCCCGCGGAGAAACTCGCTGCTCGCCTGCTGGCGCTGGCTCCGGCAAATTTTCGAAAAGGCGGCCGGGTTTATTTTACTTCTGGCGGTTCCGAAGCAACGGAAACGGCCATTAAGCTTGTTCGCCAATATCATCTTGAAAGAGAACAGCCAGGCCGCTACCGCGTGCTTTCGCGCCGCCAGAGCTATCACGGCAGCACGCTTGGAGCGATGAGCGTCAGCGGAAATGCCGGTCGCCGCGCGCCCTATCAGCCCTTGCTGGCGGAATGGGGACATATCGCGCCCTGCTTTTGCTATCACTGCCCCTTCGAAAAAACTTTTCCGCAGTGCCATCTCGCGTGCGCCGATGATTTGGAAACAATTCTTGGAGGAGACGGCGCGGAATCCGTTGCTGCTTTTATTTTCGAACCGGTTGTTGGCGCGACTCTGGGGGCTGCGGCGCCGCCGGAAGGTTATGCCGCGCGCATCGCCGAGATTTGCCACAAGCACGGAATCCTGCTCATCGCGGATGAAGTTATGACCGGCATGGGCCGCACCGGCAAACCTTTTGCTGTGCAGCACTGGGGCGTTGAGCCGGACATTATTCTTGCAGGGAAGGGAATTGCGAGCGGCTACGCTCCGCTCGGCGCAGTGCTCGTCGCGAGGAATGTCGTCGAGGCATTTGAAAACGGCAGTGGCGCGTTCAAGCATGGATTTACTTACCAGGCTCATCCCGTCGCGACCGCAGCCGGCAATGCCGTTCTCGACTACATAGAGGCGCACAATCTTTTTGCGCACGTCTCTCCGGCGGCGGAGACGCTACGCACGGCTCTCGATCCGCTTCGGTCCCATCGTTATGTCGGCGAGATTCGCGGGCTCGGTCTGCTTCTCGGGATCGAATTCGTGCGCGAGAAGTCCACGCGTGCGCCCTTTGGTCCATCTCAAGCCATCGCCGAAAAAATTCGTTGGGCTGCGATGGAAGAAGGTGTCCTGACATATCCGACACAAGGCTGTGTTGACGGTGCAAGCGGTGATCACATTCTTCTTGCGCCGCCTTTTATCATCACGCCCGAGGAATCGGCGCTAGTCGCCGGCGCTCTTACAAAGGCGCTAGCGAAAGTATTTCCAGATTGACGAAAGCCGCTGTTTTTCCTGGTTCTAGCGTAGTCTGTTCGTTCGTGCCGTTGAGGAGAAGGTTCTACAATGCGTCGTCTTTCTTTGAGGCTACTGCTTCTGCTTTGCGCAAGCGTGCTGAGCGCATCCTTGCTTCCGGCGCAGGATAAACCGGCTGCCAAGCCGCGCGCACGCGATCTTGGCGTTCCTTTTGATGGCGCGCCTGGACCGCTCAATGCCATCACGGATGTATCCGGCGTCACTGTCGGCCACACTACACTTATCTCGGGAGAAGGGAAACTTCAGATTGGCAAAGGGCCTGTGCGCACGGGAGTTACCGCAATTCTTCCTCGCGGAAAAGACACGATGTCCAATCCCGTGTTTGCGGGCTGGTGGTCGCTCAACGGCAACGGGGAAATGACCGGCACGACTTGGGTGGAAGAGTCGGGCTTCCTCGAAGGTCCGGTGATGATCACAAACACGCACAGCGTCGGCGTTGTGCGCGACGCAGTCATTCAATGGCGCGTCAATCATGGACAGCCCGATCCTACCGGTTACTGGTGGTCGCTGCCTGTGGTCGCGGAAACGTGGGACGGCTGGCTCAACGACATCAACGGTTTTCACGTAAAGGCGGAAGACGCGTTTCACGCGATTGATTCCGCGCACGGCGGCCCGGTCGAGGAGGGCGGCGTGGGCGGCGGCACGGGGATGATTTGCAATGAGTTCAAGGGCGGCATTGGAACTTCTTCACGGAAATTCGAAATTAAGGGCGCGAGCTACACTGTCGGCGTGCTGGTTCAGTGCAATTACGGCGTCCGGCCGAACTTGCGCATCGCGGGTGTACCCGTGGGCAGGGAAGTTCCGGAGAACGCTGCGTACAGTTCGGCTTCTTTTGGCGAAGTCGACCGTGGCTCAATCATTGTCGTTGTCGCCACCGATGCGCCGCTCGTTTCGCATCAACTGAAGCGCCTGGCGCGGCGTGTTTCGCTCGGTCTCGGGCGCAACGGGAGTATCTCTGGCAACGGCTCCGGCGATATTTTCATCGCCTTCTCGACTGCCAATTCAGGTGCGGCCGCCGCCGATCACCTCGTCGATCTGAAAATGCTTCCCAACGATCTGATCGAGCCGGTGTTCGCCTCAACGGTCCAGGCCACCGAAGAAGCCGTGATCAATGCCATGGTCGCCGCCGAAACAATGACCGGCATCGAGAATCACAGAGTCATAGCGCTTCCGCACGACCGCTTGCGGGAAGTTCTCAAAAAATACAATCGCCTCGCACAATGAATCACTGCCGCCATCGCTCACGAACTGACAGGGAAACGAGATCGGCGTGGGCGCGTTTGGTCCGCCGCATTTCGAGGCGGGCGCTTCCAGCATCTGGCGCGATGATTCTACTTTGTTCATGCTCTTCGCATCCGCCACCGTCTCTCGCCATCGCTCATGTCACACTGATCGACGCTACCGGCGCGGCTCCGCAGGCGGACATGACGGTTTTCCTCGCCGATGAACGAATCGCGGCCGTCGGACCATCCAAATCCCTCTCGGTTCCACGCGGCACAAAGACACTCGACGCTACCGGGAAATTCTTAATTCCCGGGCTCGTCGACATGCACGTTCATCTCACCGGTGCGTCAGAGCCGACCGGCAGCCGGGAATTTATTCTTCCGCTCCTTCTCGCGAACGGGATCACGACGGTTCGCGACATGGGCGGCGATCTCGAATCGCTTATAAAGCTTCGCCATGAAATCGAGCATGGCCAGCTGCAGGCCCCACGGATTTTCTTTGCCGGGCCTTATCTCGATGGTCAGCCGCCTTTTTTCCAGCCATCACTGGTCGTCACCAATTCCGCCGAGGCCACTCAAGATGTTCATACTCTGATTTCGCATGGCGCCGATTTCATCAAGGTGCAATCCAATCTCAGCCGCGACGCCTATTTCGCCATCGCGGACATCTGCCGGCGCGAGCAAATCACTTTTGTGGGACACGTTCCGGATCACGTTACTGCCGCCGAAGCGTCGGATGCCGGGCAGAAAAGCATCGAACATCTCACCGGTGTGCTCCGTGCTTGTTCCAGCGACGAGCCTTTGCTCATACGCAAACAGTTTGCCGCCGGTCCCAAGAGGGCGACCATTGGGCAATCGCTGAACCGCGAACTCGGCTGGCAGCGCGAATTGCTGCAAAGCTATTCGGACCAGCAATCGGAAGCGCTCATTGCGAAGTTCGTTCGCAATCTAACCTGGCAAGTTCCCACGCTGATTCTTCTCCGCAACGACGCATTTCCCACACCCGAGACCGATCCTTCGCTGGACCCTCGGCGAATGTACATTCCGCTGAAGGTGCTGGCGAATTGGGCGAAGGGTGTGAAGGACCGTGACAAAGGCGCCACGCCTCAGGAATTTGCTCTGCGCACCAGCCTTATGCAGGCATCGCTTCGCATCGTGGGCAAAATGAACGCGGCGGGCGTTCCCATCTTGGCTGGGACGGACACCACTGCTCCGTATGTTTTCCCCGGTTCGAGCCTGCATGAAGAACTCGCGCTGCTGGTCCAGGCCGGACTGACGCCTATGCAGGCTTTGCAAGCTGCGACAAAACTTCCAGCGGAGTTTTTGGGCAAGCTGCAAACGCAAGGCACCATCCAACCGGGAAAAATCGCCGATCTTTTGTTGCTCGACGCGAACCCCGTCGAGGACATTCACAATGCGGAGAAAATCCGCGCGGTGGTCCTTCGCGGCAAATTGCTGGACAGGGGTTTCCTGGATGAACTGCTGGCTAAGGAAGAGAGCTTCGCCAAAGCTCATTGATCGGTACATCCGGGAAGCTAAAGGGACTGCTCGCGCTTTTCTTTGCTGTTCGCGTAAGTTCGACGGCACATCCACTTCGAATGCAGTTCAAGTGCGCTAAATTATGGGGACTGCCGTTTTTCTCGCGGGATTGAAAAACGGGAGCGCCACCACTTTTGCGGAAACGGTGTGGCGCACGGCTTCGACAGTCATCTCGATCTTCAGCGTGGCGCCTGTTGACGACTGATCGCGATTTACGCACGCCAGCGCAATCATTTTTTTAAGCGTCGGCGACCACGTCGTTGAAGTAGCCTTTCCTACTTGCTTGCCGGCGTAATAAACAGGGACAGCGACGCGCGACGCCACGCTCGGCACTTGCGGCGCCATTCCCATTTTGTCGAACAGCGCCTCGACCTCGTTCCAATTGATTTCCAGCCCCACCAGCGCGCGCTCGGCGCCGCCCTTCTTTTTTTCGCGCACCAGCGCCTCGCGTCCGACGAAATTGTCTTTTTTTTGGTCCACAAGTTTTCCCAGGCCGATTTCAGCAGGCGAATACTTTTGCGACTCAATCAACGCTTTCTTGCTGGATGTATAATCCACTTCAATCAGAATCAGCCCTGCTTCAATCCGGGCGACATCCAGCGCGATCATTCCTGCCGGGTGAATGTCGAATGCTTTTCCTTTCTTGATCAGTTCATCCCACACCTTGCCGGCGTTTTTCCATGGCATCCAAATTTCAAATCCTAGATCTCCTGTGTAGCCGGTCCGGGAAATGTCCACAGGTATGCCTGCGATTTGCCCGTGCGTCACGCGAAAATATTTCAGGTTGGCCACGTCAGCGTCCGTCACGGCATGAAGCAGCCTTCCCGAAGTTGGTCCCTGCAGGGCCAATGCCGCCACTTGTTCGGAAATATCCTCAATATTCACGTCCAGCGCCAGAGCATTTTGCCGAAACCAGCGCAAGCTCGGGTCGGCGGCCGTCCAGCGGTACTCGTTTTCTCCGAGCCGCGTGATGGTGCCGTCGTCGATCACTTTTCCTTCCGGATCGCACCAGCAGCAGTAAATCACCTGATCGATGGCCACTTTGTTGATGTCTCGCGAAATCACGCGGTTCACGAAGCGCGTCGCGTCGCTTCCCGTGATGAGGTACTTGAAGAGCGGGGAGATATCGATGAGCGCGGCGGAATTGCGGATGGCGTTGTACTCGTGCTCGTGGTGCGTCTCGTAGACGCTGACCGTGTAGTAGCCCGACCATTCGCGGTAATTCAGGCTCTCGCACAATGCGAGCGTTTTCTCGTGAAATGCAGTTCCGACAGGCACGATGCCTCCGAGTTTCTTCCGCGGGATGAGCCGCAAGGACAAAACGGATTATAGGTGCCAACTTCGCGTCCGAGCAAGCTGTTGCGTATCCGCGGCGTGCGATCCAAGACTAGCGCGCTATTGGTATAGCTTCGCGCTCCAGCCGCGTATCGCAGCGCGCCCGGGCTGTAGCCGTCCGCGCTAGCGCGTGACAAACGACCCAGATAGAATGAGGACGGAAGGGCAGAGAAAGGCGTAACGCGGATGTCAGAGAATGGCTCAACACAGGCAAGCGTTCTCAGGCTCGACGCGAAGGACAACGTGCTTGTCGCGCTCGCCGATTTACGCAAAGGCGAGATCGTAAGCTATTTGGGAAACGACCACACTTTGTTGGCCGATGTGCCGGCCAAACATAAGTTCCTGACACGGGACGTGAGCGCCGGCGGCGACATTATCATGTACGGGGTTTTGGTGGGCCATGCCGTCGAGAGCCTTCGGCGCGGCGAATTGCTTTCCACGCGCAATATCCGTCACGCCGCTTCCGCATTTCGCGAGACGGAAAACGCCGCCCCGCATTGGACTCCGCCGGATGTTTCCACGTGGGCGCACAGAACATTTCTGGGATACCACAGAGATGATGGCCAAGTGGGTTCGCGAAATTATTGGCTGGTTCTTCCACTCGTGTTCTGCGAGAACCGCAATCTGGCTGTCTTGAAACAGGCTTTCGAAGAAGAATTGGGTTTTGCGGCCCCACAGATTTATCGGAGCCAGGTGGCGGAGCTGGCGCGTCTCTATCGCGAAGGAAAATCGGACGAGCTGAAAAAAGTCGCGTTCGGAGAAACGCAGCGCGCCAGTGCTTCTCCAAGAGTTTTTCGAAATGTCGATGGCATCAAGTTTTTACTGCATGAGGCTGGCTGCGGCTGCACGCATGAAGATGCCAGGAACCTCTGCGGGCTGCTGGCTGGCTACATTCACCACCCGAATGTTGCCGGCGCCACCGTTCTGAGCCTCGGCTGCCAGCACGCCCAAGTTCCGATGCTGCTCGAGGAAATCAAGCGGCGCGACCCGAATTTCAAGAAGACTGTCCTGATTTATGAGCAGCAGAAAAGTGCCTCGGAAGCCGCGATGTTGAGCAAAGCCATCCGCGAAACTTTTTTAGGCATGGTCGAGGCGGACAAAATCACGCGGAAGCCAGCCCCGTTATCCAAACTCACGCTTGGCCTGCAATGCGGCGGGTCGGATGGCTTTTCAGGGCTATCCGCGAATCCCGCCATCGGGCACACTGCGGACATAGTAGCCGCGCTCGGCGGCATCGGAATCCTTTCCGAGTTTCCCGAACTCTGCGGCGTGGAACAGCAGCTCATCGATCGTTGCGTCCGCAAAGAAGTTGCGGACCGTTTTGCGTTCCTTATGAGGGACTACGCAGCGCGTGCCAAAGCCGTGCGTGCGGGATTCGAAATGAATCCTTCTCCGGGCAACATCCGCGACGGATTGCTGACCGATGCCATGAAATCCGCGGGCGCGGCAAAGAAAGGCGGCACTTCGCCCGTCACTGCCGCTGTGGACTATCCGGAATACTGCACGGAGCCGGGATTGAACCTGCAGTGTACCCCGGGGAGCGACGTGGAATCCGTCTCGGCGCAGGTGGGGGCCGGCGCAAATGTGATTCTCTTTACTACGGGACTGGGCACGCCGACGGGAAATCCGATTGCGCCGGTGATGAAAATCTCGACGAATTCGAATCTCGCGCAGCGCATGTCCGACATCATCGACATTGACACGGGCGGCATCATCTCTGGCGAGACCAATATCGAGAAAATGGGCGAAACGATTTTGGAGCGGGTGATTCAGGTCGCGAGCGGAGAAGCGCGCACAAAGGCGGAGTTGCTTTCTCAGGACGATTTCATTCCCTGGAAACGCGGAGTTTCTCTCTAAAAAAAGATTGGACGCGTTGATGAAAGCACTTCTGCTTTCTCGATACAAACATCTGGAAATTGCCGATCTGCCCAATCCAACACCACGTCAAGGTGAAGTTGTTGTCAGCGTGGCCGCTTGAATCACCCCGGCTCCGGTACCGGTTCCATTCGTCCCAGCAGGAAAACATAGCCCCCGACGCTAATGAGAAGAATCATCGTTGCCGTTGCGAAAGCCCACGCATAGGAATTGGTGGCACGCACGACGTAGCCCGTGACGATCGGTGCGGCGATCGCCGCAAGCTGATTGCTAAAATTCAAGATTCCACCAACGGTGCCTACGCTCTCCTTGGGAGAAATGAGCGAAGGGATCGACCAGCCTACCGGCGACGCTGCGGACAATCCGCCGATGGAAATGCTGATCCAGAAAACCGCCGCAGCGGTGCTCTGAGCGTAAGCTGTGCCGAGGATGCCGAGGCCAAGACTGGTTCCCCCAATGAGAACGGCCTGACGAACGCGCACGGCATTCCAGCCACGTTGGATCAATGCATCGACGAGCCATCCCCCAATGATGAGGTCGGTCAGCGTCGCGAAGAGCCATGGCACACTGGTGTACACAACGGAGTGCAGCAAATCCACGTGATGGGCCGCCAAAAAATAAGACGGCAGCCAAGTCAATAGCAGGTAGAACGTATAGTTGTAGCCGAAAAACCCAACAGCCAAACCGCACACTCTCTTTTGCCGAAGCAGGTACCATAGCGGCGCTCCTTTCGCGGCTTTCATTTGATCCTCCGGTTGCGCGCCGCCTTTCGCAATGAATTGCCGCTCAGCCTCCGATAGCCGTTTGTCTTCGCTTGGGTTTCGGTAGAACGCATAAAACAAAATGAGATAGATAATGCTGATGAAGCCCGTCGCGGCGAAACTCCACCGCCATCCGAAATGCAGAAGCAGGATGCCGAGCAGCGGCACTCCAATGGCGGAAGAGAGTTTTGCCATCGAGTCGAAGATGGCCGTTGCGAGGCTGCGCTCTTGTTTCGGAAACCAGTAGCCTACGGCTTTGGAATTTGCTGGGAAAGTGGGAGCTTCACCGATTCCTAGAAGTAGCCGCGCCCCAAAAAAACCACCTATGCCAGTGGAAACCGCCGCAGCAAAGGAAGCCACGGACCAGAGAATCGTGCTGACGCGGCCGACGCGGCGAACGCCGAACTTGTCGAGCAACAAACCCGAGGGGAGCTGGAGCGCCGCGTACGTCCAGTTGTAAGCGCTGGACAAATAGCCGAACGATACGGCGGAAATTCCAAAGGCAGCGTTCAACGCATCTTTCGAGACAGAAAGATTCACCCGATCAAAATAATTAACGAGAACTCCAAAGCCGAGGAGACAAGCGATGGCCCATCTGCGACGGGGGACGCGATCCGATTCAGAAAATGTCCGGTCAAGCGTAGGCGGCATCGCGATGTTCTCGATCGGTCCTCATTAAAAGTTAGCTGCGCGGTCGCGCTTTTTCGACGCGCAGAGTATCCCACAAGACGCGAAAAATGGTGGGTTCCTTTCGCTCGTTGCGAGAACAAGGCGAAGCTCGGCACGAGTCCGGCCGGGTGCCGTGTCCCTCCACTCAATGGGCTCTGAACTCTGTTTGTGCACTTGCCCGCTTCTGCCACTCGCAGTAGACTACGCCGTCTTCCATGCGGGTTGGTTGACATGGAAGGTTCGAAACTCTGACCTCTACGGACAAACAAAAATGAACTCACTCTCCACTCGACGCGATTTTCTTCGCACCACGGCGGCAGCGGGCGCCGGACTTCTGCTTTCGCATCCGGCCAGCGCCGCGAAAAATAAATCTGTCCTGCTATTCACGAAATCGTCCGGTTTTGAGCACGCAGCAATCAAAGTCACGAACGGCAATCCCAGCATTGCCGAAACGGCTATCCGTGGTTTCGCCGCTCAAAATAAATTCGATCTCACCGCTTCGAAAGACGGACGGATCTTCGACTCCAAGGAATTTCATGAGTACGCCGCAGTAGTGTTTTTCACGACGGGCGACCTCACGCAGGAAGGCACCGACAAAAATCCGCCCATGTCCCCTCAGGGCAAGCAGGCTTTACTCGACGCGGTTCAGGGCGGCTTGGGGTTCGTCGGAATTCATGCCGCCACCGACACATTCCACACGGAACCCGACTCGAAGGATCTTTCGAATCGCTACGTCGCGCATGGCGAACAGTCTGATCCGTATCTGCGGATGCTCGGCGGCGAATTCATCATCCACGGACAAGCCAAGGATCCTCGGCTGCAAACCGCCAACGTGATCATCAACGATCCCAAGTTTCCCGGGCTCGATGGAGTGCAGTCTCCCGTGAGCTTGATGGAAGAATGGTATTCGATGAAGGACTTTGCTCCCGACCTTCACGTAATTTGCACGCTGGACACTTCCACGATGAACGGCAACGCCTACAAGCGTGCGCCTTATCCGGTTGTCTGGGCTCGCCTCCAAGGTCGAGGAAGAGTTTTCTACAATGCCATCGGGGATCGCCCCGAAAATTGGCAGAATCCGTTTCACCTGAATTTGCTGGCGGGTGGGATTCGTTGGGCGATCGGCGATGCCAGCGCCTCGGTCTCGCCTAACCTCAAGACCGCGGCTCCGGGCTACGCCGAGATTCCCCCGCCCTATCCGCCGGCTGCCGCGAAATAAAACGCCACAAGTAATCAATCTGGACCGACGGTCCTCCGCAAATTCCGCTCAACTCGTAACGTTAGCGCCTTCTCTCTGGATGTTGCCAGAGAACGTAGACGACACTGCACACCGCTCGAATATTGTTTTGGCCTCGAATCGCTCCGCCTAGATCGAAAAATTCTGTGTGCAAATAGTCGCCTCCACCACGGAAGGCGACTGAGCGCGAGACCTGATACTCCACACCGCCGCCGAGGGCCCAAGCGAGCTTATTTACAAAGCCAGTCTCATAGTAGTTGCCACTATAAGGAACCACACCAGTGACCCTTGAAGCGCCAATTAGGCCGCGAACGTATGTCGTCATCCTCCGGTGTTGCGTAGGATAGAAAACCGGACCAGCAAGGTAGCTCAGAACATCAGCGTGGTGTCCCGTACTCAACACATCGGAAGCTTTTGCATAAGTGAAGTCGGCCGTCACACCCAGGTGATGCAAGAAATCTGCGGTGAGCGTCGTATCCACGCCTGACAGATTTACTCGATTTGATGAAGGCAGGCTAAGGCTCAGGTAGGCATACCCGACGCTTGCTTTAACCGTTGGTCCGCTCCCTGAGATAATCGGGCCTTTAGTTGAAAGCGGCGGGCCCTTTTCCGGGACTGACGTGCCGTTTCCCGAGTCGGGCTGCGACTGTGCTGACACCAAGGCTGGTAAGAACAAGAGAAAAGGAGCGATCCGCAAGGCAATCTTCACAGGGCAATTTCTCCTCACACCGCATGGTCCTGCAACTGCTAGACTCGCCTGCGTAGGATCGAGAGTACTGTCTCTCAGTGGACTCTTTCGAGCCTCTGCTCTATTTTTTCCGCGTTCATTGTGAATTTTATCGGCGCACCGAGCTGGACCTGCGCCATTCGCCCAGTCTTGTGCCAGTAGATGAAGGGCCGGATGTCTTTGAACCCGGCGTTTATAGCCATCTCGGACACTTCAGTAATGGCCGAGAGAGGGGCTCTATCATCAACGACCTCAATGATTTGGCAATCGCCACCCTCCTGAAGCTTCAGGTCTGCAAGAAAATAGTTCGCATCGTACTTCTTGTACTCCATATCCTTGTAGATGCCAGCTTGAAGCTTAAACCGGAGCCCTTTTTCAGTCTCATAGACAAGAACAACGATCTGTCTGCGGTTCGTGACAGCAGGGGATGTACTTCTTGAACTTGCTGGGGCCACTCCGAGTGCAAGGAATAACCCCGATATTAGAATCACGGAATATCTCATGGAATTTTTCATTTCAGCTCCCCGAAGTGTCGTTGATCCATAACGGCGAATAGCACCCATTATCAAAACGCGTTGGCAGCCACAGGCTACTGAGGCTTTCCAGAATTTGTGCTTGTTGGAGTTACTACATGTGCATACGCAAAACCGGCGGAAGCAAAGTATATGTGAGCTACGGTTGATCCCCACAAGAGCCCGAAGGCCGTGTTTCCTTGACCGCCCTTTTTAAGAGAAGCGAGAGCGGCATAGGCCACCAGGTCAAAAGGAATACCAATGCCGTAAGATCGCGCTCGGCTCGGATTGGACCCAAAAAGGGGGTTTGCTTCTGTGCACGTATGCCTCCGGAGGCATGCCTGTGTGCCCTCAATATCCGCGACGGTCGCTGCTAGATTTAGCGTGAATCCAACCAGCATCGCCGGATTCCTGGCAGCCTTAGCCCAGGTCGCGTCGTGTTCAGTCATGTGAATTGGGTCAGAAAAATATGCGCGACCACCCAAGAGAGCGCAGGACTTTCCGTTTCCAAATGGGCATGGAGCCGGTCCATCTTGGAGGCTTGGCAGTACCGGTATTGGATCGTCCGGCAGGATTCGGCCTGGGACTTGCTGCTGGGGCTCGACCCGCAATAAGCTGCCTTGAAGCGATTCAACACGCGTCAGCGGGAGGTTTGGGATCAATTCCGATTGGCCCTGTGCCACCAGCGCAGAGAAGTGCGTCACGACTAAAACCATCAGAATCTTTATCTTTTTCATGAATCCTCCGACCGCGAGCATTCCGAAGCAGCAATCACTTAGCCCTTCGAAATGGACAGCAAGCGGGGGACCGCAAATCTCATAGAGCTAGCCTGGTGAAGTCTATTAGGATGAGCAGGATGTGAGATCAGCGAGCGTGTTTGAGTCAAATAGCTACAGAGAATTCCCGTACTGAGACAATTTTCCGGGAATGCATCCCGTTCCGGAATCCATCAGCTCAACGGCGCTTGTGGATCATCGTTGCTGTCAGTAATAACTCTCGTCTTCCAGCCGCATCACATCTTCTTCGCAAATGGGATTTAATGGAGTTTTGTCGTCGCCGTCTGACGGTTCTTTTTCTACAATGAGGAAGTGTGGCGGGGTTCGATCCCACCCCATGTGGTCCGACACAATCCAGTGAACAAGAACGTCCCACAGCGCGTCTCCGGGCACGCCAAAGTGGTCAGCGAAAACCTCAACCTCGTTGTACAACTGGCGGATAGTCTGCAGGCACGCCTGTTCTAGGCATAAAGAGTCAATCGGCTCCGGGATAAAGGCAAGTCGTTGTGGGAAATTTCGCGCCATCCCGTCCAACACCTTTCTAGCGAAATCTCGGCCGACTAAGGTTGTCCCCTCAGGGCACCTAATCCCCAGCGGCCGAAGCTGCCGACGGGGCGCCATCAGTGTTCCCCACGTGATGCTTCGACCAACTCCTTTAGATCGAGCTTCCAGCACCGCGCGATATGCGAAATCTCATCCCAAATAGACTGGCGCAGTTCCGCGACCGCGCAGGTCAACCGCTCCTCGTGCGAAGCATCGCGACTAATTGCGTCAGCGCGAACGGGCATACGCGGGACTTTCTTTTCGGAGACCAGGCTGTGTGCCATTTGTTCCTCCAGTTTTACTGATGTTCTATATTACTGGGGACAAATAAAGTTATAGAAGAAAAGGCGAAAAACGGTCAAGAGGACATTTGTCTTCAGTATATCTCCGACTTGACAAATATATACTTCTGGAATAAATTAAAACCGAGTTACGTATGTAATGTTCTTAACGCGACTTCACATGAATACGTCGAACGCCGCAAACAGCAAAAATCCTTTCGCTGTTCGGAACTATCGATTACGACGACACTCTATAACTACAAATACGCACGTTGGTAAAAACGCGTTTGAGCTGGGACTTGTTCGCACGTTCAGCCCTGCCCTTGTGCCACATCCCGCCTGCCAGTAAAATGTCCCGGCTTCCAGTCGCATCGATTCTTCTTTTCAGTGCGCATCTTTAACGGGGTCATTCTGCATGGCGCAGCACTACGACGTTATTGTCATCGGCGGCGGCCACAACGGCCTCGTCAACGCTGCCTACCTTGCCAAAACAGGGAAGAAGGTGCTCGTCCTCGAACGCCGTCATGTTTTAGGTGGCGCTGCCGTCACTGAAGAAATCTTTCCGGGGTACCTCTTCTCGGAGTGTTCTTACGTCGTTTCGCTTCTTCGTCCGGAGATTATTCGCGAGCTCGATCTTCCGCGACACGGGCTAGAAATTCTCCCGCTGGACGGCACCTTCACGCCCATGGCCAATGGCAACCACCTCTGGCGCATGAACGATCACGCCCGCACGCAGCGCGAAATTCGCCGCCACTCGCGCGTCGATGCCGAGGCCTACGACGAATTTTCAAAAATGATGACGCCGATGTGCCGCTTCGTGAAGCCCCTGCTCTCGATGATTCCGCCCGACCCCACTACTCTCAAGCCTGGCGATCTCAAGCAACTTCACTTCCTCATGCAGCGTTTCCGCAGTCTTTCTTCCGACGAGCGCTACACGCTCGTCCGGCTCATGACCATGAGCGCCGCCGATTTTCTCGACCAGTGGTTTGAGACCGACGTCCTCAAGGCCACCATGTCCGCCTCCGGCATCATCGGTACGTTCTTGGGCATCCGCTCGCCGGGCACGGCCTACGTTTTGCTCCATCACTACATGGGTGAGATCGATGGTGCCTTTCGGTCCTGGGGATTCAGCCGCGGCGGGACCGGAGCTATCTCTAACGCCATCGCCGACGCCGCTCGCGAAGCCGGCGTGGAAATTCGCACGCAAGCGGGCGTCGCGAAAATCACCGTCAAGGGCGGCCGCACCTGCGGCGTTGCGCTGCAAAGCGGCGAAGAAATCTCCGCCAAAGCCGTCTCTTCCAGCGTCGACCCGCATCTCACCTTCGAGAAATTTCTCGACCCCAGCGAACTCCCGAGCGATTTTCTCGAAAGCGTCCGTCGCTACAAGTTCCGTGGCTCTTCCGGCAAAGTGAATCTTGCTCTCGACGCGCTTCCCGATTTCAAGTGTCTCCCCGGCGCGGGCGCGCATCTGCGCGGCGCGATTTCCATTTCTCCCAGCATCGAGTACATGGAGCGCGCCTACGACGACGCCAAGTACGGCAATTTTTCACGCAGGCCGTACATTGATATCGTCATTCCCAGCCTGACGGATCCAAGCGTCGCGCCTCCCGGCAAGCACGTCATGTCGTGCTTCGTTCAGTACGCGCCGTACAAGCTGGCGAAGGGCACGTGGGACGAGCAGCGCGAAGCCTTCGGCGACGCCGTCGTCAGCGCCATCGCCGAGCACGCACCCAACATCAAAAAAATTATCACCGGCCGCCAAATTCTCACGCCTCTCGACCTCGAACGCGAGTTCGGCCTCACGCAAGGCAACATTTTTCAAGGTGAGCTTTCTCTCGAGCAGCTCTTTTTTCTTCGCCCCGTCCCAGGCTGGGCGTACTACCGCACTCCCATCGACAACCTCTATATGTGCGGATCCGCCACGCATCCCGGCGGCGGAATCATGGGCGCTCCGGGGCGCATTGCCAGCCAGGTCATCCTCAAGGACTGGAAAAAATCAAAAGCTGCCCGTTCGAGCGGGAGCAAGAACTAATCATGCCCATCGGACAGCGTGTAGCTCTCATCGGCGGCGGCCACAATGCTCTCATCACCGCGTTCTATCTGGCAAAAGGTGGATTCAAGCCGCTCGTTCTCGAACGCCGTGAAATGGTCGGCGGCGGCGCCATCACCGAAGAATTTCATTCCGGCTTCCGCGCTTCCACTCTCTCTCACACCGTCGGCCCGCTTCGCGCCGACATCGCCCGCGATCTCGAATTTCACAAACTTGATTGCGAGATTCTCCGGCCCGATCCGCGCGTCTTCGCCCCCACGCCCGATGGCAGGTCGCTTCTCTTCTATAATGACCACGCCAAAACTGCCGCCGAAATCGCCCGCCACTCCGAAAAAGACGCTGCGAAGTATACGCAATTCGCCGAAACGCTCGATCATCTTTTCAGCGTTCTTGGTGAGCTCGTTTCCATCACGCCGCCGGCCATTGACACTCCCTCGCCCGAGGATTTCTGGAATCTTTTCAAGGCTGGCCGCAGCGTCCGCAGCCTCGGCAAGAGCGGCATCTTCGATCTACTCCGCTGGGGCCCCATGGCCGTCGCCGATTTCGTCGGCGAGTTTTTCGAAACGGATCTGCTCCGGGCTGTCGTTGCCGCGCGCGGCATCTTTGGCACCGCTCTCGGCCCCTGGTCTGCCGGCTCAACGGCAGTACTTCTCCTTCGCGCTGCCGCGGATTCTCATCCCGTTGGTTCTGCCGCTTTCCCCCGCGGTGGGCTTGGCTCACTCACGCTCGCCCTTGCCGACGCCGCCCGCAAGGCCGGCGTGGAAATCCGCACCAATGCTGAAGTTCAACACATTCGCGTGAAAGACGGCGCTGTCATCGGCCTGGTCCTTGCCGACGGCGAGGAAATCGCCGTCCAGGCCGTCGTCTCCGGTGTCGACCCCAAGCGCACTTTTTTCAAACTTCTCGATCCCACGCAGCTCGATCCCACTTTTGCTCTGCGCATTCGCAACATTCGCGCCGCAGGCGCCGTCGCCAAAGTTCATCTCGCCCTCGGTGGCCTTCCCGTTTTCTCCGCGCTCGACCCCGCCGAAGGATTTCTCAATTCACTCTCCGGCCGGATCCACATCGGTCCCGAAATCGACTATCTCGAACGCGCCTTCGACGCTTCCAAGTACGGCGAATTTTCCCCAGCGCCTTATCTCGATGTCACTATTCCCACGATCCTCGATCCGTCGCTCGCGCCGGAAGGCAAGCACGTCCTCTCCGCCTTCGTCCAATTCGCCCCCTTCAAGCTTGCCGGCGCTTCCGGGGACGGGAAGACCGTCGTTAAGTCCGAATCAAACTGGGACACTCGCCGCCGCGACCTTGGCGACACCGTTGTCAAGACTCTCGCGCAGTACGCCCCCAATCTGCCCAGCCTCATCGAATACATGCAGGTCATCACTCCGCACGACCTCGAAACCATTTACGGCTTCACCGGCGGCCACATTTTCCACGGCGAACTCGCCCTCGACCAACTTTTCACCATGCGCCCCGTTCTCGATTGGGCCCGTTACAAAACGCCCATCCGCGGCCTCTATCTCTGTGGCTCCGGAACGCATCCCGGCAACGGCCTAACCGGCGTATCCGGCGCCAATGCCGCCCGCGAAATCATCCGCGATTTGCGCTAATTTGGAGTGCGGCAGCTCTGCTGCCGCTTTTCCGAGCTGCCCTTCATCGTTTCTCCGTGTCCTCTCCTCCTCCGTGCCCTGCGTGTAAAATCTTTCTCCCTCCCATTCTCAACTCTTGCTGATTCACGCAGTCCCCGCTACCTTTCCCAGCTACGCACGAACTCTCGTCCCCGAACTTCTCTCCGGACTCTTGGGGTATGATTAGCGTCCATGCAGTCCGAACTCAAATGGCTCTTGCTTGTTGTATTGACCGCCTTATCTCTAAAAGTCGCCGCAGGATGGCTAACTGACCGTCGTGCTCTCGCGCAAAATACTAAAAAAGAAGTCGTGGCCCCTGAACCAAAGAGTATTTATCTGGGCCTTCGAGAACAGGCCCTCAATCTGAAACGTGAAAAGATCGGACTCCCTACCCCCGCGAAGCCTACGCAACCCTGGGCGGCACTTATGGACTGGGGTTTGGAACGCGGCACCGCGACAGTCGTCGCCATTTCGGACGGAACCGCAAGCGTCTATCTAAGTAGTGGTGGAGGTTCAATCGGCGGCGGACAGTCGCATGAATCCATTCGCAAATCCGCGCAGAAAATGGTATCCGTTGCGGCTGAGTTTCAGCCGCAGATGCGAGCCACAAATTCCTACCCGCTGCCTGAAAAGGGCCAGGTAATTTTCTATGTTCTCACCGACGCAGGAGTGTTCACGGCAAGCGCGTCTCAGGAACAATTGAGCTCCCACCATCATCCGCTTTCAATGCTGGGTGACGCTGCCCAGGAAATCGTCACGCAATACCGTCTCATCCAACAGTCAAAATAAACGCGACTGCACCAATTTCTTGCGATGGACGAGCCATTTGGCCGGGTTTGGGCTTTCGCGGCTTTTCGGGCCCCAATCCGGAGCGGCCTTTCTAGATTCTCCTAAACCATTGAATTGCTTAAGCTTATAAGTATTTTACCGCTTTAAAATCGGATTTGTTCGAACGGCCACTGCGCACATCTCCTTCAATTGTAACGACTTATTAACTACTTGACAGGTATACTTTTTCATGGTACCATTCTGTGTGAATCGTAGCTGCCCTCGCCTTCTGACGAGTCCATCGTCGCAGCGGGATCACCTCGTATTCACGAGGCTTCTTTATCAGTCGTTCTCTTTCCACGACACCCGCTCCCTTATTTTCTTATCGCCACCAGCCACTCGTCACTCGCCACTTCCCCCGTTCTTGACACACCCGTCACAATCCGGCACGCCCACGCGTCCGCAACCCCTCTGGTTTCAATCGCATAGCCACACTTTCCGTCACCTACGGGGGGTGTGCCTCCGTGCACACCCCAATCTTCAATTCTGAGGACCAAAATGGAACAACAACCGCAAACTTCAGCAACTCCCAAACGTACCCCTCGTGGCGCCGCCCGCTGTCGCCGCCGCAGCCGGGCCAACGGTCGCTGCCGCCTCCCCGTTCAGGATCCCGCCACCGGCCTCTGCTTCAGACACGCCGACCGTGTAGGTAGAACTACTTACAGCGTCGCCGACGTTGCCGACCTCTCCGTTGAGCTTTTCGGGGAATCCGTTCCTACCTTTCAATCTGCCGAGGAAATCAACTCGACTCTCTGCCACCTCGTAGTCCTCCTCGCCCAGGGCCGCATCTCCTCTCGCCGCGCCGCCGTCATCACCCACGCCCTCAGTCTCATCCTTCGCGGCGTGCTGGTCATCGACAAGAAAGCCTCCGACGCTCCCGTGCAATTCGAGTGGTCAGGGACTTGGCGCCCCCAGTGCGTCATCCGGGCCGAGGCCGCTCGCAACTCCGCCCCCGCTTCCAATTCCAGCTCCAACGAAGATGCCAAGCCTCCAGTCATGAATCACAACTCAAAGGACACGTCCCAACACGCCTTGTCGCTCCCGCAATCCTCGCAGTACAATCCTAGTTTGTCCGTCGAGGAGGAAAACCACCATGGCCACCGCTGAAGCCAAAATCCGCGTTTCTGAGTTCAACAACGAACCATTTATCGATTTCTCGAAGCCCGAGAACCGCAAAGCCATGGAAGAGGCGCTGAAAAAAGTCGCCTCCGAGTTCGGCCGCGAATATCCCATGTACATCGGCGGCCAAAAAGTGATTACCGCGGAGAAGCGCACCTCGACCAATCCATCTCACCCTTCGCAAGTCATTGGTGTTTTCCAGACTGCGACTCCCGAAATGGCCGCGCAAGCCGTGGAAGCCGCCAACAAGGCGTTTGAATCGTGGAAACGCGTGCCCGCCGAGCAGCGTGTCGAATGTCTCTTCCGCGCCGCCAAGATTCTTCGCGAACGAAAATTTGAAATGAACGCCTTGATTTGCTACGAAGCCGGCAAAACCTGGCCCGAAGCCGACGCGGACACTGCCGAGACCATCGATTTTCTTGAGTTTTATGGCCGCGAAATGCTGCGGCTCGCAGGTCCGCAACAGGTTGTGCCCATGAAGGGCGAGAAAAATTATCTGGTCTACATCCCGCTCGGCGTTGGCGTAGTGATTCCGCCCTGGAATTTTCCGGCCGCCATCGCTGCTGGCATGACCATGGCCTCGCTCGTCACGGGAAACACTGTCGTCCTCAAACCTGCGGGCGATACGCCAACGGTTGCCGCGAAATTTGTCGAGATCGCGTATGAAGCGGGAATTCCAAAAGACGCGCTCAACTTTCTCACCGGTCCTGGAGCCGAAGTCGGCGATGTCCTCGTGAAGCACCCCAAGACTCGCTACATCGCCTTCACCGGCTCCAAAGAAGTCGGCCTGCGCATCAGCGAACTTGCTGGAAAAACCGTCCCAGGCCAAATCTGGATCAAGCGCACGGTCCTCGAAATGGGCGGTAAGGATTCCATCATTGTCGACGAAGAGGGCGACGTGGACGCCGCCGTCGAAGGCGTCGCACAAGCCGCTTTCGGTTATCAGGGCCAGAAATGTTCCGCGTGTTCGCGCGCCATCGTTTCCGAGAAAATCTACGACTCTTTCCTCCAAAAACTTGTCGAGCGCACCAGGAAAATTGCCGTCGGCCCGAGCGAAGATCCCAACAATTACATGGGCCCGGTCGTAAGCAAGTCCGCCATGAACACGATTTTGAATTACATCGAGGTTGGCAAGAAGGAAGGGAAGTTGCTCCACGGCGGCGGCCGCGCACCGGGCGACGGCTATTTCATCCAACCGACGATCATCGCCGACGTCGATCCCAAAGCGCGCATCTCTCAGGAAGAAATCTTCGGCCCCGTCCTCGCGGTCATCAAAGCAAAGAACTTCGATGAGGCTCTCGAAATCGCCAACAACACCGAGTTCGGTCTCACCGGCGGCGTCTACTCAAAAAATCCCGCCAAGCTCGAAAAAGCCCAGGAAACCTTTCACGTCGGCAATCTTTATCTGAATCGCAAATGCACCGGCGCGATGGTTGGCGCGCATCCCTTCGGCGGCTTCAACATGTCCGGCACCGATTCCAAAGCAGGCGGGAGAGACTATTTGCTCCTCTTCCTGCAGGGAAAAAGCATCGCGGAAAAAGTGAGCCACTAGGAGGCGCTGCGAACGAGAAATATTAGAGCGGCGGCGCCGGCTATGACGACGAGTCAGTCTAAGCTTTATCTTTTCTCGCCCATTTTAGCGCGCGAAACACGGGGTAACTGAGTACCAGCACTGCAAGCGCCAGGACCGCTGGGCTTGGCGGCCAAAACTTACCGGATGCCACCGAGCCTTGCAAGTCCGTGGCAATCGAAGCGACCAAAAATACGACGGAAGCGGTCAACGCGATTCCCGTCGTCCAGGGATAACCCCAAGCGCGATAGGGCCGCGCCATCTGCGGCTCGCGCTTGCGCAGCAGAAAGAGTGATGCATAAGACAGGGCATAATTCGCAACGAAGAAAAACGCGAGCATGTCAATGACACGCTCAAATGTTCCCGTCAGCAGGAAAAGCACGCCGGCCACGGTGCTGAGAAAAAGGGCGAGGACTGGAGTGCCGCCTTTATTCACGCGAGAAGCGCGGCTAAAAAATAATCCGTCGCAGCTCATCGCGTACAGCGTACGCGTGCAAAAAATCTGATTGGCATTCAGCGAACTCAAAATGGAGACGATCATGATGGAACGGATCACCGGGTCGCCGTACTTTCCAAAGATGCGCCCGGCCGCCGCACCCAGCGCAAAGTCGTTTCCGGCGATTTCATTCAGAGGCAGCACATAAAGCACCGCTAGATTGAGCAACAGATAAATTCCCATCACGGAGAAAACGCTCCCAAAGATCGCGCGCGGAATATCGCGTCCCGGATTGCGCACTTCGCCGCCGACGTAAACAACGCCATCCCAGCCGTCGATCGTGTAAACGACGGCCTGCAAACTCAGGATGATGGCGATTATAAATGGCCAGCCGGCAGGAATCGCCGGCAGCGGGGATGCGGAGGCAGAAGCAGCGGCGCGGGCATGGCCCCCCAGAGCCAAGCAAGCCGCTACGAGCAGCAAAAAGGAGGCAGTCTTAAGCGCAGAGGTAATCAGCTGCGTACCACTGCCCCAGCGGATTCCTCGCCATTGCAAGAAGAAAAACAGGCAGATAATGCCGACCGCAATCATCGCTTCATGCCCCGCGAGCACGGGAAAAAAATCCCGGCTGTACTCGGCAATCACGATGGAGAGCGCCGCCGCCGTGCCGCTCGTCGAGAGCCAGTCGCTCCATCCGACGATGAAACCCGCATACTCTCCGAT
>Ga0210395_10000355_pt1 | contig 35946 bp, 29 predicted proteins | sample IncBWH4OmetaG_FD_150861 | JGI IMG/M metagenome (GOLD analysis project Ga0210395, IMG submission 150861) | Forest soil microbial communities from Barre Woods Harvard Forest LTER site, Petersham, Massachusetts, United States - Inc-BW-H-4-O ... | reverse complement strand
CCTCACCACCGTCACTGAAGGCTACGAGCGCGTCAGCATGCACGGCGTCCGCCGCGAACTTCTCTGGCGGCAGGCTCAATCCATCGGCCTGCCGCTTCACGAAGTCCGCATCCCCCCGCAATGCGTCAATCCCATTTACGAAGCCCGCATGGAAGAAGCCCTGCGCGTGTATCTTGAAAAAGGCGTTCGAACAGTAGCCTTCGGCGACATTTTCCTCCAAGACCTCCGCGCCTATCGCGAAAAGAATCTAGCGCGCATCGGCATGACCGCCCTCTTCCCCATCTGGAAGCGCGACACGCACGAACTGATCCGCTCCTTCCACGCCAATCAATTCCGCGCCATCACAGTCTGCGTCGATCCCAAGATTCTCGATCCAAGCTTCGCCGGCCGTGAACTTAACGAATCCTTCTTCCACGATCTTCCCCCGCACGCCGATCCCTGCGGCGAAAACGGTGAGTTCCACACCTTCGTCTTCGATGGCCCCATCTTTCACTCTCCCATTCCCGTCCGCGCCGGAGAAATCGTCAACCGGGATGGTTTTGTTTTTTGCGATATACTCGAAGAAATGGAGAAAGCAACAAAATGAATGCCCAAATATCTGAAAAAGAGAACTTGCTTTACCGCACGCTGCTTGCTCTCGCCATAATTGCTTTGGCTGCCGCGTTGCGCATCGCTCCGCACCCCTGGAACTTCACCCCCGTCGGTGCCATGGCTCTGTTTTCCGGCGCCATAATCCGTGACCGCCGCCTGGCGTTTTTCTTTCCCATCCTCACGCTTTTCGTCGGCGACATTTTCATCGGCTTCCACAAATTGATGCCCGTCGTCTACGCCAGCTTTCTCGTCAGCGTCGCCATCGGCTTCTGGCTGCGCGATCGTCGCACCGTTGGACGCATCACCGCCGCCACGCTCCTCGGTGCCATTCAATTTTTCCTCGTCACCAATTTCGCCGTCTGGGCCTTTGGTCTTTCCTATCCGCGCAACAGCGCCGGTTTGTTAGCCTGCTACATTGCTGGAATTCCCTTCTTTTGGAACACGCTCGCTGGCGACGCCGTTTACGCGGCCCTGTTTTTCGGTGGCTTCGCCTTAGCGGAGCGTCTCTTTCCCATTCTCCGTGAACCCGCGCTCGACGCGGCGCGCCACTAGCTCAACAAGAAAAGGCGCCTGCATGGTCCGCCCAGATAACCCACGATTTTTCTCTTGACAAAATGTGACTTCTGGCGTACTATGTTTGTTAGGTAATATAGGGTCTAGACTTGGGAACGCCAATCTCCTGATTGGCGTTTTCGCTTGTGGGTCTCGCCTTTCAGCCTAAGTCCTCTATTCGCAATAGTTACGGGCCACTTCGGATTTGGACTGTTCTTGCGAGAGCAAGTTCTTTAGAATCAGCGTTTGCAAGTGCTCTGTAACTGTTGATTCTAAACGATTTATGCCAGAGCTAAATTCTTTAGAATCAACACTTACAAAAAACCGGGGGAGGGGTAGCTCCGGCAGAGGGTACAGACCGGGCACATCCCTGACAGAATAGACCGAGCATCCTTGGCCCTACTCTTCAATGGCCAGCTAGCTGGGACGGCCATTCCTGGCTGCCTCCTTTCTCATCTCACGGAACACAAAGCGCAACACGCGTCATTGGACTACGGCCGCCGATTACGGTTGCCACAGCAAAAGGACAGCGAACATGCCAAGCACAAAAAAAGGGCCAGCAAATTTCGCCGGCCCTCGTCATCTTCTTTTCGTTACTTCGTTACATCTTTACATCATTACTTCAGCCGTTCAGCAATAGCTGCACTCGGCGTCGCCCATACCGCCGCCGGTCATATCGTCCTTGATGCGTCGCAGCCGCTGCCCAAGCCGCTCAGCCATTTGGTGCCGCGCGCGCCACAACCGCGCCTTCAAGGTGTTCTCGGTCACTCCGAGCTTCTTCGCGGCTTCGCCAGTCGAGTAGCCTTCCACTTCGCGCAGCACAAACGCCGTGCGAAGCAACGGCGATAGCTCTTCCAGGTTTTCGCTGATCATCTCTCGCAGCTCCGTTCCCGCAAACACTTGCTCCGGGTTCGGGCCTTCGGCTGCGAAGCGCTCGTTGATCGGCAACTCGTCTTCGCGCGGTGGTTCATCCAGCGAAACCGCCGGCCGCGCCTTGGCGCTGCGCCGCCTCATCAGCGCCGCGTTGATCACGATGCGCGTCAGCCACGTGGAAAATTGCGACCGCCCCTCGAAGCGATTCATGTTGCGATACGCGGAAAGCAGGCCGTCTTGCAAAGCATCTTCAGCGTCTTCCGTATTGCCGAGGACGCGCAACGCCGTCTGAAAGAGCGGACGCTGATAACGGCGGAACAGGGTCTCCACCGCCTGCGAATCGCCCTTTTGCCCCGCGCGAATCAGCTTGTCTTCATTGAACTGCGCTGCCACCAACGATTGTGTTGCTGTTGCCGTTTGAGTTGCCATCGTCCCCTCCCCCAATTACTGCAAAAAATCAATGCAAAAGCCTCTGCAACAATCTCGCTTTCGGAATGCGTGGACACTTGTTGCGTGTCTCAGTGCGCCGGAACACCTCCGGCTGGCACTCTCGGTTTCCTCATCATCAACAAGACTGGGATGACCGCCAGGAAAACGACGCCCAACATCTTGAAGTTGTCGATGAAGGCCAACATCGCTGCTTGGCCCTGCACCAGGTTGTACACCATGCCCTTCGCCTGCACTGCGGCATGCGAAGCGTTCGACCCGTAAGAGATTAGACGCGCCGTGTTTCCGTTCGTCATCGTGAGCAGGGCAGGATTCAAACTGTTCACGCTTTCGACCAAATGGGCCTGATGAAACTGCGTCCGCCGCTCCAGCATCGTCGTAACCGTCGCGATTCCCACGCTCGCTCCGATGTTTCGCGCCAAATTGATAATTCCCGTCCCCATGTTCGTTTTTTCTTTCGGCACGTACGCAAATGCCGCCACGTTGATCGGAATGAACAAAAACGCCAGTCCAAAGCTCTGGAGCATGCGCGCTCGCACCGCATGGCTGTAATCGAGCCCCAAATCCCAGCCGGCCATCCAGAAAAGCGCAATCGCGCTGACCGTGCAGCCAAACACGACCAGAATCCGCGTATCCACCTTTGACACCAGAATTCCAACCACGGGCATCATCAGCATGATCACCGCACCGCCCGGCGAAAGAGCCTTTCCTGCAAGCTCCGCCGTGTAGCCCAGCAACTCTTGCAGGAACTGCGGAATCAGTACCGTGCTCGAATACAGCACGAAACCCAGGAAAAACATCGCTATCGTCGAGATCGCAAAGTTCCGGTCCTTCAGCATCTTCAAATCGACGACCGGGTCCTTGTGCCGCCATTCCCAAACGATCCCGGCGATAATTCCGATCAGCATGAGCGCAAAGAAAACCTGGATGAAGCCCGACGACAGCCAATCGTCGCGCTGACCTTTGTCCAGGATTATCTGCATGCTTCCGAGCCCCAGGCTGATCAACCCGATGCCGATGTAGTCGATCCGGAATCCGCTCTTGACGCTCGCCCGCTTCATGTGCGGCGGGTCTGAAATCAGCACCGAGGTCAGCAGCAGCGAAATAATTCCGACGGGCACGTTGATATAAAAAATCCATCTCCAGGAAAAATTGTCGGTGATCCATCCGCCGAGCCACGGCCCAATCGTGGGAGCCACGACCACTGCAATCCCGTAAACCGCAAACGCCATGCCGCGTTTCGCAAGCGGAAACGTGTCGTTCAAAATCGCCTGCTCGCTGGGCTGCAATCCTCCGCCGCCGGCGCCCTGCAAAATCCGGAAAAGCACCAGCACGCCCAGGCTCGGCGCCAGCCCGCACAAAAACGAGCTCACCGTAAACAAAGCCACGCAAGACATGTAAAACCGCTTGCGCCCGATCAGCCCGGAGAGCCATCCCGAGAGCGGCAACACGATCGCGTTCGAGACCAGGTAAGACGTCAGCACCCACGTCGATTCGTCCGCGCCCGCCGACAAATTCCCGGAAATGTGCGGCAGCGCCACGTTCGCAATGGACGTGTCCAGCACTTCCATAAACGTCGCCAGCGTGACCGTGACGGCGATCACCCAGGGGTTGATCGACCCGTCCGGCATCCTCAGCTTGGCTAGCAGTCTGTGTCTCATCGCGCGTTCGATCTCGTTCGCTTACTCTCGGCTCTTGTTCGCTGACCCTCTACTGGGTATTACGCATGACTGCCCTGGTTACTTTCTTTATTTCGCTGAATCGCGAATCCCTCCGTCGCCACATTCGCTGCCTTGATTCGCACGACGCGACTGCATCCGCACTACTTCGTAATGACTGTCGCGTCCACGTTCATTCCTGGCCGCAGAACTGCTTTGTCCGGCGGAATCGGATCCAGCACGATCTTCACTGGGATTCTCTGAACCACTTTTACGTAGTTCCCCGTCGCGTTTTCCGGCGGCAGCAAACTCAACACTCCACCTGTCGCGCCCGCAATCGAATCCACATGCCCGCTGAAAGTCATTCCATACGTATCGACTTTCACTTCCGCCTTCTGTCCAGGCTTCATGTATTTCAGCTGGGTTTCTTTAAAGTTCGCAGTCACCCACACATCTTGCAGCGGCACAACTACCAGCAGTCCTTGCCCAGCCTGCACAATCTGTCCCGGCTCGACTTGCTTGTGCGTCGCTACACCGTTCACCGGCGCAACGACATCCGTGTAGCTCAAATTCAGCTGCGCGGCATCCAGCGAGGCGCGCGCCTGCGCTACTTTCGCCACTTTCGCCTGAGCATCGGCTGTGCGCATACCCACCTGCTTGTCATCCGCGCGCGCAGCTCTCACCCCAGCCCCCGCTTGCAGCACCCGCGCTTTCGCCGCGTCCAGTTGCGCCTTCACCACTTCCACATTCCTCTGCGCCTGCGACAATTTTTCCTGGTCCGCCTTCAACGCGCTCGCGGTTGCATCCGCATTCGCTTTCGCTGCGTCGTACTGCTGCTTCGAAATTTCGTCTCTCTCCATCAGCGGCTTGTACCGCGCCAAATCCGCTTGCGCCAGCGCCGCATTCGCCATGCTTTTGTTCACGTTCGCTTGCGCAAATGCCAAATCCGCCGTTTGCGCCTGTTCGTAAGTCGCTTGCATGCGCGCCACGTCCGCCATCGCCCCCAGCAGCTGTGCGTCCGCACTCGAGTTCCCGCTCGCGACGTTTTCCACCGTCCGCGGAACGTCCACTCCCGCAGACCGCGCCTCGCCCTCAGCCAAGTCCAGCGCCGCTTTTGCCTGGTCCACTGCGGCCTGGTAATCGCGCGGGTCTATCTTGACCAGCGGCTGGCCGGCTTTCACCGCCTGGTTGTCATCGATCAGTACGCTCGCCACTTTTCCATAAATTTTCGAAGCGATCGGCGTGATGTGCCCGTCGATCTGCGCGTCATCCGTGCTCTCCCGGTTGTGGTAGTAAAGAAACAGTCCGACGATCGCGGCGATCAACACCACGCCGCCAAGAATCGCCAGCCGCTGCACCTTCGGATTCGCAAGTCCCTTCGGCGCTTCTTTCTCAAGCGGCACTTCTTCCATGACCGGCCGCACTTTTGTCGCGTTTTCCAGCCCTACTTCAATCTCAACGCTCATCGTTTCCCCTCACTTCGAGTACACTTTTTCCATCTGTCCAATCGAGCGCGCATAGTCCGCGCGCGCCTGATTGAACCGGTAAAGCGCCGCAATCTGGTTGTCGTTCGCGCGCGCCAGCGAATCCTGCGCCTGGATTACTTCGATATTGTTGGCCACACCCGCTTTGAACCGGTCCCGCGCCTGATCCACTTCCTCTTTCGAAAGCTGCACCCCGAGATTCGCCACGGCCACCTGGTTCCGCGCCGAATCCAAATTGATCAGCGCCGTCTTCACGTCCAGCGCGATCTGATTTCGCAAATCGTCTTCCTGCTGCAGCAGTCTCTGAATCTCCAAATCGGCCTTCACGATCTCCGCGTGAATCCGCCCGCCCGTGAATATCGGCAGGCTCACACCCGCCTCATACGTGTAGACCGGGATTCCCGTCCTCGACGAAGATCCTTCGTAGGCCCAGTTTCCGGTAAAGTCCAAAGTGGGCAGCCGCGACGACTGCGTAGCCTTCTTCTCCAATCCCGCCGCTTTGACCCGCTCCAGCAGCGCCTTCCACTCTTGCCGCTCACCCAGAGCCGATTCGATGCTGGCCTCCATCTCCGGCTGCGGCGTATCGAAAAAGCTCAGCGAATCTCCCAATTCGATGTTTTGACGCGGGTCGAGATTCAGCAGGCGGCTCAGTCCAAAAAGAGAAGTGTCTCGATCGTCTTGCGCTTGCAGCAGCGTCTGCTTCTCGTTTTGCAATTCCACGTTCGCGCGGAGCGTGTCGATCCCCGTGCCTACGCCTTCCTTCTGCAGGTCCGCCGCCTGGTCATAGAGCGCCTGCGCCAGCTCGACGCGCGACTGCGACGCTTGGACATTCGCCACATTGCGCAGCGTGCCGATGTATTGCGACACCACCAGCAAAATCACCTGTTCGCGCGTCGAAAGACTGTCGGCTTTGCTGGCATTCGCCGTTTCGCGCGCCTCCTGGTAGCGCCGGAACAGCGTCAAATCGAAAATCGGCGCACTAAATCCCGGTCCTGCCGAGAAAATTTGGAAAGGGCCGGCGTGTTGGGCAAACCCCGGGAAACTCTTGCCAATAAACGCCTGCAGGTTGAGGCGCTCGACGGTGTCCGTCACATTCAAGCTCGCCTGAGGCAACAGCGCGGCGCGCGCCACGTTCCGGTCTTGCACGCTCTCCATCGCCGTCAAAACCGCGATCTGCGCCGTCGGATTCTGTTTCAGCGCCAGGCTAACGGCCTGATCCAGCGTCAAGCGCATCACGCCCGTCGGCGCATTTCCCGGCAACGGGCTCTGCTTTGCGCTTGCCTGTGCATGCGCAACCGAGGGGGTCACCAGCAAGCTGAAGAACGCCACATAGAAAATAATGTGCGAACCTTTTTTCCTGCCCCAGCAGCCCGTTTTTCCCCGTCCCGCAATCTCTTCCACGATCGCTTCGTTCAGACATCCCTCCGCAATCAGCTTCCCGCCTTGTTGATGGATCTCCTTCAGCAACGCTTTGCCAGACGCGTCAATGAAGCTCACGCCGCACAAATCCACGCTGAATTTCTCGTCCTGAGCCCGCTCTCGCCAGCACTGCTGGAGGGCCGCCACCCACTGCCCGGCCAAGCGCCCTTCGACGCTCAGCACGGTCTTGCCGCGTTTCTTTTCTGTCGTGATTCTTAGCATTATTTCTGTCCTATCGGAGCCTGATTGGTGCATGCTGCCCTCCACCGAGTGTTAATTCTTATCCATAATTAGAGTATTCATTCTAAAAGACTTATTTGAAATACAGGCAGGCTAGTGGCAGCGTTAATGCCCAAATAAGGTCTAATGACATCATTTAATCTGAAATGTTGTGACGATATTAGGTCATTTCTGAAGCGGTTTGCTCATTCTTTGGATGGTTCTTTTTACCGTATTGTTTCAACGCCCCCTACTTCCAGGAAAGAACCGCCGACTGCGCTGGCACCCACTCCACCGCCTACTCGGCCTGGCTTGGTGCTCACTCTGTGCGGAGGGCGAAGATGGGGTCGATGGCGGAGGCGCGGCGGGCTGGGAGATAGCCTGCTAGCAATGCGACTAGGAGGAGGAGCAAAGAGACGCCGGTGATGGTGGGGAGATCGCTCGGGGAGAGGCCAAAGAGCATTTTGGCGATTAAGCGAGTGGCGGCGAGGGCTGCTGGGATGCCGATGGCTATGCCCAAGAGCGCGAGGGTGAGCGTTTCTTGGAGGACTAGCCAGAGAACATTTTGGCGTTGCGCGCCTACTGCGACGCGAATGCCTATTTCGCGGGTGCGGCGCGTGACGGTGTAGGACATCAAGCCATAGAGCCCGATGGATGCGAGGAGCAGAGCGAGGGCGGCGAAGAAACCGGAGAGCATCGCGGTGACACGTTCTTCGACAAGCTCTGCATCAATCGTTTGCACGACGGTCCTGGTGCGGAGCGCGTATTCGTGGCCAAGCGAATCGATCGCTTGGGTTACCGTTTTCGTAAGCGCCTCGGGAGATTGCTGGGTGCGCACTATGAGGCTGCCCCAGTCCGATGGGTATTGAAGCGAGGAAAGAAAAAGAACAGGGGTGGTCGCATCGCGGATATCGAAGATTCGAGCATTGCGGACGATGCCCACGATTTCGAGGTTTTCATAGTCAGGCATGAAGCCGAAACGAATCCTCTTTCCGAGGGCGTCGCCATTCGGGAAAAGGCTATCCGCGAGGTTGCTGTTCACGATTGCGAGACGGGGATGGTGTTGGTCATCCGTTTCAACGAAGTCTCGGCCGCGAAGCAAAGGAATTCCGAGGGTTCGGAAAAAACCAGGAGAGACGGACGCGGCATTTGTCATTTGACGGACGCCAGTGGTCGAATCGGCGGTCATTGGAGAAACGGTGTCGTGCCAGCCTTGCGGGCTTGGGATCTCTGCGTCCCCAAAACTAGCCGAAGCAACGCCAGGGAGGCTCGAGATGCGCGCCAAGAGTTGCTTGCGGTAGCTGCTCAGGTCGAGGTTCTTGTAGCCGCCAGGCCGCGGATACAGAGAGATTTCCAGCACGCTCTCTTTTTGGAAGCCGAGGTCGAGGGAACGCAAACGCTGGAAGCTTCGCACGAAGAGACCTGCTCCCAGCAGCAAAACGAGGGAAAGAGCGACCTGCGTGATGATAAGCGCTCTGCTCAATTTGCCGGTCCCGCCACTCAAGCTGCGCGCATTTTGCTGCAACACAGTGGCCGGGTCTTCGCGCGAGGAACGCCAGGCGGGTGCAAGGCCAAAGAGAATTCCGGTGAGGAGCGCCACGGAGATCGTGAGGGAGAGGACGCGCAGGTCGGGGCTCAGATCAAGCGTGACTGGAAACAAATGTCCTTCGGTCATGAGAAGCACGAGCAGATGGCTGCCCCAGAAGGCGAAGGCAAGGCCGAGCAGAGCGCCAGAGAGAGACAGTGCGAGGCTTTCACTCAAAACCTGGCGGGCAACTGACCAGCGGCTCGCGCCGATCGCAACACGCACGCTCATTTCGTGGCTCCGTGCGGCTGCGCGGGCAAGCATGAGATTCGCGAGATTTACGCAGGCTACGAGCAGAATCAGCCCGACGATGCCAGCGAGAACGTAGAGAGGCCGTTCAAAATCAGAACGCAAGCCGCTGGTGAAACCCTTTGCGGCCGATGTGACTTCCAGGCCCATCGAGAGAAACCTCTCGCGGCGAGAGCCGGGAGTTTCCGTGGAAACCGTGGCGAGGAGAACTTCCGGCCAGACGGATTGCAGCTGTGCGCGAGCCTGCTCGATGGTGATGCCGTCTTTGAGGCGGCCAATTACGGATAGCCAAAGTATGGAACGGCTATCCAGAGTGAAATTGTTGCCTTCCGTGAGCTGGGGATAGGCAGTGACGGGAATGGTGATGTCAGGTGGTTCTCCGGTGGTCATCCCTGCAAACCATTTTCGAGTGACACCGATAATGGTGAAGGGATGCCCTTCGATACGAATCTGTTTGCCGAGGACGTCGAGTACGCCGCCGAAACGCTGTTGCCAGAACTCATATCCGAGCACTGCCACTTGGGAGGAGGTTCCGCTGCTGGGATTGGAATTTTCCGGAGTCAGCAATCGTCCAATGAGCGGGGTCACCCCGAGTTCGGAGTAACAGTTGCCCGTAGCGGTGACTACGTGGTTCTGCGCGAGTGCTCCGTTCACCTCTACATTCATCATACCCGCGGCGCCCCAAGCGACGAGGCCGGTGAAGACACGTTGGTTGCGTTCGACTTCCCGGAACATCGGATAGGAGAATGGGACTTTACCTTCCGTGCGGACGACGGTTAGCTCGACGAGGCGCTCCGGTTGGCGGACGGGGAGGTCGCGAAGGAGGAGGGCGTTGATCAGGGTGAAGATGGCGGTGTTGGCCCCGATGCCGAGAGCTAGGGAGAGAATGGCGACGGTGGTGAAGACGGGACTTTTGGTCAGGACGCGGAGAGTGTAGCGCAGCGTTTGCCAGAGAGTTCCCATGGCGGTTGCTCCGGAATTCGAGCGGGCCGGGTTGCTCTCCACAAATACGCCAAGTGGGGAGCGGTTTCAAGTTGGGAGCCGCGTTTTGTTACCGGCGCAAGAGTGGCTGACCGAAAACTCCCCGCGGTTTGCTGTTGCAGAAAATATTGAGCCTCGCTAAATATAAGGTCATGCGAGTCGCTGAGAAAGGCGGCAGCAAGGCTGCCGCACTCCAAATCGCGGTTTTGCAATATTCTGCGGAACTCTGTAGAAAGGTGCCGCCAAGAATTCAGCGCTACCGCCGAACTGCAATCGCCTGCAATTCGAAATGGCCGCCGCGCAGGAGCGATCCCGCTCCGATAAATTCCCGCGCGGGGTAGTCCTTGGTCTTGAAGTAGCTCATATAAATGGGGTTGAATTTGTCGAACAGCGACAAATCGGTGCACGCGATCTGGACATACACAAGGTCGTCCATGCTCATTCCGGCCTGTGTTAGCGTGCCCTTTAGACTATCGAGCATGAGCTTGATCTCATCTTCGATTTCCGCTGGCGGCTTTCCGGTCTTGGGGTCCAGACCAATTCTCCCCGCCAAATACAACGTGTTCCCCGCGAGAATCCCATCGCTGAAAGGCGCCTGCACTACCTTATCCGGCGCGTTAAACACCTTACGCGTGGTCTGCGGCGTGGGCTGCGAGAATGCCCCGTTCACGCTGAGTATCCCTGCAACGACGAGTGCGATGACCAGAAAACCAAATCGGCGATTCATGGCAAGCCTCCATTCGAATCTTTTTGGAAAATAAACCACATTGACTTGCGGCGCGAGTGTAGCCTGCAATGCACCTCTGTCGCAAGCCGCAGTACAAAGTGAAGTCTTGAAGTATTTTCACATCGCAATCATTCCTGCGCGAATGAAGTACAGCGAAGCGATTCCCACCGCCGCCCAGAGCAACACGCCCTGAAGCAACGGACGCCAGCCCACTTCTTTAAGTGTGGCGCGCGAAATGCCGGTGCCGATGAGAAATAGAGTGGCGGTGAGTCCGAGACGGCCGAGAGTGAAGAGTGAGTGCGAGAAAGGAGAGATTGCCGGAAGGTAAGTGTTGAGAACCGCGGCAAGGCAAAAAAACAAAATGAACCACGGAAATTGAATTTTGGATTTGCTGTGCTTGAGCGCCGCAGTCGCGAGAGCTAGCGGAACGATCCAGAGGGCGCGTGCCAGTTTTACGGTTGTGCCGATGATCAGAGCTTCCGGGCCGTATTTGGCCGCGGCGCCGACGACAGAACTTGTGTCATGAATCGCGAGCGCAGCCCAAAGGCCGAACTGCGATTGCGAAAGATGAAGCGCGCCGCCAATCGGGGGAAAAATCAGCAGCGCGACGGAATTCAAAATAAAAACCGTGCCGAGAGAAACGCTCATCTCTTCGTCGTCGGCATGAAGAATGGGGCCGATTGCTGCGATCGCGCTGCCGCCGCAGATGGCCGTGCCCGCGGTAATCAGAAACGAAGAATTCCCGCGAACTCGCAGCAATTTTCCGAGAGCGAGACCAGCCACGAGCGCAAAGGAAATTCCCAGCGCGGTATAGACGAAGCCGCTGCGGCCGGCTTTCAAGACTTCGTGCAGATTCATGCCGAAGCCGAGCGCTACCACGCATACCTGGAGAAGGATTCTCGCGGATGTTCGCGCGACGGCGGCGTAGGGATGCGCGAAGCACAATCCGAACAGGATTCCGATGGTGAGAGCTATGGGTGGCGAAAGTAGTCCTGTAAACGAGAGGACGAGCGCAAGAAAGAAAAGAATTTTCGCGAGAGCAGGCATCACCGAAAGAAAGAGTATGAAGGCGGAGGCGAACGTGAGCAACCGCGAGTCTGCAAGATGCTGCGAGATTCACCCGCATTTTTGTAGGGTATTGCGCGGCGGTGCGGATATTTTTACGCTGGCGGGGGAGGCGCGGGAGCTGGAGGCGTTTTCCCCGGCGCGGACGAATTTGGCTGCGAGGAAGGTGATGGCTTCGCAGCTGGCGCTGGCGGAGCTGGGGATGCGTTCGGAGTCGAGGGCGGAGTAGATGGCGTCGGAGCCGGCGAAGCTGCTGGAGGATTCGGAGCGGCGGGACTTATAGGAGTCTTTCGTTCAGGGGAGACTTCGGCGATGATTTTCTCTGTGGCGGCTTTGCTGACGGCGCAGGCGGAATCCCAAATGCGGCATTGCGCCAGCGTGAATTTGCAGCCGCACGTGCAAGTGTCCGCGTTGAAGCGGTGGAGAATGCTCTTTTTTTGTTCGGGAGTGAGTTTCGAGAGGTCCACGCCGGGAAGTTCGGTAGCGCGATCGGCATGGGAGAGAAAGACTTCCCCCTTGTCCTCGAAGGTTTCGACCTTGGCCATGATGGGCATGCCGAGGAGAGCGCGAACTTCGGTTTCGTAGACCGCGGGATTCCAGAGGCCGACATGCTTTTGGACTACGCGGCCCTCGGTGTCCAAGACGAACGAAGTGGGCAGGGCGGGGATGCCGCCGAATTGTATGCGGACGTCATTGGAAGTCATGGCCACGGGGTAGTTGATGCCAGTCTCCTCGACGTACTGCCGGATATCGGCTTCTTCGTCGTCGACATTGAGGCCGATGATTTGGAGGCGGCCCTTGTAGCGGTCCTGCAGAGCGATGAGGTCGGGAATTTCCGCGCGGCAGGGTCCGCACCAGGTGGCCCAGAAATTAAGGAAGACAACTTTTCCCTGGAGGGCGGCGACGGTGAACGGCTTACCGTCGAGCGTGGTGAGCTTGAAATCGGGCGCGGGGTCGGGGTTGCGGACGAAGCGGATGACGGGCTGGTTGTCTTGCTGCGGGGCAGCGTGTGCACCGGCCAAAGCAGGGGCAAGGAAAAGAAGTAACGAGGTAACGGGCCAGAGGAGTGGGGGCCGTGGAGGGGGAGGCGTTCTTCGCGTTAGTCGCATGGCGTCCCTAATAGAAGAGCATATTGGATGACGGACGCCAAGTGGCTGATAAAGAGTCCGCGATTACTTGTCGGCAACAGGGAGGGTGTCTCGATCGGGTCGACGGAATTGCCGCCCGCATGATTTTGAACGTGCCGAGGTCGACTTTGTCAGCATCCCAGTCGGAAATGGATTCCGTCCCGCCAAAGCATTGCTAATCCGGTTCTAGCGCTTGCGGACTTTGATGTCGTCGTAAACGATGATGGAGAGGACTACGAGGATCCACACGGGGAAGACGCCCATTCCGGGGATAGCTTCCGCAATCAAGCCCGGCAAAATCGCCCAACGACGGCCGAGGATTAGAAACAGGAGCACCGCCGTTACCAGGTCAATCAGCCATTGCATGGGCGGGGCAAGCACGGTCCAGAAGGATAGAAAGTCGGAGGCTGCCGCGACCAAGAAAGCAAAGGCCTGCCGCTTGCGTGAGGGACGCTGAACGGGAGTCAGCACCTCTGTGGGTGCAAGAATGATTGGCTGATTGGGCGGCGTTGTCATGGCCCTAGTTGCGGTCTTGAAACCCTTCCTAAATGATCGTGTCACGGGTGTGAGCGAACCGCAAGCGATGACCACCTCGGTCGTTTATGGGTAAGCAACTCTTAGAGTTTCCGTCATGTGGACTGCTTTGGGAGTGACTACCGAGTGCGCGATAGGAACGAATGCCGACAATGAGTTTCGGCTTGCTCTACACTGAAGTTGTTGGGCAAATAGATGACGATGGACGATACACCACTCACTAACGAACCAGCGCCTGCCGAAATACGAGGAAAACCGCGGAGCGTGTACTCCTGGGTTCTGGGACCCTTGATGGGCGCGATTCTTACGGTTGTTTTGCTGGGAGCGCTGGTGTGGTTCTCGACCGGGCTCGGGCTATTCCACCTCCTAAACAATTTGCGGGGAGGACGCACGCAGATAAATGTGGACCAGCCCACCGTCGTTCATCAAATTCAACAACTTCAGCGGCTCGAAACCGTGAGCTACACGATGGATAAGATTATTTCGGGCGAGCACGCCAATGCTTACCTACCGAAATTTCTGGCTGGCGACCGCCTGCTGCTGGTGGTGCACGGAGAAGTGGTTGCGGGGATAAATCTCGCAGGTCTGCAGCCCGGCGACGTCCTGATACAAGGACAGAAAGTATCGATTCGTCTGCCGGCGGCGGAAGTATTCAGCACGCGCATCGACAACGCCAGGACGAAAGTCTATTCCCGCGACACCGGGCTATTCTCTTCGCCGGACCCCAACCTCGAAAGCGAGGTCCGCGAAGAAGCGGAGCGCCAGCTGCAGCAGGCCGCGCTGCAAGATGGCATCCTCAAGCTCGCTGCCGACAACGCGAGAACCACAATCTCGGGCATGTTAAAGGGCTTTGGGTTCCGCGAAGTGGACACCCGGTAGGTTCGTCACACGAGCTTTACTCACGACATCCGCTCTCGAAGCGCATAGGCAACGTTGATGCCTGTTGTCGGCCTCAAGTGAAAAAACCTCAACTGGAAATTGCACTCGATACTTACGCATGAACGACGAATTCGTCAGCGGAATGAGTTCTAATTGCGACTGTTCGCGTTGACCCGCAATAGCATGCCTGCCCCACCTGCGATCTTGAAATTGCCGCTATCAGAAGCCAAAACGATCACGCCGATGGGGTCGGTCCGGCCAGCGTGCGCTATGCTAATCTTTTCGAGGCCGTAGGTCCCGCAAGCATCGGAGGAGAATACCCACAGCGCTTGGGGACTGTCATTGCCGTCGATGGTTCCTCGACATTGTGTACCGTCCTTGGCTCGGACTTGGCCTAGGACACCGTCCTTGACCCGCTTTCCAACAATTTGATTGGGGTCCTCGGCGGTTGTGACAGGTCCACCGTCACCGTAAACAACATCGCCGCCCACTTGCACTGTCGTCAACCAGCGGTATACGTCGCTCTCGCCTGGGCCGATCGGCGGTGTTTGAGCTTCCACTATCCGCATGAAGCCCGCGATGGCTCGCAGATTTGTGGTGAGTAAGGTTGTCTGATGCGCAGAGACTAATTTGTCGAACTGGAGAGAGATGCGAGCTTGAGCGCCAGCGTTCGCCGGGATCCGTTCCACGATGTGACCGATAACCTTAGTGCCCGCCCGTATCTTCACGCCCGGCGACAATGGAACGTCCTGCATAATGCTACCCGTGATCATTTGGCCTGGCCGCGATTTGACGGACGAAATAGTTGAGTTCAAGCGAACAGGCAATATGGTTCCGGGCGGAACGGCGGGGCTACCGTTGGAAGCGCCTTCCGCATCAATCGCAACGGGGTGGACAAGCGCGGACGGGCCGACAAGTGAGGAACAAGTGTCGCGCAGAGTATCGCGTTTTCGAGAATTGGCAGGCTGCGCCAAGACGGATCGGCACAGGAGCACCGCCAGAAACAAGGATACGGTCCGCGCGAAAACCTGAGTGAGAACTTCTTTCTTCATATTCACAGTATACTGCAGCGCCGTTAACGATGTGATCGCGTATAAGTCCTCGCCTTACAGTTTCTCTCCCGGAATTTACGGCACCTGGCCGCATCGTTGGCAACCAGAAACTGACTCATCGCCGGACGAATTCTTAGGCTTGCGAGACGCCGAGGCTCTTGAGAAAAGTCTCGTTCGGTTTGGAATCGGTCTGTCGCGCGCGTTTGTGCCCGTCGATTCTTGTGCTAAAGTCTGCGACACAATGAGAAAACTTAGGGCGCTGTTCCTCGGTATTTGCTTTCTGTATCTTGGCAGCCTCGGGCCGTCTGCAGCACGGGCGCAATCCAAGCGCGGCGTCACACCGGAGGACTATCTCTCTTTCAAGTTTATGGGCGATCCTCACATTTCGCCCGACGGCAAAGTTGCGGCCTATGTCCTGACCACCATCGACCAGAAGAAGAACCGGCGCGAATCGTCGATCTGGGTTGTGCCCATCGACGGTTCGGCGGGACCTCGCCGATTGAGTGCGGAGGGCTTTAGCTCGAACTCTCCGCGGTGGAGTCCTGATGGGAAAACGTTGGCGTTTCTTTCGGCGCGCTCTTCGGACCTTCCTGCTGGGGAAACTGCGAAGTCTCAAATTTATCTGCTCTCCATCGCTGGCGGTGGTGAAGCGATTGCGCTTACAAAACTGAAGAATGGAGTACAGAGCTACCAATGGTCGCCGGAGGGTTCGCGCATCGTTGTGGTCAGTTCTTCCGGGCCGATGGATAGCGTGGCAACCGCCGATCGCAAAAGCGACGTCCGGCATTACACGCACATCCAGTACAAATTCAACGACACCGGGTGGTTTGATGACAAGCGCCGGCACTTGTGGGTCGTTAGCGTGCCGGGTGGAGAGGCCAAGCAAATCACGGAGGGGCAAGATTGGAACGACACTGATCCGCAATGGTCGCCCGATGGGACGCGCATCGCGTTCGTCTCCGATCGCACAGGAAAGGCGTACGACAACGGCCATAACACAGATGTGTGGGTGATTCCGGCGGCAGGCGGCACACTGACTAAGATTTCCGATCACGCGTTCGAGGACGAAAGTCCGCGCTGGTCACCCGACGGCAAGCAGATTCTTTTCACGGGCCAGACAGCAATCCACCAGTTCCCCAAACTCTATGTGGCAGATGCTTCGGGCGGTGGTGCGTCTCAGCTTGCGGTAAAGGATCTCGACACGATTCCGGGAGAATTGCACTGGCCTGCGGCTGGCTCCGTTTTTTTCGCCGCGGGCGTGAAGGGCGAGACGCACATCTTTCGCGCCGATCCGGGCGCGCACACTTTTTCTGCCGTGACTTCCGGCGCGCGCGGCATTCACGCGTTTGATGTGAGTGAGAGTTCCGAGAAAATGGCCTATCTCGCCAACGATTTCGAGCATCTGGACGATCTCTACGTCTCGAACGTGGACGGCTCTGGTGAACGGCAGCTGACGCATGTCAACGCCGATTTATGGGCGCAGCTCGAACTTCAGCCTGTGGAACGCTTGGCTTACAAAAGCACGGATGGCTGGGCCGTCGACGGTTTCTTCGTGAAGCCGCTTGGCTGGCAGGCAGGGAAAAAATATCCGATGGTGCTGGTGATTCACGGCGGGCCGGAGGGGATGTTTGGCGTGGACTGGTATCACGAATTCCAGGTGTATGCCGCGAAGGGCTGGACTGTTTTCTTTTGCAATCCGCGCGGGTCGACCGGGTATGGAGAAAAGTTCGAGCGGGGCGAGATCAACAATTGGGGCGGGATGGACTATCAGGACATTATGGCCGGAGTGGACGCGGCGCTGAAGCAATATCCGTGGGTGGATGCAAATGACTTGGGCGTCACCGGCGGCAGCTACGGCGGTTACATGACCAACTGGATCGTTTCGCACACCGACCGCTTCAAGGCGGCTGTGACTTTGCGCTCGGTCTCCAATTTCATCAGCGACGACGGCACGCGCGACGGAGCGTATGGCCACGAAGATTATTTCAAAGGAATTATTTTCGATGACTTCGACCAATACTGGGACGCTTCACCTCTGAAATATGCGCGCAATGTCCGTACGCCGACGCTCATTCTCCATTCCGACAACGATTTCCGCGTTCCCATCGAGCAAGGCGAGCAATGGTTCCGGGCGCTGCAGCATTACGGCGTGACCTCGGAGATCGTGTTTTTTCCGCGAGAGAACCACAATCTGACGAGAACGGGCGAACCTAAGCATCTCGTCGAAAGCCTGAACTGGCAGCTCTACTGGTTTGACCGCTATTTGAACGGCAACGCCGGCGCGAAACCGCCTGACGCGCAGTAAATTAATGACGGACGGCGCTTTTTGTCCTGGCTCATGCGCGGCGAAATATGTCAGGAAGAGATTTGTGGTTCCGCCGGAAATTCCTGTTGCTCGCGCGTGAATTAACCGACAAAATGCGCGGGTTAAAGAAAGTTTGATGATCGATAGTCAATTATCCGAGGAAGGTGAGATGCGCATGATGGCTCCATCCAAAGTTTGCCGAGGTTTTCTGTCTTTTAGACTTGGCTCGTTCACGTTGTTGTTCGCGGGCTTGTTGATTTTCTCGATTTCCGCTGCGCGGGCACAAAACAACCTGCAATATCAGTTGCCGCCCAAAGCTATCGTCGAGATTGTCGATGCATTGCCAACTCCGGGCATCGAGATCTCTCCGGCTGGAGGCGCGGCGGGAAAACGATGGATGCTGATCGAGCATTTCTCCGGGTTGCCGACCATCGCGGACCTGGCGCAGCCGGAGCTTCGTTTGGCAGGGCTGCGGTTCAATCCCAAGACCGATGGTCCCAGCAGAGGGCGCTATGACACTTCGCTCGAATTGCAGGCGCTGCCGAACGGCAAAGCGATGGCTATCTCCGGTTTGCCTGCGCACGTGAAGATCAGGTTTGCAGACTGGTCGCCGGACGGGCGGAAGATTTCTTTTGTGAACATAAGCGATGCGCAGGAAGACGCGGGGCTCAGCCTTTGGATCATTGATGCCGCGACAGCGCAAGCGCGGCGTTTGCCGGGGATTGCGCTCAACGGGATTTTCGGTTCGCCGTGCGAATGGCTGAGCGATAGCCAGGGATTGGTGTGCAGAACGGTTCCGTCGAATCGAGGTGCGGCGCCGACACGCAGTGAAATTCCAACAGGACCAGTCGTGCAGGAGAATCTCGGACGGGTCACACCCGGGGCTACTTTTGAAGATCTTTTGAAGAACGCGGAAGACGAACAGATTTTCGATTATTACGCGACATCGCAAGTCCGACTTATTCGTCTGGACGGCGCGGCTAAGCCGCTCGGCAAACCCGGTGTTTTTGAAGAAGCGTCTCCTTCGCCCGATGCCGGTTATGTGCTTTTGCTCGAACGCCATCATCCCTATACCTATTTGCTACCGTTCGAGAGGTTTCCGGAGCGGGTGTCTGTTCTGAATATCAAGACGGGGGCGACGAAGCAGTTGGCGGACAAACCCCTCGAGGATAGCGTTCCCAATATTCGTGATGCTGTACCTGTTGGACGGCGCGATTACGAATGGCGAAGCGACGCGGCAGCTTCCATTTTTTGGGCGGAAGCGGGCGACGGCGGCGATCCTCGAAAGGACGCGGCCGTGCGTGATTCGTTGTTTTTGCTGGACGCGCCTTTTGACGCGGCGCCTCGCAAATTGGCGGATCTGCCGGTTCGTTATCGAAGCGTGGCCTGGGGCAATGACCACTTAGCTCTCGTCGAAGAACGGAGATGGAAAGATCGCAAGCGTGTGATTTTGGCGGTGGCCCCTGCTGCTCCGGCCACTCCAGTGAAATTGTTCGAAGGCTCTTCCGAAGACCGCTACAACGACCCCGGCCAGCCAATGCAGCATCTCAATTCTGCCGGCAAGGAGGTTCTCGAAATTCAAGATGTGCCCGACGGGGCCGAAATCTTTTTCAGAGGTGAAGGGGCCTCTCCCGAAGGCGACAAACCGTTCCTATCTTTAATAGACGCAAAGAACGGAAAGGCTACACGTCTCTGGCAATCCTCAGCTCCGTTTTTCGAATTACCGGTCACCGTCCTCGATCCCTACGCTAATGGTGGTCCCACTTTCCTGATGCGTCGCGAATCGCAAGAGAAGAATCCTAATTACTTCATCCAAAAAACTGGGGCGGGATCTCCGGAGCAAGTGACCTTTTTTCCGAATCCTTATGGAAGTGGCGCGCTTCCCAAGAAACAGGTCTTGCATTACAAGCGCGCGGATGGCGTGGATTTGAGTGCGAACCTTTATTTGCCACCGGGATACAAGCCTGGGGATGGTCCACTGCCTACGCTGATGGAAGCATATCCGACGGAATACAAGACGAAGTCGGCGGCAGGACAAATCACGGGATCGCCGTATCAGTTCGCGTTCTTGTATTGGGGTTCGCCGGTACCCTTCGTGACCCAGGGTTACGCCGTACTTGAAAACGCGGCGATTCCCATCATCGGGGAAAGCAATGCCGAGCCGAACGATACCTACGTGGAACAGCTTGTGGCCAGCGCCAAAGCTGCGATTGATGAGGGCGTGCGGCTTGGCGTAGTGGACCGCAACCGGGTGGCGGTGATGGGGCACTCCTATGGGGCGTTCATGACGGCTAATTTGCTGGCGCACAGCGATCTGTTCAGGGCCGGCATCGCGCGGAGCGGGGCATACAACCGGACGCTGACGCCGTTTGGTTTCCAGAACGAGGAGCGGACGTATTGGCAGGCGCCCGAGGTGTATTACAAAATGTCGCCGTTTTCGTTTGCCGACAAAATCAAGACGCCGATTTTGTTGATTCATGGCGAGGCGGACAACAACTCCGGAACATTTCCCATTCAAAGCGAGCGGTTGTTTAGCGCGTTGAAGGGGCACGGAGCGACGGTACGTTTCGTGCTGCTGCCACTGGAATCGCACGGATATGCCGGGCGGGAATCCGTGCTGCACATGTTTTGGGAGATGAACAACTGGCTGAATACCTACGTGAAAAATCCGTCGCCCGCAACAACTGCCGCGCAACATTGAGTTTTTGCTTGGGCTTCGCGCGATGCATAAATTCCTGGTGATGATTCTTTTTGTGGTGGCCGCTTCGGGCGCGACCAACGCGCAGACGGTGACCAAATCACTGGCGGAGAAACTCGGGTACGCGCGCGATGCGAAACTGGTGATCGTGCATGCCGATGACCTGGGCATGACGCACTCGGTGAACGCGGCGTCGATAAAAGGCCTGGAAAGCGGGCTTGTGACTTCCGCGAGCATTATGGCGCCTTGCCCGTGGTTTCCGGAAATGGCGGACTATGCGAAAGCGCATCCCGAAGCAGATTTCGGACTCCACCTAACACTGACCAGCGAACGCGTTTTTTATCGCTGGGGGCCGGCCGCTCCCAGAGACAAGGTTCCGGGTCTCGTGGATTCAAATGGATATTTTCATTTGAACTGGACGGAAACGACGCATTTCGACGCCAAGGAAGTGGAACTCGAGCTTCGCGCGCAAATCGATAAAGCGATGGCCATGGGTGTGCGGCCGACGCACCTTGATTCTCATCAATACCGGCTTTTTGAAAATGGGAAAGAGATTTTTCAGAGCGCTCTAAGGGTGGCGCACGATTACAAATTGCCGGTCTTCGTTGTTCGCGATTGGTTCGCAGACCGCCCCTACCTTGAGAGTTCGCTGAGTCCGGACGATCTGGTGGTGGATCACACCGTGACGATGGAGCCGGGAGTGGCGCCGGAAAAATGGGCGGATTTCTACACCAAGGCTTTGAAGAGTCTACAGCCGGGCGTGACTGTCTTTATCATTCACTTGGCTTTCGATGACGAAGAGATGCGAGCGGCCACGCGCGAGCGCGATACCTGGGGCGCGGCGTGGCGGCAGCGGGATTTCGATTTCTTCACGAGTGAGGCGTTCCGGGCGTTGGTGCGGGAGCAAAACATTAAGCTGGTTACCTGGCGCGAACTAGCCCGCGCCGCGAAGTGAAGTACTTTCCACGGGATCTTCCTTTTTGCTTGTGCAAACAAAACCCAATCGGCTTTTTGCGTGCCATCTCAATTCAAGTTACTTTAGATATTGGAGCTTCGGCCCTCTCGGAGCATGCTCATGGCGTCTAAACCGGTTTCTGAACCGAAGTCTTTTCTGAAAAATCCGCTGCTGTATTCGTCGGCGGTCCTGGTCGTGGCTCTGCTTACTGTCGTATTTGTTATGTTTTCGCGTTGGCAGGATCAACGCAATATAGAACGGCAAGCGGCGCAGGAACGCGCAGAAAAGCGACACGAGCAAGACCGCGTGGCCGTCGAGCAACTCGGAGGCAAGGAGTTTGCGATTCTTAGTTTTTATGCGAGCCCCACGGTGATTCGGCGCGGCGAATCGGCGCAGCTTTGTTACGGCGTGGCGAACGCAAAGATTGTCAAGCTGGAGCCGCAACGCGAGCCGGTTTGGCCGTCAGCGGCTCATTGCGTAGATGTATCTCCCAGCAAATCAATGACTTACACCCTCACGATTGAAGACGGTGCAGGACATTCGCAGTTGCAAGATGTTGAAGTAAAGGTGCGCTGACGGCGAGTTCCAAAGCTGACGGAGTGAAACTTAGATGTGACTGGTGAGTGGTGCCTGGACGTAAACCGCTGAATGTACGTTTCGAGTTCCGGCGCGTGGGAGGCGGCCGCAAAACTATCTGGGCCAGCCCCTTGTGGCCGCAAATGCCACGCATCTATAATGTTGGTTCGCGCGGGGTCCGGCGAGCCATCCTGCTAAACCGGACTCCGCGAACATTTTTTGGCAGCGAAGTTTTGGTGACCGACGACCATGCCTGACCCGCTCGCGAAGATCAAACAGCGTTTGCAGGGCGAGATCGACCAGCTCGAGCATGAGCTCAACATCGATCTTCCGAAGGAGATCGCCAAGGCCCGCGCGCATGGCGACCTTTCTGAAAACGCGGAGTACAAGTACGCCAAAGAACGCCAGGGGTATGTGAACGCACGCATCGGGCAGCTCAAGAAGCGGATGGGCGACCTTGGGATGCTGAACCTGAGCAACATTCCGAAGGACCGGTCGGGATACGGATCGCGCATTGTGGTGCTGGATATTCACAAAGAAGTGAAAATCGAATACAAGCTGGTGACTACGGAAGAAGCGGACGTTGAAAAGGGTCTCATCTCCACCACCTCACCGATTGGGAAAGCTTTGCTGAACCGGAAGGTCGGGGACGAAGTGCAGGTGGCGACTCCGGCTGGACAGAAAGAATTTGAAATCGTGCGGCTTACGACGATTCACGAGGACGAGTAACCTCTCGAGTTACTCAGACGTCCTACGGATGTGCGAGGCGCTATGTATTGGGGAGCTGGCTCGGGGCTTGGGCTTTTAACTGTGCTTGGCTATGTGGCCTTCACCATCGGTGCGGCTCTCGTTTGGCGAAAGCGTGGCGACTACTCGATGTGGGCCCACGACGAGTTTGGGGCCTTTCGCCGCAGCCTTTCGCGGTACACGGTCATCGGGCCTTTTTACGGCCTTCGCGTGGAGTCGCGGTTCAAGGCCGTGCCTTCCCAGTTCTTTCGCTCGCTTAGCCGCTTTCCCCGGCGGCATGTTCCTCCTGCTTTCATCCTGCTTTTTCTTGGCGCGATACTTTTCGTTCTCGATTTCTTCATTTAGGGGATGAATACGGCCGCGCATCCCCGATGTGGACAAAGTGAGCTCGCTTTGCCATTCTCGTCGCGATGAAACCCTCACTTATTGTGCATGGCGGGGCTTGGGATATTCCTGACGAAGCTGTGGATGCTTGCAATTCCGGGTGCCGGCGCGCGCTTGAAGCGGGGTGGGAGGTTCTTTCGGGCGGCGGTGCTGCTCTGGATGCGGTCGAAGCTGCGATTGTTGTGCTCGAGGACGAGCCAGTGTTCGACGCGGGGTTCGGCTCGCACCTCAATCTGGACGGCCGGGTGGAATGCGACGCGATTGTGATGAACGGGGAGACGCTGCGCGCCGGTGCGGTTGCCGCGTTGCAGCGAGTTCGCAATCCGATACGACTCGCGCGCGCCGTGCTGGAGCACTGCCCGCATATGATGCTCGTCGCTGAGGGCGCGGAGCGGTTCGCCAAGGATCGCGGCATTGCTCTCTGCGAACCTGGCGACCTGGTGAGCGATGCGGAACAGGCGGCGTGGCTGCGTTGCAGCCAAGACAAGCACGCCGCGGCGCATCATCGGGGCCACGAGCAAGGGACGGTTGGAGCTGTGGCGATTGACGCGCACGGCAAGATGTTTGCGGCAACCTCGACTGGCGGAACGTGTTGCAAACTCCCAGGCCGCGTTGGCGATTCTCCCTTGATTGGGTGCGGGTGCTACGCGGATTCCACGGCCGGGGGCGTTTCTTGTACTGGATACGGCGAAGCGATCATGAAGATCGTTATGGCCAAAACGGCTACGGAGCTGCTGCGGACGTGCAACGCAGCTTTCTGTGTCTCCGATTCGTCGCGCGACGCTTCCAGTCCGGCGTCGCACTCCTGCGCCGCGGACACGGCGATGCACGTTGCGCGGGAAGCGGTTCACCTTTTGGGGAAACGCACGCGTGCCACGGGCGGGCTCATCCTGCTGGACTGCGACGGGAACCCGGGGTTCGCGTTTAACACGCCGCGGATGGCCTATGGGTATGTCGCGCCGGACGGCTCCTTCCTCACCGCGGTGTAACAGTTTCGTGGTGGACCCTCCCAGGCAACGAAATTGACCCAGAGTGCTTCTGCACATAACATGACAAAGGGCGATGAAAAGTGCGCGGCGGTAAATAGCAGCGTACTGCAAATGGGATACCGATGAACACCAAGATACATGGGATTGCAAAGCGCGCTTTAGCAATGGCCATTCTGCTTTTTGTTCTGCCTGTGGAACTGCAGCTGGTGTGCCCCGCAAAGACCGCGGCGCAGACGACTGACGAAATCGTTGCCAAGGTGCTGGCTGCGCGCGGCGGGCTGGAGAAGGCCAAGGCTGTTCAGACCGAGCGCATCACGGGCACAATCTATTTCAATCCTGAGTTGTATGGGCCGTTCCTGGCTGAGTTCAAAAGGCCAGGGAAGATGCACAACGAAGTGACCATCCAAAATAAAACCGTGGTGCGTTCCTTCAATGGCAAAGATGCGGGGTGGGTGACCAACCCTTTTGCCGGGAAGAACGCGCCCGAGCCAATGTCCGCGGAGGAAGTGAAGGATGCCGTGAATGAGGCGGACTTCGACGGGCCACTGGTGGACGCCAAAGGCAAAGGAAACGCCATTGAACTGTCTGGCACGGAGAAAGTGGAAGGCCGGGATGCGTACATACTGAAAGTGACGCACAAGGACGGCCAAGTCTCGTCCTACTCGTTCGATACAAAGACTTTTTTGCTGGTCAAATGGAGCGGAGTTGATACGGTCAATGGCGAAGAAGTGACGCGGGAGACTTATTTTCACGATTACCGGGACGTGGGCGGGCTGAAGTTCGCGTTTGAGCTTGTTTCGAATACTCCCGGAGCGGACGTAACGCAGAGAATTGTGGTGGACAAGATTGAAGTTGACCCACAAATCGATGAAACGCATTTCGGGAAGCCTTCGGTGCCCGCGGCATCATCTGCCGCCGCTTCCGCGGCTGCGCAGCCTGGTCGGCGTTAGTTCCTTGTAACGATTCCGAAGCGAATACGGATTGATTTCCCACTGGGAATGGTATTCTGGGTGGGCGGAATCGCGCAGTCCGTGTTCAAAAACTGCGCTTAAAGCTGGAGTTCATGCTCGCTCTGATCCATGACAGGCTCGGCTGTGCAAGAGCCCCCTTGCGGACCCTTCTGGGTGTCTGTTTTGTTTTTGGTACGGCAGGCTGGGTCAGCGCGGCAAGCACCTCAACGCAGCACTCGCCGAGTTCTTCGGCGGGATTCAACTCGAATTTTGCGATCGCGGATTTCGACGGGGACCGAAAGCCGGACCTGGCAACCGTGGAAATCCAAAAGGGCAGCTCCGCCAGCAGGACGCAGTATTCGATTCGGTTGCAGCTTACCTTGGGAGCAACCCAAGTCTTCGGTGTAACCGCGCCAGCCGGTGGGCTGCAGATCGTGGCAAAGGATGTGAACGGCGACGACGCGCTGGATGTAGTTGTGAGCACGGCTTTGCAGCACGAGCAGGTGGCAGTGTTGTTGAATGATGGCCACGGAAAATTCACATTGGCCGATCCAAGCGCGTTCCCGGACCTCATGCGAAATTCGCAGGCGGATTGGTCCGGCGCCACAACGCAAATCTGTGACAATGCGGCGATTCCCTCTTCCTGGTCTTCGGCCAAGGCGAGTGGCGTTTGCGCTGGTGTATTTCTCACGGGAAACGATGCAGAGCTGACTCCGCTATCCGATTTTCGATTGCACGCTGCGCAGCCAGTTTTCGGCTGTTCTGGCAGAGCCCCTCCTTTCGCCGTTCTTCACGTTTAAACATGCCGTTAAAGAGTGCGTAAACTGTCGGTCCGTGACGGGCCGATATAGTTTCCTCAATTTACAGCCATCAAAAGAAATTTCGATTCACGTTCGGTTGCGAACAACGGCCGTTCGGGAAGGGCCAACCCAAAGTGTTTCAACACACTACGCGAGAAGGCAGAAGCAAGAGGGAACTGATATGCGGGCTCTGATGAAGAATACGTGTTTCGCACTCGTGCTGGCGGCAGGATTTGCGGAGAGCTGTTTTGCACAAAAGGCGCTGACTTGGCAGGAAGTTCGTGCCAAATTTGAGGCGGCGAATCCAACACTGTTGGCTGGGCAGATTGGTATCGATGAGTCGCGGGCCCAAGAGATCACGGCGTTTCTTCGTCCGAACCCGGGGCTCACGTTGTCAACAGATGGAACCCAACTCGCGCCTTACAAAGGAGTGTGGCAGCCGCTCACCGGTACTCAGTTTTCGGCCAACTTTAGCTATCTACACGAACGGCAGCACAAGCGGGAGTTTCGTCTGGAGAGCGCTCAAAAGGCGACAGGAATAGCCATTTCCGGCCAGGCGGATCTGGAAAGGACTCTTATTTTTACTTTGCGGTCCGCGTTTGTGCAGACGCTGCAAGAAAAGGCCATTCTGGACCTGGCGAAGGAAAATCTCTTGTATTACGACCACATGCTCGATGTGAATCGCGACCGCTACAAAGCGGGGGCGATCGCACAGGTGGATTTAGATCGTCTGGAATTGCAGCGGGTGCAATACGAATCGGATTTACAAACCGCGGAAGTGAACCTGCGAACGGCGAAGATCCAGCTTCTTGCGCTATTGAACGAGCGCACGCCGGTGGAGCAATTCGACGTCACAGGGCCGTATGATTTTTCGGCACAAATTGCTACGCAAGCTGAGGTCAGGAAGACGGCATTGGATACGCGACCGGATTTGAAGGCGGCTGTCGAAGCTATAGACAAAGCGCAAACCGATCATAAACTCGCTGTTGCGAACGGTTCAACTGATCCGACCTTCAGCGCCTGGTATACATACAACCCTTCCTTCAACAACCCATTTGACCACCAAACGCTCGGCGCCAGCGTCAGCATCCCTCTCCGCATCTTCGACCGCAATCAGGGCGAAAAGCTGCGCACGCAATTGGAAATCGACCGCAACGAAAGGCTAATGGAGGTCGCGCGGGCGGAAGTCTTCAGCGATGTGGATTCCGCGTATGCCACGGTCAACAGCACAGTGATTCTTCTCCAACCTTATAAGGACAGGTATTTGCAGCAGGCTGCGAGAGTCCGAGACACGATTGCGTTTTCGTACGAGCATGGAGCGGCATCGCTTCTGGATTTTCTGAATGCGCAGGCCGATTACCGGAGCGTGCAGGTCAATTACTTGAACTTGGTTGCTTCCTATTTGAATGCAGCCAGCCAATTGAATCTTGCCGTTGGACGAGAGGTTCTTCCATGAGTCGCACGAGATTTGGAACAATGGCATACCTTCTTGCTGCGGGCCTGTTACTAGCCGGCTGCGGCGAAAGCAAGGGCGATGCGAAAGCCGAAGCGCCGCCAGTAGCGAAGGTCGAACACGAGCAAGACGTAAACGTGTTCAAGGTCGACCACCCGGAACAATTTCCCCTGTTCACCGCGATCGAGCGCGCGGCCACCACACAGTTGGTTGCGACGGGCGTTGTGAGCCCCGATGTGTCGCGTACCGTGCCGGTGATATCGATTGCCACAGGGCGGGTGGTCGAGATCAAAGCCCGGCTCGGCGACGTCGTGAAAAAGGGTCAAGTCCTGCTGCGCGTGCAAAGCGCGGACATGTCCGGGGCTTTTTCGGACTATCGAAAGGCCGTCGCCGACGAAAAACTCGCCCGAATACAATTCGAGCGCGCCAAGCTCCTCTACGATAAGGGGGCCATCTCACTGAACGATTTCCAGACAGCAGAGGATGTCGAGAACAAAGCTCAGGTGGATGTGGAGAACACCACAGAACGGCTTCGCGTCCTGGGCGGGAGCATCGATCAACCGGCCGCGATTGTGGATATTCGCGCTCCGGTTTCGGGAGTGATCACCGACCAACAGGTGACGAACGCGGCAGGCGTGGCGGGCCTGGGCTCGCCCAATCCGTTCACGATCTCCGACCTGAGCTACGTATGGATTCTCTGCGACGTTTACGAGAACGATCTCGCCAGCGTGCACGTCGGAGAGACGTCGGAAATTCGCTTGAACGCATATCCCGACAAAGTGTTGCGCGGGCGGATCGGCAACATTGGACCGATTCTCGATCCCAACCTTCGAACGGCAAAAGTACGAATCGAGGTGGAGAATGCCGGATTGATGAAGATAGGGATGTTCGTGACTGCGACATTTCATGGCGAGAAAAAGGAAATGCACGCCGCCGTGCCAGCGAATGCAATTTTGCATCTTCACGACAGGGAATGGGTGTACGTCCCCGCAGGGGATAAGTCGTTCCGGCGCGTGGAGGTCACAGTCGGCGAGACATTGCCAAACAACATGCAGGAGATTGTCGCCGGAGTGAAAGCGGGACAACAGGTGGTGAGCAACGCTCTGGTGTTGCAGAACACGGCGGAGCAATAGATGATTCAGAAGCTCGTCGATTTCGCCTTGGAGAACCGCTTTCTTGTTCTCGCAGCGGTGATTCTGCTGCTTTGCTGGGGCGCGATTTCCTTCCATCAACTTCCCGTAGAAGCGTATCCGGACGTCGCAAACAACTATGTAGAGATCATCACGCAGTGGCCAGGAATCTCAGCCGAACAAATCGAGCAGCAGGTCACTATTCCTCTCGAAATCGTAATGAATGGAATACCGCATGTGGCACACCTGCGATCTTTCTCGCTCTTTGGGCTCTCGGACATAAAACTAATTTTCGACGATGAAGAGGAGAACGCCTGGAACCGGGAGAGGGTTCTGGAGAGGCTTTCGCAGGTCACGTTGCCGCCCGGAGTGGTGCCTCAAATGGGCACGGACTGGAGTCCGGTTGGGCAAATCTACTTCTTCACGTTGAAGAGTACCAACCCGAGCTACGATGTGATGGAGCTAAAATCGATCGAAGACTGGACGGTTGAAAAAAACTTCAAGGCCGTTCCCGACGTCGTGGATGTGGCAAGTTTCGGCGGGCCGACGCGCGAGTATCAGGTGCGAGTGGATCCCAATAAGCTGATCGCTTATGGACTCAGCCTGGCGCAGGTCGAGCAGCAGCTCACCAACAATAACGCCAATGCGGGGGGCAGCTTCATCGAAGGCGGCCTGCAGCAAATCAATGTCCGTGAAGTGGGTCTGGTCGGAAATGTGCGCGACATCGAAAACACCGTGATTATGACGAAGAGTGGCACACCCCTGCGGGTAAAGGATATAGCGGTCGTAGCACAGGGGCCCAAGATCCGGCTCGGCCAGTTCGCGCGAGCGATTCATCGGGAAGACGGAAAGATTATCGATAACGACGACGTCGTCTCTGGGATAGTGCTCTTACGCAAAGGCGCGAATGCGGACGAAGCTCTCGCGGGCATTCACGCGAAGGTCGAAGAGTTGAATGACCACGTCCTGCCTCCAGGAGTGAAGGTCGTTCCATTCATTGACCGCAGCGACCTGGTGCACTATACGACGCACACGGTTCTGCACAACCTGACGGAAGGCATCCTCCTCGTGGTGCTCGTACTCTTCCTTTTTCTTGGCAACGTTCGCGGAGCGTTCATCGTGGCGCTTACAGTTCCGTTTGCACTTTTGTTTGCGGCGACGTGTCTCCAGCTCAAGGGCATTCCCGCGAACCTGCTTTCGCTTGGGGCGCTGGATTTCGGAATGGTTGTGGATGGTGCCGTGGTGATGGTGGAAAACATTGTTCGTCACATGAGCCACCAGGAAGCTTCGCACAAGACGCCATTGGAACGCATTCGCAACGCGGCCCACGAAGTTCAGCGGCCTGTCTTCTTCGCGATAGCCATCATTATTACAGCGTATTTGCCGATTTTCACGCTACAGCGGGTCGAAGGGCGCTTGTTCCACCCCATGGCCTGGACTGTAGCCTTTGCTCTGATCGGTGCTCTCCTATTTTCGATGCTCGTCGCGCCGGTTCTGTCCAGCGTGCTGTTTAGCAGGGGAGTGCGCGAATGGCGCAATCCTGTCATGGAGTTCCTGAAAGAGCGGTATCGCAAGGCGGTGAAATGGGCGATTGAGCATCGTCTGTTTACGGTCGGAGGAGCACTCATAGGTTTGGCGGTCTCGATTTTTCTTGCCGTTGGAGGAGTTATCGGTTCTGAATTCCTGCCACATTTGGACGAAGGCGCGCTGTGGGTGCGCGGCACTCTTGCTCCCAGCACGGGACCTACCGAGGGAACCCGTCTGGCGGATCAGACGCGGATCGTGCTTTGCTCTTTTCCCGAGGTCACCCAATGCACCAGCCAGGTAGGACGTCCCGATGACGGCACGGACACCACGGGGTTTTTCAATACAGAATATTTCGTCGATTTGAAACCGAAGGAACAGTGGCGGCCTGTGTTTCACGAAGATAAGGAAAGACTGATCGCCGCCATGCAGCGCGAACTGGACAAAATTCCCGGCGTGATCTGGAATTTCTCCCAACCTATCGCGGACAACATGGAGGAAGCAGTAAGTGGAGTAAAAGGTGAGCTCGCGGTAAAGATTTATGGCGATGACCTCAAGCTTCTCGAAGCCCAAGCGGATCAGATCGTCAGTATCATGCGGCAGATCAACGGAATCGAGGATCTCGGAGTGTTTCGAGTGCTGGGGCAACCCAACTTGGAGATTTCGGTGGACCGCGCGCAAGCCGCGCGCCACCAAATCAATGTTTCGGATATTCAAGATGCCGTCCAGACTGCCGTCGGAGGGACGGCTTTTACTCAGGTGCTGCAAGGTGAGGCTAGATACGATTTGGTGATACGTTACCTACCGCAGTATCGCGACACCAAAGAAGCTATCGAGAACATTCGGTTGTTGGCTCCTTCTGGCGAGCGCGTCTCGCTCGGACAGCTTTGCAAGATCGAAGAACGCGACGGTGGTTCAGAAATCTACCGGGAAGGAAATCAACGGTACATCGCGATCAAGTACAGCGTGCGCGGGCGGGACCTTGGCGGCGCTGTGGAAGAGGCCATCAAGAAGGTAGGTGCACAAGTACAATTGCCGCGCGGGTATCATATCGACTGGGCGGGCGAATACGAGAGTGAAAAGCGAGCGGAGGCGAGGCTCCTGGTCATCGTGCCGCTGACCGTGCTGGTGATTTTCGGCATTCTCTACATGATGTTTCGTTCCTTCAAGTGGTCGCTCCTGTTGATGGCTAACGTGGCCATGGCGCCCATCGGGGGATTGCTGGCGCTTTTGATTACGGGCACACACTTTAGCGTCTCTTCGGGCGTGGGCTTCTTGGCGCTGTTTGGCGTTTCGGTGCAGACGGGTGTAATCATGCTGGAATACATCAACCAAATGCGCGCCTCGGGCCACAAAATTGAGGATGCGGCTATCGACGGGGCGGTGCTTCGCCTTCGGCCCATCATGATGACCATGCTTGTCGCGACTCTCGGATTGCTGCCCGCAGCGCTCTCGCGAGGGATAGGATCGGACTCACAGCGGCCCTTTGCCATCGTGATTGTGGGGGGGCTTGTTGGGGCGATGCTGCTGAGTATCTTTCTCCTGCCAACCTTATATGTTTGGTTTGCGAGAGATGGCGATAAGCTGCCAGAGCCGGAGCCTGGATTCGAGGAAGGCTTGTGACGCGGCGCGATTTGCGAGAGGCACGAAACACTTGTTCTGATTGCGGAAATGATTTGGGCGATGAACAAGCTTAAAAGAAGTTACAAAGAATTCTCTTCCTCCGAGGTAGATGAGCCAGGTGCGCGATAGCGAAAGGACGCGAATTCGATGAATAAGGAAGAAGTTCGCGCTCGGATCGAGGAGATTGGAATTGTTCCTGCCGTGCGTTTTCGTTCGGCGGAGGACGCCCGGTTTGCCACGGAGGCAGTGGCTCATGGCGGGATACCGATCGTGGAAATCACCATGACCGTGCCTGGAGCCATTGAATTGATTTCTGATCTGGCGCGGAATAGTCCGGACGTGATTGTGGGCGCGGGCACACTTTTCGATAAGGAAACGGCGAGCCGGTGTTTGGATGCGGGTGCGAGATTCCTGACGAGTCCCGGCCTAGACGTACAGATCGTGGAATTTGCGATAAAAAAGGAGGTTGTGGTTTTGGCTGGAGCGCTGACGCCGACCGAGGTGACGATGGCGTGGAAAGCCGGGGCGGACTTCGTCAAAGTCTTTCCCTGCTCTTTGGTTGGTGGCGAGAAATACATCAAGGCGTTGAAAGGGCCGTTTCGGCACGTGCCCTTGATTGCGGCGGGAGGAGTAAATCAATTGACCGCGGCAAACTTTATTCTCGCGGGTGCGTCGGCCATCGGCGTTGGAGGGGAGCTGGTACCTGAGGAAGCCATCCAGCAGAGGCAGGAAGAGCGAATTCATGAATTGGCGCGTAGGTTTGTGGGTTTTGTGAATAAGGCCCGGGCCCAAATGGCGAAAGTGAAGGAGGTTCGCAGAGGCCGTTAGACCAGCACGATTTTGGGTTCTCTCTCTTTCAACGGTGGCTGCGTTATTCTGGCTGCATGACGGATGCGACTGAGGCCAGGACGGAGCAGGAGCGCGCGGGTCTTTGCGCGAACTGCCTCCACGCCCGCAGCGTAGAATCCAGCCGCGGCTCGGTCTTTCTGCTATGCGAGCTATCCCGGAGTGATCCCCGATTTGCCAAATACCCACGCCTGCCTGTGCTTTCCTGCGCCGGATACGAAAAGAAGCCGGAGCCTGCTGCCCGCCCCTAGATTTATCCTTCTTTGACTTTTACTATTGTGATATATTCGATGCCGGGCTCATCCATCTGGCGAGGTCATCCCATGGCGTCGAGCTCGGGGGCTCGTCTCGCAGCGGTTCTTTTTCTATTTGTCTGCCCCGCCCGCTCAGCGGCGGACACGCTTAAGATCACCAGCGCTCCGGCGGGCGCCACGGTGGAGATTGGCGGTGTGCTCGAGGGCACCACACCTTTTGAAAAAGATTTTCCTGGCGGGTACTTTCACAAGACAAAGACCTCTATGGGGTCGCGACTGGAGCATCCCATGGTCGCCCGCATCAGCCTCGCGGGTTACGCCACCAAAGAAATTCAAATGACGGACGGGCCGATGAACTGGATTTCGTTCAACGGCCGGAATCACGGGGAATACTGGCTGCTCAAGAGCGACCATTTCAACGTGGACCTGCGGCCCATCTCGGAAGTGTTTACAGGCGGGGTTACAGCGAAATTGTCGAGCGCCGAGCACGTGGATCTCCAACCCGAGCTTTCCCTCGAGGAGTTGGTGCGCCGCACAAAACCTGCCGTTGTTTATTTGAAAGCAATGCATGGGTCTGGAACAGGGTTTTTTGTGACGGAAACCGGCGTTATCGCGACGAACGCGCACGTCGCGAGGGGAGAAGAATCTCTTCTGACGCTGCTGCCGGAGGGCCAGCAACTCGAGGCCAAAGTTGTATACATTGACGCGGACCTCGATATCGCGCTGGCAAAGGTTGAGGGGAAGGATTTCCCGCATCTCGCGCTGGCCGATGCTGGCACGGTAAGGCAAGGCGAAAACGTGCTGGCGATTGGCAACCCTGGCGATGCCATGTTGTTCAGCGTGACAAAAGGAATCGTCAGCGCAGTCGGAAAATTTGCCAATGCGGGCCCTGGCACGTGGATACAGACGGATACGCCTATCAATCCGGGAAACAGCGGGGGACCGCTGCTGAATAGCCGCGGCGAAGTGATCGGCATCAACACGCAAAAAATCGTGAAGAAAAATGTGACGGGAATCGGATTCGCCCTCAGCGCGACGGATCTCCTGGAAGTACTGCACCGTTTTTATCCCAATATTTCCGCGGCTAACGCTTCCGAGAACGGTGGACCATCGGTTGCTCACACTTCGTCTGCCGCCGGCTCTATTGCGCCAACGCGCGGAGATGGTTCTGACTCCATGACATCCGCTTCTACTGACGGCAAAGCGCAACTGGATTCGAGCACGACTCTGTCCGGCACCCAGACGCCGGGCGCGCCTCCCGAGCCATTCGCGAGCCAGACGCCGCACGGATTTGGCGCCGTGGTGATTACTTCCGATCCCGAGGACGCAGAGATCTACGTGGACGACAAATTTGTAGGAAATGCGCCGGCAAAACTGAAACTTGCAGCGGGAAGTCACATCATGGTTCTAAGGGCTGCTGGATTTGCCGAGTGGAAGCGCACGCTCGAAATTTTGAAGGATAGTCAGGTCACACTGAAACCGGTTCTTGATCACGCGCCGTGACGCTTGAATTCGAGGAGTTGAAAAAAAAGGGAGGGCACCTTGCAGGATGCCCTCCGAAATAGCGACCTCATTCTATTGCTGCGGCTGCTGTTGTTCCTGCGGAATCGGCGTGTTGGCCGGCGACTTGGTGGAGACCGGTGTCACGCTTGCTGAACCAGCGGCGGCCAACTCGGATGGCTTGTATTTTGGAGCGCTAATGTAACCGTGGACGAGGTCCTTGTCGATCCGGTTCACAACGATCTGCACGGGCTGCGATTCGTTTTCGGTGTGAATCCAGATGGGCTCGTACAGGTTGACCTTTTTCTTCTGAAGCTCATTGTCATCCACGATCATCGCAAGGTCGTAGCTCTTGTGCTTGGTATCCGCTTTGCGAAGGGAAATCGTGAGGGGCCCAACCCGTTGGAACTGCTTTGCTTTGGAGAGCTCAAACTCAAAGTAGCTCCGCTCGCCACGCTTCTCGAGGGCCACGAGTTCTTCGTGCGTCTTGGCAATCGAACCGTTCAGGTCGTCGCGGGTAGAATTGATCGTTCCCTCGAGCTCGGAGCGGTCTTTCGCGACCTCGTCTTGTGTCTCTTTCAACTGTTTCTGCTGCTCGGCCAACTGAGCCTGGAGCTGCGCGTATTTTTTGTCGACAGGCGGAGTACGACGCTTGGTGGGGGTTCGCTTCGCCGGCGCGGCTTTGGCGGAAGAGGCTGACGGGGATGCGGCCTCGGGACTTTTCACGGACGTCTCCTCGGAGGGATCGGTAGAAGGCCCAGCGGAAGGCAGTGCGGAGGGCGCGGAAGCCTGCGGCGAGTTCTGTGCCACTGTCAAATCGTTTAGCTTCGTGGTCAAGGCGCTGAGCTGCCCTTGCATCTGGTTCACTGCTGCATTGGCCGTTGCGGCTTGCGCAGTAAGCTGGCTAACCACTGATTTTTGGTGATAGCCATAGGCGAAGGCCACTGCGGCGATTCCAAGTAGTGCGACTATTGCAACGACCAGCCACCGGTTGGAGCCAGACTGTATTGCTGCCCAGCCGTTGTCCCTGTGGTTCGATTCTTGATACTCATCCATAATTGCCCTCCTCGTTCTCTCGAGTCTTCTATGTTGCATCCTTGCGATTCTTGAAGCAAGTCAGCCATCCTCAAACCGCAACTCGTCGTTGCTAACAATTTCAGTTTTCGCGCGCGGACAGCGGAGACAAATGTCTCCGTTGCTTCATGAGCACGCGGATGACCGGGCGGACGGTATCTCGCAACGCGCTAAAGTGTTTATTTTCATGAGGCAAGACAGTTGTCCGCTTCGTGCCTGGTTTTGAACGGGTACTAGACCTAGAAAATTCTCCCTCGACGGACGGAGGAATTATCCAACCAACCATTTTCATGAACCGACTGACCGACTTCGAGATTGACGAACATGTCTTGAGCCAAGCCGTGGCTGGCGGGTATTGCGAGCGCGGGCTCTCCTGAGGCGGATGGGTGCGTAACGGGAGAGATGCGCTCGCGGGCATGGAAGCGACGTTGCCGCGAAGCAAGGGCGTGTGCTAGCATCCGCCGGGTTGGGGAACGGACCAGGGGTAGATGGCAGCCCGTCGGTTCACTCTGCAGAACGCCGGCATCGGGGCCACGCTCTCCACCAACTTCTGAATCGCACGCCCAGGCGCAGGCCCGCGCCTGAATTCTTCGGGACGGACCTCGTCTGTTGGCGCCGGCATCGCCGGGGCCACGCAAAGGGAGGTCTGTATGAAGAGCTATCTCACAAAGGACATACGCAACGTTGGCATTGTCG
>Ga0210395_10000354_pt1 | contig 35982 bp, 30 predicted proteins | sample IncBWH4OmetaG_FD_150861 | JGI IMG/M metagenome (GOLD analysis project Ga0210395, IMG submission 150861) | Forest soil microbial communities from Barre Woods Harvard Forest LTER site, Petersham, Massachusetts, United States - Inc-BW-H-4-O ... | reverse complement strand
GCCAAGACCCAATATTCGTTTTCGACCGATGCGACGGTGCGCGGAGCACCGTCCGGGCACGTGGTCGATATCCGCGAGGTCAGGCTGTCTGCCGGCGCCGAGTTCATCGTGATGATCTGCGGTGACATCATGACCATGCCGGGACTTCCCAAGGTGCCATCGTCCAATGCCATCGACGTGGACGAGTCCGGCAGGATCGTCGGACTGTTCTAGACCCTGGCGGTTTACCGGTCCCGGCGGCCGCAGGCCGCCCGGGACCCAGCCGGCTCTTCAGCCGAAGGCCGGCTTGACCACGGCGAGGATGACGATCCCGATCAGCAGCAGCGTCGGTGCTTCGTTGAACAGGCGGAACCAGCGCTCCGAATGCCGATTGCGCCCGTCGCGCAAGGCCTGCATCAACGGCAGGCACCATGCGTGGTAGGCGATGACCAGCAGCACCAGGGTCAGCTTGGCGTGCAGCCAGCCCTGCCTCATGTAGGCCGGCGCCATCATCACCATCAGCATCCCGAACACCACGGTCAGGACGGCGCCGATGGTGGTCATGGTGAACAGCCGTCGTTCCATGATCACGAATCGCTCGCGGCTGATCGCATCGCCGGCGCTCACGTGATAGACGAACAAGCGGGGCAGGTAGAACAGCCCGGCGAACCAGGTAACCAGGAACACGACGTGGAAAGCTTTCAGCCACAGCACCTCGTAAGTATATGACAGTTATGTCATCCGTGGTCGGCCGGGCGGGGGTTTGTTAGGATGCGGACCCTGTTTTGGAGAGCACCATGCTGCGAACCCGATACACCGAACTGAGTCTGTTGATTGGCGGGGAATGGGTCGCCGGCGGCGGCCGTGAACTGCTGCCCGTGATCAATCCGGCCACCGAGGAGGTGCTCGGGGAACTGCCGCTGGCCACGCGCGCCGACCTTGACCAGGCGCTGGCCGCCGCGCGCGATGCCTATCCGGCCTGGCGCGCCATGCCGCCGAATGAGCGCGGCCGCATCCTCAAACGGGCCGCCGACCTGCTGCGCGAGCGTGCCGACCATATCGCGCGCATCGCCACCATGGAGGAGGGCAAGAGCCTGCCCGAGGCGCGGGTGGAGGCGGGCATGGCGGCGGAGATCTTCGAGTGGTATGCCGAGGAAGGACGCCGGGCCTATGGCCGGGTGCTGCCGCAGCGCGCCCCGGGAGTGCGCATGTCGGTGCTCAAGGAGCCGGTGGGTCCGGTGGCCGGATTTGCGCCCTGGAATTTTCCGCTGGGCAATCCGGCCCGCAAGATCGGCGCGCCGCTGGCGGCCGGTTGCACCTGCATCCTCAAGCCCGCCGAGGAGACCCCGGGATCGGCGCTGGAGATCGCGCGTGCGCTGCTGGATGCGGGCTTGCCCAAGGGTGTCCTGTCGGTGGTGTTCGGCGTGCCCTCCATGATCTCCGAGCATCTGATCGGCTCGCCCATCATCCGTGCCGTTCACTTCACCGGCTCGATTCCGGTGGGCAAGCAGCTCACCAAGCTCGCGGCCGAGGGCATGAAGCGCACGACCATGGAACTGGGCGGACACGGACCGGTGCTGGTATTCGACGACATCGATCTGGAGCAGGTGCTCGACCTGTCGGTGACGGCGAAGTTTCGCAATGCCGGCCAGGTGTGCGTGTCGCCCACGCGCTTCTATGTCCACCATTCCATCCATGCAAAGTTTGTCGAGGGCTTCGCGCGGCGCAGCCGCGCGCTGAAGGTCGGAGATGGTCTGGTGGAGGGCGTGCAGATGGGTCCGCTGGCGCACCCGCGGCGCCTGGAGGCCATGCAGACTCTGCTGGCCGACGCACGCCAGCACGGCGCCAAGCTCCAAGCCGGTGGCGAGCGCCTCGCCGGCAAGGGCTACTTCTGGCAGCCGACGGTGCTGTCGGATATTCCCGAAACCGCGCGCATCATGAACGAGGAACCCTTCGGACCGGTGGCGCTGATCAATTCCTTTACCACCTTCGAGGAAGCCATCACCCGCGCCAACCGCCTGCCGTACGGATTGGCGGCCTACGCCTTCTCGCGCTCCTCGCGCACCGTGAATCTGCTGGGCGAGCAGCTGGAGGCCGGCATGATCGGCATCAACAGCTTCCAGATTTCGGTTCCCGAGTCGCCCTTCGGCGGCATCAAGGAAAGCGGCCATGGTTCGGAGGAGGGCATTGAGGGCCTGGAGACCTGCCTGGTCACCAAGTTCGTCAACGCGTCGTGACGACTCCGAAGTCGATGGACAAGATCATGGCGCTGGCCAAGCGCCGTGGCTTCATCTACCAGGCCTCCGAGATCTACGGCGGACAGAGCGGCTTCTGGGATTACGGGCCGCTGGGTGCGCAGCTGAAGAAGAACCTGCGCGATGCCTGGTGGGAGGACATGGTGCTGAACCCCTGCGGGGGCGAACCAGGTCCCAACGGGGAGCCGGTGCGCATCGTGCCGCTGGACACCAGCATCATCCAGAATCCCAAGGTCTGGGAGGCGAGCGGGCATATCGCCGGCTTCAGCGACCCCATGGTCGACTGCCGCGAAACCAAGCAGCGCTATCGGTTCGATCATCTGATGCTGTACGTGCCGGTCAGCGGCGAGCGCAACGGCAAGCCGCTGTTCGCCTTCATGCCCGACACGCTGAGTGAACAGAAGCAGAAAAAGAAGGCCGAGAAGGCCTTCGGCGCGGCGCGCGCGGTGCCGCTGGCGCAGCTGCCGCACAGCGACTGGGGCCACGTGGTGGCGCCGGATGCGGAAAAAACCGGCACCCTCACCGAGCCGCGCGCCTTCAACCTGATGTTCAAGACCTATGTGGGCGCCACCGCCACCGAGGCTGACGTGGCGTACCTGCGCCCCGAGACGGCGCAGGGCATCTTCGTGCAGTTCAAGAATGTCATCGACACCACCCGGGTGAAGGTGCCGTTCGGCATCGCACAGGTGGGCAAGGCGTTTCGCAACGAAGTCACGCCGCGCAATTTCACCTTTCGCAGCCGCGAATTCGAGCAGATGGAAATGGAATTCTTCTGCCATCCGGACTCGGCCCACGACTGGTATGCGTTCTGGCGCGATCAGCGCATGAAGTGGTGGCAGGGTCTGGGACTTGCCGGGGAAAATCTGCAGCTGCGGGTGCACGAGCGCGATGAGCTGGCGCATTATGCCAAGGAGGGCGCCGGCACGTCCGATGTGGAATATCGCTTTCCCTTCACCGCGCCGGGCTTCGGTGAACTCGAAGGCGTGGCGCATCGCTCCAACTACGATCTGACGCAGCACCAGAAGCACTCGCGCGTGCAGCTTGAATACTTCGACAACGAGCGCGGCGAGCTGCTGCCCAACGGTGGCCACAAGGGCGAGCGTTACCTGCCGCAGGTGATCGAGCCGGCCGCGGGGCTGGACCGAGGCGTGCTGGCGCTGCTGTGCGAGGCCTATACCGAGGATCCGGCACGGGCCAGCCCGGAACTGCTGCTGCTGAATCCGCGCATCGCGCCGATCAAGGCGGCGGTGTTTCCGCTGGTGAACAAGGACGGCATGCCGGAGATCAGCGAGCGGCTCTATCAGGACCTGCGTCGGCGGTACTGGCGACGCGGTGTGATCGAACACGACGTGAAGCAGGCCATCGGCAAGCGCTATGCGCGCATGGACGAAGCAGGCTGCCCGTACTGCATCACCATCGATGGCGAGACCGCCGCCAGCCACAGTGTCACCATCCGCGACCGCAACACGGCGCAGCAGACCCGTGTGGCGCTGGACAAGGTCAAGGATTTTCTGGAATCGAATCTCTTTGTTTCCTGACCTTGCGCTTGCGCGGCGGAACTTAAACTGGAGCTTGACGGAGCAAACGGCCACGGACGTCGCAAGACGCCGGGGCCGTCATGTTGGCGACCTGGGGGCTTGGGTAGACTGCGAGGGTCATGAGGAGCTCAGCGCTGCTTGGCCTGCTCACGTTGCTGATCGCGGCGACGGCCAGCGCGCATGCGCCCTGTTCACAGGCGACCCTGAACGGCCGCTATGTGATCACCTCGCGGAGTGATCTTGGCACTCCGGTGGCGGTGGCCCTGGTAGGCCTGGTCGATTTCGACGGGCACGGCCACATGCGTTCCGTGGCCACCCTGTCCCAGGAAGGCGTCACGGTGGCCAACCACACGCTGATCGGCAGCTACACCGTGAATGCGAACTGCGCCTTCACGCAGACGGCAAGCGACCCGACCGGTGCCGTCGAACATCTGGCCGGGGTGATTGCCGATGAGGCAGAGCACCTGCTGCTGATCGGCACCGAACCGAACGCCTATGCCACCGGGGATGCCCTGCGGCTGGAGCGCACCAGCTGCGAATCCCTGCCCGCCGCCACCTATGCGGCCCGCGGCCTGATGCTGTTCTCGCCCAATGGTCCGGAGACCCACGTTTCCACGGTGAGCGCGGATGCGGCAGGCAATCTGCTGATTACCGACAGCACCACCAATCTGGGCGCCGCGGTCAGCACCGGGGGCTCGGGCACGGCGCAGCTGGTGTTGCATGCGGACTGCAGCGTCAACATGGCCACCAGCGATGGCAGCTCACATTATGTCGGGGTGGCGCGCATTACCGACGGTCACATCGGTCTTTACCTGGTGGGAACCGATCCTGGAGTGACGGTGTTCTACACCGCCCTGGGAACCCCGCGCGAAGCCCCTTGAGGGCGCGGCTAGCGGCGAGCCCGGCCCTGCACGTAGTCGTGGATATTGCTCTGCCTGAGCGCCGCATCCGGCTCGCGTTCCTGCATCTCCACCGAAATGCCCACCGAGATGCCCAGCGGGGCGCGGGCATGGACCTCGCGCAGCTGCTCGCAGGCCGCGGCGAAGATCTCCTCGCAGGCCTGGCGGCGGGTGGCATGGTCCCGGCCCTCCCCGACGTTCACGGAAAGATGCACGAAAATGTTGTCGGGGCGGCGTCCCTCGTCCCGGTAGGGGTCGCTCTCATAGGCCCGGGTGCGCATGTCGCTGCGCGGGAAAATGCCGGTGGCCAGCGCCGCCTGCCGAATGGCCTCGACGAATTTGGGCAGATTCAGCTGCCGTCGCAGGTTCGCGGAGTGCTCTATGACGATGTGGGACACCAGAAAAGGATCGCACGACCCTTCAGGGTCGGGCAAGCGTCGCCGGGTTGCCGGCGCTTAGTCCGACAGGGCCTTCAGGTCGCGTAGCAGAGCGTTGCGCCCACGCTCAACCTGATCCAGTCGGTGCGCCGCGTCACGCAGCGCAAACAGGTCCTTGACGTGGGACTCGTGCAGCCGGCGATAGGCGGCGCGCGCCGCCAGCCATTGGCGGGTGGCGGTCTCAAAGCGCACCGACAGATCGCGTCGCATGTTGATGATCGACATGGAAGTCAGCGGCATACGTTTGCTCTCAAAGGTCGCCCGGCGAAAGACTGCACTGAAGGTATTACAGGCATGCGACATGTACAGCGCAACTATATGAATTTGCGAGGCGCGTCTCAGCATGCCGGTGCGCATACAATGCCTTGGTGGGGGACCCCGCGCCGGGTGCCGCGAACAATGGAGTGAAGCGATGAGTTCAGAATTGCGGGTGGCGGTGATCACGGGTGCCGGCAGCGGCATTGGCCGGGCGGTCGCACTGGCCTTTCTGGGCGACGGCTACCGGGTAGTCCTGGCCGGTCGCCGGCAGGGGGCGCTGCAGCAGGTACTGGCCGCGGCCGGTGCCCCTGGGGGTAACGGCCTGGCAGTGGCCTGCGATGTGACCGATGCGAGCTCGGTTCAGGCGCTGTTTGCCAGGACCCGGGAGCAGTTCGGGCGCCTGGACGTGCTGTTCAACAATGCCGGGATCAGCGCCCCTGCCGTACCGTTGGAGGAACTGCCCCTGGCCACCTGGAATGCCGTGGTCGCCACCAATCTGACCGGCCCGTTCCTGTGCACCCAGGAGGCCTTTCGCATCATGAAAAGCCAGAGCCCGCGGGGCGGGCGCATCATCAACAATGGATCCATTTCCGCGCACGCGCCGCGCACCCGCTCTGCCGCCTACACCGCCACCAAACACGCCATCACCGGCCTCACCAAGTCCACCTCCCTGGATGGCCGGGAGTTCGACATCGCCTGCGGTCAGATCGACATCGGCAATGCCCGCACGGAGCTGGCGGATAAGCTGGCCAAGTCCAGCGCGACGCCAGAACCTCTGATGGATGTCGAGCACGTGGCGCAGGCCGTACTCAACATGGCGCGCCTGCCGCTGTCGGCCAATGTCCAGTTCATGACCATCATGGCCACCAAGATGCCCTATATCGGGCGCGGCTGATCCGCCTCCGCAACGGTGGTTTGTTTGGCGGCGCTGTGCATGTTGGTGCTAGCAAAATGTTTGATGGCAGTTAGACTAGAGACTGTTCCACGCAGCAAATGCAACGCGCGGCATTTAGAGACCCACAGCGATGTGGCGCAAAGAACCGAAGCACAAGGCGGCGCCCGCAGCCGCGAAAAGGTCGAACTGGCATGCCGTGGAGGTGGTTTCGCCAAAGTCAGGCTGCCCCGCCGCCCAGGCTCTGAAGGGTCAGCGTTTCCTGTCTGCTGAGGCCCCCTTGCTGCCGCTGCCTGACTGCATCCGCTCCGCGCTTTGCGGCTGTTTGTACAGAAAATATGCGGACCGACGTACCGAGTCGCGGCGCGAGAACGACGATACGCCGCTGCGGCGCACGCTACGGCCCGCGCAGGACCGACGCACCAAGCGAGGGCGACGCAGGAGCGACTGAGACTGCAACGGATTTGAGGGCCATAGTGTGTTGTCCAGCGAGCTCGAAAGTTGTCTCAATCAAGCCTTTCATCAGGCCTACATAGCGCACCATGAGCTACTGAGCATCGAGCATTTGCTGCTCGCGATTCTGGATGTCCATCAGGTTCGCGAGGTGCTCGAGGGGTGTGGTGCGAACCTGGAACACCTTACCGACGACCTGCAGCAACACGCCAAAGCCAACACTCTGCCCCTGATACCCGGCGAGCATCGCCCGGTTCAACCCCACCGCAGCGTGCAGCGTGTGCTGCAGCGCGCCGCGCTTCACGTACAGGCCAGCGGCAAGACCGAAGTGGGGGTGCTCAACATCCTGGTGGCGATCTTTACCGAGAAGCACAGTCACGCGGTATTGCTGCTGGGGCGCATGGGGGTCACGCGTCTGGTCGTGGTGAACTACCTGTCGGGATTGAAGCCCCCGGGTCTGGACAGCACCCGATGACCGAGCCGTCCACGCCGCCGCAAGAGCCGAGCGAGTTACCGGCGGCGCGGGTCGCAACGGTGCCGGATGCGGCGCCCCGGCCGCCACTTCCCAGGCAGGTTTTTGGACGCGGCTGCGCGAGCACAGGGTCCTGCAGTGGAGCCTGGCGTATCTTGGCGCAGCGCTCGCCCTGGCGCACGCGCAGGAACTGGTGGGCCACGGGTTTGAATGGCCCGAAATCACCGGTCGAATCCTGATTGGTGTGCTGGCGGTGGGATTCCCGATCGCCGTGGCGCTGCCGTGGTACCACGGACATGAGGGACTCACGCGCATCAGCGCCGGGGAGATGACCGTGGTCGCGATGCTGCTCGTGGTCGGCGCCGGTGTGCTCATGGTGCTGGTACGAACCCCGCTGGGGCATGCGCAACCCCGGCCCGATACCTCCCAATTGCCATTGGCTTGCACGAGCGCGCCAATCCTCCCCGCGCCTGCCCTCAGCGTGCCACAACGCTGGGCAGCGGGGGCGAGCGAACTTGATCACGCTCTGGCGCTCGCGCCGGGGAGTGCCCGAATCCTTCTGCTTCACGGCCTCGCGCCGGCCGCCCTCGGGCAATGGGATGCGGCGCGTCGCGATCTGAACGCGTCGATTGCCCGCGATCCGCTGCTGCCGGCGGCCCACTTCCTGCGCGGTTCGATTGAGCTTGGGGCGGGAAATAGCAGCGAAGCTCAAAGCTCATTGAACCGGGCACTGAATATCGCTCCGGACTATGCGCTGGCGCACTTCACCCCGGCAGAAGCATTGCTGTTCAATGGGCAGAAGCAGGCGGCGCTTGGACAGATCGAGTTGGAGCCCATCGAGGTGGCTCGATGGGCCGGTCGCGCTGCCATCGACCAGGCGCTGGGCCGCAGGGCAGATTCGGATGCGGCGCTGAAGAAACTGATCGAGCAGACAGCGCAGCCCAACGCGCCGTACTTCATCGCCGGCGTGCATGCGTATCGGGGAGAGAGCGACAGCGCCTTCAGGTGGCTGGAGCGCTCGTTCACGCACCGCGACCCGGGCTGGTACCGGATCAAGGGCGGCCTTTTTTTGCACCCGGTCAGGCAGGATCCTCGCTACAAGGCATTCCTGCGGAAGATGAAACTGCCCGGATGATTGGGGCGGCCGCCTCGCGGGGCGCCCCCAGTCAGGGAACGATCTCGCTGACCATGCTCAAGGCGAGCGGGTCCGTCTTGCCCAACTCGCGTCGCCAGGGTTTCGCCCAGGAGTTGGTGTAGAGGGATTTGAGGAAGGCCTGATCCCAGGCACTCAGGCCGGCGGGCGCCGCTTTGGATGCGCCGTCAAACAGTTTCAGAATGGTCGGCGCATCATCCAGGCGCGCATCAGGGCGGATCTCCGCGAAACTGACCATGGAAACATAGTCGGCCAACTGGCCGATCGTGGCTCCCTGCAGTCGCGTCTTGTCCACGATGACCAGGACCCGTGTGATCGCCGTCCCCCGGCCATAGATGTTGTACCAGACCCGCACCGGTTGTGGCATGGCGGCGAACTGGTCGAGCAGGTAGGGGATTCCGCGCGGCCCAAAGGTAAAGTAGGAGTTCTTCGTCACCAGGCTGCGCAGCACGTCGTTCGGGCGATCGGTCGCATAGACGAAGAGATTCGGGCTGCAGTGTTCAGCGTCCGTGCGTACCCCGACGGCGCGCGCCACCTGCGAGAGCCGGGCCAGTACGAACTCGGCGTGCGGGTGCGGAAGACCCGTCACCTGCGGGCAGACCTTGTCGCGCCATCCGGGCAGCAGCCCCTCTTTGGGATACTCCAGCTGCGGTGTGAGAAATGCCGGCTCCAGGGCAGCCGCCTCGGCCAGGTACTTGCTCACCTTCGGGTACAGTTCAGCACGCTGCGACTCCACGGTCGGCTGCGGCTGTCCCCCCGAGGTGGCGGCCGGCTCAGCCGTAGCGCAGACGGCTACGCCCAGGCTCATAACGAGGATCATGAGTCGGGTACGCATCGCTATAGCTCCTGACTGAGGAGGACAAGGTCGCGAATCGCACGGCGCGAGGCCACGCTGAGGTTTAAATGGTAGATCTGAGGTGTTCTTTGCGGGATTAAACCTGGATTAGAGGTTGTTAATACCAACTGTAACCGGGGCCCAGGGGGCAGGCGGGGGGCATCAGTTTGCAGCGGCCAGACACACCACGCCCAGCACGATACTGAGCGCACCGATGAGGCGGATCCAGCCGACGGGTTCCTTGAGCAGGCGACTGCCGAAGTAGGTTCCAATCAATGTAGCCAGTTCGCGCGCCGGAGCCACATGACTGATGGGCGCGATGGTCATGGCCCACAGCACCAGGATGTAACCCAGCGGCCCGAGCACGCCCACCGTCAGGGCGGCACGACCATATTCGCGGATCTCCCCGCGCAGCTGCGGGCGGTCGGCGAGCGCGCGCGGCGCGAGCACGACGGCGCGAAACAGATTGCCGCTGTAGTCCACCACTATCGGGGAGATCGCCAGGAACTTGACGGCCCAACCATCATTCAAGGTATAGCTGGCAATGCAGGTTCCCGTGAGCAGGCCCCATAGGATTCCGGCGCGCGGGGAGTGCAGCCGGGTGCGTCCGAGGTCGGCGACCAGTGCAATGCCCAGGACCACCAGCAGCACTCCGATCACGGGGATCAAGCCGGTTCTTTCGCCCAAAAACCATGTCGCACCGGCAAAGGACAGCAAGGGTCCGGTGCCGCGCGCAATGGGGTACACCAGCGACAGGTCGGCCGCGCGGTATCCGGCCTGGAGCGAGAGGGAGTAGGCCAGGTGCAGCAGGACCGTGGCGCCCAGCGCCAGCCAGGGTAGCGGCCCGGGGGGCCAATGGCTGTGCAGCAGGACCCAAATCACCGGGCCCATCCACATCACCAGCGAGGCCGTCGAGTACAGCCACACAAAGTGTGCTGAGCGGGCCGCCGATTTTGCGACCAGGTTCCAGCTCGCATGGGTCAATGCGGCCAGCAGGACGGCGAGCAATGCGGCGAGAGGCATCCGATCTTCCGTTAGGGCCGGGGGATGGACCTCCCCTATAGAGAGTTGAGGGCGGAGCTAGAGGGCGGCGGCAGCGCCTTGGGGGTTCGCGGTGGCCCGCAGCTGCTGCTGCTGACGAGCGCGGCGTTTGGCACCGATGCGGCGGATGTACAGATAGACCACCGGGGTGGTGTAGAGGGTCAGCAGCTGGCTGACGATGAGGCCGCCGACGATGGAGATGCCCAGCGGGCGACGCAGTTCGGTGCCGTCGCCCGATGACAGCGCCAGCGGCAGGGCGCCCGCAATGGCGGCACAGGTGGTCATCATGATGGGCCGGAAGCGCAGTGAACAGGCGCGCGCGATGGCATCACGGGGTACCAGGCCCAGGTTGCGTTCCGCATCCAGCGCGAAGTCCACCATCATGATGGCGTTCTTCTTGACGATGCCGATGAGCAGCATGATGCCCAGGAAGGCCACCAGACTCAGTTCGGTATTGGTGAGCAGCAGTGCCAGCAGTGCCCCCAAACCCGCCGAGGGAATGGTGGAAATGATGGTGATGGGCTGGGTGAAACTCTCATAGAGCATGCCCAGCACCACATAGATCGCCACCAATCCGGCCAGCAGGATCAGCGGCTGGGCGCTGGAGGATTGCTGGAACAGCTGCGCCGTCCCGTATGCGCTGCCGTGGATGCTGATGGGCATGTGGATGCGCGCCATGGTCTGCTCGATCGCCGCCAGCGCCGTTCCCAGCGCCACACCGGGCGCCAGATTGTAGGAAAAGGAGGTGGAGATCGACGTGCCGGTATGGTTGACGCTGACCGGAGTGGTGGAGGTGGTGTAATGGCTGAAGGCCGAGAACGGCACCACCGGTTCGGCCGCCAGGCTGATCGCGGCGCCGGTGGAGGTATTGCCGCGACCGGCATTCGCCAGCGAGTTGGAAGCGAGATTGCGCGCAGCGTCCTCGGCGACGGCGCTGGCCGAGGTGGTCACGCCCTTGAATGAAGTGGTGCCGGCCACCGCCTGGGTGGCCTGGGTCCCGGAGATCTGGCCGCCCGAGGTACTCAGGAACATACCCCGCAGCACTTCCGGGTTCAGCGAGTACTGGGGTGCCACTTCCAGCACCACGTGGTACTGCTGCGGACTGTACGGATTGTAGATCGTTGAGGTCAGTGCCTGGGTGAAGGAGTCGCCCAGCGAACTATCGATGATGCTTTCGTTCAGTCCCAGGCGCGAGGCAGCATCCCGGTCCACGATGAGATCGGTCTCCAGGCCGCCGGGCTGCAGGTCGGTGTCCACGTCGGTCACTTCAGGCACATCCTGCAGGGCAAGCTTCAGTTTCTGCGACCAGTCACGCAGCTCGCTCAGATCATCGCCCAGCAAAGTGTACTGATACTCGGAGTTGGCCTGGCGACCGCCGCCGCCACCGCCCAGATCCTGAACCGCCTGCAGGAAGGTAATGACGCCGTCGACCTTGTTCAGCTGCGGGCGCAGCCGGTTGATCACCTGGTCAGCCGAGATGTGACGCTCGGAGAGCGGCTTGAGCGTCACGTTGAACTGGGCGCTGGCGTTGCCGTTGAAGCCGCCGCCACCCACGGCTCCGGCCACGCTGTCCACCGCCGGGTCGGACTCGATGATCTTGGTGACCTGCTGCAGCTTGCCTTTGATCATCGCGAAGGACGCCATGGCATCCCCGCGCATTCCGCCCTGCAGCTGACCGGTGTCCTGCTGCGGCATGAATCCCTTTGGCAGAACTACGAACAGGTAGCCGGTGAGGAAGATGGTTGCGAACAGCGACAGCACCGTCAGCAGCGGGTGATTCAGCGGAAAGCTGAGCGTGCGCTCGTAGCCCTGACGCATGGACTCGAAGCCACTGTTGAAGCTGCGCGCGAATGCGTTGGGCCTGCGGTGGCTGTCGCGCCCCAGCAGACGCGAGCACATCATCGGGGTCGTGGTCAGTGACACCAGCAGGGAGATCATGATCGCGACGGACAGGACTACCGTGAATTCCTTGAACAGCCGCCCGGGGATGCCACCCAGGAACTGGAACGGCAGGAACACGGCGACCAGTGACAGGCTCATGGAGATGACGGTGAAGCCCACCTCGCGGGCGCCGAGCAGGGCGGCCTGCATGGGGTTGACGCCGTTTTCGATGTGGCGAGTGGAGTTCTCCATGACCACGATGGCATCGTCGACCACGAAACCTGTGGCGATGGTCATGGCCATCAGCGAGAAATTATCCAGGCTGTATCCGGCCAGGTACATGACGCCAAAAGTGCCCAGCAGGGAGACCGGCACCACGACCGCCGGAATCAGCGCGGCACGGAAACTGTTCAGGAAAATATAGACCACCAGGATGACCATCAGCACCGCAATGATCAAGGTCTGCTCGACCTGGTGCAGCGAGCCACGGATGGTGATGGAGCGGTCCTGAACGACCGCCACGTCGATGTTCTTGTCGATGTCGCCCTTGAGCTCCGGCAGCTCTTTTTTCACCGCATCGACCACTTCGACGATGTTGGCGCCGGGCTGCTGGAACACCTGGACGGTGATGGCGGCCTTGTCGTTGTAGAGTCCATAGGTGCGACGGTTCTCGGTGGCACCGTCCTCCTTGTCGAAGACCTGCGCCACATCGCTGAGACGGATCACTGCGCCATCGCGGCTGCCGATGATCAGGTCCCGATACTGCGAGGCCTCGCGGGCGTTGTCATTGGTATAGATCTGGTAGTGCAGATCTCCCACTTCGATGGCGCCCTTGGGCGCGTTGGCATTCGCGTTCGAGATCGCGGCCGCGACATCCTGCAGCGCGATGCCATATTTCGACAACGCCAGGGGATTGATCTCGACCCGCACCGCCGGCAGGGCGCTGCCGTTGATATTGACGACGCCGACGCCGGTGATCTGTGACAGACGCTGGGAGATCACGGCATCGGCCGCGTCGTAGATCTGACCCTGGGTGAGGACGTTCGAGGTGAGCGCCAGCGTCATAACCGGGTTCTGGGCGCTGTTGACCTTGCGGTACGAGGGGTTGCGCGTCAGCGCCGAGGGCAGGTCCGCATGCGCTGCTTCGATGGCGGCCTGGACATCCCGGGCGGCGCCGTCGATGTCGCGATCGATGCCAAAGGTCAGCTGGATGTTGCTGCTGCCGACGCTGCTCGAGGAGGTCATGTCGTCAACGTCGGCGATGGCGCCCAGGTGCCGTTCCAGGGGCGTGGCCACGGTTGCTGCCATCACTTCCGGGCTGGCGCCCGGCAGGCTCGCGGAAACGAAGATGGCCGGAACGTCGATTTTGGGCAGCGGTGCAACCGGGAGCAGGTTGAACGCGGCCGCCCCGGCCAACGCCAGTCCCAGCGTCAGCAGCGTGGTCGCGACGGGGCGGGCGATGAACGGTGCGGAGATGTTCACGTCGGCTGGTCCGCCAGTGCTCCAGGCGCGGTGTGGTCAGCGGTTTTTCTGCCGGCCAGGCGTTTGGCGATCCGGTCAAAGGCCAGGTAGATGACCGGGGTGGTGAACAGTGTCAGCACCTGGCTCACCAGCAGGCCACCGACAATGGTGACGCCCAGGGGATGGCGCAGCTCCGAACCGGTGCCGGTGCCGAACATCAGCGGCAGGGCGCCGAAGATGGCCGCGACCGTGGTCATCAGGATGGGCCTGAAGCGCAGCAGGCAGGCCTGGTAGATCGCCTCGCGCGGCGCCATGCCCTGGTTGCGCTCCGCGTCGATGGCGAAGTCGATCATCAGGATCGCGTTCTTCTTGACGATGCCGATCAGCAGGATGATGCCGATCAGGGCGATGATGGTCAGATCATCGCCGAACACGATCAGCGCCAGCAGCGCCCCGATGCCCGCCGAGGGCAGCGTCGACAGGATGGTGACCGGGTGAATGAAGCTCTCGTACAGCACACCCAGCACGATGTACATCACCAGTACCGCGGCCAACAGCAGCAGCAGCTCGTTGGAGAGGTTGTTGCGGAAGGCGAGCGCAGCGCCTTCGAAAGTCGTCGAGATGGTATCCGGCATCTGCAAGGACTGCTCGACCGATTCGATGGCATCCACCGCCGAGCCCAGCGAGGCATCCGGTGCCAGGTTGAATGAGACCGTGGCGGCCGGGAACTGCGCCAGGTGGTTGATCAGCAGCGGCTTGGCCTGCATTTCCAGTTTGGCCAGCGCCGACAACGGGACCTGTCCGCCGGCTGCCGAGGGTACATAGAGCGACTGGATGGAATCGGTCGAGGCGTAGCTCTTCGGGTCCGCCTCGATGATGACGCGGTACTGGTTCGACTGCGTGAAGATGGTGGAGACGATGCGCTGGCCGAAGGCATCGTACAGCGCATTGTCCACAGTTCCCACGCTCACACCCAAGCGTGCGGCGGTGTCGCGGTCGATGGTGATGTAGGCCGCCAGGCCGTTGTTTTCCAAATTGCTGACGACATCGGCGAGCTCCGGGCGCTCGCGCAGTGCCGCCACCAGTTTCGGCGTCCAGGTACTCAAGGTGTCGGCGTCGGCGCTCTCCAGGATGAACTGGTACTGCGTGCGGCTGACGGTATTGTCCAGCGACAGATCCTGCGAGGGCTGCATGTACAGGGTGATGCCCTGGACACCGGCCGTTTCCTGTTGCAGGCGGCGGATGACGCCCGTGACCGTATCGCTGCGTTCATCGCGGGGCTTGAGATTGATCAGGAAGCGGCCGCTGTTGAGGGTGACATTGCTGCCGTCGACGCCGATGAAGGACGACAGGCTCACGACATCCGGATCCTTGAGCACTGCGGCGGCAAGCGCTTGCTGACGCTCCGCCATCGACTGGTAGGAAATGGATTCGGTGGCCACCGACACGCCCTGGATGAGGCCGGTGTCCTGGTCGGGAAAGAAGCCCTTGGGAATCAGGATGTACAGACCCGCCGTAACGACCAGCGTGGCCACTGCCACATACAGGGTCAGACGCTGGTGGTCCAGTACCCAGGTGAGCTGACGTCCGTACCAGGCAATGGTGGGCTCCAGCCATTTGGATTGATCTTCATGGGCGCCGCCGTCGACCTTGCGCTGCTTGATGATCAGCGCACACAGCATCGGGACCAGAGTCAGCGATACCACGGCCGAGATGATGATGGTCACTGCAAGGGTCACCGCGAATTCGCGGAACAGCCGTCCGACAACATCCTGCATGAACAGCAGTGGAATGAGCACCGCCAGCAGCGAGACGGTCAGTGAGATGATGGTGAAGCCGATCTGGCCGGCGCCCTTCAGGGCGGCATCCAGCGGTGGCTCGCCCGCCTCGATGTAGCGGGAGATGTTCTCGATCATGACGATGGCATCGTCCACCACGAAACCGGTGGCGATGGTCAGCGCCATCAGCGACAGATTGTTGAGGCTGTACCCGGCCAGGTACATGACCGCAAAGGTTCCGATCAGGGACAGCGGCACCGAAAGGCTGGGAATCAGGGTTGCACGTAGGTCGCGCAGGAACAGGAAGATGACCAGCACCACCAGCAGCACGGCCAGGATCATCTCGAACTGCACATCCTTGATCGAGGCGCGGATGGTGATGGTGCGGTCGGTGAGCACCTTCACATCTACGCCCGCCGGTAGCGTTGATTTGAGACTCGGCAGCATCGCCTGAATCTCATTGACCACGTCCACCACGTTGGCGCCGGGCTGGCGCTGCACGTTGATGATGAGCGCGGGGGTGGTGTTCATCCACGCGCCCAGTTTGGTGTTCTCCGGCGCCTCGATCAGCGTGGCGACGTCCTTGAGCCGCACGGGCGCACCGTTGCGGTAGGCGACGACGATCTCGGCATACTCGCTGGCGCTGCGCAGCTGGTCGTTGGTGTTGATGGTATAGGCGCGCGTGGGCCCGTCGAAGGTGCCCTTGGGCCCGTTCTGGTTGGCGACGCTGATCGTGGTGCGCAGGTCATCCAGGTTCAACCCGTAGGCCGCCAGCGCGCGCGGGTTGACCACGGCGCGCACGGCCGGACGCTGGCCGCCGCTGATGCTGACCACGCCGACACCCTTCACCTGCGACAGTTTCTGCGCGATGCGGATGTCGGCCATGTCCTCGACCTGGGTGAGCGGCATGACCTCGGAGGTCACCCCGAGGGTCAGCACCGGGGCATCGGCCGGGTTCACCTTGGCGTAGATCGGCGGTGCGGGCAGGTCTGCGGGCAGCAGATTCTGGGCACCGCTGATGGCGGCCTGGACCTCCTCGCCGGCGATATCGATGGCCAGTGCCAGATCGAACTGCATGGTGATGACGGACGCACCCGCGGAGCTGGTCGAGGTCATCTGGTTCAGTCCGGGCATCTGGCCGAACTGCTTCTCCAGCGGCGCGGTGATCGAGGAGGTGATGACCTCGGGACTGGCGCCGGGATAGAAGGTCTGCACCTGAATGGTCGGGTAGGCGACTTCCGGCAGCGCTGCCAGCGGCAGCTCCTTGTAGCCGAGTGCGCCCACGACCAGGATGGCCACCATCAGCAGCGTGGTGGCTACCGGTCGAAGGACGAATATGCGTGACGGATTCATGTCGGCCTGCTCAGATCGCAGCCAGCTGCACGCTCAACCACCACCGGGAGGTCTGCCGCCGCCGTAGCCGCCGGGCGGCCCGTTGAAGCCGCCCTTGCGCTTCTTGCCGAAGGGAAAGCGCGGCTGATTCTTGCGTTCGGCCTGCGCCTGGGCGCGGGCCTTGGCAACTTCCGCGGCGGTGGCGTCCGGCAGCTCCACCTGGGCGCCTTCGCGCAGCCTATCGCCGCCATCGGTCACCACGACATCGTTGAGATCAAGACCCGAACGCACCGCCTGGTTCTCACCGTCCACCACGCCCAGCACCACCGGGCGTACGGTGACCGTGTTGTTCGCATTGACCAGGTAGACAAAGGCACTTTGCACGCCATCCGGCGCGCCGCGGCGCACCGCCGCCGCGGGAATGACGGTTTGATCCTTCAAGGTCGTGACCACCAGCGACACATTGACGAACTGCCCGGGGAACAGCAGCAGATCGGGATTATCGAAACTGGCGCGCAGCTTCAAGGTACCCGTGGTGGTGTCGATCAGGTTGTCAGTGGTTGAAAGCGTGCCATCCGCCAGATGCTGCTGGTCAGCCCGTCCGCTGGCATCAACCGCGAGGGTCGCGCCGGACTTGAGCTGGCGCATGATGTCAGGGACGTTGTCCTCCGGCACTGTGAACAGCACCGAGATCGGTTGCAGCTGGGTGACCACCACGATGCCGTTGGCATCACCGGGGGTCACATAGTTGCCCGGGTCGACCTGGCGCAGACCGATGCGCCCATTGATGGGTGAGGCGATCTGCGTGTAGGCGAGATTCAGTTCCGCGGTTTTCACCTGTGCCTTGTCCGAGGCGACGGTCCCGGTGTCCTGGCCGACCGTGGCGCGCTGCGTGTCCACCTGCTGCTGCGAGACCGAGTCCTGCTTGATCAGATCCTCATAGCGCTTCATGTCCAGCTGCGCATCGGCCAGCAAGGCCTCATCGCGGGCCAGAGTGGCCTTGGCCTGGTCCAGGGCGGCCTCGTAGGGCCTGGGGTCAATCACGGCGATCAGATCGCCCTTCTTGACCATCTGCCCTTCCTTGAAGTTCACCTTCTCCATGATGCCGCTGATCTGCGTCTTCACGGTGACTGTCGTCAGTGGAGTGACGGTGCCAAGACCGGGGATGCGTACGACGATGTCGCCCTTCTTGACGGTCGCGATGGAAACGGCAACCGCATTGTTGCGGAAATTGAATTGGGCGCGCGTATTCGCGGCGCTCTGCTGCCTGGCCCGGTGCAGGAACAGGGCACCACCGCCGACCGCCAGCACCACAATGGCAATGAGCAGCCAGTGGCGGCGCAGGAACGCCACCGGTTTGCTGGATGAGGAGACTTCGGTCTCCGGATCATATTCTTTCAGCACATCTTCCCCGCAAGTCGAAAAATCGGCCGGCACACTGGCATCCGGCTCCCGCGTCGCAAACATGGAGTTGCCATATCAAGTGCTCGGGTGTCGGTTCAATTCTATTGCTCGTGTGACACCCGGGCCGGATGCAAGTTTCGGCCCTGACGCTGCCCGTGGAGGCCGGCCCGGCCCCCGCGGAGCCAAAGATTAACACGCAGGATGTCAGGGGTTACGTAACAGAATGTGCTGATTAACGAACTGCTGCCCCAGGGTCACCGGCTGCACTTTGGAGGTGTTTGAGCGCCCCTGCCGGACCCCGGAACGTCACAAACCTTACGGAAAGCTGCGCGCCGCCTGGCCATGTCGTCCCCGGTCCCCGGCGAGGTCAAAACGCGACTTTCCGGGTGGGGCGACCAGCAATGAGGCCCAGCCATCCGGCGCCCGGGGCGGGTACCACAGCAGGGTCTGCGGATCCAGACGCGCCAGTTGGCGGGTGCCGGCCCAGGCCGCCCCGTCGGTCACGTGCAGTCCTTCAAACGGTCCATAGGCGGCCGAGGCCAGGCCGGCATTGTTCTCGAAATAGATGACCACCGGATCCAGGGATTCGGCGCGGGCGAACTCCGCATCACGCAGCAGCCAGCGCGACATCCAGGTCGCCACCGCGTCATTGCTGGCACCCCGGCAGAGCATGCTGCCGACGAAGCGGAAGAACTCACCCGGTTCGATGCTCTCCGCCGACCCTTCTCCGGGGGAATAAAACCTCAGTCGCAACATGTTCAGCCGACCGCCTCGGTGGCGCGATAGAAATTGCCGGAGCGCACCTTCACCAGGGCGGCGCTTGCATCAAAACTCACACCGGTGGGATCCCCGCCGGCGGCCACGACTTCCATCTGCTCGAGCAGCATGCGCCGCAGCATCATGATACCGCGATCGGAACTCACCAGATGCTCATCGGAGTGCAGAGTGATCGGCCCCTGTCCCGCCTGCGCCTCGAAGTCCCCGGGTGTGTTGCGATGTTCCGCCTCGGTCATCTGCCCCCAGGTCTTGCCGTTGAACAGCATGTTGCGAAAGGGCGAGTCCTTGGGAACCCTGGCAACCATGGCCTGGATGTAGTGCGTGTCATCCACCGGAACGACCCAGGAGATGCCCGTCGACGGCCCCGCCTTCAGGGTCACATCCGGCACGCTCATGATGTTGGGCAGCAGCCAGGAGGAAATCCGATCCACCTGTCGGCCGTCGGGCAGTTCGCGCACGGCCGAATAGCACACCCCAGCCTCGGTCTCGAAGAAGTCCACCTTGGGCATGACGGCAAACTGCGGCACGAATTGCACGGTGCTGAAAGTGGAGTGCAGGACCTGCACGTGAAACGGGTCCATCACATTGTCATTCATGTGCAACCAGCTGTAGGGCACCACCGGGATGGAATCATCCCCCGTTGCACCGAAGCCGCCGTAACTGCGCCACAGGGTCTCCCCGGGCGCGATGGCCTCGAGGTTGTCATACGCCGGCAGTACCGGACGCTTCTGCGGCGGACCCAGGTAAGCGAACACCAGCCCGTAGCGCTCCTGCACCGGATACCAGGGCTGGCGCGCGGACTCGCGGTGCCGGCCATGGTCCGGCTCGCAGGGCTGATCAAGGCAATGGCCCTCAACGTCGAACAGCCAGCCGTGGTAGCAGCAGCGGATGCCGTCCTGCTCGACCCGTCCGTAATAAAGAGAGGTTCCGCGATGCATGCAGCGCGGATAGAGCAGTCCGGCGCGCCCCTGACGGTCGCGGAACAGCACCAGGTCCTCGCCCAGTATGCGCACCTTGCGCGGCACCGCCTGCACGCTCTCGGACAGCGAGATGGGGTGCCAGTAGCGGCGCAGCAGCTCCCCGCAGGGTGTCCCGGGTCCGACCGCGGCGAGGGTGGCATTGAACTGTGCCCGCGGGCGCCCATAGGCGCCGCCTTGTGTGTCGTTCGACATGAATTCCCCTTCTGGCCGCATGATGGCCCGCCACGGCGAGCCGTTCAAGGATGCAGGATGCGCTCGAGCTGCTCCTGCAGTCGCTTTTCAGAGACGGGAATCAGGGTGCGCAGCTCCTGCGCATGCAGTGACACCCGGAACTCCTCCAGCATCCAGCGCAGCTGGCGCAGCGCCGGCAGCGCCGCCAGCGGCACGGCGCGCTGCGCGAGCACGCGCAGCTGCTCCTCGAAGGGTCGAATGCGGCTCGCGAGCGCGCTGTCGCGCTCGACGTTGGTGCTCATGCGGGTCGCCCGGCGCGCCATGGCCTTCAAGTACCGGGGCATCTGGCTGAACCAGGGCTGCGGCGGAGCGGCGGGGAATGGCGCCGCAAACAGAGCCTCCAGCTGTGCCCGCATCTGCGTCACCGCGCTACCGAACACCTCCGCGTGCAAAGTTTCGAGCGCGGCGCGGACGGCGCGCCGTTCCTCGAGAATGCTGCGCAGCAGCCCGATCAGGCGCGTGGCGGTGGCGTCCAGTTCGCCGCGGCGCGCCTCCAGGCGCGCCGCGAAGGCCTGCGCATCGCGCGGCAGCTCCTGATCATTGTCGAAGAAACATTCCTGGAAAATGCGCTCCATGCAGCCCTCGGCGAAGGGCCGGCTGCCGCCCAGGCCCTGCGCCAGCAGGATCAATGCGCGCTCATCGGCGCTGCGCCGCGCCACCTGCCGCGCCAGTTGCGGCAGCGCGAGTACCGCCAGGCGCGTCAGGCCGCCGCGTGACAGCTCCTGCGCCTCGGTGAGACTGCGCGCTTCGACCACGCTGACGCCCGGGCCGACATCGCGCAGCGCCGGCCAGACATTGAAGCTGACGCCGGCACGCAGCACCTGTTGCGTCTCCGGCAGCGCGCCGAACTCCCAGGCGCGCCAGGCATCAGGCGTGGCGCCGCCGCCGCGCCTCGGGCGTCGCAGCTGCCGGCGCAGCTGCGCCAGGTCCCGGCCCTCGGCCAGTACCTGCGGCAGAGCGTGGGTGCTCGGTCCGTCGCTGCTCGCCAGCACGCGGATATTCAGCCGCAGATGTTGCGGCAGCGGCGCCGCGGCCAGCTCCGCGGCCTTGATCGCCGTACCGGTGCGCGCCGTGATCCAGGCCGCAAGCCAGGTATGAAAGGGCGGCAGCGCAGCGCCGCCCACCGAGTCCAGGGCCGCTCGGGCCTGATCGGTGACCGGCACCAGCTGGCGTCGCAGTGTCTTGGGCAGCGAGCGCAGCAGTTCGGCGATCTTCTCCTGGCGCATGCCCGGCACCAGCCATGCCAGTTGTTCCGGGTCGAGCTCCTCGAGCAACTGTTCGGGCAGGTTGAGCGTAATGCCGTCGTTGTCAGCGCCCGGCTCGAAGAGGTAGGTGAGCGGCAGGTGATTGCCGGCAACGTTCAGGGTCTGCGGAAAGTTTTCCCCGGCGGCTTCAGGCGCAGCGCGCCGGCACAGGTCGGAGAGGCTCATCTGCAGGCCTTCGGGCGCCGATGCCGAGCGCTCGCGCCACCAGCGCTCAAAGCCGGCCACGGAATTGACTTGAAGCGGAATGCGCGTCGCGTAGAACTGCGCCTGCGCAGCCTCATCCACCAGGATGTCACGGCGCCGGATGCGCGCTTCGAGTCCTTCGACATAGGCCTTGAGGGTGCGGTTGGCGGCGAGGAACGGGGCGTCGATGCTGCTGCGTCCGGCGACCAGCGCCTCCTGCACGAAAATCTCGTGGGCCGCCTCAGGCGCAACCGCCCCGTAGCTGATGCGCCGCGCGCTCGCCAGCGGCAGACCATACAGGCTGACCGACTCCAGGGCGCTGACCTGGCCCCTGGAACTCACCCAGTGTGGATCGGAGTACTCGCGACGCAGCAGGTGGCCGGCCACAGCTTCGATCCAGCCGGGTTGGACCGCGGCCACCATGCGCGCATACAGCCGCGTGGTCTCCAGAAGATTGGCGGCCACCACCCACTTCGGCGGCTTGCTGGCCAGCGGCGTGCCGGGCGCGATGACAAAACGCGTGCCGCGGGCGCCCAGGAACTCGCGGCGCTCGTCCTGCAGGCCGATGCAGCCCAGCAGGCCGCTGAGAATGGCGCGATGCAGATCGGCGTGATCGGTCGCGGTCTCGTTGCGCTTCAGATTCAGGTCCCGCGCCGCGGCGCCAAGCTGGGCGTGAAGGTCCTGCCACTCGCGCATGCGCACGAAGGACAGGAAGTGCTCGCGGCACCACTTGCGCAGGGCCGACCCGCCGAGGGTGGCCGCCTGTTCATGAAAGCGCTGCCACAGGGTCAGCACCGTCACGAAGTCCGAGCGCGGATCGGCATAGCCCGCATGCACCTCGTCGGCCTGCGCCTGGGCATCGGCCGGGCGCTCCCTGGGATCCTGGGCGGCCAGGAAGGCCGTCACGATCAGCATCTCGGACAGACAGCGTAAACGCGCGGCAGCCAGCAGCATCCGGCCAAGCTTCGGATCGCAGGGCAGGGAGGCGATGCGCCGGCCCAGCGGGGTGATGCGACGCCCCTGGTCCATGGCGCCGAGCTCCTGCAGCTGCCGTACGCCGTCATTGATCTGCCGGGTATCAGGCGGGTCGGGAAAGGGGAAGTCCTGCGGATCTCCCAAGGAGGAGGCGGCCATCTGCAGCAGGACGCTGGCCAGATGGGTGCGCAGGATTTCCGGCGGGGTGAACTCCTCGCGCGCCAGGAAGTCCGCTTCGGAATACAGCCTGATGCAGATACCCGGGGCTTCGCGCCCGCAGCGACCGCGCCGCTGGTTGGCGCTGGCCTGGGACACCGGCTCCAGCGGCAGCCGCTGGACCTTGCTGCGGACACTGTAGCGGCTGATGCGCGCCAGGCCGCTGTCGATGACATGCCGCACCTGTGGCACGGTCAGGGAGGTCTCGGCCACATTGGTGGCCAGAATGACGCGCCGAGTGCGATGGGCCTCGAAGATCCTTTCCTGCTGCTGTGCCGTCAGCCGCGCATACAGCGGCATCACGTCCAGGTGCGGCAGGCGGGCCTGCTGCAGCGCCTGGGCGGCTTCACGGATGTGCTTTTCACCCGGCAGGAACACCAGGATGTCCCCACCTGGATCGCCGGCGCCGAGCTCGCGTACGGCCTCGACAATGCCCTCGGGCAGGGACAGCTCCGCGGCATCCTCATCGGCGGCCGCAAGCGGCCGGTAGCGCACTTCCACCGGATGGCTGCTGCCGGCCACGTCGATGACCGGGGCGCCGCCGAAAAACTGCGCCAGACGCTCGGTGTCGAGGGTGGCCGAGGTGACGATGACGCGCAGCTCGGCGCGCCTTGCGCACAGGCGCTTCAGGGCACCCAGCAGCAGGTCGATGTTCAAGCTGCGCTCGTGGGCCTCATCGATGATGAGCGTGTCATAGGCGGCCAGCTCGGCATCGAAGGTCAGCTGCCGCAACAGGATGCCATCGGTCATGAGCTTGAGGCGGCACTGCGGACCGGTGCGGTCTTCGAAGCGCACCTGGCAGCCGACCTCGGCGCCGACCCGGGTCCCAAGCTCGGCGGCGATCCGGTTGGCCAGGGCACGGGCGGCAATGCGCCGCGGCTGGGTATGGCCGATCATGCCCTGCAGGCCCCGTCCGGCGGCCAGACACAGCTTGGGAAGCTGGGTGGATTTGCCCGAGCCGGTGGCGCCGCACACGATGATGACGGGGTGGCTGGCGAGGGCCGCGGTGATGTCCGCAGCGTGGGCCGTGATGGGCAGCCCGGGGTCGGTGGCCAGGTTCAGCGGGGGGCGTTGCATAGGGCGCGGATTCTGGCCGAACATACGGCGGAAGCAAGGAGCGGCACATGGCACCTCAGACGACTTTACCCACCCCGGCCGGCTGGCCGCGGATGTCCTCTTCCCTGGCCTACCAGGATCCGGTCCGTGCCATCGACTGGCTGGGGGCGGCGTTCGGTTTTGCAGTGCGCATCAAGGTGCCCGATGCCTCCGGGGGGATCATGCATTCGGAGCTGACCTTCGGGGATGCCGTGGTCATGGTGGCCGGTGAGCGCTCCCATGGAGCCAGCCTCGCCCGCTCACCCAAATCCTTGAATGGCGCGACCACCCAGGGGCTTTTTGTCTATGTCGATGACATCCAGGCGCACTACACCCGTGCACTGGCAGCGGGTGCGGTGGTGCTGCGCGAGCTGGCCACCACCGATTACGGCGCGGAGCACTGGACCGACCGCGGCTACGCGGTTCTGGATCCCGAGGGCCACAGCTGGCATTTCGCGCAACGCCTGCGCACGGCGGCCCCCTGAACATGGTTCGATAGGCGTTGCGGCGGCTGTCGGCCCATGTCATAAAAGCCAGCTGCCACACCTACAGGATGCCATGAGGGGGATATGTCCATGATCGCCAAAGGCCGCGGCCCGCTAGCGGGCCTGACCCTGGGTGTGCTGGGCCTGGGCCTGGTGCTGCCGGCGTTTGCGCACCATTCCTTCGCACTGTTTGATCATCAGAACCGGGTTACCGTCAGCGGTACGGTGGTCAAGTTTGAATGGACCAATCCGCATGTATTCATCCAGCTGGAAGTGCCGGACGGCAGTGCCAGCAAGCACTACACGGTGGAGTGCGCGAGCCCCAATGTGCTCACGCGCGTGGGCTGGAAGTACAGCGACATCAAGCAGGGTGACAAAGTGACGCTGCTCATCAATCCGCTGCGCAACGGGCAGCCCGGCGGCATGCTGGAGAAGGCGACACTGGCCGACGGGCGTGAATTGAGCGACGGCAATCCGCCCGGCAGCGGCGTGTTTCCCCGCTCATGAGCCGCAAGGGAACGTCATGAATTTTCACAAGCTCAGTGTCCTTGCCGTGGCCGCGCTCGGCATCACGCTGGCGCAGGCCGCCGATACGGACCATGGCGCCGGCAGCAGTGCCGCGCCGGCGGATTTCACCGGTGACTGGCAGCGCTATCCGGGATTTGGCGGACGCGGTGGTCCGCCCGACCCGGCCACGCTGCCCCCGCCGGCCGGAAAGATGATGCTCAAGGCCCAGTACCAGGGGCCCTATGAGGTGAAACGTGCCAAGGAGGCTGAGTCCGACGCCAAGGGCGAACCGATCGCATCCTCGGGTGTGGACTGCCTGCCCTACGGCATGCCGGAGATGATGTCCGCGATCTATCCGCTGGAGATCCTGCAGACCAGGGGGCAGGTAACCATCATCGCCGAGGCCTTCTCCCAGGTGCGCCGCATCTACATCGGCAAGCCGCAGCTTAAAATCGCCGACGTGCCGCCGGGCTACTACGGTCATTCGGTGGCCCACTGGGAAGGCTCGACACTGGTGGTGGATACCGTGGGGGTGAAGGAGTCGGTGCTGGGACACAGCGAGATGCCGCACAGCGACCAGATGCGCATCACCGAGCGCTTGCACCTGGTGACGCCCGACATCCTGCATGACCAGATCACCGTCCAGGATCCGGTGACCCTGGAGCAGCCCTGGACCTTCACCTTCGGCTACAAGCGCATTCCGAACTACGAAATGCTCGAGTACGTATGCGAGAACAACCACGAGTACATCGATGATCAAGGCGTGACGCATCTGCGTCTGCAGGACAACAAGTGAGGACCTGAGCCATGAACGCTGCCCTGAAACCGGATTTCGCCCGTACCCAGGCCTTCATCGGGCAGAAGCACCGCTTGCTGATCAACAACGAATGGGTCGAGCCGCGCGCCGGTGGCCGCATCGAGGTGCTGAATCCTGCGACCGGCAAGCTGCTCGGCTATGCCGCGGCCGGTGGCGCCGAGGATATCGATCTGGCGGTGCGCGCCGCGCGCCACGCCTTTGAGAACGGCCCCTGGCCGAGCATGCCGCCGGTGGCGCGTGCGCGGCTGCTGTGGAAGCTCGCCGACCTCATCGAGCAGGCCGCCGATGAAATCGGCCAGGTGCTGAGCCTGGACAACGGCATGCCCTTTGGCATGGCGAAGTTCGCCGGCGCGCTGGGCACGGCCAATGGCCTGCGCTACACCGCCGGCTGGAGCGGCAAGGTGCACGGTGAGGTGCCGGAGCTGTCCGAACCCGGCAAGCTCGCCTACACCTTGCACGAGCCGGTGGGGGTGGTGGGCTGCATCACGCCCTGGAATTTCCCCTTCGCCATGGAGGCCGACAAGGCCGCCGCGGTGATCGCCTCGGGCTGCACCATGGTGCTCAAGCCCGCGGAGCTCACGCCCTTTGGCGCCCTGCTGTTGGGACGGCTGGTGCTCGAGGCGGGCATACCGCCGGGCGTGATCAACATCGTCACGGGTCTGGGCGATCCTGCCGGCAAGGCGCTGGTGGAGCATCCGGATGTGGACAAGATCGCCTTCACCGGATCGACCGCGACCGGCAAGTGGATCGTGCAGGCCTGCGCGGCCACCCTCAAACGCGTCACCCTGGAACTGGGCGGCAAGTCCCCCAACATCATCTTTGCCGACGCCGACATGGCGCGCGCCATTCCCGGTGCGGCCATGGCGGTATTCGCCAATTCCGGCCAGATCTGCGTGGCCGGGTCGCGCCTGTACATTCACAAGAAGGTGTTCGATCAGGTCGTCGATGGCATCACCGGCATGGCCAGATCGCTCAAAGTCGGCTCGGGTCTGGAGCCGGATACGAACCTGGGCCCGCTGGTCTCGCAAGGACAGCTGGATCGGGTCACCGGCTACATCGAAGCCGGTCGCAGCGAGGGCGCCGAAGTGGTGACGGGCGGGCAGCGCCAGGGTACCGAGGGCTACTTCGTGCAGCCCACGGTGCTGGCGCAGACCCATCGCAGCATGAAGGTGGTGCGCGAGGAAATATTCGGACCGGTGATCTGCGCCATGCCCATCGATGATGATGATCTTGACCGCATCGCGCGCGTGGCCAACGACACCACCTACGGTCTGTCCGCGTATATCTGGACCCGCGATGTGGGCATCGTGCACAAGCTGGCCCGCAAGATCCGCGCCGGCACGGTGCAGGTCAATGGCGGCACCGGTTTGGATCCGGCCGTGCCCTTTGGCGGCTACAAGCAGTCCGGCTGGGGGCGCGAGCACGGTCGCGCCGGCGTGGAGAGCATGCTGGAAACCAAGGCCGTCGGCATTACGCTGTGAGGCTGCGGCCCACGCGCAGGTCGAGGGTCATGCGCAGCGCGTCTTCGCGGCCCTGGTAGTAGCCCGGTACCACCGGACCGGCACGGTAGCCCAGCGTTTCATAGAAGCGCCGGGCGCCGCTGTTGGTGAGGCGCAACTCCAGGCTCAGCAGGAAGGTGCCGGCCATCAGGGCGCTTTCGTGCAGCCAGTTCATGAGCTGCCGCCCCAGGGTCCGACGCTGATGGGTGGTGTCAACGGCGAGCAGGTTCAGGTGGGCGCGGTCATCGCCGAATTGCATGATGGCGAAGCCGGCCAGCGTCGCGCCGCAGCGGGCGGTCAGGACCACGCTATCGGTACGCTTGATGTGGCAAAGTACGCGTTCGGCCGACCATGAAGGCGGCAGCCCGGCTTCGATCAGGCGTCGCGACAGTGCAGCGATGACCGCGGCGTCGCGTGGCGCAGCCAGCTCGAAACGGTAGTCGTCCATGGGCCCAGATTAGGATATGTCAGAGGTGAAAGACCACCCCCACGTCAGTATCGTCGTCCCGGTGTACAACGAGGAGGCGAATCTGCCGCTGCTGTTCACCCGGTTGTACGCCACCCTCGAGCGGCTGGAGTGCAGCTGGGAGTGCGTATTTGTCGATGACGGCAGCAAGGATCGGTCCGTGGCGCTGCTGCGCGCGCAGTACCAGCAGCACCCGCAGCACACCCGCGTCATCGTGTTCCGCCGCAATTTCGGCCAGCATGCCGCCATCATGGCCGGGTTCGAAGCCGCGCAGGGCGACGTCATCATCACCCTGGATGCCGACCTGCAAAATCCGCCCGAGGAGATACCCAATCTGCTGGCGGCCGCCGATGCCGGCCACGACTACGTGGGCACGATCCGCATGGGACGCCAGGATCACTGGGCGCGCACTTTCCTGTCGCGGCGCATCAACTCGCTGCGCGAACGCATGACGCCCATCCGCATCACCGACCAGGGCTGCATGCTGCGCGCCTACTCGCGTCACGTGATCGACGCCATCAATGCCTCGCATGAGGTCAACACCTTCATTCCGGCGCTGGCGTACCTGTTTGCGCACAATCCGGTGGAGATCGAAGTGCGGCACGAAGCGCGGCACGCCGGGGAGTCGAAGTACTCGTTCTACAAGCTGATCCGGCTGAACTTCGATCTGATGACCGGATTTACGGTGGTGCCGCTGCAGCTGTTCTCAATGCTGGGCATGGGCATTTCCGGCATTTCCCTGGTGCTGTTTGCGTACCTGATCTGGGATCGCATCGTGCACGGCCCGGATGTGCAGGGTGTGTTCACGCTGTTCGCGATTGTGTTCTTCCTGCTGGGTCTGGCGCTGTTTGGCATCGGGCTGATCGGCGAATACGTGGGCCGCACCTACGAGCAGGTGCGCGGCCGACCCCGCTATCTGATCGCGGCGGTGCTGGCGCCGGGTGCGCAACCGGATCCCGAGCGCCTGCAGGTGCTCGAGACCACCCGTGTTTAGCGCAGTCGTATTCGGCTACAGCGAAGTCGGTACACGCTGTCTGCAGGTCCTGCTGGAGCATGGCGTTGAAGTACCCCTGGTGTTCACACATCAGGACCAGCCGGGGGAGCAGCGTTGGTTCGCCAGTGTCGCCGAGCTGGCCCGAGCGCAGGGCGTGCGCGCCGTGACCCCGGCGCACCCGGCTGCCCCGCAGTGGCTGGAGCAGATCCGCCGGCTGGCGCCCGACTACATCCTGGCCTGCTACTACCGTTCCATGCTGCCGTCGCAGCTGCTCGGCCTGGCCCGCTGGGGCGCGCTCAACATGCATGGCTCGCTGCTGCCGCGCTACCGGGGCCGGGCACCGGTCAACTGGGCGATTGCCAACGGGGAGACCGACACCGGTGCCACCTTGCACTACATGGTGGAGCGCCCCGACGCCGGGCCCATCGTCGCGCAGCAAGCCGTGGCCATCGGCCCGAATGATGATGCGCTGGCGGTGTCCATGGCGGTGGCGGCTGCCGCCGCCCGGGTGCTCACGGCCGCGCTGCCGGTGATGGCCGCGGGGCCGCCGCCGGGTCGGCCAATGGACCTGGCGCTGGGCTCATATTTCGGCGGCCGCCGGCCCGAGGATGGCCGGATCCGGCCGGACTGGCCGGGAATGCGGGTACACGCCATGATTCGCGCCGTGGCGCCACCCTTTCCCGGGGCTTTTCTCGAGGTCGAGGGCCGGCGCGTGGTGTTTGCAAGCTCGCATCTGACTGGCGAGCCGCCCCGCTACCCGCAGGCCGCGCCGTGCCTGTATGCGCTGCAGGGCCGGCTGTACCTGGAGTGCCAGGATGGCATCCGGCTGCTGATCGGCGCCGTGATCATCGAGGGCACGGCGCTGGATGGACGCGAATTTCAAGAGCGCTTCGGGCCGCAGCCGTGGCGCTTGAATGTTTCACTGCCTGCGATGGATAAGGAAAGATCATGAAGAAGCTGCTCATCCTGGGGGTCAATGGCTTCATTGGCCACCATCTGAGTGAAGCCGTCGTCCGTGAGACCGACTGGGACGTCTACGGTATGGACCTGGAGTCCGACCGGCTCGCCAATGTTCTGGAACATCCGCGATTCCACTTCTTTGAGGGCGATATCACCATCAACCGCGAATGGGTGGAGTACCACATCCGCAAGTGCGACACGGTGCTGCCGCTGGTGGCCATCGCCACCCCAGCCACCTACATCGCCGACCCGCTGCGAGTCTTCGAGCTGGACTTCGAGGCCAATCTGCCGCTGATCCGTCAGTGCGTGAAGCATCGCAAGCGGGTGGTGTTTCCCTCGACGTCCGAGATCTACGGCATGTCGCAGGAGGCCGAATTCCATCCCTACGAGTCGCCCCTGGTGCTGGGGCCGGTGCCGAAGTCGCGCTGGATCTACTCCTGCAGCAAGCAGCTGCTCGACCGGGTGATCTGGTCCTATGGCCAGGAGGGCAAGCTGGATCACACCCTGTTCCGGCCCTTCAACTGGATCGGACCGGGATTGGACCGCATGATGACCCCGAAGGAGGGCAGCTCGCGGGTGCTCACCCAGTTCCTGGGCAATATCGTGCGCAGCGAGGACATCAAGCTGGTCGACGGTGGCACGCAGCGGCGCTGCTTTTCCTATATTTCCGAGGGCATAGACTGCCTGTTGAAGATCATCGCCAACAAGGGCCGGGTCGCCACCGGCAAGATCTACAACATCGGCAATCCGGGGAACGATCTGTCCATCCGCGAGCTGGCCGAGATGATGCTGGCCATCGCGCGTTCGATTCCGGAGTACGCGCAGTTCGCCAAGCCGGTGAAGCTGGTGGATGTGTCGGCCGAAAAATACTATGGCACCGGCTACCAGGACGTGCGCGCGCGCCGGCCCTGGATCAAGAACACGGTGGAGGAACTGGGCTGGAAGCCCGACGTCGACATGCCCACTGCGCTGCGGCGCGTGTTTGAATCCTATAAGGCCAATCTCAAGGAAGCCCGCGCCCTGGTGGATGCGAACTGACCCGCCGTGCAGACCCGCCGGATCGCATTGAAGGTCGATGTCGACACGCTGCGCGGCACCCGTGAAGGCGTGCCGCGGCTGGTCACGGCCCTGACCCGCTTGCGGGCCGGCGGCAGCTTCTACTTCAGTCTCGGGCCCGATCACACCGGCAGGGCCCTGAAACGCGTGTTCCGCCGCGGCTTTCTGGGCAAGGTGCGTCGCACCAGCGTCGTGGAACACTACGGAATCCGTACGCTCCTGTACGGCACGCTGCTGCCGGGCCCGAGGATCGACACCAGGGCCGGTGCGCTGCTGCGCGCGGTGCGCGATGCCGGCTTCGAGGTGGGCGTGCACTGCCACGATCATGTGCGCTGGCAGGACGGTGTGGCGCAGGCCGATGCGGCCTGGACGCGCCGTGAGTTCGTGCGGGCGCTGGAGGCATTCCAGGGGGTATTCGGCGCCGCCACGCGCGCCCATGCGGCGGCCGGCTGGCAGATCAATGCCCAGGTGCTGCAACTGGAACACGAGTTCGGTCTTGACTACGCCAGTGACGCGCGCGGCACGGGTCCGTTCTGGCCCACCATGGGCGCCGTTGAGGGCCGCTGCCTGCAGCTGCCCACGACGCTGCCGACGTTCGATGAGCTGATCGGGGTGGACGGGATGGATGCGCAGGGGGCGGCCGAGCATATCCTGCAGCGGTCACGCTGCGGTGCCACGGACACGCATGTCTTCACGCTGCACGCCGAACTGGAAGGGCAGAAACTCTTCGCGCAATTCGAATACCTCTTGGGACGCTGGCGCGAGGCGGGCCTGGAGCTTGTGTCCCTGCACGACTATCACCGCCAGCTGGCCGGGGCTGCCATCGCGCGCCATGAACTGTCCTGGCAGGAGGTTCCGGGACGCTCCGGAACCCTCGCCGTGCAGGGGGTGGCACTGGCCGGCGCGGCGGTGCCGGCATGAGTGCGCCGCGCGGGCTCGCGGTGCTGTTCGGCGCCTGCGCGGCGCTGTGGCTGGTCACCTTGGGGTTTCGCGGGCTGTACAACCCGGATGAGGGCCGTTACGCGGAGATCTCCCGGGAGATGCTGGCCAGTGGCGATTGGGTGATTCCGCACCTGGACGGCCTGGTCTATATCGAGAAACCGCCGCTGCAGTACTGGGCCACCGCCATCAGCGAGGCGCTCTTCGGCCAGAATGACTGGGCGGCACGCCTGTACACCGGGCTGTGCGCCCTGGCCACGGTGTGTGCCATCTGGGCGCTGATCCGGCGCGAGTGGGGCGCAATGGCCGCGGCACGCGGCGCCATCATGCTGGGCTCCTCGCTGTGGTTCCTGCTGCTGGGCCATCAGCTGACCCTGGACATGAGCCTGACGCTGTTCATGACGCTCACCTTCGCCGGCTTCTGCAATGCGCAGCGCTCCGAGCGCTGGCGCGGATGGATGCTGCTGTGCTGGGCGGCGATGGCCGGCGCCTTCATGACCAAGGGGCTGATTGCCGGGGTGCTGCCGCTGTTCACGCTCATCGGCTACTCGGCGCTGCAGCGGGATCTTGGCCCCTGGCGCCGGCTGCTGCCGCTGCGCGGCAGCGCACTCTTTGCGCTGCTGTGCCTGCCGTGGCTGCTGCTGATCCAGCTCCGCTTGCCGCAGTTTTTTCAATTCTTCTTCGTGCGCGAACACTTCGAGCGCTTCTTGACCAAGATCGAGAATCGCTACCAGCCCTGGTGGTTCTTCATTCCGATACTGCTGGCGGGCATCCTGCCGTGGCTGGCGCCGGCTTTGCGTTCGCTGTGTCTGGACTGGCGTGGCAGCGGCGCGCGCCCCGGTTTCGACCTCAGGCGCTTCGCGTGGCTGTGGTGCGTCGTGATCTTCGTGTTCTTCTCCGCCTCCGACTCCAAACTCAGCACTTACATACTGCCGATGTTTCCGGTGCTGGCGCTGCTGATGGCGAGCGCACCGCTGCCGCGTCTGAACGCGGACCTGCGCGCAACGGCGATCGGAATGATGGCGCTGGGCGCGCTGCTGCTGGCGGCCGCCTGGATGCTGCCGCGCCTGCTGGCGCTGCCCTTGCTCCATGACCCGCGCAGTGGTCCGTACTTCGCCAACATACGACCCGCGCTGCTGCTGATGGGGGCGTGCAGCGCGGCGGGCGGCGCTTGCGCGTGGTGGGGGCGCCGCGATGAGCTGCGCCCGACGCTGGCCATTGGCCTGGGTGGCTTTGCCACCTGGACCGCCGCGCTGTGGGCCGCCGCGGTGGTGGCGCCGCTGTACTCAGGGGCGGGGCTTCTCGCCCAGCTGCCGGAGGGCCTGCGCCGGGAGGTACCGGTGTACAGCGTGCGCACGTATGATCAGAGCCTGACTTTCTATCTGAGGCATCCGGTGACGCTGGTGGAATATCGCGGTGAGCTGGATTTCGGCCAGACGCTGGAACCGAACAGGTCCATTGCCACCCTGGCGGCATTCGCGCCGGTGTGGCGTGACAGCAGCCAGGCACTGGCCGTCGTGGAGCAGAAAACCTACCAGCAGATGCAGGGTGAGGGATTTCCCATGGTGATCCGAGCGACCTCGCCCAAGACCTACATCGTGAGCCGACGATGACCTGGGTTACCTGGTGCCTGCTGCTGGGCGGTGTGCTGCTCAATGCATCAGCGCAACTGCTGCTCAAGGCCGCGACCCGTCACAGCGGTGAACTGGTGGCCGATTCGGGCCGGGTGTCCTGGGCGGGGGTGCTGCAGCTGCTTGGCGCCGTGCCGCTGTGGGTCGGGCTGGGTTGCTATGGAATCAGTGTGATTCTGTGGCTGGGCGCGCTGTCGCGGGTTCCGGTGAGCGTGGCCTATCCCATGCTGTCCATCGGCTATGTGGTCAACGCCTTCGCCGCCGCCATGCTGTTCGGCGAGGTCCTGAGCTTACCGAAGCTGGCCGGCATCGCCCTGATCTGTGCCGGCGTCTTTACGCTGGCCAGGATGCCGCATACGTGAGCACGCCGCCTGATTTCCTGCCCATGACCCGGCCGAGCATCGATGAGGCCACCATCCAGGGTGTGTGCGAGGTGCTGCGCAGCGGCTGGATCACCTCAGGACCGCAGGTGAAGGCCTTCGAGGCCGCACTTGGTGCCTACTTCGGCGGCCGCCCGGTGCGCGCCTTCAATTCCGGAACCTGCACCATGGAAGTCGGCCTGCGCATTGCGGGCATCGGTCCGGGCGATGAGGTGATCACGACGCCGCTGTCATGGGTGGCCACCAGCAATGTCATTCTGGCGGTCGGGGCCACGCCGCGCTTCGTGGACATCGATCCGCTCACCCGCAACATCGACCTGAAGCGCATCGAAGCGGCGCTCACACCGGCCACGCGCGCGCTGCTGCCGGTGGATCTGGCCGGCCTGCCGGTGGACCGCGACGCTCTGTATGCCATCGCCCGCAACCACGGCCTGCGCGTGATCGAGGATGCCGCGCAGTCGATGGGTGCGCGCAGCAATGGCCGGCCGATCGGAGCGCTGGGCGACCTGGTGTCCTTGAGCTTTCACCCCAACAAGAACATCACCACCATCGAGGGCGGCTGCCTGGTGCTCAACGATGAGCGCGAGGCGCGCCTCGCGGAGCAGTACCGCCTGCAGGGCGTGGTGCGCAGCGGCTTCGATGGCCTTGAGGTCGAGGTCGCCGGCGGCAAGTTCAACCTGACCGATGTGGCGGCGCGCGTCGGTCTGGGACAGCTGCCGCACCTGGCGCAGTTCAATGCGCGGCGCGTCGAGCTTGCGCGCCGGTACTTTGCCGAACTGACGGCGCGCGGCGCCAGCAGTTTCGGGCTGCAGCTGCCGGTGGCGGACTTCGAAAACAGCAACTGGCACATGTTCCAGGTGGTGCTGCCAGAGCAACGCCTCAGCATTGTCCGTGGCCAGGTCATGGAGCGGATGGCGGCCCTTGGCATTGGTACCGGCGCGCACTATCCGCCGATTCATCTGCTGGCCCTGTACCGTCGCCGCGGCTTCAAGCCCGGGGATTTCCCGATCGCCGAATACGTCGGGCGCAATATTCTGACATTGCCGCTGTTCCCCGCCATGAGCGAGGCGGATGTGGGGCGCGCGGCGGCGGCGCTGATGCAGGTCCTGTCGAGCGCTGCGCGCTACTGAAGCGCCGCCTGCGCGGTGGCCGCCGCCTCTTTGGCGGCCATGGCGCTGCTGCGCCCGGTGACCTCGGTGCTCACGTCAAAATACACGTCCTGCTCGCGCACGCCATTGTTCAGGGCAAAGCCGTGCACCACATCGTAGAAACGCCCGTTGCTGCCGCGGACCTCCACGTCACGAGTCTTGATCAGGATATGCTTGTCCGCCAGCAGATCCGATTCCTCATGCCGGCTCATGACCGGATAGGCGGAAGACTCGCTGCGGCCATCCCCGCCATGCGTCAGGGAGCGCATCAGGCCATCCGCAACGCGCGACTCAAGCCGCGCCGCGTCCCCGCTGAGGCAGTCGGCGCGCAAGCGATGCGCGGTGATCAGCGTGTAGTCGGCCTTGAGCACCTCCTCGAGCTTCTCCAGGGCCGTGGCGCAATCCTTGCCGTTGGCGGCGGTCTTGGCCTGTTCCAGGATGGAGCTGACGTTGCTGTCATAGGCATCCCATTGGCGGGTGAAGGGGAAGTTGCTGCGCAGCGCGGTGAAATCCACCGACTTGTCCCCGGCGGCGGCCCTGGCGGTCAGTTCATCGTAGCTGAGCTGGGCCTGATGGCGCCGCTCGATCAGGGCGGCAATCTGCGCCGCATCCGGAGCGCGATCCCCGAGTGAGTGGCGCTGACAATCGCCACTGTTCCAGTTCGCGTCAAAATGATCGGCGGTGAACTTGATGGTCCCGGGGTGGCCGAGCTCGGTGGTGAAGGTGGCATTGCCGTCCGCGTCGATCGTCCCCTTGAAGGCGCGGATGTTTCTGGGGCTGTTGTGCATCAGGCCCGACACCGCATCGCCGGACACCGTGATGGTCATCGTGGCCATGGCTCGACAGGAGCCCGAGGGGGGAATCTGCCCGATCCAGTTGCCGTCGAACGTCCCGGCGCTCGCCGCTGCGGCGTTGAGCATCGCCATGCCGATGGCACAACTCAGAAACCCCTTCATGAACTGCTCCTCGCCATCCGCTGTTGCTAGGGAAACGTGGCGGTCACCGCGGTTGCGGCGGCCATGGCGCTGCTGCGGCCGGTGACCTCGGTGGTCACATCGAAGTAGACGTCCTCAACCCGCACGCCATTCCACACCGACACGCCGTGTACGACATCGTAGAAGCGCCCGTTGCTGCCACGCACCTCCACATCCCGGGTCTTGAGCAGGATGTGCTTGTCGTTGAGAACGTCGCCTTCCTCATGCATGGTCATGACCGGATAGGCGGTCTGCTCGCTTCTGCCGTTGCCGGCATGGGTCAGGGAGTGCAGCAGCCCATCGGCGATCCGCGACTCGACACGGGCCGCATCGCCC
>Ga0210395_10000349_pt1 | contig 36152 bp, 27 predicted proteins | sample IncBWH4OmetaG_FD_150861 | JGI IMG/M metagenome (GOLD analysis project Ga0210395, IMG submission 150861) | Forest soil microbial communities from Barre Woods Harvard Forest LTER site, Petersham, Massachusetts, United States - Inc-BW-H-4-O ... | reverse complement strand
TCTTTCGCGGCGATTATTACGAACCCTTGAGCACGTGGTCGAAGGCGGTAGAGCGGGAGGGCATGACGCGGCCGAAAAACAACGAGGAGAACTATGCCGTGGCTTGGTGCGGCTGGGGTTACGAGTCAGACGTAACACCGAAACAGATGACCGACACGATCCCCAAGTTGAAAGACCTAGGAATTCATTGGGCCACCCTCGACGACCGGTGGTTTGACAATTACGGCGACTGGCAGCCGCGCAAGGACACCTTTGCCGGAAACGCCATCCAGGAAATGGTCAGGGACTTTCACAAGCAGGGGATCAAGGTTCAACTCTGGTGGTTGCCGTTGGCAGTAGAGGATGGAAAGTTCAAATACGGGGACCACAAATACGTCGTTTCGGATGTCGTCAAGGAGCACCCAGACTGGCTGATCCTCGACGAAAATGGACAGCCAGCGAGGATGACACGAAACCTGGCCACACTCTGTCCAGCAGTACCCGAAGTCCGCGAATACTACAAGAAACTTACGGAACGCTTCATACGCGACTGGGATTTCGACGGACACAAGCTCGACAATATCTACTCAACTCCGCGCTGCTACAATCCGAAGCATCACCACAAATCGCCGCTCGACTCCGTTTATGCCATGGGCGAAGTGTACAAAACGATTTTCGAAACGACTCGCGCGCTGAAGGCAGACAGCGTGACGCAGAGTTGTCCTTGCGGAACGCCGCCGAGCCTGGCCTGGTTGCGCTACATGGATCAAGCCGTGACTGCGGACCCGGTTGGCTCCGTGCAAGTGCGCCGGCGAATCAAGATGTACAAGGCTTTGCTCGGCCCCAATGCAGCCATCTATGGAGATCACGTTGAACTGTCCCGCATCACCGGAGCAAACACCGATAGTGAGCAGGATGTTGGCGACGACTTCGCTTCGACGCTTGGAACCGGTGGAGTTCTTGGAACGAAGTTCACTTGGCCGGACTACGGTCCGAAGCTCAAAAACGTGTACTTGAACCCGGCGAAGGAAGCGCACTGGAAGAAATGGATTGCGCTCTACAACGAAAAGATGCTCTCAAAGGGAAACTTCCTGGATTTGTATGTCTACGGATATGACACCCCTGAAGCGTACGCAATTGAAAAAGGAGGCGCAACGTACTATGCGTTCTACGCGCCGGTTGCAAGTGACAACGGCAGCCAGGACGCGAGATGGAGCGGCGAAGTGGAATTGCGAGGACTAGGCAACAGGACCTATCACCTGACCAACTACGTCGACGGGAAGGACTTCGGAACCGTCACCGGTCCTGAAGCTAAATTGCGTGTCGATTTTATCGGCAGCTTGCTCTTGGAAGCGCAATAGGAAAATCTAGTCTTCGACAAAGTGGTCCGTCTTCTGGTGCCGTCAGTACCGAAGGCGATTTGATCGCGCGTGCTGCCGCCGTCGAATGCTACTCCGAAAACCCGCTCGCGATCATAAAGCCAACGTCGCCAAGGCCTGCTGCGCAGTTGGTACATCCGATCCTCGTAGCACTGGGTTCCACAAGTGTGTAAGCCAGCGGCTCCGGGAAAGGAAGCTCTAGGCTCCCGGGGTTTATTGCCGGCGCCGCTGGCAAATTAAAAGGTGATGCGGGCAATGAGCTGTATCTGCCGAGCCGGTAGCGCGGAAGTTACTTTCCCGAAAGTCGCGTCCGCCATGTTACCGTCAACCGGCCCGAGGTTGGAGTGGTTGAAGAGGTTCAGGAAGTCGAAACGTAATTGGAGATTGCCGGCTTCTCCCAACCACGGGATGCGCGTGTTCTTGGCCACGCTCGCATCCACGTTAACCATCCCGGGATTGCGATAGCAGTTGCGCGCCTCACTTCCTTCCGTGCCAGCCGTCGGAGCCGAAAAATCGGATGCCGGAAACAACCCGTTTAGGTAGGCCGACCGGCCATAGGAGACGTTGCAGCCGAAGCTTGGCGCATTCGGGATGTCATAGTTCGTGCCGTCCAGATTGTAATCCCCTGGGTTTTGCGGCGCGGTTGGCGAGTTCGTGTTGACGACCCAGAACGGAGTACCTGACTGAGCAACGATAATACTGCTCAACGACCATCCGGCGGTCAGCACTTTGGCGATCCCGCTAGAGAAGCCGGGCAGTGTATAAACGCCCGAGAGCGAGAAACGGTTGCGAACATCCCAATTGGCGTCTCCAAACTCATTGAAGTAGGCGTTCGGGTCGGGAACATTCAAGCCACCATCTTGGTCAAAGCGGGTGTTGGCTTCCGGAAAATCCTGCGCGTGAGAAAGTGTGTAGGAAGCCTGGAAATTCAGGTGGCTGGTCGGATTCCCGCGCAGAGAAAGGATCATGGCGTTATAAGTGGCGCGATTGTTGTTGGTGACGTAGTTGATGGGTCCGAAGTTGGAGTTCAAGCGGTTGATCGTTTCGTTGAACCCGCCTGAGCCGTTGGGAGCAAGAACGGCCCCACCAGAGAAACTATTGACGTTTGCACCGACCAAGCCGTCGAACGAACGAGAACCGGAGTAGTTTGCACCAACCACAAGCTTCCAGAGAATCTGGTGCTCGACGCCGATAACGTAGTTTGCAGCGAGGGGCGGGACGAGGTTCCGTGCCAGGGACCAGACATTGGGCGTAGTTCCTGTGACGGCCCCCGCAGAATTGATGGTGCCGGCTGGAATGGGCGGCAGGGGGAAGTTGTAGGGATAATTTCCCGAATTGGCCAGTGCGAAATAGTTGCCAAGGGGAGTGCTGACCCCGTTGAAGGTCACTGTACTCGTAAAAGTGTCCGAGAGGAGTCCCGGAGGATTGGTGCGCATTTCGTCGACGCTCTGGCCGAGGGCTACCCAATCCCGATAGACGCCGATGCCACCACGGACGCTCCACTTACCGGTTCTGGAGGGGTCCCAAGCGACACCGATACGCGGGCTCCAGTAGTTGTTCTGGCTTCCCGAAAATACGCCGCTGACAGGTGCTACGCTGGCGGTGGCAACCTGGGCAGCGAGAGTGCTGCCGCTCCCCAAGATAAGGCTGTCGAATTGGAAACCGCTGTTGCCCCAGGCGGTGTGATTGGTGAAGTCATCCCAGCGCAATCCGAGAGTAAGCGAGAGGTTGGGTTTGACCTTCCAGTTGTCCTGCGCGAAGAAACCAAAAGGGTTTTCCTGTCCGCCGAAAATCACCTTGCCGGCGCCGCCGGTAAGGGGATCGTAAGCGCTAAAGGTGTACTGGTTCACGTTGTCCTGAACCAAGTCAAACAAGGTGTTGAAGGTGAGGCTGGGCCGGACGTTGTCGGGAGTAAAATCGCCGTGTTCGATGGCATGGTCTCCGTCGTATCCGAACTTGAAAGTGTGAGCTCCGTGGACCCAGGTCAAGACCGCGCGCCAATTGTAGTTGGGGCCGCGGTATTCGCCCGGCCCCCAACCTCCGCCAACGTTGAAACCCTGTGTGCCGTCGAGGATGGAGACCACCGGGACTTTAAGATCGGCGTCCTGGCCGTTAGCACCACCAACGCTGGCAAAGGCAAAGGCACCCTCAACTAGCACGGTTGGAGCAAAGGTATGCGTATAGTCGATCTGGCCATATCGATTCCGCATAATGTCCTGGGAACTCAAGCCGACGCGAAAAGCAGGCTCGCCGAGATTAAACGAATCGTTGTAATAGCTTAGATAGATGCGGTCCCTCGGAGTGGCATACCAATCGCCGCGGAAGTTATATTGCGTGGCATTGTAAACGGGGGCTGCGGAGAAACTCCCGAAGTTTAAGACGGGGAGGCTACAGGGGACCGATACCGTTGAAGTGATGGCAATACTGGTCTGGCCGGTCGGGCATCCCCCAAGCATCTGGGCTGCGGTTTTCGTAGCGCCGTTGGCTACCGCGAACTTCGAGGCTGGGTAAAGAGAGAGAACCTGCGTGCCGGTGGTATTCGGAAAGTTCTGCGTCGCCCAAGAATCGAACTGAGGAGTTTCCCAATACGTGGAAGTGGTTCCGGAACCCGCCAAACTTGAGGAGGTTGGAGTCTTGGACCACAAGCTTTCCACGTCAGCGAAGAAGAACAGCTTGTTCTTGATGACCGGCCCGCCGAACGCAGCAGAAAGATCTTTGCGCTGGAAGTGAACGGGCGAGAAGAAGTCCGGATTGGCCTGCAGATCTTGATTGGTGTACAGCAAGCTGCCGGTGCCGTGGTATTGATTGGTGCCCGACTTGGTGGTTACCTGAACGACGACCGAACTGCCCAGGTTGTTTTCCGCATCCCAGGAGTTCGCCTGAAGGGTTACTTCCGCCACTGCGTCGGGAACCGGCGAAAGGATGAGATTGCCGTTCTGGACCGGACTGGTCACGTTCATGCCGTCAACATAGACTACGTTGCCGGTGTAACTGCGGCCGTTGGCGCTAATTTGGGGAGTTTGCGTGCCGAAGTTGTCCGAGCCGCCACCGGGAGACGCCCCGGCACCGCGGGTGCCTGTGCCAACAACACCCGGAGTGACACTGAGGACATCCCAGAGATTGCGATTCATTTGCGGGAGTTCCTTGACGGTTTGCCCATCCAAGGTCGTTTGCAGCCGGCTATCGTCAGTATCGATGGGCAGAACTTGCTCGGTGACTACGGTTACAGATTCGTTGACTGCGGCAACCCCCAAGGTAATATTCACGCCCCGCGTTTCGGCGGTACCGAGAGTGACATCCACCTCTTTGGTCTGAAGCCCCTTCGCCGTGACGTGGACCACATAGCGACCTGGGGCCACATTCGCAAAACTGTAATTTCCAGAACTGGTAGTGGTGGTGATTTGTCTGATCCCCGTATCCATGTTGCGCAGTTCGACGGAAGTATCCGCAACGGGGGCTCCGCTTGAGTCAGTGATCACCCCTTGAATGCTGCTGCTGTATTGCGCAGGGCAATAGCCAGCACAAAAACAGATGGCAAGCAGCGCAAGCACAAGACGACCGCAACCTCTAGTCACAAACCCTCCTTCCTTTTGAGAGGCCCACGGGACACCCGATGGTTGGGACAAGAAGCACCCCTTGAGGAAACGCCTACCGAGTCCCTTTCGAGCAAACGTTTACTCGGAAATGAATCGAAGGCTACATCTGTTTTCGAGATGCTGTCAAGAAAAAAACAAAATCATTGATTTGCGGGGGAACGCTTTGGGGGAATCAGGCCGCTGGCAGGTACGGCCCGGCAAGTTATTTTGGTTCCGTGATGGTGATGGTCTGGTTTTCTGACAAGCCGGATGCCAAAACCTGTTTGCGGCCGGAAGGCCAGTCGACCTCTATCCGATCAATTTTTTGCGCGTTGCCGAGGCCAAAATAGATAGGCAAAACACTTTGCCCGAGATAGCCAGATTTTCCGTCGTTGTATCGGAAAGAAGTTCGACCGCCGGCATAGACACGTACGGTGGCGCCCAGCCCGTTGCGGTTCGAAGCCGTGCCGTGGAGAACGACTTTGAGCCAGTGAATCTTTTCCCGGTCTGCTAGGTTGCTGACCAAAACTTGCGGTTCGGAGTTAAAGTCGTTGGTCACGATATCCAAATCGCCGTCATTGTCGAGATCAAAGATGACCGCTGAACGGCTTGAGCGCGGGGCCATGATGATGGATTTGCCCGTTTGGCCCAGGCAAACCTTGCTGTCTAGCTTTGCTTGGGCCTCGACTTCTTGAGGATCTGAACAGTCAATTTCGAACCACGGAGTGTACAACTTTTTGCGGGGTTCAATGCCGAGAACGAATTCGGAATCCAGGAACTTCCGGCCGTGGTCGTTCAAAAGAACTGAGTTTATGCCGTAACGATACGGATAACTCATGCCGCTGGCCAGGAAGACATCCTCCCAGCCATCCGCGTTGAGGTCCCCGATACTGGGTCCCCAAGGCCAATAGGTTTCAAGGCCCAGGCCATCGGAGATTTCCTCGAATTTGCCTTTCCCCAGATTGTGGTACAGGGCGTTGCCGAAAATGAAATCGTCCTTTTTCCCTTGAATATAGGCTTCGTCCCAGGTGACCTGAGATTTTAGTTTTTCATTTTCTGGGCCGGGCTCGGCACTCATATCGGAATGCATATCGGCGATGAACAAATCCGTGCGGCCATCGTTGTCAAAATCAAAGAACTTGAGCCCCATCGCGCCCCACGGGGTCTTGGGGAAGTACTCGTCGGTTTTTTCCACAAATTTTTTGCCGCCCAAGTTTTCGTAGTAGTGGCTTCGTCCTTGCATGTTTAGAAAGAAAATGCCCGGCCAGCCATCGCCGTTCAAGTCAGCAAAACTCGCCTCTCCACACCATCCGTGCGGTTTGAGACCCACTTCTGCCGTCACATCCTTAAAGTGGTTGTGCCCCATATTCTTGTAAAGGACTGGGTATTCGTAGCGGTCTGGATAGAGATGCCCCGAGAAGGCGTTTGGAATTCCTGCGTACTCGCCGTTCGGCCCTTTTTCATCGGTCGTGTATTTGCCGACGTTGCACACCAACAGGTCCACCAACCCATCCTTGTCGTAATCGAAGAAGAATGCCCCGGAAGAATGGGCGACCAACCCGACCCCGGATTCCGCCGTGATATCCCGGAATCGCCCGTGACCGTCATTTTCGAACAGCGCGTTTCCTCCTCTGACGGTAGTGACGAAGAGATCCTGGTCCCCGTCGTTGTCGATGTCGGCAAAAGCCGCAGCCACGCTTACGCGGCCCGGTAAAGCAATTCCCGCTTCCTCCGTGATATTCTTGAACTTGCCCCCGCCAAGGTTTTTCCAGAGTTCGTTGCCACCAACCTGGTTTAAGAAAAGAATGTCGTACAGCCCATCGCCATCCACATCAGCAACAGCAACGGCACTTCCGTGGTCGTAATGCCCCATGCGCATGTGCTTGGTCACATCGTCCACGGCGTGATGCACGAAAGTAATTCCACTTTCCCTGAGACGGTCAGTGAATTGAAAGTCATGGAAGACTTTGAACTGTTTCGCGGCTTCCACTTGGGCTTTCTTCCGCGCCGGCAGAGAATCGGCACCCATATCTTCCGGGGGGTAGCGAACAAGAGGCTGAGTATCATTGCGGGCGCCCTTCGGAATGGCGATGGCGAACGCAATCATCATGGAGGCCAGCAGCCTGATTCCCGGCATTTTCATCGTGGCGCGCCGATTCTAACCTCCGCCGATAAAGCTGAGCAATCGTTTTCTCATTTTCAACCAGCAATGAAAGCGCCATAATAAAAGGCATGCGCATTTGCAGGATGCTCTGGCTCTTGGGGCTCTGTCTTGCGTTTTCCTCCCCTGCCATCGGTCAGACGGATCAAGCTCGGCTCGCAGCTATTACTTCCGCTGTGGCTGCCAACGAATTCGACCGGGCGCTGACCCTCCTCGAACCGGCCATGCAGCATTCCCCTCGGAACCCCAAGCTTTGGACCCTCGAGGCGCTTGCACTCGCCGGCAAGGGTAATAAGAAAGCGGCTCTTCTCTCCTATCAGAAGGCTTTGAACATCGCCCCGGAGTTTCTACCGGCTATCGAGGGCGCGGCACAAATCCAATACGACGCCGGAAGCCAAGACGCTGTACCTCTTTTGAAACACTTGTTGCGTGTGCGGCCGAACGATCCAACTAGCCACGCCATGCTTGCCTTCCTGGCCTACAAGAAGGGCGACTGCCCGCAAGCGATTGAGCATTTCAGCCTAAGCGGTTCGCTTGTAGATTCTCAACCGGCGACTCGGCAGGAATACGCTGCGTGCCTGCTGAAGCTCAAGCGGTCTGAGGAAGCCATCTCCCTGTACGAAAGAGCCGTGGCACGCAATCCTAGTGATACCCCACCGCGCTATCAACTGGCGGCCACACAACTCATGGTCGCGCGGCCAAAGGACGCGCTCGAAACACTCGCCCCGCTGCTTCAGAGCGAAAATCCCGACACCCGAACGCTCGAGATGGCCTCTTCTGCTTATGAAGCGGACGGGAACACACCCTTGGCAGTAACTACACTGCGAAAGGCCATTGTTCAGGACCCCCATAACGTGGACCTATACATCGATTTCGCAGTCCTCTCCATGGACCACCAGTCTTACCAAGTGGGCATTGAGATGGTAAATGTCGGATTGAAAGCAGAACCCAAGGCCGCGCCATTATATGTTGCTCGCGGCGTCCTTTATGTACAGCTTGCACAATACGATGAGGCGGAGAGCGACTTTGATAGGGCAGATGAGCTCGAACCAAACCAAGCTATTGGTTCGGTAGCCCAAGGATTGGAACAAGAGCAGGCCCACGATTTGGATCGCGCACTCGGAACAGTTCGCTCCAAGCTGGTTAGTAAGCCGAACGACCCCAGGCTACTCTATCTTCTGGCCGACATTCTCACCCAAATGGGACAAGAACCAGGGAGCTCGAATTTTCAAGCAGCAATGCGTTCGGCAAAGAGAGCTGTTACTTTGCTGCCCACGCTGGTGGCCGCCCGAGATGTGCTAGCCAAGCTTTACCTTCAAGCGGGCCAAACTCAGGCAGCCATCGACCAATGCCGGGAGGCTCTGAAAATCGATCCTAGAGATCAGACGGCCTTGTATCGCTTGATCCAGGCGCTTCGAGAGACGGAGAAAAAGAGTGAGATTCCCGACTTGCTCAAACGTCTGGCGGAGCTTCGCGCGGAGGGGACAAAACAGGAGAGAGAGCATAATCGCTACAAATTGGTTGAGGCGCCGAACTCGTCGTCCGAACCATAGCGCTCGCCACGGGCCAAGCAATGGCCATTGCTATTGAACCGTTAGTTCGTCGATTTTCCTTTCAGGATCGAGATCGAGAGCATGACTCTTACGCGCCGGGGATTTGTCAGATTCTCATGGAGTTCTCTTTTGTCGCTGGCCGGTGAACGGCTTCTGGCGCAGGGCATGTCCGGGCGCACCGTCAAACCGATGGCCCGGCCGGCCCCCTCTGGACGCCCCTTTTATGCTCGGTTTGTGGATGTCGCCTTTGAGGCCGGATTGCGCGCACCTGTCGTTTACGGAGGTGTCGACTCCAAAAAGTACATTCTGGAAGCGACGGGGTGCGGTTGCGCCTTCTTGGACTACGACAACGATGGCTGGATGGACATTTTTCTGCTTTCGGGCTCGCGCCTGGAGGGTGACCCTCCGGGGGCAACCAATAGGCTGTACAAGAACAACCGCGATGGCACTTTCACGGATGTGACGGAACCCTCCGGATTAGAAGCCGTGGGCTGGGCATCAAGCGTATGTGTAGGCGACTACAACAACGACGGCTTCGACGACATTTACTGTACCTACTTCGGACAAAACCGTCTCTATCGCAACAATGGCGATGGGACGTTTAGCGATGTCACCAAGCCTGCCGGCCTTTGGAATGAAGCGCCCCGTTGGGGTGCGGGCTGCAGTTTTCTGGACTATAACCGCGATGGGTTTCTTGATCTGTTTGTCTCTAATTATGTCGATTTTTCCTTCGAGCATGCGCCACAGCCCGGCGAAAACGTGAACTGCCATTGGAAGGGCGTGGCAGTCGAATGCGGACCACGGGGTTTACCCACAGGAAGGCACTCGCTCTACCGCAACAACGGCGACGGTACTTTTACCGATGTGAGCAAGGAGGCAGGCATCTCGAACAGCGCCGACTGCTACGGAATGACGGTAATCGGTGCGGACTTGGACGAAGATGGTTGGCCTGACATTTTCGTGGCTTGTGATTCCTCACCGAGTCTTCTCTTCATGAACAATCACGACGGGACTTTTCGAGAAGAGGGCGTCCTGCGCGGTGTGGCCCTCAGCGATGACGGCCTCGAACAGGCGGGCATGGGTGTCAGTGTGGGCGATTATGCTTTGGACGGTCACTTGGCCCTATTTAAAACGCATTTTGCCGACGATACCTGCGGGCTTTATCACAACGACGGAAAAGGAATCTTCAACGACGTAACTCACGCGTCTCACATCGCCGTGGAAACCCGCTACATTTGCTGGGGAGCCGGCATCGTTGATCTGGATAACGACGGCTATCCGGACATTTTCATGGTGACTGGCAACGTATATCCCGAACTCGGGCGCAGGTTTCCGCAGTACGCGGATAAGACGCCGCGAGCGGTGTTTCGCAATCTCGGCAATCGCACTTTCGAGGAATTGGTGAACGAAGCCGGGCCGGGAGTGGCGGCTGCACATTGCAGCCGGGGATGTGCGTTTGGAGATTTCGACAACGATGGTGATCTAGACATTCTGGTCCTAAACCTGAATGAACCACCTTCCCTGCTGCGAAATGATCTGAACGGAAAGCAAAACTGGATCAAGGTCAAACTGCAGGGTGTGAAATCAAACCGCGGCGCCATTGGTGCTCGTGTACTGGTCCGCTACGGGGGAAAGGTACAAGCTCAGGCGCTGCTTAGCCAGTCCAGCTTCTATTCGTGCAATGACCCCCGTCTGCACTTCGGACTCGGCTCTTTTCGGACGGTCGATATTGAAATCTACTGGCCGAACGGGTTCCATGAACAGTTTAAGAAGGTGGCCGCGAACCAACTCGTCACTTTTCGAGAGGGAGCGGGCGTCATCCCGAGCAAAGGCTGGCCGGCACTAACTCAGGGCAAGACCTAAACTTTTGTGAAGACAGAAGAATTTGGATGCCTCAGAGCGGGCGGATTCCTCAGGCACGCTTTGCGCATTCGATCGACACACTCCAGAGCTTCAGGCCGCAGCTCACCAGGCTTCGCGATCTGCGCATCCTCCCCCGAACCTAACGGTGCTGTACAAGAAAGCTTAGTGCGCCTTCTTCGAGACCCGAGCCACCAACTCATCCAATCTCGAAAGCAAGAGTTTTAGGATGGGAGACTGGTTCGACTTTCTGTAGCCGAGCACCAGATCGACCGTGGGCGTATCTCCCTTCAGAGGGCGGCTTGTTACCGACGAAGGCAGAAAGTTCTGTGCATAAGCAGGTAGCAGACCGACGCCGCGCGTCGACACTATTAAGGAAATTCCCATGGTGACGTGGTCCGCCTCGTGAGCTGGCGTGATATCGGTTCCGGACCGCTTCAGGTAATCGTCGATGACCGCACGCAGTACCGGAGCCGTGTCCGACACTATAACGAATGTCTCGCCCGCGAGATCTCTCGGACTGATGGCCTTCTGCGCAACGAGACGGTGGTCACTCGGCATGATCACCATGAGGGGCTCCTTCACGAGAAGACGGAACGCCAACCCTGGGACCCCTTTTTCCCGGCGAAGAAAGGCTGCATCGATTTTTCCTTCCGAAAGGCCGTCCGCGAGGCGCGGCGAGTATTGACTCGATATCATCACATCGATGTTAGGCAGTTCGTCGCGCAAGATCCGCAAGGCTTCCGGCATCCATGTCAATTCGTGTCCGGTCAGAAAACCCATGGTGAAGCATGGCTTGGCGGGGTGAGCGACGTGGCGCGCAGCTTCGGCCGCCGCTTCAACCTGCGACAGCACCGAGCGGGCGTGCTCGAGGAAGGCTCGACCCGCCGGTGTCAGTTCGATCCCGCGAGCGCGGCGCGTCAGGAGCTGGACGCCTAGCTCGCTCTCAAGATCTCGAATCTGTCGACTCAACGAAGGTTGTGACGTGTGCAGCCTTTGCTCTGCTGCCACCGTGAGACTTCCCGCCTCGGCGACCGCCACGAAATAGCGAAGGTGTCGCAATTCCATTTTCCACTCCCATGCTTATGAGGCATCGATGCCAGCGTAACAAAGTATGTTCGAGCAACGCTACCTATGTCCGACTTCGCCATCCAAGTGAGTGATCTGAGCGACGCTCTGGGATTCTCCATGGGCGGCTTCATCGCACAGCAGTTCACTATGGACCGGCCAGGTATTGTCCGGGCACGAGCACAAAGAGGGAAGCCAAAAACATGAAAGAAAAGCAGGTGAAGCTTCCGGGTCCAGATCATCCGATTGCCATCCAGCGCAATCCCGCTCGCGTTGTCGTATCCGTCGCGGGCCGTGTGGTTGCCGATACCCGCAATGCCCTGACGCTCCGCGAAGCGGCGTATCAGCCCGTTCAATACATTCCAGGTGAAGACGTTGATTTTTCACAGCTGGAACGGACGGATCACGCTACCTACTGTCCTTATAAAGGCGAGTGCAATTACTACAGCGTTCCCGCGGGAGGAAAGAAGTCCATCAACGCGGCATGGTCGTACGAGGATCCGTTTCCTGCTGTTGCGCAGATTAGGGGGCATGTTGCGTTCTATCCCGAGCGGGTAGATGAAATAGCAGAGCAGCCTTCCAACGTGGGGGAAAGATTGACCGACTGGATCATTACTTCTTTGGCGTCGGGTAGTGCGCGCTGGATCACAGAAGCAACTGTTCCGGTGGATGGCGGATCGAGACTTGAGCGAGCGAAGGGCATGGTTTCACCTGAGGAGGACAAATTCAATGAGCGGGACTAAACAGGAAAAGAACAAGGCACTCGTGCTTGAGGCTTTTGACACTCTCTTCAACAAACGGGACTACGTTCGGGCGGAGCGCTACTGGTCCCCTCACTACATTCAACACAGCGCTCATATCGCACCTAGTCGTGAGGGTCTGTTCAATCTCATCAAGAATATCCCACCAACGTTGAAGTACGAGCCGGGAACGATCGTGGCTGAGGGAGACTTCGTGATCGTGCACGGGCGATTTAGTGGTTTCGGTGCTCCTCGGAATTGGATTGCCGCAGATATTGTACGCATCGAGGCCGGGATACTTGTGGAGCATTGGGATGTGATTCAGGATGAGGCCACCGAAGAACAATCGAAAAGTGGCGCTCCCATGTTCGGAAAGACTTTCCCAAACTACAAATGAGTCAGAGCGCGGAAAGTTCGTTAGCGCTCGGCAAGAACGGGGGAAAAACAATGCCTAAAAAGCTCGAAGGTAAGATCGCTGTCATCACCGGCGGCACAGAAGGGATCGGGTTAGCTACGGCAAAACTCTTCGTCAAAGAGGGTGCCTATGTGTTCATCACGGGCCGCCGGCAGAAGGAACTCGACGAGGCCGTCGAGGCAATCGGCGCCAACGTCTCTGGGGTTCAGGGAGACGTCGCCCAATTGGCTGACCTTGATCGTCTTTACGAGACTGTCTCTAACGTGAAGGGGCGATTCGATATTGTTTTCGCCAACGCCGGCGTTGGCGAATTTGTTCCCTTGGAGGCCGTCACCGAAGAGCATTTCGACAAACTATTCAACATCAATGTGAGGGGCACGCTGTTCACGGTGCAAAAGGCCCTACCATTACTGAAGGACGGTGGCTCTATCATTCTCAACGGCTCTGTCGCGAGTGTTAAGGGCACTGCCGCCTTCGGCGTCTACGCCGCGAGTAAGGCCGCCATCCGCTCCTTCGTGCGAACCTGGACTACAGACCTGAAGGACCGTCGTATCCGCTCAAACGTCGTCAGTCCGGGTCCGATCAATACGCCGCTGGCGAATCGGCTATCTGCGGACGTGCTTCGGCGGATTGTGTCCACCATCCCGATGGGACGCATGGGGAAACCCGAGGAAGTTGCCAAGGTGGCGTTGTTTCTGGCGTCGGATGACTCCAGTTTCGTCACGGGTATCGAACTGTTCGTTGACGGCGGCAGAGCCCAGGTCTAAGAGAAAGGGCGGGAGACTTTTTTGCCGGGATCGCTCGGAAGGCCCGAGCCACGACATTGACGTCCGGTCGGAGAGGGACGCGAGGAGCCTTTTTTTCCTGGCATCCCTCGATTGCTTCTGACTGCTGGGCTACGCTTGCTGATTCGGAGCGCCAAAAACCGGAGGGACCAGCATGGCCGCACTATAAGGAGAAAGCTGTAAGATGTCCTCGGCCTTCTATTTCATTTGTTGGCTCGCGCCAAGCACAGCATGAAGTGCATGAGACTTCACCTACCCAGGCAACTCCCGTTCTTCTTGGCGATGGTCGTATCGTCGGCCTTTCCGGTCATAGCCCAGCGCGACTCGGTCAGGACAGAAGAACAAACGAACAAAATTTCCCCTAAGTTTATCGAAACGAGCTCAGCACTGGGAATTAGTTTTCGGAACATCGCCTCACACACTTCGAAAAAATATCTAATTGAAACAATGGCGCCTGGTGTGGCCCTGTTTGATTATGACAATGACGGGCGTCTGGACATTTTTGTGGTGAATGGTGCGCCGCTCAGCGATCCCACGCCCAAGGGGACGATACCCCGAAAGACGGAGTCCAAATATTGGAATCGTCTCTACCATCAAAAGAGCGACGGCACGTTTGAAGATGTTACCGAAAAGGCCGGCCTCCAGGGAGTTGGATACGGAATGGGAGTTGCAGTGGGCGATTATGACAATGATGGCTATGAAGACTTGTATGTGACGGCGTACGGAGGCAACAAGCTCTATCACAACAATGGCGATGGCACCTTTACGGATGTTACGGACAAAGCGGGCGTGGGTGGTAGCGGCTGGTCCACCAGCGCGGCATGGGTGGACTTGGATGGCGATGGTTTGCTCGATTTAGTTGTCCTCCGATATTTGACTTGGGACTTTGACGACATCTGGTGCGGCGAACATAAAGAAGGCTTTCGCGCGTACTGCCATCCTGACTATTTCAAGCCGGTTCCGCCCCTGGTTTACCACAATGACGGCAATGGTCACTTTACCGAAGTTTCGGAAAAGATTGGACTGGCAAAGCCGGGCAAAGGCCTGGGCGTCGCTATTGCGGATTACGACCGCGACGGGCACATCGATCTTTTTGTTGCCAACGATTCCATGCCCGAATTCCTTTATCACAACAAGGGTGATGGCATGTTTGAGGAGGTTGCGCTGGAATCGGGTGTAGCTGTCGACGTAGAGGGCCGTACGTTTGCGGGCATGGGGGTCGATTTCGCGGACTATAACAACGATGGCCTTCCGGACTTAGTGGTCACCGATCTCGCCAGCCAGATGTATGCCCTATACCGGAACAACGGAGACCGCACCTTTACCTACGAGAGTTATCCCTCCGGTCTCGGCCGCATGACCATGGCGCACTCTGGATGGGGCGTGCGCTTCCTCGACTACGACAATGACGGATGGAAAGATCTCCTAATCGCTCAAGGACACGATTTGGATACGATCGAACTGACCGTTCCAAACCTTCGCTACCGTGAACCCATGCTGCTGGCACGGAACACGGGGCGCGGCTTTGAGGACGTTTCGTCGGAGGCGGGGAGCGTTTTCAGAGAAGCTTGGGTGGGACGTGGCATGGCCATTGGGGATATTGACAACGATGGTCGGGTAGACGCAGTCGTAACTACCAATGATGGACCCCTGTACGTTCTGCACAACGCCACTCCAACCCCTAACCATTGGCTGATTTTGAAACTGGTCGGGCATCGGAGCAACCGGGATGCCATCGGAGCAGAAGTGCGAGTCGCGATTGGGAAGATGACCCAAGTCGCGACCGTAACGACCGCAAGCAGCTATCTTTCCTCCAGCGATAAACGGGTACATTTTGGGTTGGGAACAGAGACCCTCGCGTCGGCAATCGAAATTCGCTGGCCCAGCGGAATCCGTCAGACGCTAGAGAACGTACGCGCCGACCAAATCCTTCAGGTCGACGAACCTTCGGGCAGTACGGGGGAAAGGAAACCTCCGGCGCATGTGAAATAATGAATGAAAAGGACCAGCTACAGGGTGCCTCAGGGCTTTTTTGGAGTCGCGCCGACCATCTCCTCAGAACCTTCCTTCGCGACGTTCATCTCCGTCAGGATGGCAAATCGGTTGGCGGCACAGTCGAGGTTCCCGGACATGCGTGGGTTCGGCTGCTCGCGGAGTATTGAAGCGCATGTCGTTCGTTCTTGGACGGAAGAAAATCGAGGTTCGCGGGCTGGTGTTGCTCAGCTCCATTGTTCGAAAAGGAATGAAAACAATGCGAAGAGAATTGGTTTCCATAACCCGTCAGGGCAAAAAGGTTGCGTTGTCTGTGCTTGTTCTATCTGCTGTCGCAACGATCGCAACTCCGCCGCTTGCTCCGCCTTTCGGAACCTGGACGCGGCTCTCCCCTGTTCCCATCGTCTCTCCGCAGGGCGACGGATTCGAATCCGCGGGAACGTTTAACCCCGCGGTCGTAAAAAAGGACGGAAAGTTTGTGATGCTCTATCGTGCCCAAGACCAGAAGGGCACCTCATCGCTTGGCTATGCCACGAGCGTTGACGGGATTCACTTCGTTCGCCGGCCGGAACCGGTATTGATTTCCGATACGCCCTATGAAAAAGGGGGCGGAGTCGAGGACCCCAGGTTGGTCAAATTTGGCGGTACTTTTTATCTGACCTATACGGGATACAACAACGTAGATGGAATCGGTGCCGATAAAAAGGATGCGCAACTCTGCCTCGCCACGTCCACTGACTTGGTCCACTGGCAGAGGCAAGGCATTATCCTACCTGCCTATAAGGGCAAGTGGAATGTAAAATGGACGAAATCCGGCGCAATCGTCCCGCAAAAAATCAATGGCAAACATTGGATGTATTTTCTCGCGGACGCGCGCGGCCAAGACGCGCAAATGGGCCTGGCCTACTCCGACGACTTGCTCCATTGGACCGAAGCCTTGGATCATCCGGTTCTCTCCAGCCGCCCGGGCTCGTTTGATTCAAAGGTTGTCGAACCAGGCCCTCCGCCGGTCTTAACGTCTCGAGGCATTTTCCTCGTCTACAACGGCGCCGACGACAAAAACATTTACTCAACTGGTTGGGTCCTGTTCGACAAGAATGATCCGACCAAGGTTCTGGCGCGCGCCCAGGAGCCCATTTTTTCTCCAGGACCCGAATGGGAAAAAGTCGGACAGGTGCCCAATGTCGTGTTTGTCGAGGGACTCGTGCGCGACGGAGGTCGGTGGCTTTTCTACTATGGTGGCGCGGACAAGAACGTGGGCGTGGCCAGTGCTCCGGTACGCTGACCGATATCGTTCCTGTCACTCTGGCTTGCGATAGCGAACGGCATCATTCTGAATGTTCGTCAGTCTTTATGCGGTGCTCGCGAAGAAGACGCCAGGGACGTGAGTACCCATGCTTCAGAAACAAAATCAACTGAGGGCGTCCTATTCCGAAGTATCACTCGTAGCGCAGCGCGACCATCGGATCCACGCGAGAAGCGCGCCACGCCGGCAGAAAGCCGGCAAGTGCAGCAACAATAGCCAGAAGAGTTGCCGCAAACAGAATCGCCACTGGATCCGCGAAGCCGAGACCAAATACCATGCTTCGCACCAGATAGGTTGCGCCCAGTGCAAAAGGCACACCAATGAAGATTCCCATCAGTACGAGCACCAGCGTCTCGCGAAGAACCTGCCAAAGAACGTTCGCCTGCTCTGCGCCCAGCGCCAGGCGAATTCCGATGTCCCTCGTCCGGCGGGATACCGTATAGCCCATCAGGCCGTAGAGGCCAATGGCGGCGAGGAGCAGAGCCAGCAGGCTGAAAGCACTGGCCAGCTGCTTGATGAAGCGATCGGTTTCGAGGGAGTCGTCGACCAGCCCCGACATGGTGCGCAACTCGATAGGCGGAAGCATGGGAGCTGTTGCCTGGACAACTTGGCGAAGCGCGGCAGCCACGGCTTGCGGATCGGCATACGTGCGCACTTCATAGTAGGCGGCAGGATTTTCCCACATGGGATTAGCGAGGGGAGCGTAGATGCGGGGCAAAGCCTTCTCGCGCAAACTGTTGTATTTGGCATCTGCGGCGACACCTACGACAACCATCTCGGCAGGATTGCCGGGATAGGTATCGCGGACGTGCTTGCCGATAGGATTGGTGTTGGGGAAAAATTGGTTCGCAAAGGTCTGGTTTATGACGGCGGCCCGAACACTGCCGCCACTGTCCTGTATTTCGATTTCCCGCCCCACCAGGATGGGAATTCCGAGCATGGAAAAATAACCCGGGCCGACATGATCCATGCGTGAATGGATTTCCTCGCCAGCCTTGGGCGTATACCCTTCAACGGCGACCGGATCTCCCGATTCGGAGCCGCTGAAGAGGCCGTTCTTGGAAACCGTCGCGCCGCGCAAGCCGGGAACCGCGGAAATCCTGCTGAGCAAATCGAGTTGGAAGCGGGGAATCGCCGCGCCCTGGTAGCCTAAGGGGGCGGCATCGACTCGGAAGAGAATCAGGTTTTCCCGGCTGTAGCCAAGTTTTACTTCGCCGAGTCTAGAGAGGCTACGAACAAAAAGCCCGGCAGAAACGAGGAGAATCACGGAGACGGCAACTTGCGTAACGACCAGGATTTTCCCAGCGGGAAAGCGCCGGTGGGACCCTTCGCTGGAGGTGGTGCTTTGAGCGGATTTCAGAACCGGGGTGAGATCAAGGCGCGTCGAGTACAAGGCGGGAATCAAGGCAAAGAGGATGGTGGTGAGCAGCGTCACGCCCAGGGTGAAACCGAGCACCCGCCCGTCAGACTGTAGATCCAGATGTATGCTCGGAGGTCCGGATGCCGCGCCGGAAACCATGCGCAGTAGAAGCGCGTCGGCCCAGTGGGCGAGCAACAAACCTGCGGCGGCACCGGACACTGCGAGGAGCAGACCCTCTGTCAGCAGTTGCCTGATCAGGCGTGCACGCCCCGCGCCGATGGCAATGCGCATGGCGAATTCTCTTTGGCGCGCCGCGCCACGAGCGAGCAGGAGGTTGGCTACGTTGGCGCAGGCGATGAGAAGCACAAATCCCACCATGGCCATCAAAATCTTCAGTGGTTCGCCAAAATGCTCGCGCAGAACGGAAGAACCGTGCGCCGCTGGCTGCAGATTGATCCGCTGATCGAGATCATGACGGCGCTGATCGGTCGAGATCGAAGTGCCAACCTTGGATTCCAGCAAGCCTTTGAATACGACATTGATGCTGGCCTTGGCCTGCTCCGGCGTCACCCCGGGTTTCAGCCGAGCCATCACTTGAAGCCATATGTGCATGTTCGTCAGGTCTTTCGATGGCGTGAGGAGATCGCGTCCCGGGTAGACGGAGTCCTGCATCATCATGGGGATCCAGAGATCGGGGAGATCTCCGACGGTCTCTCCAAAGAATCCCGGGGGAGTGACGCCCACAATTTGAAATGACGTTTGGTGAATCTGTATGGTTTTGCCGAGCGCCAGCGGGTCAAGGCCGAAACGCTGCTTCCAGAACGCGTAGCTGAGCACCGCGATCGGCGAGCCGCCCCTGGCGCGGTCCACCTCGCTTGTGAAGAAAGTGCCAGCGGCGGGGGTGACTCGAAGGGTGCCGAAATAGTCTCCGCTGACAAGGCGGACGCGAGCGGATTCTTTTTGCGCGCCCTGGCCGGACGAGCCATCGGGGACGGTAACTTCCAATTGGGGAAGACTGCTGTCCGCAGCGAAGATTTCTGAGAAGACCTCGTTGTGATCCCGGAAGTATTCAAACTCTGAGTAAGCCAGGAGAGAGCGGTCGCCGCCCTCACTTCCATAGCTGGAACCGTGGTCGTCTGGGTCCGAAAGCGTGACCAGTTGCTCAGGATGCGGCACCGGGAGTGAGCGCAGCAGGACCGAGTCGAGGAAGCTGAAGATCGCGGTATTAGCTCCGATCCCCAAAGCAAGGGTCAAGACCGCAATCAGAGTGAAGCCTGGGTTTTTCGCCAGTACGCGCAACGCGAATCGCAAGTCTTGCCAAAGATTTGCCATGCCTCTCTCCTTTGCGCACTAACCCGCCCGAAACTCCGCACATTGAAGTCCGAGCCAGGACAACCTGGTACTGGCTGAAAGCAAAGCACTTACTTGTGCGGCGCTGGCACGACGGTTTTGCCGTTCGCTCGCTTTTGGGATTTGCCTGTGTCTGAATCGAACAGGGCGAGCACCCCAAAAGGATGCACTGGCCAGCTTGTGATCGCCAAGTGCGCTCGAGAAGAGCACCGCGGATCGGGAGCAGACAGAACGATCAACCCGGACCTCGAGCGGTGGTATGCTGGACGAGCCAACAGCCACAGGGTAGAAGTCGCCAGTCATGCGGTCTACGTCTCCCGGCCGAAGGAGGTTGCAGCCGTGATCGAAAAAGCTGCCTCGCACGCTCGGTAGAAGATTTCTCGGGCACTGCTGTTCTCACCGCAGCAACAACAAACAAAGGAACTATCGACAAGGACAGCCATCCCGAGCCGGCACCTGGTTGGGCCCTCGCTCTGCGCATTCTGACCATTCCGCTGGTTATCGGCGACAGGAAAAGAACTAGAAACTGCGACTCAGCCACTCTTCTGGGCGCGAGAAGCTACCGCGCAATTTTCTCGAAGTCACTCATTCTGTGGGAACTCGATTTGGATGTCTTACAGGGAGATCACAAATATCAGAGGCACGCCTCGAGGACCATTATGTCCATTGTCACCCGGGCGGGACGCCTTCCTTGGCTCTGACAGGTCTTATGAATGGGACCGTGGTGGCAAGTAAGCGCGGAGCCACCAAGGCCATTCCGTGGAATAGATGATGAAGATGATGACTACAAGACTCTATCGGCGCATGGCCCAATGGTGCCGCTGTCGTCCCATCGCGACCTATATCTTGGCCAGTGTTGTTTGGACAACTCTGCTCTATGCACAAGCCGTTACGGCGGGTTTTGCGTCCTATGACGATCGACCACAGATCGTACAGAACCCGTCTCTAACTTCACTAACCGGGAGCCTGAAATATTTTCAATCTCCCGTATCGTTTGCCTCAGACTTTCGCGGGAGCGGAGGGTCCTTCTACCGTCCTCTGTTCTGGCTGAGCTTGGCCATCGACGAAAAGCTTTGGGGACTCGACCCGGTCGCATTTCATCTGACGAATGTGTTGTTGCATTGGCTGAGTGGCCTGTTTCTTTTTCTGCTCTTGCGGCAGCTATCCATGTCCTCCCTATCTTCGGCACTTACATCGCTACTTTGGATGGGTCTGCCCATCAACTCGGAAGCGGTTGCGTGGATCTCCGGTCGTCCGTACTGCTTGGCCGCCTGTTTCCTATTCCTGGGGATGTTGCTTGCAGAACGATATCTGTCGCGTCCTGCGTTGAAATATCTTGCTGGCTATGGTCTGGCCGCTTTTTGTGCACTGTTCTCCCATGAAGAGGGTGTGCTGATTGTTCCTTTCACGCTGCTGCTCATCATTCGAAATTATAAAGGCAAAACTAGACCAGCCACGATGCTCTTTGGCGTGTCGGTCATTACGATTCTGCTTTACATTCGGTCAAGACATGCTGCGGGCGCAACCGGAGTCACAGCAAAAGGGACCGTAGCTTCCTTTGGGCTGTTTTTCTGGAAGTATCTCGGCTGGATGGTTCTACCAATCCACATGAGCGTGGAACGATCGACTGACACACCGCCGCCCGGATGGTCCGGACATGCGCTTGCAGCATGGCTGTTTCTGGCTCTCGGCTGTGCTGTAGTGATGGTCGTCGATCGTAAGATTCCGAGCTCATCCATTGGTTTTGCATGGATGGCAATCGGCCTGTTGCCGTTCTGCGGCATCGTGTTCATCTATCAGGGCATGGCCGAGCGCTATACCTATGTGGCATCGGTGGGCCTGGCCTTATTGATTGTCGTTATCGGCCGAGAGTCGCAGGTTCGCTTGCGGCCGTTCGTTTTCGGATTAATCGCCGTATGGGTGTTGTGGGGCGTCTATCGGCTGGAGACACGAATCTCGGACTGGTCGGACGCCGGGCGTCTTTACGGTCAGTCTTTAGACGCTACTCCTCGCAGCGCGAAGCTGCACTACAATCTGGGCGCCGTCTTGGAAGAGCGCAGGGATTTCGCCCAAGCGGGCGATGAATACACAAAGGCCGTCGCTTTGGAGCCCTACTACGAACCCGCGCTTGCCGGCCTGGGAAATGTAGACCTTAACCTGGGAAGGGCGAAAGAGGCTTCCCAAATGTTTCAGACGGCGCTTCAGCTCAAGCCCGATGACGTGAAGACGGTCACGAACTATGGCACGGCGCTCGAGTCGCTGGGCGAAATAGATGCTGCCAAAACGCAATATCAACGTGCCATTTCACTTGCTCCGGGCAACGACGACGCTTACTGCGATTTGGGTGTTCTGCTTTTCCGCGCTGGAGATACGGAGGCTGCCGTTCGGCAATTCGATCAGGCCGCAAAGATTAATCCCAGCGATCCGACGCCGCTATTCAATTTGGCTGCGGTTTATCAAAAAAGCGGAAGGTCGGACCTCGCTGTCAGGCTGTACAAGCGAGTTCTTCAACTGAGCCCTGGCGATCCTGACGCGATTTCCGCACTGCAATCTCTGACGAATACCAATTGATCTCCGTCTGATCGGATCGATCAAAAAGATCCAACGGTTGAGAGCCTCCCCCAGTGCAGCTGGCCGGTGGACTCGAGATCCCGCAGGCAGCGCTGCCCGGAGGCCAACCGAGAAAGGTAAATTCTCTCCGCCAGTTTCGCATGTTCCTGCTTATTCATACCGCAGGGCAACCATCGGATCCACGCGCATGGCGCGCCGAGCGGGAACGTAACACGCGGCAAGAGACACCATAACAAGAAGCGTGACGACGGAAAGGAAGATGAGCGGGTCCGTGGCACTCACACCGTAGATCATTGTTGAAATGAATCTGGTGGCGATCAGCGCAAAGGCAGTCCCCAGCGCGGCGCCGGCAAGGACAAGCTTCAAACCCTCTCCCAAGATAAGCCGCAGTACATCGCCTGGGTGCGCTCCAAGCGCCATGCGTACACCGATTTCGCGGGTGCGCTGCGAGACGGCATAGGAGATGACTCCGTAGATCCCCACGGTGGCTAGGATGAGGGCCAGCGCGGCGAACAGGCTGAGCAAAAACATCATGAAATTGCGCAGGGCCAGCGAACGGGCGAGAACCTGGTCCATGGAGCGCATGGAACCTGTGGGGACGATTGGGTCGACCGCGGCAACCGCGTCGCGCACTGCGCGGCTGAGGCTCAAGGGGTCCACATTGGCGCGAAGGATGATACTCCGTGGAAACCAGCCTTCGAAGAGCGCCGACGTGCCGTAAGAAGCTTGTGCCGCAGGAATGAATGTCGTGGGAGGTGCGGGCTGGTCGAGGTAAGACTTCACATCGCCTACCACGCCGACGATTTCGCAGGAAGTTTTGCCGAGAAGAATGTGCTCGCCCACCGGGCTGCGGCTCGGGAAGTGTTCGCGGCGAAAGGCCTGATTGACGATCACTACTTTGCTGGCCGTTTCGGAATCGGCCTCAGAGAATACGCGGCCCTGATCGAGGGGAATTCCCATCGCGCGGAAGAAGCCGGGAGTAATTTCCCGGTAGTCAACGCTATACCAGTCCGGGGCATTGGGCATGCGGACGCCGTTGTTACCGCCGCGCTCGAGCGGCAAGCCGGCCGCAATAACGGCGGCGGCATCCACCCCAGGCAGTGCTTCAAGCCGCTGAACGACAGCGCGGTTGAAGCTTTCCATCTGTGCGGTGGAATCGTATTTCGAGCCAATCAGCCAGAACTGGACAGAAAGGATGCGCTGAGGATTGAAACCGGGATCGCTGTGAAGGAGTTTTGAAAATGTGGCGATCATCAGACCCGCACCGGTGAGCAGCACAAGAGAAATCGCGAATTCCCCGACGATAAGCACCTTACGCAGCAGCGCGTGGCCACGGGCCGCGCTGGCGCGGCCGGCGCCTTCCTTGAGGGCTTCGTTGATTCCGGTTCTGCTGGCTTCGAGAGCCGGAGCGAGGCCGAAGAGAACACCTGTCAGGAGCGAAACGAAGAACGTAAATGCGAAAACCCAGCCGTCCAGATGGACCTCGGAAGCGCGCGGCAAATCGACGGGCGCGACGGCAAGCAGCGAGCCAAGCCCCAGGTAAGCCACCAGAAGGCCAACCGCGCCGCCGGCAAGCGCAATGAGCATGCTTTCGGTCAGCAATTGCTGGAACAGCCGCCAGCGCGAAGCGCCCATGGCGATGCGAACGGCGATTTCGCGCCCGCGCAATCCGCCGCGGGCGAGAAACAAATTAGCTACGTTCGCGCAGGCCATCAAAAGGACAAAACCGATGGCGCCGAGCAGGACCAAAAGGTAGGGACGGACTTCAGCGCCAATCATTTTTTGGTAGGGCAAGAAGCTGATGACCAGTTCTTTGGCGATTTCGCCTGGATATTCGCGCCGGAAGTCTTCGGTGACGATGTTCATCTGGGCTTCTAACTGCGCAGAAGTGACGCCTGTTTTGAGGCGCGCCAGCACAGCGATGTTTGAACCGCTCCCGGCCGTCTTGGCTACCAGAGCAAGGGGAGTCCAAAGATCCGCCGCTCCACTGTTGGGGAGATCTGTTGCGGCGGCCACGGGGGAGAAGCCACGCGGCATGACCCCGATGAGCGTAAAGGGCTCGCCATTCAGAAGAATTTTCTGGCCGATCCGTGCCGGATCGGCTCCGAAGCGGCGGGCCCAGAGGCTGTAACTGATGATGGCGACATGCAGGCCATCGTCACGGTCGTCCTCTGGGGTGAAATCGCGACCGAAGGCAGGCTGGATACCGAGAACACGGAAGTACGAGGCGGAAACTGGCAATCCGCGCAGATGCTCGGCTCCCGTTCCGACGGCAAGGTTGTAGCCGACCGAGGTGTATCCAGCGATGTGCTCGAAGCGTTCTCCGTATTCCTGTAAGCGCTTCAATTGAGGCGCCGTGAGATTCATTTCATCGGTTTGCTGTTTGTAGCTTTCCGCGAGTTGGACGATGCGATCCGGTTCGGGAAACGGGAGCGGGCGGAGGAGGACACCGTACACGATGGTGAAGATCGCGGTGTTGGCGCCTATGCCGAGAGCCAGCGTCAGTATGGAGACCAGAGCGAAGCCAGGGGATTTCGTCAGTACGCGCAGACCGTATCGAAGATCTTGCCAAAGGGTCGTCATGAAGCACCTCGTGGAAGCTGTGGGCCGTCCCGGCTGATACGTGGATCCGTTCGAAGCCGATTCATGTCCAGGATTACGACGAAGGCGAGGAAATTGTTTCCGGCAAAGAGCCGGTTGAGTGTGCGGGTCCTCCGTGTTAGTCCGCCTCTTCGCTCGAGATTGAGCGACTGGTGGCCGGGTTTCCCTTTCTAGTGACCGGCGGGTTTCTGGTCTGGCGATGGTGGCATGGGAGGAGGGGTGAACTTGGCGTCCTCGACCGGGACGTTCTGCTGCACCTGGTCGACTTGAATGGTGAAGCGGTTCCCGGAGCGGGCCAGGGTCCAGCGGTATGGGATTTTTACGCCGTCGGCGTCGCGGTAATCGGCGTAGTCGATCTGGGTGGGGTTGCGGCCGAGAGCGGTTTCCGCGTAGCGCACCAGGCGAAGCAATAAGCCAGTTTGCTGATCAAAGTAAAGCCGCAAGGGTGGCTGGCCTTCGTTGCGGCCGAGCACGAGATAGGTGTCGTGACCGTCGATTTTTTCGCCGGGAGCGACCGTGAATTTCTTGTAGAGATTTTTGACATGCATGGCGAAATAGAGGTCGGAGTCGATGCGCGCGGCGTCGTTCTCCGCGGCGGTCATCATGTGGGGGTGGCCGGCGTTGCTCAACCAGCCTTGCTTGCCATCGAAGGCGGTGACGCTCTCGCCGTTGGGGAGATGCATGATGGAGATGCGCTTGTCGGGGGCCTTTGCGTACACTTCAATGGGAAGCTGCTGGCCGTTGGCGTTTATTTTCCCCTTTTCGACGCGGCTGGTGACTTTTTCGAGAGCCGCTTCGCCGCCGATGGCGGCTAGACATTTATCGAGCAGTTGGTCAGCGGGCGGCAAAACCGGCTTTGCGTCTCCGGGCGCTTTCCCGCGCTCCGCTTCGGGCTTGGGTTCTTCGTCGGTGATGATGGGCGTGGCCACCGGATCGGCGGCGCCGCGATGGCAGGAATAGCAGGTCACGTCGCGGTGGCCCTCAAAATTCTCTTTATTGATGGCGAACATCATTTCCATCATTTTGCGGGCGGTTACTTTTGTTTTTTTGTCGTCTTTTTCGAAATCGAGGCCGCGGTCGCCGCGGACGTGGCAGTACTCGCATTCGACGCCGAGCGAGGCGGTGATGAATTGCATGGAAGGACGAATCTGATCGGCGGGAACGCCTTTGAGGACTTTGATGTTTTTGAACTCCTCTTCCGCCAGCTTGGGAGCGGGCGATTGCGGCGCCGGACTGGATTGCGCTTTCGCGCCGGCGATAGCCAGACCGGTGCTTAGCGCCCATCCACAAAGAACAAATGTTGTGTTGCGTCGGTCGAAACTCATCCACAGCTCCCTAAGCTTTAATTTTTCCAGAAAAAGTGTATCAGAAAGGTGATGCCGGTTGCGCGCACGGAAATAGCGGCAACGCGGACGCGGCTTAGGCGGGGAGATCGCCGCGTTTGGCGAGAGCTGTTATGCGGTCGGCTGCGCGGAAGGCGAGCGCTTCTATGGTCATGGTGGGCTGGCCGCGTCCGGAAGTGACGAGGCTGCTGCCATCGCAGAGAAAAAGATTTTTCACGTCGTGCGTCTGATGGTCGGAGTTGATGACGGAAGTTTTCGGATCGTTTCCCATGCGGCAGGTGCCCAGCAGGTGCACGGCAAATTGCTGCTCCTGGACCGGAGGCGCCCACATCCTCTTCGCGCCTGCCGCCGCAACGAGTTCCGCCGAGCGGGCATACAGCCATGCCGCCAGCTTTAGGTCATCGGGATGATCTTTGTACGTGAGGCGAAGCGCGGGGAGGCCCCAGGCGTCCTTCAGCTCCGGATCGAGCGAGAAGCTGTTGTCCTCGACCGGCAGCGACGTACCGTGGCCAAAGATCTCGCAGGTGCGCGTGAAGTTGTGGCTCAAGACTTCCTTGAACGACTTGCCCCAGCGGGGAGAACCGGGAGGGAGGCTGCCTAGAGCGAAACTTATCGGCGTCATGTCGAAACGCGCGTCCAGGCCGCCGCCGCCGTGGAAGCCCACTTTATCGGGGTCCAACTCGTAAAAATCGTGGAGGATGCGGCTGACGGCGAAGCCTTTGTAATCATTGAGCGGCTCTTCAAATACGGCCGTCGTAACGCCACCGCTGTTGAGCATCAAATTCTTGCCGACATAGCCGCTGCTATTGGCGAGGCCATCGGGAAATTGCTTGTTGGCGGAGAGCAGGAGCAGGCGCGGAGTTTCCGCGCCGTTCGCCGAGACGATGACCGCCTTGGCTTTCTGGCGCTGCACGATGCGCTCGGCATCGAAATAAACAGCGCCGGTGGCGCGGCCGGCGGCGTCAAGTTCGATGCGATGAACGTAGGAATTCGGGCGGATTTCGCAGCGGCCGGTTCGTTCGGCCATGCGAATGGCGGTGGCGAGGGAGCTGGATTTTGCGCCGACTTCGCAACCGAACCCCAGACAGAAGCCGCAATTGACACAAGCGCTGCGTCCGGGGCGCGGCTCGGAAAGTATGGCCATGGGCGCGGGAAATGGATGCCAGCCGAGCTTGCGCGCGGCGCGTTCGAAGATTACACCGCTGGATTTCACCGGGAGTGGAGGCATCGGATAAGGCTTCGAACGCGGAGGGTCGAACGGGCTGGCGTAGGCCTGGCCAGAGACGCCGATCTCCCATTCAACTCTGGTGTAGTAGGGCTCGAGGTCGGCGTAGGTTATGGGCCAATCGGCGAGAGTGGAGCCCGAGACCGGACCCACTTTGCTGCGCTCGATGAAATCGATTTCGTGGAAGCGCCAGAAATTCGCCGTGAAATGCGTGCTCGTGCCGCCGACCAGGCGGCCGTAGACCAGAGCGCGCTGCGGTTTGGCTTTGTCTTGGGGCGTTTTTCGAAAAGTTGTGGGCTGAAGCTCCGGATGATTCGTCAAGAGATCTTGGTTGAGCACTTTGATTTCGTCGTGAACAAAGTCTTTTTCGGTGAGGTACGGGCCTTGTTCGAGAACGACGACGCGGAAGCCGCTGCCGGACAGTTCCTTGGCAAGGATGCCGCCGGCTGCACCGGAACCGATGATGACGAAATCGACTTCGTCGGTTGTCTTGTATTTGGGCTGATCGAGCGTCATGACTTGGTTTTTTCCGCGTCGGAAGGATTGGGCTGCCAGCCTGGATAGTCTTTGTCGTAGTAGCCAAAGGGCGGTTGGAACATGTGCTCGGGTTCGCGGCCGATCACTTTCCAGCCGGCGCCATCGCGGTTGCCTCGTTTATCGGAGTCGGGATCAATCAGAAATCCCATGATGGTGTGCACGCGGGCCGTTTCGAAGAACGATAGGGTCGTCACGCGGCGTCGGGACGGGCGTCCTGACGCGCCGGGGGACTGTTCATCCAAGGACTGCAAGATCCGATCTTGCTGCTCGGGTGTAGCGGCAGAGAAATGCTCGACGCCCGGAAACATTTCCCGGACTCTGGCCTGGAGGTCAGGCAAGCCCTGGGCATATGTCTTTTGATCTTCTTTTGCAAAAGTGACCAGAGCCCGGTCGATGAAAAATACGACGCCTGCTTCGTGAGCACCGGGCGTGTCAGTCGTGGGAATGATGCGGGCCGCGATAGCGTCGATCTCTCGAGCTTGTTCGGGGGAAAAGAATTCAAACTTGACGGGGGCAGCGGCCGTCGCAGCCTGGCGCGCGTGGCTGGCCGCCCTTAGCATGACCGGCCAGTGCGCCGAAATCCAAGCAGCCGAAATCCCAGCTAGTCCCTCTGACAAAAACCCGCGGCGTGAGAGATCCTTGTTCATAGATTCGCGCGCACAGCGCGAAAGAAGTAAAGTGAATGTATGCTGTGAGCGGCCGAGGGTCAAGAAGAAAGCGGCTCGGCACACAAACAATTTGATCCAATTTGGCACACTCGTTTGCGGTGTGCTGCAGCCCTAGTGTACGATTTCGCTGGCAAGCAGAAAAAATCAAATTCTGGATTGGTTGTAGCAAAAGAATGGCTACCTTTACGGGCGCAATAGGAACCGGAAGCAAGTGGCTGCTCGACAAGATCGTCGGCGTTTTGGCGGCCACCGGCGTCAATCCGAATTTTCTGACGTTTCTCGGATTGGTTGTGAATTTCGTCGCGGCGGCAAATTTCGCGCTGGGACATTTCCGGATTGCTGCGGTGATCATTTTTTGCGCGGGCTTCCTGGACATCTTGGATGGACAAGTGGCACGGCGCCAAAACCGCGTCACGGCATTTGGTGCCTTCTACGATTCGACACTCGACCGTTACGCAGACATGGCACTGTACATGGGCTTGCTCGTGTATTACTCGGTGAGCGGGCGCACGCCGTACGTCGTGCTTGCAGCGGTAGCGACTGCGGGGTCGGTCATGGTCAGTTACGCCCGGGCGCGCGCGGAGTCGCTCATTCCTCAGTGCAAAGTTGGCTTCATGGAGCGTCCGGAGCGCCTGGTCTTGCTGATCATTGGCGGTCTTACCACCCGGATGGGGGCCGTGCTCTGGGTGATCGCGGTGGTCTCCACGATCACGGTGATTGACCGCATCGTGTTCACCTGGCAGGAAACGAAAGCGGGGCGCACGATTCCGGGAATCAAGCTTCCCTCTTGACCTGCGCTCACTCGGCATTTGCTGTCGGGTGATTGCGGCAAATGCGAACACGGCCATCCCAAATTCTACTCAGGCGACTTTCCTAAGGAGGCTTCGACAGGCCGAGAGATGATTTGGTGTACGCGTTCAGAGAGCGCGGGAACCTCTTTCTTCGTCATTCCCTTTGTCTCGATGACATCATGAAGATGGACGGTGATGGTCGCTGGCCAAAGCATCCAATGTCCGGTGCGATGATGCTTGCTCGAACCGACCAGGCTTACGGGCACAATCGGGATGCCGAGCTGTTGCGCGACGCGGAAGCCGCCCTCCTCAAAGACACTAACGTGACCGTCGCGCGTGCGCTTCGCTTCTGGAAAAATGATGAGGCTCGTCCCACCGTCGATAGCGTCCTGTGTGAGGCGCCACATGCGCTTGAGATCGGAAGGACGGCGAACGTCGGGAACCGGGACGTTGCCAAAGCGCTTCATGAGCCATCCATACGCCGGAATCTTGAAGTGGGATTCCAGCTCCCAGCCGCGGACGTATTGCGGGATCGCGCAATACAGCATGAAGGGATCAAATAGATTGACGTGATTGACCATGAAGAAGCAGGTGCGCTGGGAATCGAAACCCGACGAGCGAACAACCTCCAGGCGAGCTCCCGAGAGATACACAATCCGGCGGCAGAAGCTGCGCTGAAGCCAATCGTGCTTGTGCGGGTCCAGAAAAATTCCCAGAAAGACGAGCGAGGGCGCAACCACGAAAAAATGCAAGCCGCTCAGAATCCATAAAAGCGCGCTGCGCAGCGCCAGCAATCCCTGCTTCATATATAGATGTCCACGGCGGCGGGAATCACGTCCAGGGCCAGGCACTCGACGGCGGCAATTTCCCCGTCGATCAGCACATCCTCGGTAACTTTCCCGCCGAATTCGATGTGGCGCACAGCCCGGCGCGAAGCCAAGGCGTGGCCAATGTGCGTGCCGTCATATAGTTTGGGAAGCATGCGCAGCAATCCGATCCGTCCGATGGGCCCCCAACGGACAAACTCAATCAAGCCGTCCGTGGGATCGGCTGCTGGCGCAATAAGCATCGTGCCGCCGGTGAATTTGCTGTTGTTGAAGGAAAGAAAAAGACAGCGGCTCTCGTCCCAAGCTTCGTCCTCATCGCACCGCAAGCGAAAAGCGCGCCTCCGCAACTGAACGACGCGCACCAAGACTCCCAGCAGATAGCCCAGATAGCCAAAGGGTTTGAAATAGCGATTCGTGAGAGAACCAACGTCTGCCGTGAAACCCAGGCTGAGAAGATTGAACGAATAAATTTCGCCTTTGGCGTGCGTCAGCCGAAGCAGATCAACCGCGCGCTTTCGGCCTTCCATCAGGGCTTCGAGCGAGGCACGAGCGCCGTCCTTCGAAAAATCCCGCAGAAACGAATTGCCCGTGCCGAGGGGCAAAAACCCCAGTGCGATGCGCTCCTGGCCGCGAGCGCGCCCATAAACTCCGTTCAAGATTTCGTGGGCCGTGCCGTCGCCGCCGACGGCGATAAAGCGGCGATATCCCTGCTGGTAGGCTTCGCGGGCAAGCTCGACGGCATGGCCCGGGCCCGTCGAGCGCAGGACGTCGATCCTGAGCCCTTTCTCCCGAAGGCCAGCGAGCGCCGGCCCGGCAAGCTTGGCCGAGCGGCCGCCACCAGCGGCGGGGTTGACGATAGCGAAAAAGTTCTGCTTCAAGGAGGTCCTATATTCTCAAACGAAGCGCCCGCGCCCAACCGTATTACAAGGGCAGAACAGCCGTGGCACGGTCGAGCTTCGCGAGCTGCTCGCGAAGCTCGTTTCTTTTTATCTTCAGCGAAGCGGTGCGCGGAAAATCCTCGTCGTAGAGAACTACGCCGTGAATGCGCTTGTAATTCAAGAGCTTGCTGTTGCGCGCGGAAATATCACCGCGGAGCTCTTCCGTGTAAGTCTGGCTGGGCTCGAGATGGAGCGCAAGCAGCAGCTGCTCGCCGACCATCGAGCGTTGCGGCCAGATATAGTTGGCAGCAAAGACGCAGAATTCCTTGACAGCGAGACTGTCGAAGACCCCCTCGATATCCTCCGGATAGATGTTCTTGCCTTCCTCGGTAACGATCATGTTTTTCTTACGGCCGAAGAGTTGCAAGTGGCCGGCGGCATCAAAACGGCCGAGATCTCCGGTCATCAGCCACCCGTCTACGACGGTCTCGGCCGTGAGCTCCGGTTCGTTGAGGTAGCCGGACATGATTGTTTTGCCGCGAACGGCAACCTCGCCGATGCCGTCGGCTGTCGGATGGACGATGCGCACCTCCATCCCTGGAAGGGGCTTACCAACAGTGTCAGCTCGGAAGGGATGGAGGTCGTTGACGGTGACGGCAACGACGGTCTCGGTAAGGCCGTAGCCGTTGGCGACCGGGATCCCGAGATCGTAGAAGAATTGCAGCGTTTCGGGCTCGGTGAAGGCACCTCCGACGATGATGGCACGCAGTTGGCCACCGAAAGCACTGTGAACTTGCTTGAGCAAGAAGCGGCTAAGACCGAGCCGCGGCCGACTTTTCGTGAGCGCTTTGTTCACAGCAACAAACGCGTTAAAGATTTTGCGTTTGCCGGAGGGAAGCTCGTCGAAGCGCGCCTGCAAGCCTTTTTGCAGATTTTTCAAGACCAGCGGAACCAGGCTGACATAAGTGATCTTATATTTTGAAAACGCCTCGCGGACATATTCCGGCCGCAACGTGCGCAGATGCACGACCGTTGCTCCGCAAATAAAAGGCCCGAAGAAGCCCACCATGAAGTCAATGGCGTGATTCGTCGGCAGGATGCTGAGGTAACGAACGCCCGGCGAAAAAGGATAGAGGGAGGTCAACGCAACGCATTGCTCGAGGTAATTCTCGTGCGTCATCAGGCAGCCTTTGGGACGGCCGCCGGTGCCGGAAGAATAGACGATCGACGCCAGGTCCCGGCGTGCGCGCGGAACGAAGGCTGGTTCTCCGCTCCCCTGGAACTCTTCCCAACGCGCGGCGCCTTGGAGATCGGCGCTCTTGGGCGCCTCGGTCACCAAGACAGTCTTCACGTTCGTTGTTGTAAAACGGCCCTGGGCCACGCTCAATTGGCGCCAGATCGGATATTCCGTGATCAGAGCACTTGCGCCAGAATGTTTGAGCAGTTGCCATTGCTCGTCCGGCGTGAGCTTGTAGTCCAGCGGAACCAGCACACCGCCAGCGAAAAAAACCGCATAAGCGGAAATCAGCCACTTGGACTGATTCGTCATGATGATGCTGGCGCGATCGCCCGCACCAAAGCCCGTGTCTTCGAGCGCCTTCGCGAGCGGGTGGGCGCGCGCCTTGAAGTCCCGGTACGTGAGGCGCTCTTTTTCTCGCTCGCGGTCGGATTCAATAAGGCAGACTTCGTTCGAGAATTGATCCAGCGCATCTTTGAGAGCCGCGCCGATGGACTGGTATTTGGAAAGGTCCAGCATTACAGGCGGGACTGAATCCTCGAAGCCAGCGTGCGGAAGTCGCTTACGCCTTGCACTTCGTAGTCGGGCAATTCAATGCCAAAATGATTTTCGAGGCGGCTCAGCATCTCGAGCGTCTGGAGACTATCAATGCCGAGCTTCTTGAAAAAATCATCTTCCGGGGCGAGCGAGCCCGCCGGCACGTTGAAGTGCTTCGAGGCCAGATCCAGGACTTCCTGAGTGGTTTGCTCAAGTGTGCGCATGGAAGTTTCAATTTATCATCCTCGCGGGGAGAAAGAAAACCAAGTGGCGGCGGATTAACCGTCCGGCGGGAGTCGCTCGCAACCGCCCCAATCAAAGCAGGACGAGGCCGCGGCGAAACCCCAGGGAAACAGCTTCGGTGCGAGTGGCTGCACCCAGCTTGCCGAGGATGGAGGCGACGTGAAACTTGACGGTATGCTCAGAGATGGAAAGTTTGGCGGCGATCTCCTTATTGACGAGGCCGCTGGCAAGCATTTCGAGTACTTCCCGTTCGCGGGGCGTGAGAGGTTCCGCGAGCTCCGCGAGACGGGACAAGGCGGCCGAAGGCGCCGGCAGAGCTACTGCGATTTCCGACGGAGCGACGACGACCAGCCCGGCCCTTGCGGCTTCGAGCGCGGCAGCCAACTGGTCCGGGGAGACTTCCGAAGGGAGGATTGCGCGAACCCCCGCTCGAAGAGCTTCCGCAATCCACTCGGGCCGGGGATGATCGCTCAACAGGAGCACGGTCGTTTCGGTGGCCAAGTTCGAACTGAGGAGAGCGTCCAATAGAGCTTCTGAGTTATCGCCCGACGTATCCACCAAGACGACGTCCGGTTCCACATCCACGATTTGTTCGAAGAGGGACCCGAGGCTCGCGCTCCTGCCGACGACAGACACGCCGCGGGTAGCGAGCAGATTCTCGAGTCCCCCGCGGACAAGAGGGGACCGAGCGACGATAAACGCGCGAATCACGCGGCGACCGAACTCCTTTCTCTAAGCTCCCCGCCAATCTCGACTGCGACGCGGCGAACTCGCCCGTCATCACCCCGCAAGAATTCCAGGCGCAGGGGCCGTTGGCCACTGCCTTGGAGAGAACGGGCCAAGTCCCGGGCGGAATGGAACGGATTCTCTTCCGCACCGAGCAGAATGTCACCGGGCAAGAGCGACGCACGCGCCGCCGGACTGCCCGGCTCCACTTCCAGAATGAGCAGTCCGAAGGTGTGCGCATTCGCGCGTGGTATGCGCACAGGATCGAGCGTCACGCCGAGCCAGGCGGCACGCGGACCGGCAAAGAGGAATTGATGGACGGCGTTGCTCGGGATAGCCAGCGCCAGCCGGCCCGCGACCATGGTGTTGATACCAATGACGCGGCCGTGCGCGTCGGCTAGCGGACCTCCCGAATTCCCCGGAGCGAGGCGCACGTTTGCCTGCACCCAGGTCCGCGAACCAAAGCCGCCGAGCGGTCCTACCGCGTGGATAACTCCCGTTGTGAGCGCTCCGACAAAGCCAAGCGGGTTGCCGACAGCGATGGCCAGTTCTCCCGGCCGAAGTGTAGAAGAATCCGCAGAACTAGCTTGAGGCAAATCATTCGCGCTGATGCGAAGCGCAGCCAGGTCTAGGTGCGGGTCACGCAACGTGATGCCGGCAGTGAGTCGACGACCGTCCCATAGTTCGACGCGGGCATGCGAGCCGCGCGCCACGTGGGCGTTGGTGACGATCAGTCCATCTCCGCCCCAAAGGACCCCTGAGCCGCTTCCACGGTCACCAGCCACGATGAGCACCGTAGAGCGGCGAAGCTGTTCTGCGATTTCGCCGAATCCAGGGATGCTCATGTCAGTTGTCTCCGCGCGGGCGCTCCGCCACCGTGACGCTCACTTCCTGGGCCGCGCCACCACGCACGATCTTTGCGGCGAGTGCTTTGCCGATATTTTCCGGCTGCAGATGGGACTGCACGTCTAGGAAGCGCGCGATGCTTTGGCCGGCCAGCGAAACGAGGATGTCGCCGATCACCAATCCCGCTTGGTGTGCCGGGCCTCCGGGTTCGACTTCGAGAATGATTACGCCGGTTTTTTCCTTGGTTTCGAGCGAATTGCGAAGCGCCTCGGGCAAGCGTACCGTCTCGAGGCCGATGCCAAGATAGCCGCGCGGGATGCGGCCCTTCTCCAGCAGCGTATCCACGACGCGGTTGATGTGAACGGGTGGAATGACCATCGCGCCAAAGCGCGCGAAACGTGGCGTCACGATTCCCAGGACGTTTCCTTGTGCGTCCACGACTGCGCCTCCCACTGCTGTCGGCTGTAAGCCTACGTCCAGGCGTACGTAGGGACTGAGCGACGCGCCGGTCCATGAGCGGCGTTCGCTTGCCACCAGGCTGACAACGCCGAGGGCAGCGACCGGACCGCTTGCCCGAGTGCGACCGACAATCAAGGTGAGATGACCGGGCTTCAAGGATTCCAAGGCGCCGAATTTTGCTGTGCCTGCTGAGGCCTCCGCGCACTTCAGTACGGCCAGGTCGGTCGAAGCATCGCGGCCTCGAAGTTCGGCGTCGACGACGCGGCCATCCGGCAACGTCACCCGAATCTCTTCGTCGCGGCGCAGGGCGTGCTCGGCCGTGACGATAATACCGGTGCGCCAAACGACGCCGCTTGATGATCCACGCGATTCCGTATGGACGGCGACGGTCGAGCGAGCTGCGAGTTCTGTGGTCAGCGCCAGTTCGTTAGAAACTTCAATAAGTTGTCGAGACATCTTTTGTGGCCTCCTTGAACAAGATGCGCTAAACGGAGGCGTGTCTACATCTGCCATTTGGCTAGGTGCGGACCTGGAAGGATGGGCAGGCTGGATTTGGAAGCGGGCGGATCAGGGGAGATAAGGCATGGCGCCCGTGGATTCCACGAATTTCTTTAGCGCAGCCATGACCGCAGGACGCGCAAAGAGTTGGCAGAAGAGATCGATTTCGCGGCCGAGATCTTCGTGCGGAACCGGTTTGACGAATCTCTTGGCCGCGGCGCGGGTGAAGGCATCGAACTTCGTGATTTGCATTGCAGCAGAGCGGGCAGCCCCTAAAGTCTCGCCCTCCGCGGCAAGTTGAGCGACCAACCCCGCCACCTGGGCACGAGCAGCATTGACACTGCGGCCGGTGAGCAGCAAGTCTCGGATGAAAGCGTTGCCGACATCACGCTTGAGGCGCGGGATACCGCCGAATCCGGGGATCAGGCCGAGCCGCAGCTCCGGAAAGGCGAATCGCGCCATCGCGTCAGCAATGATGATGTCGCATGTCAGTGCGAGTTCAAAACCTCCGCCAAAACAAACGCCAGTGACGGCCGCGATGGTCACGAACGGCGCGGCATCAATGGCATTGAATACCGCATGGATACGCTCAACAAATGTCCGGACGCCGGCGAGCCGCTCTTCGAGAGAAAACTGCGCGGC
>Ga0210395_10000347_pt1 | contig 36242 bp, 32 predicted proteins | sample IncBWH4OmetaG_FD_150861 | JGI IMG/M metagenome (GOLD analysis project Ga0210395, IMG submission 150861) | Forest soil microbial communities from Barre Woods Harvard Forest LTER site, Petersham, Massachusetts, United States - Inc-BW-H-4-O ... | reverse complement strand
GATTCCCGCGGCGTGCGCCGGCCTGATGAAACGCTGCCTCGGCTACGCGTGCGACTGGGCGAAAGACCGCGTGCAATGGGGCGCGCAAATCGGCAAGCATGCGGCGATCGCCGACAAGATCGCGCGGATCGCGGCGAACACCTTTGCGACCGAGGCGATGGTTATGCTCACTGCCCAGCTCGTCGATCGCGACCACGCCGACATCCGGATCGAGGCGGCGATGTGCAAGATGTTCGGCTCCGAAGCGGCGTGGAGGGCCGTGGACGAAACAATGCAAATCCGCGGCGGGCGCGGCTACGAGACGGCGGCGTCATTGAAAAACCGCGGCGAGCCGCCCATTCCGATCGAGCGAATGATGCGTGACGCGCGGATCAACCTCATCTTCGAGGGCTCGTCGGAAATCATGCGACTCTTCCTCGCGCGCGAGGCGCTCGATCCGCATCTGAAAGTCGCGGGCGCGGCGCTCGATTCGCGTCTGCCGGCGGGCAAGCGCCTCGGTGCAGCGATGAAAGCCGGTGCATTTTACGCGCACTGGTATCCAGGATTGCTGCTGCCGGGAGGTGGCGCTCCGGGCGATTTGACTCCGGCATTCAAACCCGCGCTCGCGCATGTGACCAAGACCAGCCGTCGGCTGGCGCGCACGCTCTTTCACGCGATGGTGAAACACGGACCGAAGCTCGAGCGGGAGCAACTCCTCCTCGGACGGATCGTGGACATCGGCACGGAACTCTTTGCGATTGTGGCGACGGTATTGTATGCGGATGCGCTCGTGAAACGCGGAGCCCGCCCCCGTGAAGAGCTGGAAAAACTTGCGCAATGCTTTGTGTCTGATGCGCGCGGACGCATCGCGGGCCATTTCGCAGCCCTCGCGCACAACAATGACTCACATAACTACGCGCTCACCCAATCCCTCCTCGAAGGCAAACACGCGTATCTCCGCGACGGCATTGTTTAGCCACAAAAGAACACATAGAGCGCAAAGATTCGGATTTTTACCGCGGATTACACGGATGATCACGGATACGAACCGTTTTTAACCGCTAATGGACGCTCATTCCCGCTTATGGGCTGCTATGAAAAACTGTACTGCTGCGCAGCCCTCAAATCCCTTTTCTGTCCCTCTGTGCCCTCCGTGTTCAAAACAAAATTAGTGCTGATTAGTGAAAATTAGCGGTTAAAACTCCGATCCGAATCCGCGTTCATCGGTGTTTATCTGCGGTTAAAATAATCCGAACCAAAGCAATATGTGCTCTCTGTGTTCTTTTGTGGCTAAAAATCCGATCCGTATCCCCACCTGCCGCCTGATGCCTCTCACCTCCAATAAATGTCCATTTATTGCATAGCTCACCGAGGTGCTTCAGTGGAAGCTCCGGAGAATACATTGCTGGCCTTTGCCCGTGCGCTTGAGCTCGGCGTCGACGGCATCGAACTCGACGTCCAGGTGACTCGCGACGGCGTACCCGTCGTTTTCCACGATTCCACGCTGACTCGTCTCACCGGCACCAGCGGCCGGCTGGCTGACAAAACCTGGGCCGAACTGCAGAAACTCCGTGTGCAAGGAGAACCCATTCCCACGCTCGCCGATGCGCTGTCGCTCACGCGTGGCCATGCAATCCTACAAATTGAAATTAAAGAAGGCGTGTCCGTGGCGCCGGTGCTGGCGGCCATTCGCCGGACGGCATCAGCCGGGAATGTGATCCTGGCCTCGTTCGAGCACGACATCCTGCGCGAAGCGGCAGCACTCGCACCGAAACTGCCGAGGATGTTGATTGCGGATAAACCGAAAACACCAAGTCAGTTTTACACGAAGGTCGCGAAGATCGCAAATTCGTCACGTACCCAAGCATCCAAACCGTTAACCACAGAGAGCACAAAGATCACAGAGCTCAGAAAAGTATCCCCCTCTAGCCTGACGCCTGCCGCCTCTCGCCTGCTGCAGACGATGTCTGCAATCGGCGCGAGTGGCCTCAGCCTCTGCCACGAAGCGATAACCTCTCCCTTCTTTGTCGAAACGATCCACCGCCACGGAGCGCAACTCTGGTGTTGGACGGTTAACGATGTGCTCACCATGAAACGACTATCCGATTACGCGGTAGATGCCATTCTCACCGACGACCCCGCTAAGTTGATAAAAATACTGCGCGTTCATTGAGAAGGAGCGTGACGCACATTTGAGATACAGATCTGTATCGAGGCGAAGCCGACATCAGACAATTTGAGATGGCGGACACCAGACGCCAACCCGGCCAGCGACCCTCCGCGAACACTTAACTTTTTAGTTAATTGTGTATTGACAGCCGGATCCCCACCGTTAACGCTTAACAATATGGTTAAACGTAGTTCACTTCAACTTGATCGGGTTTTCCGCGCACTCGCCGACCCGACGCGGAGGGAAATCCTCCTGCGCGTCGCCCGGGCGGATCGCACCGTGGCGGAGCTGTCCGAACCGTTTGCCATTTCCCCGCCCGCTGTTTCCCGGCACCTCAAGATCCTCGAAAACGCCGGCATCCTCCAACGGGTGCGGTCGGGCAAGCATCACCGATTTAACATGAACCCACGCCCTCTCGCCGAAGTCCGGACCACGCTCGAGCAACTCACGACTTTCTGGCTGCAGCGACTCGATGAGCTGGAGACTTTCCTCGATCAAGAAAAAGAAAAATCCTCAACCAAACAGAAAATCAAATGAGCAAGTCATCCCACTCCCTGCAAATCACCCGGCAACTTCAGCACGATCGCGCGCGCGTGTTCTCCGCGCTGACCGATCCGGCCAAGATGGCCCAATGGTTTTTCGGCATGAAGGGCGGCCGGGCCAAGGTCGCCAACGATCTCCGGCCGGGCGGCACCTATTCCATCGAGATGTCGGATGACCAAAGGACCGCCACGCCCAAGGGCACGTACCTTGAAATCGTCCCGCCCGAACGATTGGTCTTCACCTGGTTGGCGTGCACCGACGGCAGCGAGTCAAAGGTGACCATCGAGTTGTTCGAACAGGGGGCGGGCACGAAGCTCGTCCTCACGCATGAACTGCCGGAGGCCCAGATCGCGCCGCACCGCGAGGGCTGGACGGTCTGCCTCGACCATCTGGAGATTTTTCTCGGCCGGGTGCCGGCCACGGCCGGCTAACGCTGAAGGCACTTATCGGCACTCATTAGGTTTTTTAACCGCGGATGAACGCGAATAGACGCGAATTAATATGTTTTCCGCGGATTACGCGGATGATCGCGGATATTTGAAGCCTGTGAAAAAACTGTGCTGCGAACGCAGAACACGGCCACAGCCGTGTTGGCCGTCGGGTTGCGCTAGAAAGCGCTGCGGCCGTGCTTTCTGATCGCAACGACGGCCAGCAAAGTTTTTCCGCAGCCTTCAAATCCATGCCAATTCCTTTTCCTTACCTCTGTGTTCTCCGTGACCTCCGTGTTCAAAACAAAATTAGCGCCAATTAGTGAAAATTAGTGGTTAAAAATCCGATCCGAATCCGCGATCATCCGCATCCTCCGTTTTAAAAAGGTCAGTATTCAAGATTCAGCATTTGCCGATGAGCGTTCATTGAGTACGGTCTCGCGCCGTAATGACCGACCAATCCATTTTCGAAGCCAGGGTCGATGTGGCGCGCAATCTCGCGCGCACGCGATATTTCGGCGACATCACCGTCGCCGGGATGCAGGACGCCGTGGCCAGAGTCGACACCATGCTGGCGAACTTGAAGCCCGGCTTCAGCGTGTTCGCCGATTTCAGGGAGGTCGCTTCGATGGGGCTCGATTGCGTGCCGCAGCTTACCCAAATCATGGATCTCTGCCGCGAGCACGGCATCGGGCTGATCGTCCGGCGTCTGCCCGAACCCACGCGCGATATCGGCATCAATATTCTCTCCGTCGTCCATTACCGCGGCAAAGTGCGAACCGTGACCGTCGATACCGTCGAGGAAGCGGAGCGCGCCCTGCGTTAACGCAGGGCAAAGTGACGGGTAGCGAGTGACAAGTAACAAGCGAGCGCTGCGCTGCGCGAAGTACATGGTACCAAATACAGGCTACCAACTTCAGTTTTTAACCACTAATTTTCACTAATCGCACTAATTTAATTTCTGAGAAACGCGGACAGACGCGAATCTTATATTAGCGATCATTAGCGTGGATTAGTGGTTAAAATCCTAATCGACCAATCAGTGTCCATAAGTGGTTAAACATACGGATTGGGCTATCCGTGATAATCCGCGTAATCCGTGGTAAAAAGAGTTCGAGAAAATATAACTTATAAGTGACTATCTAGTAGACATATGCAAACATACTCAAAATTTTTCCGGAAAAGTCTTGCACTAGCTAAGTAGTCAACTATCGTTTCTGGCATGGGCAGAACCTCCGACGCAAACCAAAGGCTGATGACCGCCGCTCTCGATCTCATGTGGGAAGAGAGCTACGGCGCAGTAACCATCGACGACATCTGCAAGCGCGCCGATGTGAAGAAGGGCAGTTTCTACTACTTCTTCAAATCAAAGGCCGAGCTCGCCGTCGCCGCGTTGGAAAAACTTTGGGCCGACGAATGGAAGCCCAGGCTGGACGAACAGTTCTCCCCTTCCGTCGAACCGCTCGACCGAATCACCGGTTATCTTGAGGGCCTATACACCCGGCAATCGGATCACTTTAAAAAGTACGGCAAAGTGCTGGGCTGCCCCGTTTGCTCTGTCGGCTCCGAGGTCAGCACGCAGGAAATCGACGTGAATGCCAAGGTCCGCGAAATTCTTTCCCGCAAGTGGAAGTATTATGAATCGGCCATCCGCGACGCCATCGCCGCGGGATTGATGGAAGCGGGTGATCCCGCGAAAAAAGCGCAGACGCTCGGATTCCTGATCGAAGGCGCGATGAGCCAGGCGCGCATCATGAACAACGCTGAATCCCTGCGCAATCTGCCCGCCTCCGCGCTCGAAATGCTGCGAGCCATACCCGCAGCCACCGCCGGATCCGGACAGCACTAATCTCGCCCAGCGTTTTTATCACGTATCTTACTCACGACCATTTTTTTAACCACTTTTATAGCTAACTAGTCAACTATCAAAATCCTCTTCTCATGAACTCTCATCATTCAAATTCTTCCCGCGCCAAGCGCGCCTCACACACCCGCGAAGCCGCCAACGCGTCCTCCGTTTACGATGCGGCCACTCGCCTGCCCTCGTTCGCCACCATCCCATCAGCCGCTGGCGAAGATCTCTTCAGCCAATTCTGGACGCCCGGCCTGCTCGACCGGCTGCAGGCGCCCCTCACCCGCTACCGGGAATAATGTTCCTTAGATTTTTTAACCACGGATTACACGGATACTCACGGATCCGAACCAAACTTTAACCACTTATGAACACTTATACGCACTTATTGTATTCCGGCAGCCCATGGCTCACCGCAGAGAACGCCGAGGTCGCAGAGAAATCCTTTTCAGAACGCTTTTCCGTTCCCTCTGCGTCCTCCGTGACCTCCGTATTCAAAATCCAATCCGCGTTCATTCGCGGTTAAGCGTCCGGCTCAATTCATCAGTGATAATCAGTGCCCATCAGTGGTTAAACCCAATCCGCAATCATCCGCGCTATCCGCGGTGCAACTAAACTAAATTTTCGCCATGAACACACTCACTGCCACCATTCCCGCTCAAACCGAATATCCAGAATTTGCGCCCGCCCGCCCGGTCGCCAAAACTGAGGCGCCCGCCCGGTGGCGTCTCTTGCCGTGGGGCAAAATTCTCACCGGGGCCGCGATTGCCATTGTCGCCGTCACGGGCATCGGCAGCTATGTTTATTACGCTGCCGGTTTTGAAAGCACCGACGACGCCTTTCTGGCCGGCGATGTTCATCCCATCAGCCCGCGCATCAACGGCACTGTCGCCAAAGTTTTGGTCGACGACAACGCGCACGTCGAAGCCGGCCAGCCGCTGGTCGAGATCGATCCGGCCGACTTGAATCTCGCCGTCCAAGGCAGCGAGGCCGATCTCGCCCAAGCCCGCGCCAATGCCGACCAAGTGACGGCACAAATCGCGCGGGCCCAGGCCGATGTCGAGACCGCCGCCGCCCGCATCACGCAAAACGCCGCGCAGCTCAAACTCGCGGAGCTAGATTTTCACCGCATGGAGCGGCTGGTAAATACGGGAGCAGCTTCCACGCAGTCTTTGGATGAAGCGCGGGCGACATTCGATGCCGCCACGGCCGCCCAGCAATCGCTGATCGCCGCGCGCGTCTCGGCCGAAGCGGGATTCGCCGCCGCCCAGACCCAGCGCGCCGTGGCCCTGGCGCAGGTGCAAAAAGCCGAGGCCGCGCTCAGCACCGCAAAATTACAGGTCGATTACACGATCATCCGTGCGCCGAGCACCGGCCGGATCGCGAAAAAGACCGTCGAAGTCGGCGAGCGCCTGCAACCCGGCCAGCCGATGATGGCGGTGGTGGACGACCAAGTCTGGGTCGTGGCCAATTTCAAAGAAAACCAACTGGCGCACCTGCGGCCCGGAGAAAAAGTGAACGTGAAAGTCGATGCCCTGGACGGCCAGGTTTTCTCCGGCGTGGTGGACAGTTTTTCTCCCGGCACCGGCGCCCAGTTCTCGCTGCTGCCGCCCGACAACGCGACCGGCAACTTCACCAAGATCGTGCAACGCGTGCCGGTGAAAATCCGGTTCGCCTACGGATCGCTCGCGGTCTCGGCTTCGCGGCTGTCGCCCGGGTTGTCGGCGGTGGTGAAAGTGAGCGTTCGATAAGACGGACCAGAGCTTAACCACGAATTCTCACTAATCTGAACCGATCCGAAAATGAAAACCGAATCCACCTCCGCGACGACCACGATCACACCCGGCTCAACCCGGGCGTGGATCGGCACGTTGGGCGGAATGCTCGGCGCGTTCATGGCCGTGCTCGATATCCAGATCACCAACTCTTCGATCCGCGATATTTCCGGGGCAATCGGTGCGACCTTGGACGAGAGTTCCTGGATCTCGATCGCCTATCTCGTGCCCGAGATCATCGTCATCCCGCTGACGGCGTGGATCGCTTCGATCCTGGGATTGCGGCGCTACCTAATCATCACCTCTGTGCTGTTTTTGGTGTTTTCCGCCTTGTGCGGCCAGGCGTGGAGCCTCGGCAGCATGATCGTCTTTCGCGCCGGCCAGGGATTTTTTGGCGGCGCGCTCATTCCGCTCGGTTTCACCGCGGTGTTGCAAATGCTACCGCCGGCCAAGCATCCGACCGGCTTTTCCCTGTTCGGCCTCTCGGCCATGTTCGCACCCTCGATCGGACCGAGCATCGGTGGCTGGCTGACCGACAACTGGGGCTGGCAGTGGAATTTTTATCTCAACCTGCTCATGGGCCCGCTCCTGATCGGCGCCGTCTGGTACGGCTTTCCGAAGGCGCCGGCGCAGTGGAAAAAATTCCGCGAAGCCGATGGCGTGGGCATCGTGCTGATGTCGCTCGGCCTGGGCGCGCTGACCACCTTCCTGGAAGAAGGCACGCGCGACGACTGGTTCGGGTCGGCGTTCATCACGCGGCTTGCGTGGATCGCGGCGGTGACGCTGCCGCTCTTTGTCGTCTGGGAACTCCGCGCGAAAAAACCCGTGGCCGACCTTCGGCTTTTTGCCCTGCGCAACTTTGGCCTCGGCTCGATCATCAACGTGGTCCTGGGTGCTTCGCTGTATGGCTCGATTTTCCTCCTGCCTCTTTATCTCAGCAGCATCCAAGGTTACGGCGCGGAGGACATCGGCGCGACGCTCATCTGGGGCGGCATCCCGCAATTGTTCATCATCCCGCTAATGCCATGGTTCATGAAGCGTTTCGATACGCGCTTCCTGATTGCATACGGGCTGGTGATGTTCGGCGCGAGCTGCCTGCTCAACACTTCCCTATCGGTCGATTTTGCCCACGACCAGTTGCGCTGGTCGCTGCTCGTGCGCGCGCTCGGGCAGCCGTTCATCCTCGTCCCGGTTTCCGCGCTGGCGACCGGCGGGCTGCCGGCCTCGCGGGCGGCCGGCGCCTCGGGACTTTTCAATATGATGCGCAATCTCGGTGGCTCGATCGGCATCGCGCTGCTGTCCGCGCTGCTCACCATCCGCGAGCAGTTTCACTCGAACCGGCTCGGCGAGGCCGTCAGTTCCTACAATCCGCTGACGCAGGAACGTCTCAACGGGCTCACGCAACAGTTCATCGCCGCCGGCAGCGACAGCTACACGGCCGGGCAGCAGGCGATCGCCGCGCTCGATGCGGTCGTCCGGCGCGAAGCGACGCTTATGGCCTTCAACGATTGCTTCCACGTGCTCGGCCTCGTGCTGATCGGCGCGACCGTGGCGGCGTTTCTCAGCAAGCCGGCGAAAGGGGCGGGCGCGGGAGGCGCGACACACTAATACCGAGCTCTTTTTTGAACCACTTATGAACGCTTATAGGCACTTATTTTATTTTCCGCGGATGGCGCGGATAATCACGGATTCGGATTTTAACCACTAATCGACGCTCATTCCCACTAATCCGGACTCAAACCAGAATTTAACCGCAGATGAACGCGAATACACACGGATGGCTAATGAAAAACTGTGCTGAGAACGCAGCACACGGCCACGGCCAGCAGAGTTTTTCAGCAGCCCTCAAATCCATCTCAAACTCCTTTTCCTTCTCTCTGCGTCCTCCGCGACCTCCGTGTTCAAAATCCAATCCGCGTTCATTCGCATCCATCCGCGGTTAAAAATTCCGAATCGATTTATCAGTGATAATAAGTGGCCATCAGTGGTTAAAAACCGATCCGAATCCGCCAACACTTCCTCGTTTACGATGTGGCCACTCGCCTAGCCTCCGAACCCAACTACCAATTTCCAAATCTCAATAACTACAAAGTCCAATGCACACCGCCACCGGAGGACCCCTGATGATCTTTTTCTTTACGGTCGTTACCGTAATTTTGCCCGCCCTTGTGCTCGCGGGCATCGTTTTCTTCGCCGCGCGCGACGCGGTGGAAGATCGGCGCGAACGCGAAGTTCAAGGTTCGTCATTCGCCGTGCCCTCCGCAGCCTTGGCGAAGGAGGGAAGTTCGTCGGTTCAAGTTCAGCGTGCGCGGTCGCCGCATGCCCCAAGACGCATTTTCGCTTTCCTATCCGCAAAACCTGGAAAATGCAGTTAACTGGAATTGATCGCCGAGAGAATTTCTTTGAGATCCTTGTGATCTCTTGTGGCTAAATCATCTGCCACGAATATTTTTGGCCACAAAAGATCACATAGAACACAGAGAAAGTGAAGTTGGGGTCTGGTAGTTCGTCGTTCAATGTTCGACGCTAAAGATTGGGCGGACGACATCAAGGTGCAGAGCTTAGAGTCGAAAGGCTCCGGCGCAGAACTCCGGCGGAAAACTATATCTTTTTATCGAAAGGCCATTGGAGCCGCCAAAAATCAGGACCGGAGTCGTAAAATATATCCAACAGGTCTGCATAGGCTGCGTTCTTCTGATGGGCATTGGCCTGGACCAACAGAGGCAGCAGGCGGTCCCGGTTGGTCGGGACGACTTCATCGTCAGGCCAAGCATTCTCGGGATCGATGTATGGAGCCAGATAATCGAGCGCCGATTTCAACGTGCCGTGGTCCTTGGTGGTGAATTTCCAACAATCCACGCCCAAATATTCGCCCAAAGTCGCAAGCCGAAAAAGCGCTTCGAGGTTGAATAAACTGTAACTCAGCGAATTTGTCCGCACCAGCTCGTGCTGTTGCTTGCCAGTGCCGGCCACCTGCATGTCCAGCAGGCGGGGGAACTCTTGCTGCAAGAACGTCCGGGCGTAGTCCGCCTTGCCCAGCACAAGCGCAAAGTGGACAATCTGAACATCGTGCCATGATTCATGGTTGTTTTCCACTGAGGTGGCGTCGGTCGGAAGTTTGGCGTGGGTCAGCCAGTCATAATACGATTCCAGCCAGTGCCGGAAGGCCCTGCGATCGTCCTTGGTCCAAACCGGCGAGGTTTCGATTAGTGCGGCCGCGTCGGCAATCCTGGTGAGGCCGCGCAACTCGATTTCCCCTTCGAAGCGGCCGTTGGTAACACCCGGGATGGCCTGCGCATAGTTGGCGCTGGGATTCATCGCGGTCGCCGGGTTTAAAAACCACACGCGAATCAGCTCGGCGGCTTTTTCCGCATAAGCGGCCCGGCCGGTAAAATAATAGGCGTAAGCCAGCGCTTCCGTGTTGTTAAGCAATCGAGTGAAGGCGACGGAATCTGTGCCTATTTTGCTATTCGGGTACATGTACCCGTCATGTTTGATGTATGGCAAACCGTCCGACTTGCTTGGATCGGGCCACCAGTAAGGCGCAAAGGAGAAAAAATCGTGCTTGTCGCCGCTGGCCGCGATTTTTGTTTTGTCCATCACCGAGCTGGGCACGGACAAAAGCGCCTGATTGGCATTTTCAATCAATTTGGCGAATGGCTCGCGTATCGATGGGTCGTTCTGGGCGATACGTTGTTTCGCTCTTACGAGATTCGCGACAGGAATACAATAGACGTGTAGATCCGATGAGTCATTCGCACCCAAGGCCAACGAAACTCCAATCAACCACAGGGCAACACCATTCGCAATAGGTAGAGACTTCATTTATCGCAAAAGACATGACGACCAGAAAGGCCGGATAATACTGCGCTGGCGGGCAATTTTCGCCAGAGCGTTCTAGTTGGAATGGAAAACTTGAAATGTTTTTGAAACCACATTCGACGGCAAAATCCACTTCTCCATCCCTGGATCGGGGTGGGTTTGAATGGTGACCGTGTAATTGGTATTAGGATCTTGCGCCGTGACCGTCAGTGTATTGCTATAATCCCAGGTGGTAGCCCAATCGGTGACCAGTCCGCCGGCGCGAACGTAATAAGTTCCCGGAGTCGGGTATGTAATGCTGATGGTCCGCTGATAAGGGCCGCCGTAGACGGGGGAATCGATGTTCGTAGTCCATGCACCGCCAGCATTGAAGTCGTTGACATTGATATACTCGATCGAGTGCTCGTAGGTATACCCGCTATAAAACAATCCGACGGATGAAACTGGGGTCGGCGACTCGGCGTATACGGTTGGATTGGCAATGACTGAGACATTAACCAAGTTGCCGGAATTCCAGCTGCTGGTGTCGGCCACCGCGAAAATTTGAAGGGCTGTCATATCACTGTCGAAATTTTGGTCGAGGCTGCTGAAGGCGGTCTGAAAGGTGCTAAAGTCGACGCTGCCACCGCTGCCGCTGTCGCCGCCGCCGAAGAAGCTGCTGAGGCCGCCGTCGTCACTGCCACCGCCGCTGGTGCCGCCACCACTGCCACTGCCGCCGATGGTGCCGCCACCGCCGCTACAGTCTTGGGCATGGATGGGAGCGGCGAGCACGACGCCCAAAACGAGGACGGAAAAAACAAAGTGGCGAAAGACTGGAATATTCATAACGGGAAGCTCCGGTTAATTGGATGCGGTGGTTTGTTCTGGTTCGCCCGCGAAACAGCCAAGTCCGGGCTTGTAAGTGAAGGGTTTATTACCCCAAACAAAAATCAGTTCAGGGCTGTCCGAGCCGGTGTAGATTTTGGCTTCGACCCCACGTTTCTGCAGCTCGGCGAGTATGCCGTCCACACTGAGATCAGGAGCTTTATAGCCGTTGAGATATCTTTTCAGGCCGGACGGAGGCTGATGCCTGAGTTGGGCGTCAGCCTCATCAAACTTTTTCAAGGCCGGTTTATAGACCATCAGGTCGGCATGAATCACCCGGTCGCTATCTTTGAGGTCGTCGAAAGTGAGGGTGCTGGGTAAATCGCCGGGCGCAAGGTGGTGGAACCAGAGCTGGCCATTCTTCGTGTAGACCGTGGTGGCAGCGATATGGCCATCGGCGGCTTGGTGCAAAAAACAAAAGACCTTCTCTGTTGGGTTCGCTTTCTGGTAGTCGATTGAAAAGATAATGGAATCGAGCATGCCGGGCAGGTAGATTTTGCTGGCGAGACCAAGGTACGCGCACCCACGCGGTGTCCACCCATAAGTAAAATCTCCAAAGTTGAAGGTAACTGTATCACAAGTAACTGGTTTGCCGTATTTATCCGTGTCGGAAACGTTGAAATGGGCCTTTGCGGTCGTCAGCCCGAGTTGGTTCAAGCGAGCAACAACCCGTTTTGCCTGAATTTCCCCGTTGTCGCCCGGCTGTTCATTGGGAAGGACGTGCGGAATTGTGTCCGTGGCTCCCATATAATAAGCTGTTTCGATCGCATAAGGAATATGCTTTTGCTCGCAGCTTTTATAGAAATAGTAGCTAAACAGCTTTATAAAGACTTTATGCAGGCGGCTCATGTCTCCCTCGCTCACTTGCTCCGGACTTAGCAAAGGAATAGGCACATCGCCAAAGTAGTAGCTGTGGAAATAAACCGTGCCTTTCCAGGTAAAGGCGACGGCGGGGAGGACGTTACTGGATTGAGCGTCGCGAATTTCCCCAGTCAAAAACAACACGCGTTCCGAGGGATGGGCGCGTTTGAATTCAATCATAAAAATCGCGCTTTCGACGATATCAGGGTTGTGTACCGCGATATAGGGCGTGCCGGTGAGTGGGTCGATCAGCGGATCCGTGCTCTTGGGCAGCTCCGAAGCAACATGGCTGGCGATATAGGGCGAGCCGGTAAGCAGATCGATGCGGGGCCCCGTGCCTATTGGCGGGGCCGAAGCCGAGTCGCTCGCAGTTGCAGTTTTATCGACGAGCGCGGGCGCAGGGGCTTGGTCAGCCGCGCGCGCCGTGGCCAGGGCGAAACAAAACGCAAGCGGAAGAAAGCAGAGGAGCTTTGTTTTCATGGAGGCAAACAAGGACGGGCGTGAGGTCATTAATAGCAGGGAAAGTTGATCGATGCGGGAGCGTTTTGGCGCATGCGGTGTTATGGCAGGGTGATATCGAGATCATCGCCGAGGTCATTACCGTTGAGCGAGGTATCCGGATTGCCATTGGGATCAATGGAACCAAATGCCACGGTCGTCCCAGGAGCCAAAGGCGAGGAATTGTCCGTGAGTATGACTGGATCAGGCAGAGGAACCGCCACGGGGTGCAACGTATAAGGGACCATGTTGCTGGCATAGATATACCGCGGGTCGGGCGAACCCGGAGTGTACACCGCGACAGCATTCAATGGGACGTTCGGATTAAACAACGACGCGTCCGGCACAAAAGCGCCCGTATAAACGGTGCCATTGGTCTGACTCGGTGTGCTGCCATCGGTCGTGTAGAAAATGGTGGCATCCGGAAAAGAGGAGGTCAGGACGATGCCCGTGCCGGCCGGGTTTTGCAGATCGGCGTAAATGAAATCGGTGAGTTGGCTGCGGCCATCCGCCCGGGACAAACTCACCGACACCGCATAGGTGTAGGTATAAGTGGCCGATGCCGGCGGTGAGGGAGCGTATTGCGGATCCGGGTTGAAGGCCGCGACGGTCACAGTAGATGGAAATGTATTCACGGTCCAGCCGGGGTTATTGTTCCATACCGGACTGGCGTTGGTCGGCGTCGATCCGTCGGTAGTATAGCGATAGATCGTACCCGGTGGATTAGCGGGATAATGGACAATGCCATTCAGCGGGAAAGGCGCCAAAGTCAGATCGCCGCTATAGTTGAACGTCGGGGCGGCCAACGGGGTGGTAGACGGCGGAATAGGCATTCCCTTCGAACCGATGGAGTACCCAAGGCCGATTCCTTTGGCCGTCTGCAAGGACAGCGATGGCGTCTGGTAAATGATGGCCGTCCGAATGGCCGAACCTGGCTGGGCGCGGTTGGCGCCGTCGGCCGGCTTTATCGCCAAATTTTCAAAGGAGGCAATCGACGAGGCAAAACCCATATTGCGTGAATCCTCCGCGCCGCCGGCCGGAGAAAGCACCGGTGAGGAAGGATCAGTCAGGACCGGCGCCGCAAAGTTCGTCACCGTGGTGGGATTGATGCCTTGCAGAGCGATGGTCGCGCGCAGGGTGGAATAAACATTCTGCTGCGCCATGCTGGTGGCCTCGGTGTTGAAGCGCTGGCTGGTACCGGATAAACGCAAAATGGCGACGGACACCCCGGTGAACAACACCAAGGCCAGGACGATCTCGACCAGCGTAAAACCACGCGGCGAGAATGGGCGGTTCGTTTTCATCAGATGGCGGTGCGGCGACGGGTAGTATAATAGAGTGGAAAACTGACCATCCGCAGGAATTGGTGAAGTTTTTTTGCATTAAGGACGGTAGGGAAAATCCCTCACGCACCGTGGGCGCAAGTATCAGGTTTCAGGTCTCAAGGACCAAGATGCATCCCGGCGAGAAAGAGCCGCGATCTTCCCCCGCGGATTATGCGGATGATCTCGGATTCGGATCGGAGTTTTTAACCGCGAATGGATCCTACTTCGCCCATTCGACAAGTTCAGGGCTACGAAGGACAGGCGCGAATGAACGCGGATTCGGATCAGATTTAACCACTAATGCGCACTAATTCACACTATAGGCTGCGGAAAAACTCTGCTGGCCGTCGTTACGATCAGAAAGCGCTGCGGCAGCGTTTTCTGGCGCAACCCGACGGCCAACACGGCCTTGGCCGTGTGCTGCGTTCGCAGCACAGTTTTTCGTAAGCCATTCGCGTCTATTTGCGTTCATTCGCGGTTAAAATGCATGGATCCGTGTCCTTGCCCGACAATTTGCGTGTTCTCTTTGCGATCCTTGTGATCTTTGGTGGCTAAAAGCTCGTCGCTGCATGAAAACGCTTCTCATCGATAACTACGATTCCTTCACCTATAATCTCTTCCAATACCTGGCTGAGATAAACGGTGAACCGCCGATCGTAATTCGAAATGACCAGATGAGCTGGAGCGAAGCGGCCGCCTTGCATCTGGATAACATTGTCATCTCTCCGGGGCCGGGGCGCCCCGAGCGGGAAAAAGATTTCGGTCTCTGCCGACAGGCCATCCTGGAATCCGGTTTGCCGATTTTGGGCGTTTGCCTCGGGCATCAGGGCATCGGCCATGTCTTTGGCGCCAAAGTCCTCAACGCCGCGCAGGTCATGCACGGACGGTTGAGCGACATCATCCATGAGGGGGATGGCATTTTCCGCGGCCTGCCCTCGCCTTTCCGCGCGGTGCGTTACCACTCGCTCATCGTCGATCCCGAGTTGCCGAAAGTCCTGCGCGCGACGGCCTGGACGCCGGACGGCATATTGATGGGGCTGGCGCATCGGACCAAACCGATCTGGGGCGTACAGTTTCATCCCGAGTCGATCTGCTCGGATCACGGGCTCACCTTGCTGAAGAATTTTCGCGATCTTTCAGTGGAAGCCCGGCGACCTGCCCTGCCCGTACAGGTGGCCTCCACGCCGCCGGGCCAACCGCGATTTTCGCTCGCATATCGGCGCCTGAGCCAGTTCGCCGATCCCGAAGCGGTTTTTCTCCGCTATTATAATAGAGCTGAAGCCGCTTTCTGGCTGCATTCGGCCGTGATCCGCGAGGGCATGTCCCGCTTTTCATTCATGGGCGACGCCTCCGGGCCGATGGGGGCCGTCATCCGCTATCACAGCCGCGAACGCCTACTGCAAATTAGGCGGAACGGCCAGGAGACCACGCAGCGCGAAAGTATTTTCGATTTCCTGGCGCGCGAACTGGACACAAATAAATGCGCGCGAGCCGATCTTCCCTTCGATTTCGCCGGCGGCTTTGTCGGCTATTTGGGTTATGAGCTGAAACAGGAATGCGACGGGAAAGGTCCTCACCCCGCGGATCAACCGGACGCGATGTGGATTTTTGCCGATCGCTTCATCGCGTTCGATCATGCGGCCAAGGAGATTTACCTCGCCGCGCTCGTGAAAGAAGATGCCCCGGCGCCGGAATCGTGGTTTCGCGAAATGGCGGAAGGCCTGGGAACGCTGGGCGCTCCGCCGGCTTTGAAAAACGGGGCGCAGCAGGCCCCGGTGATTTTCAAGCTGCAACAAGACCGCGTGACGTACTTGGCGAGAATCAAAGAGGCCCAACAAGAAATTGCCGCCGGGGAAACCTACGAGGTTTGCCTCACCAACAAACTTACCACCGATGCTATTTCGGTCGATAGTTTTTCGCTCTATCGGACCTTGCAGCGGATCAATCCCGCTCCGTTTTCCGCCTTCCTGAAATTTCCGGGCGTGGATATTTTAAGTTCCTCGCCGGAACGGTTTCTCCGCTTCGATGGCGAAGGCCGGGTGGAAACAAAACCCATCAAGGGCACGGTGCGGCGCGGAAGTGATCCGACGGAGGATGCCCGGTTGGCGCAGCAGCTGCGCACGGATGACAAAAACCGCGCGGAGAATTTGATGATCGTCGATCTATTGCGCAACGACCTGGGCCGGGTCTGCTCAGCGGGAAGCGTCAAGGTGTCCAAACTGATGGACGTGGAGACCTACGCCACCGTCCACCAACTCGTCAGTACGATCGAGGGCACCCTCGCCCCGACCCAATCGATCATCGATTGCATCAAGTCCGCCTTTCCCGGCGGATCGATGACCGGGGCGCCGAAAATCCGCACGATGGAAATCATCGATCGATTGGAAGGAGCCGCGCGCGGGATTTATTCGGGTGCGATCGGTTATTTGAGCCTCAACGGCGCGGCGGATTTGAGCATCGCCATCCGGGCCATCGTGGTTGCAGCCAACCATTTGTCGATTGGGGCGGGCGGCGCGGTGGTGGCTTTGTCCGATGCCAACGAGGAATTCGACGAAGTCCTGCTCAAGGCCAAGGCACTGATCGAAGCGATCGTCACGGCACAGCGAGGATCGATGGAAGGTGCGGCGTTTGAGATCGAAGGAGCGGCTTTGACCACTGATGGGCACTGATTATCACTGATGGAATGAGAAATCCTTTTGAAACCGCTAATTTACGCTAATAGGCGCTAATTTTTTAGCGGATACCACGGATTGATGCGGATATTCACAAGCTGCTGGAAAAACTCTGCTGCCGTCTTTGCGTTAGTAGCACAGTTTTTCATAGGAGCAAATTATGCTCATTAGTGTCGATTAGTGGTTAAAGCTCCGATCCAAATCCCGGCCATCTGCGTTCATCCGGGGTTAAAACTGGTTTGAATCCGTGATCATCCGTGTGATCCGTGGTAAAATCAGAACCGGTGTCGGGCGAAAGGGGCCCACGATGAACACATTGAGCTCCTGCCTTATTCCGCGCGCGGCGGCTATTTCAGGTGCTAAAGCCGGCCCCTTAAGCCGCCGAGTGGCATAGGACGTGCTTATTTTAGTGCGTAATACGCTAACATCAAATCGTAACACTCTTCTCCATGAAATTCTCCCGTTGGATTGCCTGTCTCCTTGTTTTTGCCTCGCTGACCGCACTACGGCCGGCTTTGTCGGCCAACACGCTTAAAATCGGTTACAGCGACTGGCCCGGTTATACCGTCTTCGAAGTCGCCGTGCAGAAAGGCTGGTTCAAGGACGCCGGCCTCGATGTGCAAATGATCTGGTTCGATTACGGGCCATCCATCGACGCTTTTGCCGCCGGCAAGATCGATGCCGATTGCATCGTCGCCTCGGATGCCGAGGGCGCGGGCGCGACCGGCGCTCCGAGCAAATTTATCGCGATCATCGACTACAGCGAAGGCAGCGACATGATCATCGGCAAACAAGGCATCAATTCGATCAAGGACCTCAAGGGCCAGAAGGTCGCCATCGAGCTCGGTCTCGTCGAGCACTTCCTGCTGCTCGAAGGCCTGAAGCGCAACGGTATGTCGCAAAACGACGTCACCCTGGTCAACACGCCGACCAATAACATGCCGCAGACGCTCGCGTCGGGCTCGGTCGCCGCCGTCGGCGCATGGTATCCGATCTCCAGCCAGGCGCTGCTCTCAGCCCCGGGATCGAAACGGCTTTTCACGAGCGCGGACGCCAAGGGGTTGATCTACGACGTGCTCGCGGTCAATCCGACCAGCCTGGCGACCAATCATGACGACTGGGCCAAGGTCGCGGCAATTTACTACAAGTGCGTCGCCTATCTCATGGATCCTGCGACCCGCGACGACGCGATCAAGATCATGGCAGCCAAGGTCCAGCAGAAGCCCGAGGACTACGCGAAAAACGTCCCCGGCACGCACTTTGAAACCTTGGCGGAAGCCAAGGCCAATTACAAAGGCGATGCGGGGGCGGCGATCAACCTTCATGACTCGATGGTTCTCAGCGACAAGTTCTCCCTCGATAATGCCGTCTATAAAGTCAGCCAGAAGCCCGAGGACTATATTGCCCCGAGCATCACGCTCTCGTTGCCCTGAGCTCCACTCTCTACCCCATGACCTAAGAAAGAGAAACACATCATGGGCGTGCGCGACTGGCTTGGATTGAGGCACGAGTTGCCGCAACGGCGGCGACTCGTGCTGACGATTTTATCGTTCGTGCTGCCTCTGGTGGTGTGGTCGATCATCAGTTACGTGCCGTGGATCTGGCACCCGTTGATCCGCGTCACCGACCCCGGCGGTGTCGATTATTTCATGAACGGGATGGAGATTGACCGGGCGGCCTTTGCCCGGGAATCGGCCAACGCGGTGAAGGCCGGCTTAGCGGCCCCACAAGGCTACCGGGTCAATCCCGTTTATTTCCAGCCGCCGCATGCGGTCGCCCGGGCTTTCTACACGGCGTTCACGAGTCCGCCCCTCCTTCCCACGGAACCGTGGTTGTACCAAAGCCTGGGCCACAGTATCCGCACGATTTTCTGGGGGTTTGTTACTTCATCGATCTTGGGCCTGCCCCTCGGGATTCTCTGCGGCACTTATCGGTTCTTCGCGAAATTGCAGGAACCCTTCATTGAATTCTTCCGTTATTTGCCCGCGCCAGCCTTTGGCGCCCTCTGCGTCGCCATGATGGGCATCGATGATGCACCCAAGATCGCGGTCATTTTTATCGGCACATTTTTCCAGCAGGTGCTGGTCATCGGCAACACCGTGCGCAAGGTCGATCCCGCGTTGATCGAGGCGGCGCAAACTTTGGGTGCGAAAGGCTGGCGGCTGCTCGTCAACGTGGTCATCCCGGCAACGATCGCCGACATTTACACCGACATGCGCATCCTGCTCGGCTGGGCGTGGACCTACCTGATCGTGGCCGAGATCGTCGGCACGATGTCGGGCATCACGTATTTCATCTACCAGCAGGCGAGGTACCGGCACTTCGACAACGTCTATGCCGCCATCGGGATGATCGGCATCATCGGCCTGACCACCGACATGACGCTGGCCTGGCTGGGCACTGTCCTTTTCCCGTGGAAGCGGCGCACGCGAAAAGCAAAGCGGACGGAGCCCAAGACCTTGTCGCCGGAACACAAGACCGTGTCCTCAGTTTTAACCGGCGCCGCCCATCAGGAATCCCCGCCTCCCATATCCACGACTCCCGCGACAAATTTGGCCGGCGAGTCGCCCCGGCCGGTCACAGCCAAAGCCTGACGGAAAAATTATCATGACTTTTGCCCCGCTCAAATTACCTGACTATCACGAGCAAAGCCCGGAAGTCGCCGCGCGCTTCCGCCGGATTCGCGAACGCCCCGTCGTGATGAAGGTGCGCGACCTGCACAAAACTTTTGGGATAAACGGCCATGGGCACATCGCGTTTGAAAAAATGTCGCTCGACGTCCACCGGCGCGAATTCATCTGCATCATTGGGCCGTCCGGCTGCGGCAAATCGACTTTTATCCGGATCGCCGCCGGGCTCGAAGATTCGTCTGGCGGAGAAATCCTCATCGACGGGAAACCGGTCTCCGGCCCCGGCCCGGATCGCGGCATGGTTTTCCAAGGCTACACGCTCTTCCCCTGGCGCACGGTAAAACAGAATGTGATGTTCGGCCTCAAGATGCGCGGGCAGGACCACGCGACCGCCGACGCCGAGGCGCGCCAGTGGCTCGACATGGTTGGATTGGCCAAATTCGAGGGCGCCTATCCCCACGAACTTTCCGGCGGCATGAAACAGCGCGTGGCCATCGCGCGCGCGCTCGCGAACGAACCGCGCATCCTGCTCATGGATGAACCGTTCGGCGCGCTCGACGCCCTCACGCGCTGCAAGATGCAAAGCTACCTCATGCAGATCTGGAAAAAAGTGGATGTAACCGTGCTTTTCATCACCCACGACCTGGAAGAGGCCTGCTACCTGGCCGACCGCATCGTCGTCATGGGCACCAACCCGGGCCGCGTGCTCGAGGTGATCGAGAACCCGATGCCCCGCCCGCGCACCATGGACCAATTGATCTCGCCGGAATTTCTCGCCCTCAAGCACCGGCTCGACGAACTGATCCACGCCCCGTCGGAGACCGAGGAAAAGTTACACCTGATCAAACTGACGCAGGCCGGCGATGAGGTCGAATGATCGGCGACGCCGATCATTCGACCTCATCGAACATTCAACATTCAACGTCCAACATTCAACTCCGTGACAACATTCAGCGCCAAATTTCCGCCGCCGGCTTCTGATCAGCCTTGGGCGTTGAACGTTGAATGTTAGGAGCGGCCCATACCATGTCTCGCATTGAACAGCGTGGCCGCTTCTCCCCACCGCCGCGTTTCACCTGGCCCGATGGGCGACGCTGCGCCGCGATGCTCTGCTTCGACGTGGACGGCGAGACGACCGCGCTGAGCGAGGACCTGCAGCTCGCGCAACGGCGCACGCTCATGTCGCAATGCGAATACGGCCCGCGCATCGGCGTGCCGCGGCTGCTCGGCGTGCTGGAACACCTCAGCGTGCCGGCGACGTTTTTCATCCCTGGTTACATCGCCGAGCACCATCCGCGCATGGTCGAGGCCATCGTCGCCCGCGGGCACGAGGTCGGCCTGCACGGTTACCTGCACGAGAAACTCGCTCGCCTCACCGAGACCGAGGAAGAGGCAATCCTCGTTCACTGCATCGAAATTCTCGAACGGCTCACCGGCACGCGCCCGGTCGGATTCCGCGCGCCATGGTTCGAAACCAACCCATGGACGGCAGATTTGCTCGCGCGCCATGGCTTGAGTTATTGCGCCAGCGAAATGGGCGACGACGTGCCCTACACCCATGCGAACGGCCTCGTGGAAATTCCCGGCCAGTGGCTGCTCGAGGATTGGGAGCAGTTCGCCTTCAACGCCGAGCCGGCGTGGGGGTTTATTCCGGAAAATTGCGCGAAGGTTTTCGACCTGTGGTGGCGCGAGTTCGAGGCGATGCACGACTTCGGCTGCTGCTTCGTGCTCACGCTCCATCCCTGGCTCAGCGGCCGGCCCTCGCGCGTGCGCCTGCTGGAAGAACTCGTCGGCGCGATGCAGGCAAAGGGGGGCGTGTGGTTCACGCGCGGCCGCGAGCTGGCCGATTACGTCCGCGCCCACCCGGAAGCCCGCCGCGAAATCGACTTCGACCATCCAAATCTTGTCGGAGCCTCCACATGAAACGCCCTCGGCCCTCAGCTCTTGGCACTCGACCCGCCTCCACGTTTCGCGGGGACGTAATTGGTAGTTCGTATTTGGTAGTTGGGGCGAGCGCATGCGTTGAAACAAGACCGTATGTCTATGCCACCCCTAACAACACAACTAGCGAAGTCGAAATCCTATGATACCAATTACCAACTACTAAATACAAACTACCCAATTCCGCCATGCCTACCACCGCCGCCGATTTTCAATCCGTCTTCCCCGCCCTCGCCTTCACCAACCGCACGAGCGCGCGCACCGCGCAGCCGCCGTTGCCGCTCGAGGCGATCAAGCGCGGCATCTCCGAAGTTGCCCAGCTGCCGCTCTCCCGCGCCCGCTCGCTCCCGGCCCAAGCCTACACGAGCGAAGAATTCTTCGAATGGGAAACCACACACCTGCTCCGCGCCGGCTGGCAATGCGTCGCGCACATTTCGCAGATCCCGCAGCCGGGCGATTTCCTGAATCTCGATTTGCTGGGCGAGCCGCTCATCGTCGTGCGCGACAAGGACAGCCAGGTGCGCGTGCTTTCGCGCGTCTGCCCGCACCGCTCGATGGACATCATGCCCGAGGGTTTCGGTTACGACGGCCACGGCCCGGCGGAAGCAAAACCCGGCACGCCCGCCTGCGGCCATACGAGGCTTTTTCTCTGCCCATACCACGCCTGGACCTATGAACTCGACGGCCGGCTGAAGGCCTGCCCCGAAATGCACCAGGCCGAGGGTTTCGTCCGAGACGACTGCGCGCTCAAGACATTTCGCAGCGACATTTGGGAAGGCTTCGTGTTCGTGAACATCGACGGCCAGGCGCCGCCGCTGGCCGACGGCCTCGATGAGATGACAGCCGATGTCGCCCCGTTTCACCTCGGCGAAATGCAGCTCGTCAGCGCCTTCGAGTGGGATTGCCCGTTCAACTGGAAGGTGCTGGTGGAAAATTTCATGGAGAGCTACCATCACCTGGGCATCCACAGCAAGACGCTCCAGCCGATGATGCCGGCGCGAGACACCTGGATCGAGCAGGAGCGCCGCCATTACATCCGGGCGCATCTGCCTTACAAGGACTCGGTGCGCGAGGAATACCGCGCTTTCATGGAGCGCGGCGATTTCTCGGAGGATCTTCCGCCCATGCCGGGCCTCAGCGAAAAACTTACCTTCGAATGGGGGCTCTTTCTGGCTCATCCCTCCTTCCTGCTCATCACCGCCCCGGATCGTGCCATCTGGTATCGCATCCAGCCGCTCGGCCCGGATCGCATGAAGCTGCTCACGACTTTGCTGCTGCCGTCCGCCATCGTCGCGCAGGAAAATTTTGCGCAGCTGCGGGACAAGACCGCCAAATCGATGGTGGATTTCCACCTCGAGGACCTGGAAGTGTGCACCGCCGTGCAACGCGGCTTTTATGCCAGCGGCTGGCAGCAGGGCCGCCTCAGCCACCTGGAGATGCCCGTCTGGCTTTTTTATCGTTACCTCGCCGCCCGCATCCGCGGCGTCTGGCCCACCGATGATTCCCCCGCCGCGCCGAGCCAGCGGCCCACTCCTTGAACATTCAACATTGAACGTCCAACGTCCAAGTCCAAGCCATGAACATGCATAGTGACCGACCAGTTCCGCTCTCCGGTTACCGTTGGATGTTGAGCGTTGAATGTTGGAAGTTAGACGTTCGGCTTTAGCCGCCCCACCCCGTGTTCGCACTCACCGGCAAATCCGCCATCGTCACCGGAGGTTCCTCCGGCATTGGCCGCGCCATCGCAAAAGGCTTTCGCAACGCCGGCGCGCAGGTGCTCGTCGCCGACCGGCGTCCGACGCCCGACGATTTCGAGTTCTGCGAAACGGATGTCTCCTGCGAAGAAGATGTCGCGCTCATGTTCGAGACTGCGCAGCGACAGTTCGGCCGCGTCGATATTCTCGTCAACAACGCCGGCATTCAACCGCTCGGCGTCGGCTTCGAGCGCGTCACCGGCCCGCTGCTGGAACGCACCTTTGCCGTGAACGTCCACGGTGTCACCTTCGGTTTGAAACACGCCGCGCGCGCCCTCGCCGACGGCGGACGCGTCATCAACATCGCCTCGTTCACGGGCATGATCGGCCTGCCCGGCGCCGCCGTTTACGCCGCGTCAAAAGCCGCCGTGATCCACCTCTCGCGCCTCGGCGCCATCGAACTCTCGCCGCGCCACATCACCGTCAACACGATCAGCCCCGGCACGATTCGCACGCCCGCGGTCACGGAAATTCCCGACAATCCCGAGATTGCCTTCATCGAGCAGCGCACCCCGCTCGGCCGCCTGGGCGAGCCGGAGGAAGTCGCGGCGCTCTGCCAGTTTCTCGCCTCGGACGAGGCCGCCTACATCACGGGCCAGAATATCGCCATCGATGGCGGCCTCACCACTGGCTGGATCGAACACCCCGTCGTGCCGCCAGCCAACGTGCAGAACGGGAGGTGGACCGATGATCTGTGAAACCCAACTCGCGCCCACGCTGGTCGAACTTCCGCCGGGTTCGTTCATCATGGGCGCAACCGACGACGACAAATTCGTCACCGACACCGAACGGCCGGCCCATCGCGTCGCCATCGCGAACCGGTTCGCGCTCGGCCGTTTCCCGGTCACGGTCGGCGAATACCGCGCGTTCGCGCCGCGACATGCGCCGGGCGAGGACCCCGACTGGCCGGTCGTGAATGTGAGCTGGGACGACGCGCAGGCTTACTGTGCCTGGCTCGCCTCGATCGCCGGCCAGCCTTTCCGCCTGCCGTCGGAAGCCGAGTGGGAATACGCCTGCCGCGCCGGCACACGCGCCTCTTTCGTGGACGGCGATCAAATCACACCGCGCGAAGCCAATTTTCTTTACGCCGAAGACGGCCAGCGCATCGGCCTCGGCCGGCGCACACCGGCCGGACGTTACGCGCCCAACGCCTTCGGCCTGTACGATCTCCTCGGCAATGTCTGCGAGTGGACCGAGGACGCCTGGCATCGCAATTACGCCGGCGCGCCCGGCGATGGTTCGGCTTGGCTGGCCGCAGCCAGTTCGACGGAGCTCACTGCAAGCGTTCCTGAGCACCGCGTGACCTGTGGTGAGCCACGTCGAACCATTCGCGGCGGCGCGTGGGATTATCTTCCGCGGCTTTTGCGCAGCGCGTGGCGCGACTCGCTGCCACGCACGCACCACCGCGACAATGTCGGCTTTCGTTTAGCTCTAACAGTCTGTTGAAAAACTATGCTAGCCGACGCAACACACGAGTTTTTCAACAGACTGCCAACCATACCCTAACCATACCTCGACTATGCACCTCCAACTTTTCCGTTCGCTCTGGACCAACGGTTTCAACCTCGACACCGCACTGGCCGACTGCCGCACCGGCGTGTTCGACGGCGTAGAAGGCCCCGTGCCACTCGAAAAAAATGCCCGACTCGCGTTTTTCTCGAAGTTGCATGCCGCCGGCGTGCCTTTCATCGCGGAAATCACCACGGGCGGCAGCTACGTGCCGGCCAGTACGTCGCCCGGGCAGCACCTCGACGATTTTCGCCACAAGGCCGAGGCCTCGCTCGAATGCACGCCGCTTTTTTTCACCGTGCTGGCCGGCTGCGACGGGTGGCCGCTGGCGCAAAGCGTGGATTTTTTTGGCCGCGCCATCGAAATCGCCAACGAACTCGGCGTGACCGCGAGCTTCGAGACCCACCGCAGCCGTGCGACGTTCACCCCGTGGATCACGCGCGACCTGCTGAGGCAGCTTCCCGCGCTGCGACTCACCTGTGATTTTTCCCACTGGTGCTGCGTGTGTGAACGCCTCGTGCTCGACGGTGAGCCCGACATCCTTGCGCTTTGCGCCGATCGCGCGCACCACGTCCAAGCCCGCGTCGGCTACGATCAAGGCCCGCAAGTACCCCACCCCGACGCCCCGGAATATCACGTGGCGCTGGGCGCGCACGAACGCTGGTGGGACGCCATCTGGGATGCCCACGAGCGGGCCGGCCGCGCCTGCACGACAATGACGCCCGAGTTCGGACCCGACCGCTATCTGCACACCCTGCCGTTCAGCGACACGCCGGTCGCGAACCTCGATGAGATCAACCATTGGATGGCCGCGCGGCAGAGGGAAAGATTTACAGAGTATTCGGGAGCAAGCGGGGCACATCCAAGAGCCAAGTCAGCATGATGAATATTTTCAAAGAACATTTTTTACAGAAGGTCGCAAAGGGCGCGAAGAACCTGCGGTTAGTCCGCTCCAAATTTTCAAGCGGCACTGTTTTTGCCTTTGATGACGAAAGTCTAACATCTCTTCGCGCTCTTCTGTTCAATCCAACATCAAACCGTGAACCGTGAACCGAAAACTTCCGCTTGGGCGGAACGAACCTGGGAAGAAATCTCGCGCCTGCCCGCGCAGGGTTGCGACGCCGCGATCCTGCCCGTCGGGGCCACCGAGCAGCACGGCCCGCACCTCGGCACCGGCATGGATTCCTCGTTGGCGGAAAAATTGTGTGCGATCGTGGGCGCGCAGATGAACGTGCCCGTGCTGCCACTGCTGCCTTACGGTTGCTCGCTCGGGCATTCACACCGCTGGCCGGGCACGCTCGCACTCAGCCCGCAAACCCTCATCGCCCTCGCCAGCGAAATCGGCGACTGGTTGCACGCTTCCGGATTCCGGCGTTTCTTTATCGTCAATTCCCATGTGACCAACGCCGCGCCGCTGCGCTGCGCGCTCGAGATCCTGCGCAGCCGCTACGACGATTTCATGGTAGCCGTGGTCAACACCGCCACGCTCAGCCCGCGTGTGGCGCGCGTGTTCTCCGCCGACGCCGCCGACTGGCACGCCAACGCCGCCGAGACTTCGCTCATGCTCGCCCTCGCGCCGGAATTGGTGCGGCGCAAACGAATCAAGGACGCCGACGACCCCGATCGCACGCGCGGACTCGTCTTCGCCCATCCCGTGAACCGCACGAGCACAAACGGCGTCACGGGCTACCCGAGCCGCGCGACGGCTGCACAAGGCCGGAAACTTTTCCAATGGATGACCGCCGACCTCGCGACGCTAGTCCGCCGCGGCCTGCGAGAAAAACAACCGCTGGCGGCATCTTACTTTGAATCGCTCAGTGGAACCGACGCGGCGGAGTAGTTAGTAATTCGTATTTAGTAATTAGTACGGACGCCCTACTCCGCCAAGCCTACGAAGGACACAGCAAGCGTCAGATCAAAACCAACTACAAACCACCAATTACTAATTTCCGCCACCAACTACCAAATACCAATTACCAATCATGAAATCCGATACCGAAATCCTCAAAATTGCATCCGAACTAAAAGGCAAAGGCGTGAAATATTGCCTCGGCGCCTACGTGGACATCCACGGCGTGCCAAAGGGAAAGTTCGTGCCCATCGATCATTTCATGCATTTCGCCCACGGCTCCGAGTTGTACACGGGCTATGCGCTCGACGGACTCGGCCAGAGCCCCAATGACGACGAGATCGCGTCGATGCCCGATCTCGATGCCATCACCATCCTGCCGTGGCGGCCCGAGGTGGCGTGGATGCCGGCCGACAACACGTTCCATGGCGAGCCCTACGAAATCAACACGCGGGTCATGCTAAAAAAGGTCCTGGCCGATGCCGCCTCGATGGGCTTCGGCTTCAACCTCGGCATCGAGTGCGAGGTGTTCGTGGTGAAACTCGACGAGCAGGGACGACTGCACATCCCGAATCCCGACGACAACCTCGTGAAGAGCTGCTACGATGTGAAACTGTTCCTCGACCGCTTCGGCTGGCTCGACAAAATGGCCTCGACCATCAACGCGCTCGGCTGGGACCTCTACAGCCTCGACCACGAGGACGCGAATTCGCAGTTCGAGTTCGACTTCAAATACGCCGATGCGCTGACGATGTGCGACCGCTACATTTTCTTTCGCACGATGGCCAAGCACTATGCGGCCGAGGAAGGCCTGCTCGCGACGTTCATGCCCAAGCCGTTTCCCGACAAGACCGGCAACGGCGCACACTTCAACATGTCGCTCCGCGACCTGAAGACGGGCGAAAATCTTTTTGCCTGCGACCCGAAGGACGACCCGCGCGGGCTCGGGCTGACGCCGATGGCGTATTCATTCATCGCCGGCATCCTGCGCCACGGCCGCTCCATCTGCGCGGCGTTCGCGCCGACCGTCAACAGCTACAAGCGCCTCGTGCGCCGCGGCCTGATGTCGTATTACTCGTGGGCTCCCGTGTTCAATTCGTTCGGCACGAACAACCGCACCAATTCCATCCGCGTGCCGATGGGCGGCGGCCGATGCGAGAGCCGCAACGCCGATTCTTCGTGCAATCCCTACCTCGCCGCCACGCTCGCTCTCGCCGCGGGCCTCGAGGGCATCCGCGAAAAACTCGATCCCGGCCACCCGCAGGAGGACAACCTCTACGAGCTTTCCGAGCCGGAGCTCGCCAAGCGAGGCATCAGCTACCTGCCGCGCAACCTCGAGGAGGCGGTCGAGGCCTTCGCCGCCGATCCCTTCATCGAGAAAACGCTCGGCCAGGGCCTGCGCGACGAGTTCATCACTTATAAGAGCGAAGAATGGCGCACCTATCACCAACAAGTGAGCGCCTGGGAGATCGCCCAATATGCCCGCCTTTTCTGAGCCGTCATCGTTCTTGTACTCGTTATCGTTATCCTTCTCCCATCGAATCACGGGGGAGAACGAGCATGATTAAGAGAATGAGAACGATTTAAACCAATCCTCGCTCACCCAAAGAAAAATGCTTTTCCAACCGCCTGATAAACTTTCCGGCCACGCGAGCCCATTCTTTGGCTCGCCCGTGGCAGCTTGGTCTGCCACAGATTCGGTCATGCCCAGCTCAAAGCATAAACCCGACAAAGTCGTTCGTTTCAGCGTCTCCCTGCCCGAAAGCCTGCTCGCGGAACTCGACACCATGGTCGCCCGCCGCGGCTACCAGAGCCGCTCGCACGCCGTGGCCACGCTCGCCCGCGACGGCCTCGTGGAATTTGCCAGCGAGACCGGCAATGGGTCCGTCGCCGGCACAATCAGCCTGGTTTACGATTATCGGAAGAAAGGCCTGCAGGCGCGCCTCGCCGCCATCCAGCACAAATACTACCTGCTGGTCGTCTCCAGCATGCACGTGCACCTCGAGCACCACAACTACCTCGAAGTCCTCCTCGTGCAGGGCCCGGCCGAGGAGCTGCGCAAACTCACCGACGAACTGGTCACCTGCCGCGGGGTAAAAAACGGCAAGCTCAACCTCACAGCCGCGGCGATTCCGCCGCTGCTGTAAGGTGGTCATTTGTTATTGGTCATTCGTCCTTGGTAATTAGCAGCTCGGAGTTCCGCGTTCCGCAGCGGAGGTTGGCATTGGACTTGCAGTAACACAATCAAACTGTTTCGTAATACTTTCGACGTCGATCGCCCAACGCCCAATGACAAATGTCCTCCACACCAAGACCCTGACCCACGCGGGCCTGTGGTCCGCGGTCATTTCCCGCGGGAAAACCCTCCGGCTCACCGACCTCGAGGGGGGCGCCAATGTCGGCCTGCTGCTCTACAACGCCGACCTCACCGTCGAGCGTTACAACATGCCCGACACGCTCAAGGGCCAGCACATCTTTCGCCTCCGCCATCCCTTCTGCCTGCATTCCGACATGGGCCGGTTGCTGGCTTCGATCACGGGCGACAGTGTCGGCTGGCACGACACTGTCTGCGGTTGCTCCGATGCGAAACTGGTCGCTGAAAAATATGGCGTGAAAACGTATCAAGAGGCCCGCAACGATTTTTACCGCAACGGCCGCGATGGCTTTCTCATCGAGCTCGCCAAGTGGGGCCTCGGCCCGCGCGACCTCGTGCCGAACATTAATTTCTTCAGCAAAGTCGTGGCCGACAAGGACGGCCGGCTCACTTTCGTCCCCGGCCACTCAAAGGCCGGCGGTCAGGTCGACCTGCGTTTCGAGATGAACACGCTCGTCGTGCTCAACACCTGCCAGCACCCGCTCGATCCCGACCCCAAATACCACCCGCGCTCCGTCCGGCTCGATGTGTTTAGCACACCTCCAGCCGCGCCCAACGATCCGTGCCGATGCTCCCGGCCCGAAAACGAACGGGCGTTTATCAACACGGAGGCGTATCATGCGATGCGCGGGTAATTTGTCCTTGGTCATTTGTCATTAGTCATTGGTCGCTATCCTCTAAAACTTAATGCCTTCCTCACTAATCGCTATTATCAGGACCCATAACAAACCACCGACGACAAGGGCCTAAGGACCAGTAACAAATGACAAAGGACGCTCTAACTTTCAGCACCCTCGATCCCGCCGAGGCCGTCTATCGTAAAGTCATCGAGGCCGGCGACCACTGGTCGCACGAAATCAAGCAGGGCCAGATTTTCCGCATCGTCGATCTCGAGGGCAACCAAGCCGCCGACACGCTTTTCTACGACGCGCACGATCCCGCCAGCCGTTACAGCGCGAGCGACACCATCCGCCACCAGGGCGCGCTCTATCTTTCGACCGGCACGCGGCTCATGTCCACCACCGGCGACGTGTTGCTCACCATCCTGGCCGACACCTGCGGACGACACGACACGCTCGGCGGCGCCTGCTCGCGCGAGAGCAACACCATGCGCTACGCCCTCGACAAGGAGTACATGCACGCCTGCCGCGACAGCTTCATCCGCGGCGCGCAGGAATGCGGCTGCGGGCTCGGCAAGCGCGACCTCACCTGCAACATCAATTTTTTCATGAACGTGCCCGTCACGCCCGACGGCCGGCTCACTTTTGAAGACGGCGTTTCGGCTGGCGGAAAATACGTCGAGCTGCGCGCCGAGCGCGACGTCATCGGCCTCATCTCGAACTGCCCGCAACTGAACAACCCGTGCAATGCGTATAATCCGACGCCGATTGAGGTGATCATTTGGTGCTAAGTTATTGGTCATTGGTCCTTCGTCATTGGTCCATCACCACCATGCCTTCACTTAAACTAGAAGAATTGCGGGTTTATCAACGCGCAGAAGAACTGTCCGACCTGGTTTGGAACATCGCCACGGAATGGGAACCGTTTGCAAAGAACACGATTGGCACGCAGCTCGTGCGTGCGGCCGACAGTATCGGCGCGAATATCGCCGAGGGTTATGGCCGGGGCAGCTTTGCCGACAATAAGCGCTTCGTAAGAATTGCGCGAGGTTCGCTTTACGAAGTCCGTCACTTCCTGCGTCGCGCCGACAAACGAGACTTGGTTCCTGCGGAAGCAAAGAAGCAATTGCAGCCGCTGATCAAAGAGATTTCGCCCACGATCAACGCTTACCTAAAGTCCATCGGCCGCAGCCTGGTCTCGGATGACAAGCTCGAGACCAATGACCAATAACCAAGGACCAATGAGTCGAATATCGAAGATATTGGTCGCCAACCGCGGCGCCATCGCCTGCCGCATCGCGCGCACGTTGCGCCGCATGGGCATCGGCTCGGTCGCCGTTTACTCGGAGGCCGACGCCCACTCCATGCACGTCGCCGCGTGCGACGAGGCGGTGGGCATCGGGCCGCCGCCGGCCGCGCAAAGCTATCTCGATGTCGAAAAAATCCTGGCCGCCGCGAAGAGCTCCGGCGCGCAGGCGATCCATCCAGGTTACGGCTTCCTGAGCGAGAATCCCGCCTTCGCCGAGGCCTGCGCGGCCGCGGGCATTATCTTCATCGGCCCGACCGCCGCGCAGATGCGCGCATTCGGTTTCAAGCACTGGGCCCGCGCACTCGCCGAGGTTAAAGGCGTGCCGCTCCTGCCCGGCAGTAAACTGCTCGACCACGCCGACCACGCGCTCCGCGAAGCCGCGCGCATCGGCTATCCCGTCATGCTCAAGAGCACGGCCGGCGGCGGCGGCATCGGCATGCAGCTCATTCGCTCGCCCCAGGAGCTGCCGGATGCCTTTGCCTCGGTGGACCGGCTCGCGCGCAATAACTTCAAAGAAGGCGGCATCTTTCTCGAAAAGTACGTCGAACAGGCGCGGCACATCGAGGTGCAAATTTTCGGCGACGGGCTCGGCCACGTCGTCGCGCTCGGCGAACGCGATTGTTCTGCCCAGCGCCGCAACCAGAAAGTCATCGAGGAAACCCCCGCGCCCGGCCTGACCGAGGCCCAGCGCCAGCGCCTGTGGGACTACGCCACGCGCCTCGGCGCCGCTAACGGTTACCAGAATGCCGGCACGGTCGAATTCGTCTTCGACGCGCAGACCGGCGAATTTTATTTCCTCGAGGTCAACACGCGGCTCCAGGTCGAGCACGGCGTGACCGAGGAGGTCACCGGCATCGATCTCGTCGAGTGGATGGTGAAGCAGGCCTCGGGCGAACTGGGCTCGCTGGAAAATTTTCGGCCCCAGCCGCGCGGCGCCTCGATCCAGGTCCGGCTATATTCGGAAGACCCCGGCAAAAATTTCCAGCCCGCGACCGGGATTCTCACCGACGTGCATTTTCCGCCGGAAGCCCGCATCGAGACATGGGTCGAGCGCGGGACGGAGGTTTCGCCGTTTTATGATCCATTGCTGGCCAAGATCATCGTGCGCGGCGCGGACCGCACAGAGGCGCTGGCGCGAATGTCCGCGGCACTGGCCGGGACGCGCGTACACGGACTCGAAACAAATCTCGATTACCTGCGGCAGATCGTGGCTTCGCCGGTCTTTCAAGCCGGCAAAATCACCACGCGCTCGCTCGCGTCCCTGCCCTACGACGCCGCGACGATCGACGTGCTCGAGGGCGGGACGCAGACGACGGTGCAGGATTATCCTGGCCGTATCGGTTACTGGGACGTCGGCGTGCCGCCTTCGGGGCCGATGGACCATTTGTCGTTCCGGCTGGCCAACCGACTCGTCGGCAATCCCGCTTCCGCCGCCGGGCTGGAAATTGCCGTCAGCGGTCCGAGCCTGCGTTTCAACACCGCCGCGGTCATCGCGCTGACCGGTGCGCACCTGCCCGCGACACTCGACGGCAAACCCGTCGCTCCCTGGCGGGCCGTGCGTGTGAAAAAAGGCCAGACCCTACGCATCGGCACGGCCGACGGCGCAGGCCTTCGCGCCTACCTCGCGATCCATCACGGTTTTGATGTGCCCGATTACCTCGGCAGCAAATCGACTTTCACGCTCGGCCTTTTCGGCGGCCATGCCGGCCGCGCGCTGCGGGTCGGGGATGTGCTGCGCGTGCGCGCCGCCGCGAACGTCCAACATCCAACTCCGGACTCTGGACTCTCGACTACCGGCTCTCGACTACCAGCTGCCCTCATCCCTGCGATCGCTCGTGAGTGGCAGCTTGGCGTCCTCTATGGTCCGCACGGCGCGCCGGATTTCTTCACCGACGAAGACATCGCCGATCTTTTTTCCGCGACCTACGAGGTGCATTACAATTCGGCCCGCACGGGAGTGCGCCTGATCGGCCCGAAGCCGCGCTGGGCGCGCCAGGACGGCGGCGAAGCCGGCCTGCATCCGTCGAACATCCACGACAACGCCTATGCCATCGGCACAATCGATTTCACCGGCGATATGCCGATCATCCTCGGCCCCGACGGCCCCAGCCTCGGCGGTTTTGTTTGCCCGGCGACGATCGTGCAAAGCGAGTTATGGAAAATCGGCCAGCTCAAGCCCGGCGACAAAGTGCGCTTCCAGCGCCTCACCGCCGCCGCCGCGCAGGCCGCCGAGTTCGCGCAGGATGCTGCCGTCGAGACGCTGGCGGCGCCGCGGCGGCGCCGAACGTCCAACGTCCAACATTCAACATTCAACATTCAACGCCGAGCATTGATCTCTCAGCTCCCAGCTCTCAGCTCTCAACTCACCGAGCCGGCCATCCTCCATACTTTGCCGGCTCGACCGACGGCTCCCGCCGTCGTCTACCGCCGCTCCGGCGATCGGTATTTGCTGATCGAATACGGGCCGCTCGCGCTCGACTTGAACCTGCGCTTCCGCGTGCATGCCCTGCACCAGTGGCTCCAGCAGCACCACGTGCCCGGCCTGCTCGACCTCACGCCCGGCATCCGTTCGCTCCAGGTCCATTTCGACAACCGCGTGCTGCCGCTCGAGCGCCTGATGGAAACGCTGCTCGAGGCCGAGTCGCTCCTGCCCGCCACCGACGACATGGAAGTGCCGACCCGCGTCGTCCATCTGCCGCTTTCGTGGGAGGACGAATCGACGCTGCTCGCCATCCGCAAATACATGCAGATCGTGCGCAAGGACGCGCCCTGGTGCCCGAGCAACATCGAGTTCATCCGCCGCATCAACGGGCTCGACTCGATCGAACAGGTGAAGGAAATCGCGTTCAATGCGAGCTACCTCGTGCTCGGCCTCGGCGACGTTTACCTCGGCGCGCCCGTGGCCACGCCCGTCGATCCGCGCCACCGGCTCGTCACCACCAAATACAATCCCGCGCGCACATGGACGCCGGAGAACGCCGTCGGCATCGGCGGCGCCTATCTCTGCATCTACGGCATGGAAGGACCGGGCGGCTACCAGTTCATCGGCCGCACCTGCCAGATGTGGAACCGCTACCGGCAGACGTCCGACTTCACCGAGGACAAACCGTGGCTGCTGCGGTTCTTCGACCAGATCCGCTTTTATCCCGTGAGCAACGCGGAGCTCACGCGCTTCCGCGACGATTTCGTCCAGGGCAAGGTGAAGCTCAAGATCGAGCACGAAACTTTCCGCCTGCGCGACTACAATGCTTTCCTTGAGAAAAACCGCGACGCGATCACGTCGTTCAAGGCGAACCAGCAGGCCGCCTTCGAGGCTGAGCGCCACCGCTGGGAAGAATCGGGCCAGCTCAACTTCTCCGCCGAAACGCCGGCCGCGGCCACGCCGGAAAAAGCCGACGCGCTGCCGCCCGGCTGCATCGCCGTGCCCGCGCACATCCCCGGCAATGTGTGGAAAATCCACGTCGCACCCGGTGCCACGGTGAAGGATGGCGACGCGCTGCTCATCATCGAATCGATGAAAATGGAAATCACCATCGTCGCCTCGCGCGCCGGCCGCGTCCGCGAAGTACGCTGCGCCGAAGGCCGGCCGGTCAATGCGGGGGAAATTCTTGTAGTAATAGAAATCTAATATATGTAGCAAGCTGTTATTAATAAATGGTTAACAACCAGCATTAATAAATAATACAAAAACCCATTGATTATTTCCATCTATGTGTTATCTCTTGTTGTATGAATGTTATTGAAGAGATTGAGGCATTAAAGAAAGTCGTTGAAATCCTAACTCCGCTTGAGGCTGAATCCCGCACACGCGTCCTTGCGTATGCCTCACAAGCCTTCGGCGTTCCAACTAAAAGTGGCGCTAAGGGCGTTGGCGCAGCTGTCGCAGACTTGCCGGGCGGCTCTTCAGTTTTGCCGGCAAGTGACAAGCCCGCATCGCCTCAAGAGTATCTGCGACGGCATAATTACAAGATCATGACAAAACGCATCGCGGTGATGTCTGTTTTTCTCGAGCGTGAACGCGGGAAAAAACGGTTCAGCCTTCGTGATATCACCGATGCATTCCGTGACGCGAAGGAGCCCAAGATGCCGGCGCATTCCCAATATGCGCGCGCGCAGGCCATGGACTATATCGCTCGCGAAGGAGATATGTTCTACGCAACCACGCAGGCCGAAAAACTTGTCGATTCGTATGCAGTTCGCCAGGAAGAGGAAGCCGGGGAAACCGGGGATTAATTATGGCTGGAGCTGTACAGCCGGAATTTCGCGTTATCCCACTTCCACAAGTAAAGTCGGCTGGGAAAAAGATCCTGACGGCCGAACAACTTATGGCGGGAATCGCTATAGTTCGGATGCTCAAAGCTTATCCTCGGGATGTTGGCCTTGACTATGAACGGTGCGGCGAAGGGTTTGAGCTCCATCTTTCCCATCCAGCCATCAATAAACAAGGTTGGCTGCGAGCAGGCTTCTGGGTGCATGACGCTTCCCGCACAATTTACATCGTTCATCTTTGGTGGAAAAAGACCAATCAAGTTGCACTTGTTGATCGCCACCTAATTGATTCACGCATTCGGCGTCTTCGCGCGTTCTTCGGAGCTAAGCAATAAAGTGAGCGAATGTTAGTCCGGCATTAGTTCGATAATGTCGACGCCGAAAGCTCTTGCCAGTTTTTGCAGCGTACGTTGCTGCGGAAAATGTTCGCCCTGTTCGAGCATGGCAACATGGCTTCGCGATAGATTGGCCTTATTTGCGACCGCTTGCTGAGTTTGCAGACCAGCTTTCGCTTTGAGTGAGGCATAACGTTTGAGAAAGTCTTTCGTTCTGCTATCCACTACTGTCTTAGCATTCCGGTAGCTTGGTGCAGCGCCAAGGCTTTGTTCCCAATCGTCGACAGTCTCCGTTGGCGCTAAGATGGGTTCGTTACGAGCAATCTCTTCAATTGCATCTAAGATACGCCTTTTTTCGTCAATACTTTCAGTGCGTTCGTATTCAAAACACAATTCGACGATAGATGTTATTCGTTCCTTTTCTCCTTCTGGTATCGCACCGTGTTGGGCGCGGTGTTCTAGCCTCGAGAGCGCGGAACGAAGACGAGGCCGATCCGAAAGGGCGCGACTACCCAATTGCTTTGAAGCTACAATTTCGAGCACACTCATAACAGATGATTCAATGGATTTATTGCCTAATCTAGGACAAAGTCCGACAAAATGCGACAAAATCTTTAAATCAGTGTCACTTTGTTAATGAATAGTTTGTGAAGGAATAATTTAAATAACGCAGCAGAAATTTTCAATGAACTCCGATTTTCCACTCGCCCTTGTTTCCCTCCGCGCCGCCTACGCCTGCGGCGATCTCACCCCGACCGCGCTGGCCGAGGAGATCTGGCGGCGTTGCGAGGCCCACGGCGATCCGGCGCTATGGATCCACCGCTTGTCGCTCGCCGAATTGAAGGCCCACGCGCGACGCGTAG
>Ga0210395_10000346_pt1 | contig 36253 bp, 26 predicted proteins | sample IncBWH4OmetaG_FD_150861 | JGI IMG/M metagenome (GOLD analysis project Ga0210395, IMG submission 150861) | Forest soil microbial communities from Barre Woods Harvard Forest LTER site, Petersham, Massachusetts, United States - Inc-BW-H-4-O ... | reverse complement strand
CCATCGGCCGCCGCCTGCAGACGCGCACGCAAAGCTTCGCGATCATCGGCGTGGCGCGCAATTCGGCCTACGACGCGCTCGGCGAGCCCCCGCAGCCGGCAGCCTATTTCTCGTACCGGGATCGTCCAGCGTACCAAGGCGAGATTCACCTGCGCACGCGGAGCGGCAATGAAACCGCACTCACCTCCGAAGCGCGTGCCGTTTTGCGCGATCTTGATCCGATGCTCCCTCTCTACGATGTGCGTACCTTCTCCCAGCACATCGAACGAAACCTTTATCTTCGCCGCATTCCCGCGCGGATGTTCGCGGTGCTCGGCCCGCTCCTGCTCGGCCTCGCGGCCATCGGAATCTACGCTGTGGTTTCTTACGCCGTGGCCAGGCGAACGAGAGAGATTGGCGTGCGGCTGGCGTTTGGCGCAACCAGCGGCCGCGTCGTCCTGCAAATTATTCGCGAGAACTTGGGGGCAATCACCTTGGGCACTGCGATTGGATGGGTACTCGCGCTCGCGATTTCCTTTCGCGTGATGACGAAGGGCCCGATCAACCTCTCGGTTTTCCTCGGTGTGCCCGCGATTCTCTTGAGCGTCGCGACGCTGGCCTGCTGGATTCCGGCACGGAGAGCTAGCCGAATTGATCCGATGGCAGCGCTCAGGCACGAGTAAAAGCAGGGACGTCGTGGCCTACTCTTTGAGGGCGGGTGGTCAACCCCGTCGTTTATCAGTCGACTCCGCGCGAGTAGTGAATTGGGATTATTGAAAGACGGCCCTCTTCTATAACTGATCCAAGCCTGTTAACGGGAGCCTCTCTTTGCTCGCGACATCCCTCAGCCTCGCGGTGTCGCGCCCACACCCCTTTCGCCGATTCAATCCTCTACAATATTTCCGCCCCCCATTCGTCTACAACAGTGGATGGGCAAGCCGTTGAGCGTCATCTCGATGACCGAGCAAGACCGTCAAATCTCCGAAGTCATCGCGGAACAGCGCGGGCGGCTCCGCAACTTCATCCGCAGGCGTGTGCCCGATCCCTCCGACGCCGAGGACATCGTGCAGGAAGTCTTCTACGAACTGGTGGAAGCCAATCGCCTGCTGATGCCCATCGAGCACGTGACCGGCTGGCTTTTTCGCGTCGCACGCAATCGCATCACGGACCTTTTCCGCAAGAAGAAGCCGGAGACCTTTAGCGACGCGGCGGTCGAAGACGAAACCGGCGAGCTGCTGCGGGTCGAAGATCTTCTGCCCTCGCCAGATGCCGGGCCGGAAGCCGTCTATTTCCGCAGTGTGCTTCTGGATGAGCTGGAACTGGCGCTCGACGAGCTGCCCGAGGAGCAGCGCGAAGTATTCGTCGCCCACGAAATCGAGGGCCGCAGTTTCAAGGAGTTGTCGGCGAAGAGCGGCGTCAGCGTCAACACACTGCTCTCGCGCAAGCGCTATGCGGTGCTTCACCTGCGCGAACGATTGCAAAGCATCCACGATGAATTCGCGAGGAAATGATACGAAGAAATGATACGAAGGCTTGAGGAGCGCAACATGAGCAAAAAGAAATGGATTTATCTTGGACCATTAGCAGTGCTCGCCATGGTGCTTTTCGCCTGGCTTGGCGGCGAACTGGTTATGCATCTCTGGAACTGGCTGCTGCCTTCGCTGTTCGGATGGCGCCAAATTACCTTCTGGCAAGGCTTCGGACTGCTGGCGCTTTGCCGGATTCTGTTCGGAGGCTGGGGTGGTCATCGTGGCCCTCGCTCCAATATGCGGCGGCGAATGGCCGAGCGCATGGACGAGCGTTGGGAGAAGATGACGCCCGAGGAGCGCGAGAAGTTTCGCCAGAGTTGGCGCGGACGTTGCGGCGGCTTCGCAGCGCCAACCAGCGAAACCAAGCAGCAATGAAGCAACCGCCGCAGCGCCCCAAGCAAGATGGCTATTCTGCCCTGATTGATCGCTTCTCGTGGCTTAGGAGGGGGATTCATGAAGGCCATTGTTTATCACCGCTACGGGTCACCCGATGTCCTCTCGTATGAGGAAATGGCGAAGCCGGCCCCCGCTGAGAATGAAGTTTTGATAAGAGTCCGTGCGGCGGCCGCCAATCCATACGACTGGCACTTCATGAGAGGCGAACCGTACCCCGTTCGCATAATGGCCGGAGGGCTGCGTAAACCAAAGGACCCACGTCTAGGCGCTGATGTGGCCGGCGAAATCGAGGCTGTTGGCAGGAGCATAACGCGGTTCAAACCAGGCGACGCGGTGTTTGGCTCCTGCAAAGGGGCATTTGCGGAGTACACGTGTGCGTCCGAGTCGAAATTGGCCATGAAGCCGGATAACGTGACGTTTGAGCAAGCGGCTTCCGTACCGATCGCGGCATTCACCGCATTGCAGGGCCTTCGCGACAAGGGAAAGCTTCAGCCGGGGCAAAAGGTTTTGATTAACGGCGCGGCAGGAGGCGTGGGTACGTTCGCCGTCCAGATCGCCAAGTCGTTCGGCGCGGAGGTGACTGGCGTATGCAGCACGAGAAATGTGGGGATGGTCCGATCCATTGGCGCGGATCAGGCGTTTGATTACACCCAAGAGGATTTCACCAAGAGTGCGCGGCGTTACGACGTAATTCTCGACTGCGTTGGGAATCATTCGTTTTCGGAATGCAGGCGCGTCTTGAATCCCAGGGGCATATACGTAGGGGCGGGAGGAACGACCGATAACTGGATGATCGGTCCTCTGACCAGTGCGGTCAAGGCGCTCGTGTTGTCATGGTTCGTCAGCCAGAAGCAGGTCATGGTTCTGGCGAAACCGAGCAACGAAGACCTGGCTATCATGGGCAAGCTCATGGAGTCTGGAAAGGTAACCCCGGTCATCGACAGGAGTTACAGCCTGAGCGAGGTCCCTGAGGCTATCCGTTATCTGGAAGCAGGACGCGCTCGCGGAAAAGTTGTAATAACCGTTGAACGTAACAACGCCACCTAACAGTGCCGCAGCTTTCTCTCTTGACAAGGTGTAGATACTAGCGTACAGTCCCCACTGGGTAACACTGCGGCTTTTAACCGAGAGCGCCAATCTCCTGATTGGCGTTTCTTGCTTTCTGGAACCCTTTTCGGTCTAAGCCTTCTATTTGCAACATTTACGAAGCGCAAGGTGTTTGTAGCCCGCGCAGTGCTTACAAGTCCTCTGGAATCAATACTTGCGAGCCGCTTCGTAAACGCTGATTCTAAATGGGTTGCGCAAAGACTAAATCCTTTAGAAGCAACACTTACAGAAAAACCGGGGGAGGGGGCTGGTTATGGTTAACCAGCAATCGCTCTCGGGTAGTCCAGCCTTGGCTGGTCGCCCGCATCATGTATCGGCTCGCGGCCTTTGGAGCGCGAATCCAAGAATTCCCATCTTCGCTACTTGGAAATTACGGGGGCGAGCGCGACGGCCGCCAAGCCAACTACGAAAAACAAAAACATCAGAGGAATGAGTTTGCGAGCGTTGGCGGGAGCGTTGGCAAATTCCTTCCAGACAAACACTCCCCAGATGGCGGAAACCATGGTGGCGCCTTGCCCGATGGCGTAAGAAATAGCGGGGCCGATGATTTGGGCGTGGGACGCAACAAAGTTCAAGACCGCGCCCGTACACCAAATGGCGCCGCCGAGGATTCCCCAGAAATGCCAGAGGCCCGGACTCTTGATGTAGCCGCTCATGCTGACGGGGGCTCCGCCTGTTACAGGTTTGCGCATTAAGAAGTAGTTTGCTGGCACGGCGCAGATGGCGACGCCTATGGCGAAGAAGAAAGCTACGGCGTAAGGACCGAGGGAATTTAGTCCGGTGATCGCTTTCGTGACTAGCGGATAGAAGCTGCCCATGAGAATGCCGCACGCCAGGCTGATCTGGATTCCGCGCGCACCAAGAGCTTTGCGTGTCGTTTCGCGCCGGCGGTAGGCGATGGCATCGACAATGATGGCAAGCGCCACCAGCGCGACGCCCCCAAAGAGCAAAAGCGGATTGCCCCGGGGAGAAATGATGTGGTTCAGAAGCACTCCCACAACGAGAGCGAGGCCGATGCCGATTGGAAATGCAACGGCCAGGCCTGCGATTTCGATCGCCGCGACCAGAAGAAGGTTCGCGACATTGAAGACTGCGCCGCCCAAAAGAGCGTATAGGATGTGGCTTTGATCGGCGGTGCGGATGTTGTTCAGAAAAGAGAGTTGCCCGCCGCCCATACTGCCAAGCGTCAGTCCCCACAATAAACTTGCGATGATAATTCCGGCCACATAGTCCCAATAAAAAAGTTGGAACGGCCAGCCGGGAGTAAGTTTCATCGTGTTGGCCCACGATCCCCAGCACAGCATGCTACCGACCATGAAGATCAGTGCGATGGCGTACGCTTCCGGTTGATACATGAAAGTCTCGCTCTCTCTCCGGGCAACTCACTTCACGTTTTGCACGCAGCCGAAACCCAATGCTCAGGAACGCTCCGTGCCGGGCGTCATCATCGAGAGTTTATCGTGTTCTGTCAATTTATATGCTTGGGGCGAGGGTGTTCCAAGGAGGTGAGCGTCATGTACACGAAGGATTATTCGTGTCGCAACGCGACCACGGGGTCGACGCGCATCGCGCGCCGCGCTGGGATGTAACACGCTGCGACGGCCACCATTATCAACACCATGGCGACGCCGGCAAAGGTCAGTGGGTCATGCGCACTGACGCCGAAAAGTTGGTTAGCCATGAGGCGCGTCAGACCCAGCGCGGCGCCCATGCCGATGGCGACGCCGATCAGCGCCATCCTTGTCCCATGCCCGATCACCAACCGCAACACGTCCCTGCGTTGCGCGCCCAGGGCCATACGCACGCCGATTTCGTGAGTGCGCTGGCCGACCAGATACGAAATCACGCCGTAGATTCCGACGCACGCGAGCACCAGCGCCAGCACCGCGAAGACGCCAAGAAGAATCATTGACAGTCTCCGCGCGGCAAACGAATTGGAGACGACTTCGTCCATAGTTTGGACGTTGTAAACCACTTCGCGAGAATCGATTTCCTCAACGGCGCGCCGAACCGAGCTCATGACAGCAGTGGGATCGCCCTCAGTGCGCAGCACCACGGCCACAGCATCTGCAGCGAGCGGCATCAGTTTCTCGGGAAGCTGCATGAATGGATAATCGAACTGCGCCTCGATCGCCGATTTCGCATCGGCGTCAAGCCCCCACTGCTTTACGTGCCCGACCACGCCGACGATTTCGGCCTGCACGTTAAAACCCGCGAGATTAACGCGCTTGCCGACGGGATTTTCATCAGGAAAATAGGTGCGCGCGAAAACGTCGTCGATGACGACGACCACCGGCGCGTGCTCGTCGTCCTGCGGCGTGATGAAGCGGCCGCGCTCGAGCATGACTCCCATGGCTTGTTGGAAGCCGCTTTCAACGAGATAAAACATCGCCTGGGGCATCTCTTGGAAGTTGGCAGGCTTTGGCTGGCCCTCGATCCAGAAAGGCAAAGCCGAATTATGGATCATCGGGCGGGAGCCGAGCGTGACGGAAACGGCTTGCACGCCCGCGATGCTGTGCATTTTGTCGTCGAAGCGGCGCAGGCGCGCGCGGGTTTCGGCAGAGTTGGTTGTGGGAGCGGCCGGCAGCGACAAACTAAACGTAATCGCGTGGCTGGGATTGAAGCCGGGATTGACGCGCCAAAGCGCCGCGAGGCTGCGAACCATTAGTCCGGCGCCGACGAGCAAAACCAAAGCCATCGCTACTTCGACGGCGACGAAAACTCCCTGCAGCCGGTGTCGGGCGCCGCTCAAACCGCGGCCGCTCTCCTTGAGTATCTCCTCCAAATTCACGCGGGAAGTTTTCAGCGCGGGAGCGAGGCCAAATACAATTCCGGCAAACAGCGACAGCGCCAACGCAAATAGCAGGACGCGTGAGTCGACGGAGACTTCGTTGGCGCGCGGCAATGCTCCAGGCAAAGTGCCGAGCACCGCTTTGGTACCCCAAAAAGCGAACAAGAGTCCCAGCGCTCCGCCCAAGCCTGCCAGCACAATGCTTTCGGTGAGAAGCTGGCGAATGACGCGCCCCTGGCTCGCGCCGAGGGCCGCGCGGATCGCAAACTCGCGCGACCGGCCCATCGAGCGCGCCAGAAGAAGATTCGCAACATTCGCGCAGGCAATCAGCAGCAAGAAACCGACAGCCGCAAGAAGCACGATCAGAAATGGCTGAACATTCCCTACGATGTCTTCCTTCATGGAAACGAGAGTAATGCCTACGGCTTTGTCGGCCTCCGGATACGCTGCGGCGAGATTTTGTGCAATACCGTCCATATCGGCTTTGGCCTGCGAGAGCGTTACGCCTGGCTTCAGCCGCCCAACCCCGTGCGCGCTCACGTCGACGCACCGGTCGCGAAAAGATTCATCATTCCACTGGCCGATGGGAGTGTAAACATCTCGGTCCCGACCATAGAAGGTGAAGCCCGCCGGGATCACTCCTACGATCGTGTAGGACGTGCCATTCAGGATGATCGACTTTCCGCTGATTTCGAGCGAAGAGCCGAATTTGCGTTTCCAGAAGCCCCCACCCAGAATCACGACCGGCGCGGCGCCCGGATGATCGTCATCGGGGCGAAACATGCGGCCAAGAATGGGCCTTACGCCAAGCGTCGAAAAAAAGTCCGCGGAAATCATATAACCGCTCAGGCGCTCCGCTTCGGCTGTGCCGATGAAGTTGTAATCCTGGTTGCGGTAGATTGCCATGGATGAAAACGTTTGCGTGTCGCGCTGCCAATCGAGGAAATTCAAGTAGTTGATCGGCGCTTGATCGAAGCCGGAGGTCTTTCCGTAAAGCGCTACAAGCTGGCCGGACTGCGGGTACGCCAGCGGATTGAGCAGCACGCCGTTGACAACGGAAAATAGCGCCGTATTCGCGCCGATGCCCAGCGCCAGCGTCAAAATTGCAATCGCCGTGAATCCAGGCGACCTCGCCAGCATCCGAAGCCCGTAGCGTAAGTCCTGCAGAAGCGTCTCCACACTGCCTCCCACCTTTCAGCCAACGGCAAAGTGGGCCAATCGTACCGCAAGAAATACGGGTCGTTCCAGCTTGAGAATAAAGGACGAAGTGGTCGGGGCGTCCGGATTTGAACCGGAGGCCTCCTGCGCCCAAGGCAAGAGCAGAAACGCTAAGTAGTTGGTTCGTCTAGCATTTTCCTATGTCATGCATCACAGTTTTGCACGGTATTCGTCAATGTTTGTTCCCAAATTGTTCCCAAGTTTTGGGGTGAACCCGCTTTGAGACCTAAGTGCGGACACACTAGCGATCGCATCTGGGCGCCAGATTCTCAGAGCCGAGATTTAGACCCATATGCAATCAAGTGCCAGATGTACGCAACCGGGGCAGGGTGCTATTGAAAGGCTTACTCCCTATGGCGCTGGTGATTTCTTTGGCCGCAGAATCGGTATCCACTACTCACTCGAATCAGCGTTCACCGTTGTCTGTGCGTGCCTCCTCTGCCTGTGCCGACTGTTGATGACGATGGGCAGAAAAAAGGACCGATAGGGAACTCGTGAGCCGGCCAAACTCACGCATTGCGTATACGAGTCAAATGGGCTGCGCGATTTGAGGGAGGAAATCAACCGTTTCTTGCTGCCAAAACAGGCGCGTTTTGTCCGCGTGGGAGTTTATGCTTGAGAAACCCGGGTGAATCCTGATTCTTGTTGCTGGGAACCTTTTGGGCTACGCTAAGTGCAACTTCAGACACCATAGGAGAATACCCATGAGCGAACCAGCCCCTTTGCAAACGGTTTTGCTTTGTTCGCAGTGCGGACGGACGTTCGCACACTCTGATATGGTGCAGATCGCTGGGAACTGGGTGTGCGGCGATTGCAAGCCCGCATACTTAAGCCGGGTAATGGCCAGTGGCGCCGCAGTGGCATTGCCGGGTGGCTGGCATTACGGCGGATTCTGGATACGTTTTGGCGCACGCATGATTGACGGGCTTGTGCTGGGTGTGCCCCTCTTGATCATGTTCGCATTGCTGATCCCAAACCTGCTCAAGACGCAAGGCGATCCTTCTAACCCGGCTATCGCAGCTTTTATGGCCTTTGGCCTTACAGTTTTTTTAGGATATTTCCTTCTTGTAATTTGCTATGAGGTTTTGATGTTGAAGTATCGCGGTGCAACCCTCGGGAAAATGGCCTGCGGGTTAAAAGTGGTGCGCGCGGACGGAACAAGCCTAGGTTGGGGCGTGTCCTTCGGACGTTTCTTCATGTGGAATATTGTCACCAGCGGTATCCCTTATTTGAATTCGATTCTCATTCTGATTAGCGGAATCATGGCTGGGACGGACAGCGAGAAACGCGCGCTGCATGATCGGGTGTGCGACACGCGGGTAGTCTACAAGCAGAGCCTAGCGTGAGTTTCAACATCAATCTTTTCACTCCTAATTTGAGTGGCTCCGGCAAGACAGACTCCAATACGAGGAACGCCAGGCATTTGTCGCCTGTTAAACCCGGGACCGCGACCTGCCCCGGTTGTAAAGGTGATGTGGCACAATCCGCAACGCAGAACGGATGGCAGAATTGCCCCTACTGCGGAAAGAAGCTGCAAATCAGTGTCTGGCGGCTAGACCGCCCGAACACAAACGCCACCGTTGCGCTTTCGGAACAAGCAACTTGTTTCTTTCACCCGGACAAGGCGTTTCAGGCTTGCTGCCAGCGGTGCGGCCGCTTTGTGTGTGCGCTGTGTGATCTGCAATTGGGAGCAGAGCACATTTGCCCCGCGTGCTTCGAGCGCGGGCGCGGCCATTCCGGCGCCGACGCTGACGCCAGTAAGGCAGAATGGCGGCATCGGGATGTGCTCTACGATTCGATTGCGTTAACCGTCGGGTGGGGCTGGATTCTGTTTTGGCCGACGATTGTGGCCGCAATTCCCACCGTGATTGTATTGCACGTAAAGTATCGGAGAGTACCCCGTTCATCCTTGATTCCACGGTATGGCTGGCGTTTCTGGATGGCTTATGTGGGCCTCGCTTGGCTTCCGGCGTTGCTCGCGATCGCGTTCTTGTTTCGTTCCACAGGGAGGCACTAATTGGAGAGCGCTTTTCGGAGAATATCGCGCGCTGGCAGCCTGACCGGCGGGACCAAGTGGTACCTGAGCGATGACTGTTTGCTATCCGCAAAGCGCGTGATGTATTCGATCGAGTACCGGCGATTTTATCTGCACGACCTCGAATCGATTGTGGTCTGGCCCAGCAAGGTGTGGTTATGGCGGCCGATCGCTTTGGGGCTGGTGTTTGGGTTGCTCGGTTACGCGTTTTGGCAGTGGGTTAATTTCACGACGGGCGCAATTTTAGGCAGTATAGGTCTCGCGTGGGTAGCGTTAGAACTGGTGCTCGGGCCGACAGCAAAGTCGCGCATTTGCACTAGTGGTGCAAGCGTTGACCTGCCATTGGTGCAGCGCACGCGGCGAGCGCATAAGGTCCTTGCTAAGATCGACGCGGCGGTTCGCGCCGTCCGTGGCGCCACAGCGCAACCAAGCGCTCCCCTGATAAGTCCCCAACTGGCGGAGCCCTCCGTCCCATCAACCTCCGGAGGTTCCGCAGCCCCTTCCATAGTGGACGCCACACAGACGAATGAGTCCTGAAAAAGCAGCCGCCAACCTCGACAAACACTCTTCGACGCGCCTGCGCCATGCCCGCTGCTTGTTTCATCCGCTGCGTGAAGCCGCGGCACGATGTCCGCATTGCGGAGGAACATTCTGTCGTGAATGTGTAACGGACGAGGAAGGAAAGCTGGCCTGCCCGCCGTGTCTGCGCCGGATGGCACGTCCGCCAGCGCCGAAGCCGTCGATGGGCCGTCGATTCCGGCAGTTTCTTTCCGGAATTGCCGCGCTTGCCTGTCTGGTGGCGATTTTTTTCTTTCTGTTGCGTTGGCGAACAAATACGCCGGAGCAACATTTGAACTTTGACGGCGTCACGCAAGCAACGCCGTCCGAGCAAAGCCATGACTGAAACAGCTCGGGCTCCGCTCGCTCCGCAACACGGCCACATAAGGCCGCCACGCGCCCGCTGGAGCGGACTGAATTCACTCGAAGCACTGGAACGCGGGTTCGCACTCTTTCGGTCTACGTTCAGCCGCGAAGCGTGGCGCTATTACGCAGGCGCCGCGCCTTTCGTCTTTGCATTTATTCCGATGTGGGTGGCCAACGGTCAGATTCGCTTATCCACTGGGGCACTCCTGTTGGAGGCAGCCCTGCTCTCTGGTGCATATCTATTGCGGGCGTGGATGGTTTGCAGCTACATGCAACGCGTTCGCGAACGGGCGTTTGCCACACCGGTACCGAAACAGGCTGGCGCGATCGAGCATGCGGCAACTCTGGGTCGTCTGCTCGCGTGGAAGATCACCTTGAGCGCCGCTGCGCTGGCCGCGCTGCCAACACTCACAGGTCTGACATGGCTCTATACTGCGACCCAATTCGCCAGCATCGGAGCTCGGGAGGATGGCTCGGAGAGGCATACCATTCGTGGCTGCGTAGCACTCGCGAGTCAATGGTTCGGCGGCGGATTGCTGCTCTTCTTAATGCTATTCCCGCTCTGGATCGCCATCTTGCTAAACGGATTGATCGTAGCGTTGCTTGTTCCGCAGCTCTTGCACTCGATTCTCGGAGTGAACACTCTTCTATCCACTCCAATGGGGATATTTGCGTTAATCCGCAGCTCGGCGTTCTGGCTTGCGTTGTTCGCGGGCGCCTGGTTGGCGCTTGATCCCATCGTCAAATGTTCTTTTGTCGTTGTTCATCAGCATTTGCGGTCAAGGCGTGAAGGAGACGATCTGCGCGGATTACTGGCGAGCCTGCCGGACGAGCAGAAGAGGAAGGCGGAGATGATCGCGTCGCCTGCGTCTGGCAGCAACGCGGCGATCGGTGCGTTGATCGTCCTGGGTGTGGTTCTGGCCTGTATTTCTCTGCCGCCGATTGCGCGCGCGGCGCAGGCGCCGCTAACGCAAAGCAGCGCGGAGGCGCTGCCCAATCCGGCGCGTCAGATGCAGGCCGAAAAATTGCGACGCGCACTTGACGTGGAATCACAGCGCGCGATTTATCGTTGGCATGACGCCGAACATCCGAGTCCGCCCACGTGGTTTGACAAGCTACTAGAGAGGATCGGGACCGCGACCGGCAAGGCATGGAGTGCAATCGGGAATTTCCTTCGCAAATTGTGGCCTCGTGGTCTAAATCCTTCGCCCGAAACGAAAGGCCGAGGCGCCTTCCGGATAAAGGATCTCCGGATATGGCTGACGCTGGTCGCGCTGGCAACTATTGCCACAGGAGCGGTGCTCTTCTGGCTGCGGCGGCGACGCCAGGCGGCACCGATTTCTATTCCGCTGTCCATCGCTCCGGTTCCCGATCTGAGCGAGAGTGCAATAGCTACTGAGCGGTCCGAGGACGAATGGTTCGCGCTAGCCAGCAGATTGCAGCAGCAAGGCGAATTGCGATTGGCAGTGCGCGCGGCCTATCTCGGTTTGCTGGCGGGATTGGCGCAACGCGAATGGCTGACGATTCGCCGTGATCGCACGAACCGTGAATACCTCGACGAGTTTATGCGCCGGTGGCGGCGGCGCCCGCAAGCAGCGCTCGAAGCGCGGGCGGAAATTCCCGAGCAACTTCGGAGCGGCCTGCGGCGGTTTGATGGCGTTTGGTATGGGTCTCAAGCATTGACGCCAGAGTTGGTCGCTGCGTACCAGCGAGATCAGCAGGAGTTGCTTAGCCATGTCTGAGAGCAGGTCCGGAAAAAGCTTGGCGCTTGATTGGCGAGGTCCTCTGCTTGCCGCCGGAATGTTTGCCGCGGTATTTGCGATTCTGCTGCTCATGGCGCATCAGAATCAATCGAATACGAGCGATATGGGATCCAGCTTACGCGAGGACCCTTACGGCACCAGCCTGTTGTTTGATTCCTACGCGCACGCTGGTTATCGGGTGAATCGCAGCCAGGATGAAGATTCCCTTGCCGATCAAGATGGGCCAAAGACCACCGCGTTCTTTATCGGGGACTTCGGCTTCGGTTTTCCGGAAAATGAAGGCGAAAATACCAGGGCGGCGGACAAGTTTCTTGCGCAACTGGAAGATTTTCTCTCGCGCGGTGGGCGCGTTGTGCTGATCGAGCACGCCGGAAAGCTGCGATCCAAATCGCAGGACTGGGAGGTCGAAAACAATTGGAGCCACCCGGATCAGCCGTCGGGCCCAACTTGGGTTTCCCCCGATCTGAGCGTGATGCCCACAGGCAGTGAAATGATGTTTCTCAACGCTGATATCCCCTGGCTGAAAACAGACTCGCACTGGACCGCGCTCTATGCGGGAACGGTGAAGAGCGATGTAAAAACTAACGGCTCCATGCGCGTCTATATGGCAATGCGGAAAGTCGGTAAGGGAGAACTGGTCGCCGTCAGTCAGGAATGGTTCCTGGTGAACGAAACGATCAAGAACCATCCCAATCCCGTGTTACTGGATTTTCTAACGGGGGGACGCCCAGGGATTTGGGTCGACGAAGCCTTGCACGGACTGCAACAGGATAAGGGTGTGCTTTGGCTGGTGCAGCGATACCGATTGCAGCCGGCGCTGATGCTTTTCTGGGGGGCTCTGCTTGCGCTGCTTTGGAGCATGAGCGGTGATTTGATGCGGCGCCCGGCGCGCGACCAGATCGCGCAAATCATGCGGTACGGCGAAAGTGCCGGAGTTGCCGGGCGACGCCTTCTGCAGCGTAGCCTTGCCGCGGAACTCGTCGTGGCGGAATGCTGGAATCAATTCCGGCGCCGCTCGCCGCAAGATGCCCAAGCCATTTCTGCGGATCCACGTTTTGCCCAGCGATTGCGCGCAGCGCTCCAGTTGCTGCCGCTGGCAGGGTACCGCGAACTGAGCCAGTTGATCGCGGAACGTCGCGCATCCGCAAAAGGTCTGGCTCATGTTGCGCGCCATTCGGGTGACAGTTCCACGAATGCAGAGAAGCGGATTCCCAAGGAGGAACGGTTCGCATGAATGACACACCGACGTCAAGTTCAAGCGGGCAAGCACCGCCAGCGAATACGGAAGCAAGACTGCCCGGGTCCGCAATGATCACCGGCAGCGCACGGCGTGTTCGCGAAGCTTTAGGCCGTGTGATTGTGGGCCAGGACCAGGCCATCGATCTCGCAATGGTGACGCTGCTCGCTGGCGGACATGCCTTGATTGAGGGCGTCCCTGGCGTCGGCAAAACGCTGCTCGTAAAAGCACTTGCAAGCGCTGTCGCCGGCGAATTTCAGCGCATTCAATTCACGCCGGACTTGATGCCCGCGGATATCACCGGAACGAGCGTTTTCGATCTGAGGGCGCAAGAATTCCGTCTCGTGCGCGGCCCCATTTTCACTAATTTCTTGCTGGCGGACGAGATCAACCGCGCGCCTGCGAAAACGCAATCGGCTCTGCTGGAAGCGATGCAAGAGCGGCAAGTAACGATCGATCGCCAGAGCTGCGCGCTGCCATCGGTGTTCGTGGTCTTCGCAACGCAAAACCCCATCGAGCATCAAGGCACGTATCCGCTTCCAGAGGCACAGAAGGATCGCTTTCTCGTAAAAATTCGCATGGGCTATCCGGATGCGCAGGAAGAGAAGGAACTTGCGATGCGTGTGGCTGCTGGCGAGGCCCCGGAGCGGCGACTGGCCGAGGACCTGCGCGTTCCGGTATTGCAGCCAGGTGAACTTGAACAGCTACGGGCAGCCACTTCCCAAGTGCGCATCAGCGAAGCGATATGCAGCTATATCGTCAACGTGGCCCGGCAGACCCGTCAGCACGCGTCCGTCTGGGTTGGTGCAGGGCCTCGGGCGACACTCGCGTTGCTGTCGGCGTCGCGGGCCCTCGCAGCGCTCGAGGAACGCGACTTCGTCATTCCCGAGGACGTGAAGACGCTCGCTGTTCCTGTACTGGAGCACCGGATCGTTCTGCGGCCGGAATTCGAGATGGAAGGCGTTGAGATTCGCGAGGTAATCAATGCCGTGCTAGAGGCGGTCGAAGTGCCCAGGTAAACCGCTTGGGCCATGCAGTTAGCAAACGAGAGCAGGGAGCAGGCGAACGAAATGCCGATGGCTGGAGATAACAAGTTAGTGGGCGTCGGGGCGCAAGGTGTGGCTATCACTGCCGAGGTCCAAGCCACCGCGGAGGTACCACGCCGCAGCCTGGATTCGCCCGATAAACTCGCGCGTCGGATCATGCTTCAGCCGGCGGGAAAACTTTTCAGTCCAGTGGGAACGCTCGTGTGGGTGATAGGGCTGCTTGGTGCTGTGGCATGTATTACGCCATGGATCGCGCGTGGATGGATATGGTTCGAGCTTATCGCGACCATTGCGGCGCTATTGGCAGGATATGACGCTCTGGCGCTTTGGTTCACTCGCGAAGAATATGCACCCGTTCTGTTGCGTCCAGAGAAGGGCCTTCGGGGACGCGTGGGGCAAAGCATTCCGATTCCCCTCGCGCTCACAAGCTCCGGCCGGCGCCGGCTGAATAGTGCAGTGCACGTAGCGGTCATGCCGGCAACATCGGAGAGCGAAACCGCGATTCGAGTGAATAGTGCTCCTCAAGAACTGAAGCTCGAGCAGCCAGAGCAGGTCGCTGGAGGAGCAATCTCGACTGCAGCGGCGCATGTCGTTCTCTGGCCGTGGTCGCCCGAAATTGCTTTGTTGCAGCGCGGAGTGTGGCCTGGTCCGCGGGTTGGCGTGGAGCGGCGCTCGCATTTCGGGCTCTGGCAATTGCGTCAGTGGTTCGATTCGCCGGAGCAGCTGCGAATCGAACCGGATCTGCGGTCCGGGCGACGGGAGATTCTGCGCAGCCCGGTTTACCGCTCGCTGGTCGCGGAACGGCAGACGCCGTGGACCGGACACGGGCGCGACTTTGAGCGGCTGCGCGAATACCAAGCCGGCGACACGTACTCGGAGATCGCATGGAAATCCACGGCGCGCCGAGGTACACCGGTCACGCGGCTCTTCCAATGGGAGCAGAAGCAGGAAGTATATTTTGTCTTAGATCAATCGCGATCGTCGGCGCTCGCGCTTGAGGCAACCGTCGCCAGCGGCAGCGAGGTCCCTGGGGACAGATCGCCGAGACGGATTTTGGACCTTGCGACGGAAACCGCATTAGTGGGCGCGACGGTGGCGTTGGAACTTGGCGATGATTTCGGTCTCGTGACTTACGCGGATGAGCCGAAATGCTGGTTGCGTGCAGGAAGCGGTCAATCGCATTTTCATCAATTCCGCGATCGTCTATTGAAGATCGAACCGTTGCCGACAACTGCGGATTACGAGGCCCTATTCAGTGAAATACGATTGCGCCTCCGGCGGCGCGCGTACCTTTTGTTGCTCGCGGATTTGACGGAGCGCTCGGTTTCGGACTCGCTCCGCCGCGGCGTCGGCCAGCTCCGCTCGTCACACGCCCTCTTGATGACAAGCATTCTGCCGGCTCACGCGCGGCCAGCGTTTTCGCCGGGGGAGGATCTGCACGCAGACCAGGATGTGTATGCAGCGCTCGCGGGCGAAAAAGAGAATCAGCGTCTCGGCGCACTCGCACGGCAATTTCGTCAATTGGACGTGGAGCTCCGCTATGTTCCTGCGGACACATTCCTGCGAACTGCTGTCGAAGGGTACCTGGAAAGCAAGCGGGAGCAGCGGCTGTGATTTTGGATTTGGAACGATTTCAAGCCCAGGCGAGGCCGCGATGGAACAGCCTCGAATCGCTGCTCTCCGTCCTGGAAGGCCGGCCGGACCGCCGGTTGAGTCCTGAGGAAGCGGAACAACTGCAGGAACTTTACACGCAAGTCGCTGCGGACTTAAATCGCGTCACACACGGGGCGTTGGTTCCCGAACTCAGGCAATATCTCGAGCGGCTGGTGGCGCGAGCCTATGCAGAGCTGTACTATGCTCCGCCAACACGCTCCGAGCTCTGGCAATGGCGCCGCTGGCTGAGAATTTTCACGGCGTTCCCGGAAGCATTCCGGCGCCAGGCCCGCTACTTCGCGTTGTCGGTGCTGATCACGACTTTAGGCTGTGCCATTGGTGGACTAGCGGTGCGTTACGATCCTGCCTCTTTGGACGTGCTGCTTCCCGCCGATTATTTGCGCGATCCTGGTAAGCGCGTGCAGGCAGAAGAGAAAGGCGAGAATCGGCACCGCGCCTCGGCGCAGACGGAAGCAGCGTTCTCCGCGCAGTTGATTCGGCACAACATCGAGGTAGCGCTGCTGGCGGCAGCGCTCGGCGTTACGTTTGGCATTGGGACGGCGCTGCTCCTCTTCGAAAATGGCGTGCTACTCGGGGCCGTGGCGGTTCGTTATACGCAGCAAGGCTTTGGGTTATTCGTTGCAGCCTGGCTCCTGCCCCACGGCGTGTTCGAAATTCCGTCCATCTTGATCGCGGGACAAGCGGGATTTTACCTGGCGCGCCTTCTATTGCGTCGCCGCGAGGATCGCGATGTGCGTCAGTCCATGCGGGAGTGGTTGGTGTTGATAGCCGGACTTTCCCTGATGCTAACGTGGGCAGGCATCATGGAGGCGTTTTTCTCCCAGCATCACGAGCCGGAGCTCCCGTACGCCATCAAGGTTGCCATTGCCGGGGCGGAACTCGTGCTGCTCACGGCATATCTGCTGATGATCGGGCGAAGAAACCCCAGTGTCCGTTCGGAGGGCAAATGACAGATGCTCGTCCAATGCGGTTGGGTACTACCGCCGAACTGACTATTGCCACGCCGGAAGGCGTGCTCTTTCGATTGCCCTTGGCGGGTCCCGCTTCCCGGCTCTACGCGATGTTGTTCGATGTCACGATCGTGCTGGGTACGGTGAACGGATTAGGGCTGCTGGTTTGCTGGATCTTTTCGAAAGTGCCCGGATTCGGAGTCATGTTCATCACGCTGGCGGAATTCGCTATCGGATTTGCTTATTCCGCGTTGCTGGAAGCCTTCTGGAACGGACAGACGATTGGTAAACGCCTGTTTCATTTGAGGGTGATTGACCAAAGTGGACTTCCGCTGCGCATCGAACAGGCCTGGGTGCGGAATCTGATGCGTGTCTTCGATGCGCTTCCGCTCGCCTACCTGATCGGAGGAATTTCCGCACTCAGCAATCCGCTGATGCAGCGCTTTGGCGACCGCGTGGCGGGGACTCTCGTCATACGGCAAACACCCTTGGCTGCGCCGCGAGAGGAATTCTGGGCGCGCCAAAAGTATAACTCCTTCATGGATCATCCTTCCATCGCGATGAAGCTTCGCCGGGGAGCGACGCTGGAACTGGCCAGCCTGATTCAAGATGCGCTGCGACGTCGCAACGAACTGGCGCCGTACGCCCGGCGGGAAATCTATCGCGAACTGGCGACCTATCTACAATGTGAAATCTCCCCTTTCCCCGACGAACTCGTTGAAATGCTCAGCGACGAACAGTATTTGATCAATGCGGCAGGCGTACTGTTCGGGGATCAACGGTTGCGCTTGCGCAATTAATTCGTGCCGCCACACTGACGATTCTGATCATCTCACCGCGGCGGGGTTACGAATGAGGTGTTGTCAAATGCCGGAAGTAGGCGAGGGCTGCCATCCGCACGTCAGAACCCTGTGGCGATTAGAATTACCGACTGCACGGTAACGCTTGCGCTTCTGCTGAGATCATGCCAAGTGTGGCGAAACCCCTGAAGCCGACCGTAATACACGCGGCTCAAACCCCCGTTGTGAGCAGTCATATCGACAGCAAACGCCTGCACGCGTCACCGGACATCTTCGTACTGGAACCGGCCTCTCCGGTAACCAGAGCGATCAGGCTGCCCGTTGGCTGTGGATAGAGTGAAGGGCAACTACGTAGTCCAAGTCAACATCTGAAAGGACAAAAAGAGGGGAACTGAATCTCATGGCGCGGTGTCCATGAGAAGTGGGTAGGTTCCCGGACCCCCCGAAGAGTCCGTGCAAGAACTGAAATCATTGTCGTTCCAAGGCTAGGCGCCGGGAATACCCAGGAGTTTGGCCCGAGATCGCGCCAGCACCGTAGGGAGGAACCGATGTGGTCTAACTTCCGAAAAACATCGCCGGAAATAATTGTTGTGGGTGTCGTTTGTCTGCTTGTAGTGCTGATGGCGACTGCGTTGGTGAAGACCTTTGCGGAGGCGGAGAAGACGGGAGAGTGGGCCACTTATTCTCACGGAGTGCTTCGCGTAGTGATCCCTTACCGTGCGGCCCAAGCGGGTGCGGGGCGGCTGACCGCAGAAGTCCTGGATCCGGAGAATCGCGTCATTGGGCGGACGGAGAAGACCGTCGAAGTGGTAAAGGGCGCGTCGCGGTTCAGGGCGGAAATGAAGCTCGATAAGGCGGTGCCGCTGGATGAACTCGTTTGGCATCGGGTGCGATACGAGTTTCGCTATGACGACACAAAGGTCGAAACGCTGGAGGGCGTGGAGTCCATCTCCAACATTCTGAGGCTCCCCGTGCTACGCGTGCTGGGGCAGCGAAGCTATCTGGCGGGCAGCAAAGCAGCCGTGCGGCTGATTGTGAGCGATTCGAAAGGAGATGTAATTCCCGGGCGCGGCGCGGCGCGGATTGCATTGGAGGCCGACGGAAAAGAACAGCGGACACTCTTTAGGGGGCCCCTGAATCATCGCGGCACGACCGAGGCGCAGTTTCAGTTTCCGGAAGGCGTTACCGGTAACTGCAACTTGCATTACACGGTGGATACTCCTCTGGGAACGACGGAATACACACAGACAATCCAGTTGCAGGACAAAGTTGGAATTCTCCTGACGACTGACAAAACGATCTATCAGCCGGGACAGATGATTCATGTAAGGGCGCTCGCGCTGAATCGTGCGGACCACCGCGCAGTAGGAAAACGGAACCTGCTCCTCGAAGTGGAGGACTCCCACGGGAACAAGGTCTTCAAGAAAGCCACGTCGACGGATGAGTTTGGCATCGGGTTCGCGGACTTTGGCCTGGCGAGCGAGGTAAATCTGGGAACGTATCACCTGCGCGCGACCCTGGGAGAGGCCGGCACGGACTCAACGAACACCGCGGAGATTGCGTTGGACGTGGAGAAATACGTGCTGCCGAAATTCAAGGTCGAGCTGAATTTCGTGTCACCCGAAGGGAAGAAGAAACACGGCTACCGGCCTGGAGATCACGTGAGCGGCACGGTGCAAGCAAACTATTTCTTTGGAAAATCGTTGGATGCCGCCGAAGTTTCCGTGAAAGCCGAAGGAATGGATGTCACGACCTTCACAGCTGCTTCGGTTGAAGGAAAAACCGATCACGACGGGGCCTATCACTTTGATTTGCGGCTTCCTGGATACCTAGCGGGGAAGCCACTCGACAGCGGCGCAGCGAAAGTGTTGATCGAAGCGATGGTAAAAGACACGGCAGGACACTCCGAGAGCCGCGGCGAGCCTATTACGGTCAGTGAGTCGCCTTTTTTGCTGACGGCGATTCCGGAGGGCGGAACGCTGGTTCCCGGCCTGGAAAATCAGGTGTTCTTGGTGGCGTCCTATCCGGATGGAACGCCAGTGGAAGCGAACATTAAGGTTCGGTCAAGGTCCGGCGACGAACAAGACGCTTCAACCAATGCGGGTGGCCTGGCGGTGTTCACCTTGAAGAGGCCGCAGAGGGACGAGGTCTTGCAGATTGATGCGACAGATAAAGAGGGAGAAAAAGTTTCCGCGCCGGTTCCGCTGCAGGCTCGCGCGGGCGATGACCAGGTGCTGTTGCGAGTGGAGAAGGCCGTCTATCACGCGGGGGATTCGATTCGGCTGAGAGTTTTGACGACGAAGAAGCGTGGAACGGTTTACGTCGACGTCGTGAAAGAGGGGCAGACGATTCTGACTAAGGATTTAGATATTACAGAAGGCGAGGCGGAGTTGACGCTCGCTGCTGCCTCCGAGTTGGCGGGCACGGTGGACGTGAGTGCTTACATGTTCGGAGCCAATGCACAACCCGTCGCGGATCATCGACTGGTGTTTGTGCAACCGGCAGATGAGCTGAAAGTGGAGACCGTGGCGGATCGCCCCGTCTACAAGCCGGGAGACGACTCGCACATTCGTTTTCGCGTGACCGACAAGAACGGAGAAGGTGTGCGCGCCGCACTAGGGCTGCAGATTGTGGACGAAGCAGTATTCGCGCTTGCTGAAAAGAAGCCTGGCTTCGCGAAAGTTTTCTTTTACCTCGAACAGGAAGTGATGAAGCCGCGGTACGAGATTCACTCCGTCGGGCTGCCGGAGATCGTCGAGCAGGTCTCCGATGATAAAGAGGCGCAGCGCGATGTTGCTGCACGTACGCTCTTTTCAGCCACGGAAATCGTGAGGCAGAACCGATTCGATGGCGAGGCCGGACGTGAAATTCCTCGGACAAAATATTACGAATTCTGGAACCGGTACCAGGCACAGTTCCAGGAGGATGCCAAGAAGATCGCCGCACAGCTACGGCGTGCGATTGCAAGCGATCCAAATGAAAATGACCTGGAGAAAGCGTTCAAGAAGCTGGCGGATTCCGGGAAGCCGGACTTTCGCGATGCGTGGGGAACGAAACTGAAAGTTGAGCGCACGCCCTGGGATAACGCTAAAACGATGTTCACGCTTCACGGCGCTGGGCCAGACAAGAGTTTCGATACCGCAGACGACTTGCGCGCCGCGCTCTACTTCCGCCGTAGCACGATCGTAACAACGGCAGCTGCTGGGGACACCAAACTGAGTGTGAAGATTGAGCACGACCACGGACCGAATAACAATCGCGCGGAAATCTTGGGGTTGGCAATCGATCCGAGCGGCGCGGTCATTCCGGATGCAATCATAACGATCACAAATATGACGATTTCCAGCGCGCAAGTCGCGCACACGAACGCGTCAGGCGAGTTTCAGGCATCGGCGCTGCGTCCAGGCATTTACAAAGTGACCGTGATCAGCCCGGGCTTTCAGCAAGCGGAGGATACGTTTCAACTGAAAGGGCGGGACCACGCAGAAATCACGGCACGATTGGAAGTCGGATCTGCTACGGAAATGGTCGAGGTTTCCGCAAGTTCCGTAGTGATCCTCAGTGCGGAGGCAACTGGATTTGGAGAAGGCAGGGGCTTTGGCGCCGGAGTTGCCGGGGGAGTTCCCGGTGGGGCCATGGGAGGCGTGATGGGTGGAGTCATTGCCCGCCAAGCATGGGCTGTGCCACAGGCAAAACTGATGCCTATGATGATCCAGGAGCTCCCAATGCAGGGCCGGAACGTCGCGAAGATGCTCAATATGGACGCTGACGAAAAGGAAACGGCAAACGTTCACGTGCGCTCGTATTTTCCAGAGACGCTGTACATCAATCCCGAGATCATCACGGACCGCAATGGGGTGGCGGAGATTTCCGTTCCATTGGCCGACAACATCACGACGTGGCGGATGTCCATGATTGCTTCGACGCAACGCGGGACGCTGGGTACGGCGACTTCGAGCCTGAAAGTGTTTCAGGATTTCTTTGTGGATCTGGACTTGCCGGTCGCGCTGACGCAAGGAGATCAAGTGTCGCTGCCCGTTGCCATCTACAACTACACGGATGTGAAAGGCGAGGTGCGGTTAAAGCTGAAGGACGAGGACTGGTTTGCATTGGTGGATGACTCCGGAGAGAAGTCCGTGGATGTGGATTCGCAGCATGTCGGCGGATCGCAATTCACTTTGGAGGCGAAGCGAATTGGGAAGTTTAAATTGACACTTACCGCGCAGATGAGAGGAAGCACGAAGCGTGCCGACGTGGTGGTGCGTGAAATTGAAGTGGTTCCAAACGGACGGGAGCAGAATATCGTATTCAACGGACAACTGGAGTCGAAGGCAAGTCAGACCGTGGAATTTCCCCCACGCGCGATCGACGGCGCAAGTAAGATTTTTGTGCGCCTGTACCCGGGGCCGCTGAGCCAGATCATCGAAGGAATGGATTCGATTCTGCGGATGCCGGGCGGATGTTTCGAGCAAACATCGTCAAGCACTTATCCGAACGTGCTGGCGATGGATTACATGAAGCGGACGAAAAAGTTGACGCCCGAGGTGCATGCCAAGGCGGAAGGATACATCGCCAACGGGTATCAACGGCTGCTGACGTTTGAAGTTCAAAGCGGCGGATTTTCCTGGTTCGGCCAGGCGCCGGCGAACAAGATTTTGACCTCGTATGGCCTGATGGAATTCTACGACATGTCAAAGGTGTATGAGGTGGATTCGCGCGTGATTCAACGCACCCAGCAGTGGCTCGTATCACAGCAACAGGCTGATGGCAGTTGGAAGCCGGATACGCAGTTCATCAATGAAGGAGCGACGAACCGGTACAACAAGGATGTGCTGCGCATTACGGCGTACATTGCCTGGTCGCTAGGCAATACCGGATACCAAGGGCCTGCGCTTGGAAAAGCCAGCGAATACATTCAGAAGAATCTTTCTGAGAAGTCCGATCCCTACACGCTGGCGGTACTGGCCAATTTCGCGGTGGATTCCGGAAAGGACCCCGAGTTCACTCGGCAGGCGATGCAAATGCTCCTTGACGCCCGCACGGAAAAGGATGAGCAGGCCTGGTGGAACTCGGAAGAAACGGGCGTCTACTCGACCGGAACGAGCGCGAGCGTGGAAACTACGGGTTTGGCCGTGCAAGCTCTGCTGAAATGGGGGCGAGCGCCAGGAACGACACGCAAAGCGCTGGCTTATATCACGGCGAAAAAAGACGCGACCGGCGCCTGGGGCAGCACGCAAGCAACAATTATGGCGCTACGCGCGTTGCTGCTGGCGAGTGAAAAAGGAACGGCCGATTTGCGCGGAACGGTGGAGATCGCAGTCAACGGAAAGACTGCCGAAAAGCTGGTCTTGACTCCCGAGAATAATGACCTGCTGCATCAGTTTATCTTCAAGGATGTTGAAAGCAGCGGGTCGAATCTCGTGGAGATTCGCTATGACGGCAAGGGGACGCTTGGGTATCAGACCGCCGGCCAATACTTCATTCCCTGGGAGCAAGAAGGCGAGAAGGAGCCGTTCTCGATTTCCGTGAATTACGACCGCACGAAGCTGGTGCAGGATGACATTGTGACCGCGACCGCCACGATGCGAAACAATCTGCCGAAATCAGCGAACATGGTGATGGTGGATTTGGGAATTCCGCCCGGGTTCGATTTGCTAAGCGAGGATTTGCAGGAGTATCAGGAAAAATCCTTCAAGCTGAAAAGTGGCCGGTTGGAAAAATTCAGCCAGACGGCGACGCAGGCAATTTTATATTTCAACGCTTTCGCGGCCGGAGAGACCGTGCAATTGAAATTCCGGCTGCGCGCGAAGTACCCGATTCGGACGCGAACGTTCCAATCGCGTGTCTATGAGTATTACGATCCAGACGTCCGGTCGGTGGCTCGCCCCGTGTCGCTTGAGGTGAAAAAACAATAGCCTGACGCGCCGCACAAGTTCGCGTTAAGTCGGTAACCGGAGAAGTGCCCACAATCAGTTGTTTTCGGAACCCGTACTAGGACTCCAATTTTCCGATAACTGGTAAAGTTCGTATTCGGCCGCTGCGAATGCGACTAGTCTTGCCCGCTCGGTAACCATACCTGCTACTTGACGGCAAAAAGCTTCTCGAACAATTCTTTCGACAGTCTGGCCCCCTCGTCTGACAACCGCACGGACTTGGCTTTCGTGGCAGGATCGGAAATGTAGCCCTTGTCGTGGAGTTGATCCATGACGCCCCAGGGAAGCGCCTTCCAGGCCCGTTTTCCGGGCTTCTCGTCAATCGTGTTCAAGTGCAGTAGCGCGAGAACCGCTTGCTGCAACTTTTCCGCGTCAATATCCATGCAGCACCTCCAGATCCGCCTCATCTATTGAAAACTTCATACTCCCTCGGGACGAACGTGTCCAGAGGTTGCGTGTGGCGGCGAATCATGCGATTCCCGACTCTCCACGTCGGGAGGTGACGTCCATGAGAAGACCGTTGAGGATTTTGTCTGTTGGTATTGCTCAGAGCCACGTCTGTCCTTCAATAAAACGGTTGTCACCCGGAATCGAATCCATCTTGAGGATCAGTTGTTGGCCCCAGGCACAATCAACGTACGGCTGGCGGCCGTCCGACGACTTGCGTACGAGGCGGCGGATACGGGACTCCTGAGCCCAGAACTTGCTGCTGGCATCCGTCGCGTGAAAGGAGCAAAAAAGCTGGGCATGCGGCTTGGGAATTGGTTGACCGTGGATGAGGCGCGCTCCCTATGGCAGCTTCCGAACATGCACAGCGTGAACGGTAAAAGAGATCGAGCCATCCTGGCGGTTCTCCTGGGGTGTGGGCTGCGTCGAAGAGAACTCATTGATTTGACCTTTGACCATATTCAACGCCGAGAAGACCATTGGGCCATCGTTGATCTGGTCGGGAAAGGAGGGCACATAAGCGTTGCATACGCACACGGGCGAACTGATCATCGAGGGTAGGAGAGCCGCCCATCTGAGCCTACCGCTTGCCGCTCGATCGATCGCCAATAAAAACGACACCGCTTCGCAAACAAATCGCACTGGGGATGCGGGCGATTTATTTCGCCTTGTTGGCACTTGCCGGTGCAGCGCCATTTTTGGTTTGCCTTGTCCGAAAGGTGCGAAGGCGGACTTCCTCCAACGCACCTTCAAGACAGTGGATCGGGGTTAAAACGAAAACACGGCACTCAATTGACCACTGCGGGGAGCCACCGCAACACCACCGTTTTGTGTCGCGGCATTTATCTGCCCGAAATTAGCTGCTCCTAAGGTTTGGCCCGGAATGCCGAGGCTCGGGTGATTCAGAGCGTTGACAAAGTCCGCGCGCAGTTCCAGGTGAAATCGTTCCTTGAGGCTGAATCGCTTCGCTAGGGAAAGGTTAACAACGGACAACCTTGGTCCTCTGAGGGAATTCCTGCCTTCATTTCCGAACTCAAACAACGCGCCTGGATTTGTTGTGGATGGTGCGGTTGGGCTGGCAAACGCTGCGGTATTAAACCACTCGGCAGTAGTTTTGGGTCCGTTGGTGTTGCCCACAACGTTTGCGAACCAATTGCACCCGTTGATGACGTCGCCGCCGGAGGCGAAGGCGGTGGCGCCCAAGCCGCCGCCGAGGCCGCAGCCGGTGATGGTCTGATTCAAGTTAGTGTTCATTACCACCGTGAATGGATTTCCGCTCTGCGCGATGAATGTTCCCGCGATGCGCCATCCGCCCGCGAGTGCATCCACGAACTGACCGTCGTTGAGAAACCGCTTGCCTCGGCCAAAGGGCAGCTCGTACGAGGCATACCCCTTGAATGCGATCGGGATGTCGAAATTGGAATTGCCGTAATTGGCTGCGGGGTCGTTCCCGATCTGCCAATATTGCGTTCCTCCCCGACTGCCCCATCCGCCCGAATCCTGATCGTCCAGGAAGTGCGACCAGACAAAGTTCGCGCTAAAGAGCAGTCCGTTGGAATAGCGCTTCGTTACTTGCGCTTGAAGCGCGTTGTAATTTGAAATGGCATTGTAATTGTTGCCGGAAAGGCTTCCCCAAGCTGGAAAGGGGCGATCCGCCTGAACAAACCCACCAGCGGCCGAGCTTGCGGCGATCCCAGCCGCGCTCGTTATTTGGTTGATGTCCGTCGGAAATTGTAGGTGCGTGCCGTGGCTCCCCACATACGCGAGCGAGGCCATGAAATCCCGGCCGAATTGATGCTCGATACTCAGCTGCCATTCGTTGATGCGACCCGTGGGAACGTTATATGGGATATAGGTCTGATTCGAGGGGGACGTTAGGTTGAGATACGTGTAGGGTATTCGGGCGCTCGGCGAGCCCACGACATAGTTGAGTACGGAAGCAGCAGTAGCGGCTGACGAGGAAAGGTAGATCAACGGTTGCGGTCCTGTTCCCGCGTTCACGTCCGAAGCGTTGCCTGTGCTCGTGCCCAGGGATCCAGATCCTATTCCTTGTCCGTAAGTATCCTGACTGAAGTTGTACGAGTACATCCCGAAGCCGCCCCGCACCACGGTATTCGGCCGCCAGGACCAAGCAAAGCCAACGCGCGGCAGGAAGATGTTGTAAATGGGCTTCTCGAGTGAGTTTCGATTGTCCTGGCCAGCGAACCACATCGAACCCAACGAGCCCTCGTACGAGCAGTTCGTGAACTGGGCAGAGGGGCAGGGGTAGTTGAGCGGGAGATTCGGATCGAAGCCGCCAATGCTGTTATGTATCTCGGTGAAACCCGTTGTCGCCGTGTAGCGAAGGCCGAGGTTAACCGTGAGAGTTGGCTTGACCTTAAAGTCGTCCTGGACGAATAGCTGAGGACTCTTCAGCCGCGCGTAGGAGACGGCCTGATTGGTCGCGCTCCACCGCTGGACATCGCCAAGCAGGAAATCGGCCAAGCCAGCTCCCGTGGTAGTCGCAGCGCCATTTTGCGCCGTGTAGTTCCCGGTGAAGGTGAAATTGCCCGATTGGAGGTTTCCCCATGGCGTAGTATTGCCTTGGCCCATCAACACCTCAACACCGAAGTGAAGGATGTGCTTCCCTTTGATCAGGGTAATTACGTCCGAGGGGTCGTACAAATTTTCGATATAGATCGCGTTTGTACCGGGACCAAGTGCCGCACAACATTGTCCGCCGCCGCCCATACTTATCTCAGGAAGAACGTCCGCCTTGGCATACTGCAAACCCAGAGCGCTGGCGGCATCGTACCCAACGGTCTGAGGAACGAACCAGTTGCCCTGTTTGGTATAGGCCATGCGGAATTCGTTCACCATCGTCGGACTGATTGTCCAGGTATCGGTGTATTGCACGTTGTAGCCGTCTATATCACCGGAAAAGCAGTTGATCGGGCACGCGAGCGGTCCGCCCTTATTGACCCCGGGGTTGTTCTTTGCGCTGATTGAAAAATTCATGGTATTTGACTGTGAAAGAGTGAAATCGAGACGTCCGAAATAGCGGAGATTCGGGTTCGGGGTGGGCAGGGTCGTGCTGTAATTATTTGTGAGCTGTCCGGGGGCCCCTACGTTGGGCAAAGCGTAAAGAGCTAGTATCTTGGCCGCCACAGGATCTATACGATTGGCTGGAATTGCATTCACACCAGCCAGCGACCCGGTGTTTTCCGCGGCAAAGGAGGTTCGTGCACAACCCGGCGTGTTGCAGCTCGTCGGGTCGTACAAGCTCGAGACTCCGGTGAAATCGTACGCGCCTGGATTGGCGGTTCCCATACCCCTCTCAGCCAGCGTGGGAACAGTGCCTAGCGTGGCGCTTGCAGCGCCGTTGTTGTAGACCTTGTCTACGGCGAAGAAGAAAAACAACTTTGACTTTATGATGGGCCCACCAACGGTTCCCCCGTACTGGTCGTACCGTAGATAGCCCACTTGTTGTGGTGTAAATCCGCCGCTGCTGTTCGGAATTCCGAAAAAGGGCTTCGCGTTCAGGACGGAGTTCTGCCAATACTCGTACGCGGAGCCATGAAAGGTATTTGTTCCGCTCTTTGTAATTTGATTGAATACCGCGCCGCCAATACCATACTGCGCCGAGAACGAGGAAGTCGTAATCTGGACCTCTGATAAGGCCGAGAACAAAGTGTTGTCTACGTTATTGCTCACGGGCAACTGAACTACGCCTCCGTCCTGCAGGTAGTTTGCATAATTGGGTAGATTACCGTTGATTGAGATGGCATCCCCGGCGTTGTAAGCGCCGCTACCCTCCGACATCGGCGCCGTGGGAGAGCCGGCAGCTCCCGGGAGGAGGACATTAAAGTTGGCCCAGTCGTTGCCCGTAATGCCAGCCCCAACCTGGGGCAGCTTATCCATGGTTTGTGCTTCCTGTATCGTGCCGAGTTGTGCCGTTTCGGTTTGCAATAGTGGCACGCCATTGGACTCGACGACGACCACCTCGGTAGCCCGGCCGACCGTGAGTGTCGCGTCCTCAGTGATGACGGAGACCTGGAGCTGAATGGGCCCACGCGTGACTTGCTTGAATCCTTCCTTCTTAAACGTGAGATTGTAATTCCCGGGGCGCGTCGACACGGTGTCGTAAATACCGTTGTCGTTGGTGACGAAATTTTTCGTTTCGCCGGTATCTATGTTGGTCAGCGTTACGGTTACCCCCGGGACTACGGCCCCCGAGGCATCCAGCACGGTACCGCGGATGTCACCGGAGTTTGTATTCTGCGCCACAACATTCCTGGTCAGACATAGCAACACCAGGACTGCCAAAGTCAAACGGATTGCGTATCTCATTTCTTAATCCTCTCCCACAACGATTTAACATCCACCCCCGACGCAACCGGCCAAGCCGATATCTATTCAAGCGCTCCGGCCACAATCCGCACCGCCACGTCGTGTCGCGCCGGAGACAGGCAAACGGTTCGCTGAAGTTCCTAATGGCTAGCAATAATTCTGCTCGCCCGCAGCTATATTTGTACTCTTGCGCCGGGTAGTGGTCGGTGGCAATATCCACATGGGGCGATTCCGTTATGACCACTTGGTTGCCAAGATGAAGAAAGTCCCGAACGCTTTTTCGCCCGTCATCGCCGTGGACCGCAAGATCGCCAAGCCATTGCATCGACAACTCTACGACTCCTACCGTGCGATGATCGTCGGACGCGGTCTGCGAGCTGGCCAGCAAATTCCCTCTACACGCGTGCTGGCTATCGAATTAGGGATCTCTAGAATTCCTGTCTTGACCGCCTACGCGCAACTTTTAGCAGAAGGCTATTTCGAAGCTCGCGCAGGTGCGGGAACTTTTGTGTGTAGTTCGCTGCCAGACCAATGGACGTCCAGTGATCGAATCTCGAACGATTCAGCGGCGATTCGTTCCGGCGCCCGAGCTCCTTCGAAACGTGCCATGTTGCTTGCCCCGTATGAAAGGCTCCCCTGGTTGCGCGGTATGGGAGCCTTCAACGCAGGCCAGCCAGCAATCGACCAATTTCCATTCCAACCGTGGTCCCGCATGGTCATGCGCCACTGCCGAAGTCCGCATGCACGCGAAATGTATTACGGTGGACCGCTTGGTTTCGAAGGGCTTCGCAAAGCCATCTGTACCTACCTCAGAACCGCGCGTGCGGTTCGTTGCGATCCACAGCAGGTCATGATTGTCGCCGGCTCTCAGCAGGCTCTGGAGATTGCTACGCGCGTACTGCTTGACGCTCGGAGCGCCGCGTGGGTAGAAGAACCTGGGTATTGGTTGACGCGGCAGGTTTTAACTGCGGCGGGCTGCCGTCTGCTGCCCATCCCGGTGGACAATGAGGGCTTGGACGTCGCCTTCGGCGTCAAGAAGTACCGCAAAGCCAAAGCCGCTTTTGTCGCACCATCTCATCAATACCCGCTCGGGGCGACCATGAGCGCTTCGCGCCGCCTTCAACTTCTCGACTGGGCACAGAGTTCAGGGTCCTGGGTCATCGAGGACGATTACGACAGCGAGTATCGGTACGGCAACATGCCGATCGCTTCTCTTCAAGGCCTCGACCACAACTCCCGCGTCATCTATATCGGGACCTTCAGTAAAACTCTATTCCCTTCATTGCGGCTCGGCTATGTCGTTATCCCAGAGGATCTGGTCGATCGTTTCGCGGCCGTGCGGTATGCCATGGATATTGGGCCGCCGCATTTTTTCCAGGCAGTACTCACGGACTTCATGAATGAAGGCCATTTCGCGCGCCACATTCGCCGCATGCGCCAGCTTTACGCACTACGCCGGAGTGCGCTTGTCGATGGCCTCCAAAGAGAATTCGGTTCCGCGCTCGAAATACATGGATCGGAAGCTGGAATGCATCTCGCCGTCATCTTGCCGAGAGGATTCCGCGATCAGGAAGTAGCGGCGCGCGCGGCACGCGAGAAACTCTGGCTTTGGCCACTTTCCCCGGCGTACCTGGGCGAGACGCGTCGGCAAGGATTTATCTTGGGGTTTGGAAACACGTCGGCGGAAGAGATGCCCAAGGCCGTCCGCCAACTCAAGCGTGTGCTTTTCGGTGAAAAGAATCTGAGCGGCAAAGCGACTGGTTATAAGGGAATCTCCTAATGTGGTCATTTTCGCAACTCGGGTGATGAACGAATATATCTAGTAGGAGAAAGACGTTCAGGCGCTTGGAGTCGATAGTTCAGATGCTCTAGGCTGCTCCGCGAGGAAAGATGGAGTCTTGGGATGGAAGTCGATTGGAAGCCCTGACGACTCGGCTCTAAGTAACGCGCTTGAATCAGTCTAAATATGGGTTCCTTAAATCCAAAGCCAACTTTGACCGCTCGCCTCGGGCAGATCTGGATCCGTCCGAACTTCGAATTTGGAATCCGCTCGCTGCTAATTCGAACAGGGGTACTTAGCATATTTTTGTTCGTTGCTTTTCTATTGGCCAGCGGAAGTTGGTCAGGAACTGATCTCGCCGCGACTGACAACGCGCCCACCACGCCCATACTCGTGGAGTTGTTCACCTCGGAAGGCTGTTCCAGCTGTCCTCCGGCGGACGCTTTATTGGAAAAGATGGACGCCTTGCAACCCATTCCGGGTACGCAACTGATTGTCCTCAGCGAGCATGTGGACTATTGGAACCACGATGGTTGGACAGACCCATTCTCCTCCGCTTCCATCACGGACCGGCAGAACGCGTATGTCCGCGCTCTTGGACTGAAGACGCCGTTCACTCCGCAATTCCTCGTGGATGGAACCGAGGAGTTAAAGGCCAATAACAACGAGCAAGTCTTCCAACTTCTTCAAAAGGCCGCCTCCGTTCCGAAAGTTCCTATGCTGCTTACATCGGTGAGCGTAGAGCCTGGGAATCTCGCCAACGTTCGAGGGCGTGTCGAATCTGACGTCAGCTCCGAGAAACACAAGGCCGATGTGTATGTCGCCGTCGCGCTCGACCACGCGGAGTCGCAGGTCTCGCGCGGAGAAAACAATGGTCGTCATCTTAGCCATGTCGCAGTGATGACCGAACTCACAAAAGTAGGCAAGCTTGAACAGGGAAAAAGTCTTGATCAAGATTTTCGAATCAAGCTAAAGCTCCCCGGACCTCGCCCGATGAATCTTCGGATTGTGGCCTTTGCTCAAGAGTCCGGGCCCGGCAAAGTGATTGGAGTGGTGTTGAAAAGCGTCCCAGTTAACTAGGAATGGGCACGAGCCTCGTCACTCTTGAAATTTGGATTCCTCAGTCACGCCGAGGTCCGAACGTCGTCGCGATGGCGTAAGGCTCGAAGTGGTCCTATCAAAATCCACGAAAGTGGCTATTGCGAAAAAACAGTCGATCGACGAAGGTCCCTGCGTAGTTTTATCTCGGGCCTTTTATGACTAACTTCTTTCACGATTTGCACGCCTCTCCGTTTGCTTTTGCAGCTTTCTCTATTACCAGCGCCGCACTCTGGCCGTACTTCGCGGGAGGAGCGATTCTGATCATCGGAATCGTGATGGCCCGGAAGTACAAAGTCCCGCAGGCACATGGACTCGACAGGATCGTCTTCCTTGGTCCGTTGTTATTGGCGATCCCGATGGCCATTTTTGGCGGGGACCACTTTATGGCGGCTCCCATCGTCGCGAAAATCGTTCCGTCCTGGATTCCGGGCCAACTTTTCTGGACCTATTTTGTAGGAGTCGCTCTTATCGCTGCCGCCCTCAGCTTGGCTACAAAAATACAGCCGCGTTTATCCGCGGCGCTTCTTGGAATTATGATTTTTATTTTTGTGCTGACCATTCATATTCCTTCATGCTTCGCGACTCCGTACGACAAGACCAGACTCACTATCGTTCTTAGAGACTCAACTCTCGCCGCCGCTGCGCTGGCCTTTGCCGCTTCGCGATCCGAGGGCTGTCAAGTGGAGGGCACGCCGGCATGGCTTCAGAGCTTGGGCCTGCATAGCTTGGGGTCAATCTTGATTGTCGCTGCCCGCTTCTTCATCGCGATTTCGATGGCCGTCTTCGGCATCGACCAGTATCTGAACCCCACTTTCGCTGCCGGCATTCCGCAGGAAGGTCCGGTTTTCGTCACCATGCCCGGCTGGATTCCGGGACACGTGTTCTGGGCGTACCTTACTGGCACAATCTTCGTGGTTTGCGCTATCGGTCTGACGACTCGGAAATATGCCCGTTCCGCAGCGACGTTTCTAGGAGTAACGGTGCTTGCGTTGGCTCTGTTTATTTACCTGCCCATTACGATCGCCAAGGCCTCGGACATCGCGAACGGCTTGAATTATCTGGCAATTCATTTAGCCTTGGCCGGAGCTGCCCTTCTCCTTGCCGGTTCTTTGCCCACCACGCAGGCCGAGTATGCCGCTGTTGCCGAAGTCGAACCATCGAGCCTTAGCCGTTTGCCAAACAGTTGAGTTTAGAAAATGCATGCCACAACCCTAGACTTTGACCGCCAGCGCTGCATGTTCGCTAGAGTTAACGCAACTCTTATTAAGATTCCTGAGTCGGCCACGGAACCAAACGAAACGGTAGCGGCCGGCCGCGACGATGTGAAGGCATTCTCGCGCATCGCAACACGAAAGGAATGACACTGGAGCGTGCGGCATGCTCGTATTCGAGATGAAAGCAAAGCCGGTGCATCCCCTCGAAGGTATCGAACAGTTCCGCGTTTACAACCACTACCTTCCCACATCGGCGACAGGTTTTTGCATTTGCTGGCGTCGGCATTTGCTGAGGATTATATGCGAGAAGGCCGAGAGTTTCGTCAGTGCCCGGTAAACGCGGTAATCGGTAGAGTGGATTTTCAAGTTACCGGTATTTCAACTAGTCAGGAGCTACAATACTTCGCATTCTTTGCCGCTAAAGAAACAGAAGTCGTACCATGCAGTGAGTTCATGGTATGGCTTCTGGTCATTCGTATCGCAGAGCTACCAAGGGATCGACGCGGGCGGCACGGCGCGCGGGGATGTAGCAAGCCAGCAAAGCCGAGGCCAGCAGTGTGGCCGCAACCGCACTAAAGGCCGTGAAGTCGACTACGCCGACATCGTAAAACAGGCTGTGCATCGTGCGGCCAACCAGATAAGCGCCGCCGAGGCCGAGGGCCAAGCCTATAAAAGCCAGGGTCACGCCTTCCTTCAGAATGAGGGCGAGCACGCGGCCTTGACCTGCGCCGAGCGCCATGCGCAATCCGATTTCGTGCGTTCGCTGTGCCACGGCAAACGACATCACGCCATAAATTCCCAACGCTGCGAGCAGGAGTCCCATGCCGGCGAAGCCTCCAAAGAGAAGAGCTGCAAAGCGATCTCCAGCCATGGATTCGTCCTTGATTTGATCCATCGTCTTGACCTCGGCGAGAGGCAGATCGGGATTCATGGACAGGACTATATCCGAAATGCTTTTACTCAAGGTGGTTGGACCGACGGATGCGCGTACGGCGATGCCGGCCTCCGGCCAGGGGCTCTGCCAGAAAGGCACGTCAATCTCGGGGAAGCCCTGTCCCTTCGGACCGCCGTTGCGGACGTTATGGTAGACACCGACGACTTGCCATTCGACGGGAGGACCAAGCTTGGTTACGCCCGGGATCAATTGCTCAACGATTATGCGCTGCTTCAACGGATCGACGCCGGCAAAATAGCGCTTCGCGAATACCTGGTTCACCACAGCCACGCGAAGACCGCCAGCCAAATCTTGATCGGTGAAGGAGCGTCCCTGGTCTACATGGATCCCAAATGTTTTGAAGAACTCTGGCGTTACCATATTGAATCCAGCGCCCGGACGCTTCGAGGGATCGTCATTCGTTTTCTCGGCAATTTGAAATGGCATGCCGAAATTCGTGCCTCGGAGCGGCATGCCGGTGGATACGGAGGCCGCGGACACGCCTGGGAGAGCAGCGATTCTGTCAAGAAGCTGCCGATAGAAGGCGTTAATTTGTTCTGAGCCAGTGAGCTGGTTCTCCGGCACGGGGAGAACAAAAGTAAGCAGATGGTCGGTGCGAAAGCCGAGGTTCACATGCTCGACGTTCCACAGACTGTGAAGCGCGATTCCGCCGCCGGTGAGCAAGCTGAGCGCTAGCGCGAACTCGGCAACAACCAGGGTGCGGCGCAGGCCGTGCCGGCCGGTGCCGAGCGTGGATTGGCCGCCCTCCTTGAGCACGTCATTCAGATTCAGCCGCGATGACTGCCATGCCGGAGCGCAACCGAATAGCAAACCCGCCAGCGCAGTGGCCGCGAGAGTGAAGAACAGCACCGGCGCGTTCAAGCGGACATCCGCTTCGTACGGAAGAGTGAAAGGGGACATCGTCGCGATAATCACTTTCAACAATATCCAGGCGAGCGCGATGCCTGCAATTCCTCCGATCGAGGCCAGGACAAGGGTCTCGACCAAAAATTGTCGAAATACCTGCCAACGGCTTGCGCCGAGGGATGCTCGGACAGCAACTTCCTTCCGGCGTGTCGTCGCCCGAGCGAGCAGCAAGTTGGCCACATTTGCGCAGGCAATGAGAAGTACGAAGGAAACGGCGCCCAGCAGCAGCCACAGGGCTCGAATTACGTCACTGCCCAAGAAATCGTTCTTGAGCAGCTCGACGCTGGCGCCCCAGCCCTTACTCGATTTTGGGTAAACCTCCGCGATGTGTTGTGTTACCGCGTCCATATCGGCGTTCGCCTGCGCAATGGTCACTCCCGGCTTCAGGCGTCCCATGACAAACAGCCAATGAAAATCGTGATTGATTTGCTCGGGTTTGAAGGCCAGCGGCACAGACAGCTTGTCCCGCCCGCGGTCGGAGACGCCGGGATTGTTAACGCCGATAATCGTGTAGGGCTCTCCGTTCATCGGAACTGTCCGGCCGACAATCCTTGGGTCCCCTTCGAAACGATCCATCCACAATCGATACGTGAGGATGGCGACATGGTCCTTGCCAATCTCGCCTTCCTCAGGAAGGAAATCGTGTCGGAGTTCCGCGTTCTCTATCTGGCGGGAGTCGATTTGCATTTCGGAAAGGCCAAAGAACTCTTCAATGCTTTGGTCGCAGTGCCGCTGGGATCGGACGCGTCGGGAGATTTGTTGCGCTACTTCCAAATCCGAAGGGCCTGGGACCTCGGCCGCTACGGATCTCTAACTGAAGCTGATTTGATCTTTCGAAATCAGGCCAAAATGCGCTTCACCGGACAACGTTTCGAATATTTGTATCGCGGATGGAAAGTCGGCAGAGTGACTGAAACCAGCATCGTTCAGGAGTTTGGTGGTAGCAAGCACGATGTCAGGGCGCACTTCGCAACCGAAGTGCTGCGCCGGGTCGGGGTTCCTGCACAGGAACCAGCAGGGAAGGAGTGAAGAATGTAAGAACTACATGCTTCAGCGGCGTCTTCTCCAAGTTCTTCAGCGTGTGGCCAGAGCAATTTCTTTGAGGCGTGGGAGATAGCAAAGCGATGCGGACAAAAGTCACTGTGAAAAAACCACCAAAACGGGCGGGAGCGACCCCACTTTTTCGGCCCAGAGCCGCCCAAAAAGTTATCGGGGTCACTCCCGCCTGTTTTGTGCAGATCATGACCAACATCAATCGCGTTTATGGCCGTGCTACCCGGACCGCCGGGTACAAGAGTCGCAGCGGGTCCCGGTTGGGGACGGTTGCAATTGAATTATTTTTCGTGTTCTTGCGACACAAATATCTTTCCAAACGCGGAATAGATTAGCAGAGGCAGCAAATGTCCAGGGATTCCGGTAGGCCTAAAGGTGAACGGAGAGCGAAGTGCCCGGTTCACCGACCCGTTCACCGTGGCGTTCACCTCGATGGCCAACGTAACTCGCGTGCGCTGAGAAGGATGAGCACAAACCGGTGGTTTACTCTGCACGCGGCCAAATCCCTGAATTGGGCTGGAGCGACCCCATTTTGGACAGCCTTCAGCCACCCAAAGTTCTGTGGGGTCGCTCCAGCCTGCCACGCAGGAAGCGTGAGCGAGTTTTGGCCGCGTGCAAGAGTTGGAGAATGCAAGTCGTAATGCAGAACGTAAGACAAACCAGATAGGAGGTCAAGAAGCACAGCATGGCAATCATCAAGGCACCACCCAAGCAACCAAAGTCAGTAACGATCCAGGCACGAGTCGAAGAGTCGGTGAAAGAACAGCTCGATATGTACGCGAAATTCATCGACTCAACTCCGTCATACGTCATCACGGAAGCTCTGAAAGTCCTGTTCAAACGCGATGACGAGTTCAAAGCCTGGCTAGGGCAACAGCCAAGCAATGCAAGAGTCCATCAGCTTACAGGAGGCGGACTCAAAGAGACCGCGTAACACAATGAAAGACGTACCGACACAATTCGACATGCGCGAGAACACAGCGTCTTCACGACGACATGGCTCGCGTCCGATGGAAAGCATGAGCGAGCGCCCCCAGGCAGCCTCCTATGAAGCGGAAGACCATTCGGAATCAAACGCATTTCGGC
>Ga0210395_10000345_pt1 | contig 36264 bp, 30 predicted proteins | sample IncBWH4OmetaG_FD_150861 | JGI IMG/M metagenome (GOLD analysis project Ga0210395, IMG submission 150861) | Forest soil microbial communities from Barre Woods Harvard Forest LTER site, Petersham, Massachusetts, United States - Inc-BW-H-4-O ... | reverse complement strand
GACGCCTTCTCGCGATTGCGGACTAGCGCGCGTACTTTCTTGCCGTGCGCCAACAGATGTTCCGCCGTTGCGCCGCCCACTTTTCCTGTGATTCCCATTACTAAAAACATGCGTTTTCTCCTGATCTTGAGGGACAGAGCGCTGCCCCTGGTGGTTCAACGGACGAGCGGCAGAATGGCCCGGATGCGGGGATCGCGCGCGTAGCGGCCGCCCCATGTCATCGCGCCCAGAAGGAGGGAAATGATTTCCGGCGGCGACCCCAACTCATCAATGCGGACATGGGCGCAGATGGCACCTCCCAAAAAGCCTGTCACTAGGATCGCACCAAGGACGGCGGTGGCCGGGATGGCGTAAAGGATGGCGCAGGCGAGTATGATCGGACCCACGACACGGGCCAGGTCCATCGCGAACCCGGTTTCCTGCAACATGCTCGCGATCTGTGCCGGCGCGAAAAGCTGAATAGTGCCGTCTGCCACCAGAGCGATAACGACAAACGCGCTCATTATCCGGCCGGCCCACAGGGCGCGACGCAAGGTCATAGTTTCAGGCACCTGATGTAGGTTCATAGTTTCGGACACTTGTCGTTCTCCGATGCGGGGAGCCACCTTGTCGCGTTAATGCGTCTGCGCAATTCGGTAAGTTCCGATACCGGAACTTTCACATGAAGTTTCGCTGACGTGATTGGCCTCAACATTTGAGGCCAAAAGCGCCCCGACGCCGTCCTAAAAACCGGGTTGCATTGAGGACCGGTCTGGATGGCTGCCGCAGGATACACTCCCGCGCGGCGCTTCACCCCTGTTCTGGCAGGAGTAATGGCTTTACAAACATCTCGCGAAGATGTTCTACGGCGCCTCCGCCGTAACAGCGCCCCAACAAACTTAGCGGAGCGTCGTTCCTTCCGTTATTGCAGATCAGAAATAACGTGACGCATGCCACACACCAAATGGGCATCTAGGCGCAGCAAGATGTCGGATTTGCTTTTGCACGTGGAGTTGCGGCTGACCAATGGCCAATGTCGCTTGTGGGTCAATAGCTCCCACGGCGGCTGCAATTTGCGGGGTCCGCTTTACGGGCCGGAACCGGGCATTATCGAGTCTCCACTCAACCGTGAGATACTCACCCATCGCCATGCGGATGCGTGCTACCGTTGCAATAATCCGATGCTCGTCATCCCGGTGGAGAGATTGTTATGGACATAACCAACGGCGGTCTTGCACACATAATCGCCCCCGTGCTTTCCGCTGCATGCGTTGCATTGAGCTTTGGTACATCAGCATTTGCACAACAGCCGGTGGCGGCGAGCAGACCCAATATCCTCGTCATCATGTCCGATGACATCGGTTACTGGAACATCAGCGCTTACAACCGCGGCATGATGGGCTATCACACGCCCAACATAGATCGCATCGCTAACGAAGGCGCGATATTTACCGATTATTACGGTCAGCAGTCTTGCACGGCAGGCCGCGCTGCCTTCATCACTGGTCAGAGCCCGATGCGAACCGGTCTCCTGAAAGTTGGGCTACCGGGCGCCAAGGAAGGCCTGTCTGAGAAGGATCCGACGCTCGCCGAATTGCTCAAGCCACAGGGCTATGCAACTGGACAATTCGGCAAGAACCATCTTGGCGACCGTAACGAGTTTCTGCCGACGGTTCATGGCTTCGACGAGTTCTTCGGGAATCTTTATCACTTAAATGCCGAGGACGAGCCGGAGAACCCGGACTATCCGAAGAACCCGGCGTTTCTGGAGCGATTTGGTCCGCGGGGCGTTTTGAAGTGCATAGCGACATCGACCGTAACCCCGGGTGAAGACCCACGTTTCGGCCCATGGGGCAAACAGAAATGCGAGGATACCGGCCCGCTGACAATGAAACGTATGGAGACGGTTGACGATGAATTACTCAAGGCCTCTGTCGACTTTATCGATCGCGCCCACCGAGACCAAAAACCGTTTTTCGTGTGGTTCAATCCAACCCGCATGCACATTTGGACTCGGCTCAAGCCGGAGTCCCAAAACAAGACAGGACTAGGTGTTTATCCCGACGGCATGGTGGAGAATGACGGTCAAGTCGGCCGCCTCCTCAAAGAGCTAGACGATCTCGGCATCGCCAACAACACCATCGTGATCTATACGACCGACAACGGGGCGGAGACATTTACCTGGCCCGATGGTGGTACCACGCCTTTCCGTAGCGAAAAGAACACCAACTGGGAGGGAAGCTATCGCGTCCCCGCAATGGTGCGGTGGCCCGGCACGATAAAGCCTCACACCGAAATCAACGACATCTTCTCGGCGGAGGATTGGGTCCCCACTTTGGCCGCGGCTGCCGGCATCCCAGACGTCGCGAATAAGCTACTGCAGGGTTATGACGGCTTCACAGTTCACTTAGACGGCTACGATGAGACCGACCTGCTAGCTGGTAAAGGCCCGACGAAGCGTCATGAGTTTTTCTATTGGACTGATGACGGTGATCTCGCCGGGCTTCGCTACGACCAGTGGAAAATTGTATTCATGGAACAGCAAGCCCACGGCTTGGGAGTCTGGCAGCAGCCGTTAGTTACTCTACGCGCGCCGAAGATTTTTAATCTACGTACAGACCCGTTTGAGCGGGCGGACTATGAGTCCGGCTCATATGACGAGTGGTACGTCGAGCGTGTATTTGTGTTTGCTCCAGCGATTGCAATCGTGGGACAGCACTTAACCACATTCCAGCAATTTCCACCGCGCCAGCCACCAGGAACCTTCAACGTCGGTCAAGCCTTGAAGAAGCTAACTGAACAGCCTGGCAATGATTGACCTGGCCTCCGATTAATCCGCCCGTTGAATCGTGCGCCTAATTCGCTTCAATGCTGCCCAATGCGCGAGGGACATCAATGCGGAGAGTTGCCCATGATTGAAACTGGTAAAGCCAGTATAGCCATAGTTCTGGCGACGTGTGGACTGCTCTTCTGGGCGTGTAACCCCGCTGCGGCCGCCGTTCACATCGAAGGCCAGGTCCAAGCGGGCGGCGGTCCAATCGCAAATTCCACCGTCACCTTATGGGAAGCAAATACGGGCGATCCCAAACAACTGGCTCAAACACAAACCGGTAGTGACGGACGTTTTGAACTTGGCACTGATGAAACGCCAGGCGCGGATGTCAGTCTATATTTGGTTGCCAAAGGTGGCGTGGCCACGGTCAACAAGGGCAGCAGCGACAATCCAGCCATCGCCCTGCTGACGGTGTTGGGCAATGCGCCCCCGGACAAGGTCGTTATCAACGAGATGACTACCGTGGCGTCGGTGTGGACGAACAATCAGTTTCTCGATGGCACCACGATCAAGGGTCATGCGCTCGGCCTGCGCGTCGCCGCCGGCAATGTGCTGAACTTCGTTGATCTTCAAACGGGCGGCTGGGGCGTCGCTATTGAAGACCCCCTCAACAGCGGCCAGACGCCGACAATGGCCAATTTTGCGACGCTGGCCGACCTGCTCGCGGGTTGCACCACGCGGGTTAATGCCGATGCTTGCAGCAATCTCTTTGCGGCGGCCACGGCTCCAAACGGCAAAGTGGCCACCGACACGCTGGCGGCGGCTCAGTCCATCGCCCGCATTTCTTGGTACCAGCCAGAAAAGCTCTTTGCTCTTCTAGACCAATTCTACCCGGTCCCGAATGGCAAGAACCTGCGACCTGTTCCATTCATGCCATACCTGAACTGGGCACCCAGTGCTTGGGTGCTGCCACTTAAGTTCGACGGCGGTGGCTATCGTGCGGGCGGCGGGGCCATGTTCGACAGCGAGGGCAACCTCTGGGTTGCCGACAACTTCACGGTCGGTTGGCAGGGGCAAGATAGCCTATGGCAGGGTCACGCGACCAAGTTTGCACCGAACGGCCGCCCTATCTCACCAAATATTACCGGCTTCACTGGCGGCGGGATGGAAGGCGGCACCTTTGGCGCGGCTGTCGATGCCAAGGATGACGCTTGGTTCACCACTTATGGCAGTAGGGCGATTGCGGTGTTCGACAAGAACGGCAAGCCTCTGACGCCCCCAGAGGGGATTACCTTCGATGGCAAGCTCGGGCTGATGCAAGGGGTTATCGTTACGCCGAGCGGCGATGTCTGGGTCCTTGGCGTCGAAAAGAGGCAACTCGTCCACTTCCCCAAGGGCGATCTGACCCAGGGCCGGATCGTTTGCGAGGGCGACAGCGCAGAGCCTTGTAAGTCGTTTCTGGCGCCATTTCACCTCGCCATCGACCAGCAGGACCGCATCTGGGTGTCCAACGGCAACGACAAGGTCACTCGCTTTCCCGCTGCTGATCCGAGCAAGGTCGAGAACTTCAAGACTGGGATCAACAACAGCGGTCTTAACATCGACAGCCAAGGCAACGTCTGGGTCACCAACCGGTTCGGCACCGGGCTACTGGGAATGATGCATCTGATCGACATGGGGGCACGCCTGAAACTCGATGGTGTGACTTCGGCTGCCGACTTCCTAACGAAGACGATGTCTGAACAAAAAGGTGACGCTGGCAGCGTCACGCTGCTGAAACCAGACGGCACTCAATTTCCGGGCTCTCCGTTTAAGGGCGGCGGCCTTCCGGGGCCGTGGGCGGTGGCAGTGGATGGCAACGACAATGTCTGGATTTCCAACTTCGCGATGCCTAGCAGTCCGATTGTGCAGCTATGCGGCGCTCGCACCGAGAACTGCCCACCCGGCTTCAAGACTGGCGACCAGATTTCACCGCCCGGCGGCTACGTTGGTGGCGGCCTACAGATGCAAGTCGATATCAACATCGATCCTGCCGGCAACGTTTGGGTGACGAACAACTGGCAGGACGTAGACACTTGCTATGGCAAGCCTCCCGAGGCGCTGTCTACGCGCTGCGGCGGCCAAGGCGTTGTAGTTTTCTACGGCATGGCCAAGCCGGTGCGTGTGCCGCAGATCGGACCTGTGCGACAACCGTAGGGAACTGATGAACACCGAACTTTTTTGAATGGTTGTCGATGTTTTCCAGCCCGTTGATGGAATAATCCGGCGGTGCTCCCGCCCCGCCAACATTGAGACGATGCCCAGAGGTCGCAGACGCCATAAGAAACCAAACGTTCGCACGCAAAGGGCGCTGACGACGGAACGCGATCTGCCACACATCGTCGAGATTGAGCTGCCATCGAGCGGTCTCAATACTCAAATGAACCGCGAGATGGTGACCTTTCATCGCCTGCATAACATCCGACCTCGCTTTGGGCGCAGAAGGGCGCGAGCTGGTAAACACTATTGTCGCTGGTGCTTCTCCAATCCGGGAATTGCTGACCTGTTTCGAGAACAGTTCGGAGGAGCGCGCGTGAGGAACGAGCCATAGGCATTCGATGCCGCTTTGGGTCACGAACAGCCGCGCCGATCATTGGCTGCCGTGTCCGGTCTTCCCCGAAAGCGGCCGCGCCACTCGTCCGCCACTAGGGCCGTTGAGGGCCAAAAGCAGACATTCTCGCCGTTATTCGGCCGTCGCGGTTTCGTGAACACATTTCACGCGTGATTGATGCCAGACTTAAATCGGGGCAAGTCGATTACGCCAAGCGCGACGCGACGTTCCACGTAAGACGGTCTGAGCTTTATCCAACCCCTACATGATTGGAGTTTCGGCATGAACATCACCCGCCGCACCGCAACAGTGGGCAGTCTGAGCCTTCTCGCTGGCTCATCATTCAGCACAATTAGCCGCGCTGAATTTGGCGAGGGTTTGCGAGACATCGGCGAAGGTCTCGACGACTTTGTGCTGGCCCAGGATGCCTACATCTACGGTTATCCGCTGGTGACCATGGAGTACACCCGGAGGATCATGACGAACGTGGCAGCCGCCGGGGGCACCCGAGCGCCGATGGGCCAATTCGCCAAAGCGCGTCAGTATCCGGACGCTTCGTTCCGTGACGTGACCGCGCCCAATGCCGATACCCTCTACACGCTGGCTTGGATCAACGTCGGCAAGGAGCCGTGGGTCCTCGGCATACCGGACATGAAGGATCGCTACTTCCTGTTCCCCATGTTGGACGGATGGACCGACGTGTTCCAAGTGCCCGGCAAGCGCACCACGGGCACCGCCGCGCAGACCTATGCGATCACCGGACCGGGATGGAAAGGCACACTGCCGACCGGCGTCAAGGAGTACAAGTCGCCCACCAACATCGTATGGCTGCTCGGGCGCATTTACTGCACCGGCACTCCGGAGGACTATGCCGCCGTTCATGCGCTACAGGACCAGTTCACACTGGTGCCGTTGAGCGCGTATGGAAAGCCATATACACCGCCCGCAGGTACGGTCGATCCTGCCATCGACATGAAAACCGCTGTGCGCGACCAAGTGAACGGGATGGACGCGACAGCCTATTTCACGCTTCTCGCACAATTGATGAAAACCAACCCGCCAGCAGCGGCGGACGCCCCTGAGCTTGCTAAATTCGCCAAGATTGGACTTGTGGCGGGCCAAGATTTCGACGCGACCAAGCTCAATGCGGATTTTGTAAAGCGCATCCCGCAAATCGCCTTCGACCGGATCATGCTCCAATTCAAGGTCAACAAAGATGTCAAGGACGTCAATGGTTGGGGTTATATAACCAAGACCGGGCTTTATGGAACAGACTATCTCCTACGGGCGTTTGTGACCGCCATTGGGCTCGGCGCGAACCGCCCGCAAGATGCGGTCTATCCCACGAGTCTAAAAGACGCTCATGGCGATGCGTATGACGGAGCCAACAAATACGTTATCCATTTTGCGAAGGGCCAGACCCCACCAGCACACGGCTTCTGGTCGATCACGATGTACGACAGCAACTATTTCTTCGTCGCCAATCCGATCAACCGGTACTCGATCAGCGCTCGGCAGAACTTGAAGACCAATGCGGATGGATCGACAGACCTTTACATTCAAAATCAATCGCCGGGCGCTGAAAAGGAGAGCAACTGGCTTCCTGCCCCTGCCGGAAAGTTTATTCTGATGCTGCGCCTCTACTGGCCGAACGAGAACAACCCCTCGATCATCGACGGTTCGTGGAAAATCCCGCCAGTAAAAAAGGCAAGTTGATCGGTAGTAAGATCGACACGCACCGGGAGCGCCGTGTCCGCTTTGGGTCGATGCTGTTGAAAGAAGGGCTCGTGATTTTTGGCGAACAGTGATTCCGTCTGCTGGAGGGATTCGGCAGCGGAGGCTTGGCATGATGGGTCGGCAGAGCGGCGACCAGAGCCAGTTGTTTTACCTTTTTAACCTGGAACGGCGTATTCCGGCGGGCCATTTGTTGCGCCGGATCAATCCGGTCGTGACCCGCATACTGGGTGAGCTTCGCGGGAAGCTGTCTCCGTTCTATAGCGACATTGGTCGGCCTTCGATTGATCCCGAGCTGATGATCCGGATGCTGATTGTGGGCTACTGCTACGGCATCCGCTTTGAGCGGAAGCTGTGCGAGGAAGTCGAGCTGCACCTGGCCTACCGATGGTTCTGCCGGCTCGACCTCGACGACAAGGTCCCAGACCATTCGACGTTCTCGGTCAATCGTCACGGCCGCTTCCGCGCTAGCGACATCTTGCGCCATGCGTTCGAGGCGGTGGTGCGGGCCTGCATGGATGCGGGTTTGGTCAAAAGTGAAGGCTTCGCGGTCGATGCCAGCGTGATGGAGGCGGATGCCAGCCGCTATCACGGCAAGGCACCGGACGAGATCGGGTGGGCGGAGCCCGAACGCCAGACACGCGCGGTCAAGGAATATCTGGCTGCGCTTGATGTCGATGCCCAATCCAATCCCGACCGCAAGCCGCCGAAGCTGATCTCTCCCAGCGATCCTTGCTCGGCATGGACGGCGAAAGCCAACAAGCGCGTGCAGTTCGGCTACGGGCTCACTATCTGATCGACATCGCCAACGCGGTTATCGTCGATGTGGAGGCCACGCCGGCGAGAACCTATGACGAGGTCGCCGCTACCAGGACCATGATCACCCGGACTGAGCAACGGTTGGGGCTCAAGGCCAAGCGCCTCGTCGCCGATACGGCCTACGGCACCGGCAAGTTCCTCGGCTGGCTGATCGAAGCCGGCATCACGCCTCACATCCCAGTCTGGGATAAGAGCAGCCGCGACGACGGCACCTTCTCGCGTGCCGACTTCACCTTCGACAGCGACCGCAACCTCTATGTCTGCCCCGCCGGCAAGTTGCTCACGACCACAGGCAGCGTCGGCGCCGACCATGTTGTGCGCTACCGTGCCCGCAGACGCGACTGCCGGGTCTGCCCGCTCAAGCCGCAGTGTTGTCCGAACGCGTCTTCCCGCAAGGTCACGCGCGATCAGAATGAGGAAGCCCGCGATCACGCCCGTGCGCTGATGGGCACGACCGAGTTCGCCACATCCCGTGATGAGCGCAAAAAGGTCGAGATGCGCTTTGCGCACCTCAAAACCCATCATCGCTTCGAGCGCCTGCGGCTACGCGGCCTCTCCGGGGCACGCGATGAGTTCCACCTCGCCGCCATCGTGCAGAACCTCAAGACGCTCGCCTGCCAACTCTGGCAGCCCCCACTGGGTACACTGGCAACAAACGTCATGTGAGCGGCAGTTCAAGCAAGCGTCCGAACGCATGCGAAGCGGAGCTCCCAATCGGGAGCATAAAAGGAGCAAAGCCGCCGACCGTGACCCATGCGCCGCTCATCGGCGACTTTATCAACAGCATCGGTCAACAACTGCCTCGACGATCACTGGCTGGCGCGGCGGGTGTACACCTAAAAGCGGTCACGCCGGACGTCCGCCATCAGGGGCGTTGAGGGCCGTACCTGGCCGATTGGGGCGTGATATTCTTCCCCAATCCCATTGGGGCCGGGTCTAATGGCAATCGGCATCGGAAGGCGGCAATTCATATTCGCCCCCTTGGTAGAGCGACGGTCGTGGCCACTTGCGGCGCGCGCGCAGCAGGCCGATCGCGTGCGGCGGATCGGCGTACTGATGGGCCTTGAAGCAAGCGACCCTGGCGGTCAGTCCGAAGCCGCGGCTCTCAAACGGGGACTTCAAGAATTAGGCTGGACTGAAGCTCGCAACCTCGAAATCAAATATAGCTGGTCGGGTAGCGAACCTGATCGCATCCAGTCCTCAGCGAAGGAGCTTGTTGGCCAACAGTGTGAGGTCATTGTCGCTCGTTCGACTCCCGTGGTGGCTGCACTTCTTAAGGAGACGCACACGATCCCGATCGTGTTCACCGTCGTCGTCGATCCGGTAGGCAGCGTCTTCATACAAACCTTTGCACGACCTGGAGGTAACGTGACGGGCTTCCAGAACTTCGAGTTCACGATGATCGGCAAGTGGGCGCAAATGCTCAAGGAGATTGCGCCGCAGATACGACGGGTCGCAGTTGTTTTTAATCCGATGACCACCCCTCCGGGATTCTTACGTTTGCTAGAGACAGTTGCTCCATCGATCTCAGTGCAGCTAGTCGTGACGCCCGTTCATGACGCTGCTGAAATTGATGCTGCGCTTGCTGCATTCGCGCGTGAACCCGGCGGGGGCTTAATGACTTTGCCGGATATCTTCATGGCCGATAATCGCGCGCAGGTTATCGGTTTGGCTTCAAAATACGGCTTGCCTGCTATTTATACGACGCGTTTATACACCAAGAGTGGCGGCCTGATGTCGTATGGTCCTGATACTGGCGATCTGTTTTACCGCGCGGCCAGCTACGTCGATCGCATCCTGAAGGGAGAGAAGCCGGGCGACCTGCCAGTGCAGGCTCCGACCAAATACGAATTGGTGATCAACCTCAAGACAGCCAAGGCACTCGGGTTCGACGTGCCGCCGACGCTACTCGCCCGCGCCGACGATGTGATCGAGTGATCCTTTCGCAATGCGGCAATTGCTGGTGGGGAAGTGACGCTTTGGGTCATTTTCGACATTTTCACCGACACGACCTGATGTCCGCTATTACCCCGAAAGCGTCCCGAAAAGCTGACATGGCAGAGCTTGGAGGCAGAGCAACCGCGCACCCCGCCCGCATGTTCGCTTTTGTGGTCGCTTTCGGGGGGAGAGAAGCGGACATTGGGCTGACGGCGTAATTCGGTAGCTAATGACCCTGAGCGACCGACTTTCGCAAGACGTCGTTAGCGACCAAGCATGTCGCGATGGAGATACCACATGAAGAAGCGCATTAAGATCATTCACAAGACGAAGTATCAGTACAATGCGCCAGTCAAATTCGGACCACATCGTTTGATGATGCGGCCGCGCGAAGGTCACGACGTCCATATCGTGCGTGGCCGTCTCCACGTCGAGCCGGCGGCAACCATACGGTGGCTGCGCGATATCTACGGCAATTCCATCGCGCTTCTGACGTTTGAGGAAGCCTCGCAGAATTTGAGCATTCTTGGCGAGGTGGAGGTGGATCTGGATGACGACAATCCCATCGAGTGCCTGATCGATCCCGATGCCCGCCTGTTTCCTTTTCAATACGCTCCCGAGGAGCAGATAGAGTTGATCCACTACCGCCTACCCAGCTATCCATACGAGGGCCCGAGGCTACGGCGTTGGCTGGACGAGCTATACCGGCCCGGACAGACCATCGGAACGTTCGAGCTTCTCGAAAAACTGAACACGCAAATTTACCGCACGTTTGCCTACAAGCACCGCGACGATGCCGGCGTCCAGCTACCATGCGATACGCTGGCGAATGGCAGCGGTTCATGCCGCGATTTCGCTGTCTTCATGATGGAAGCAGCAAGGCACTGGGGATTCGGCGCGCGATTTGTGAGCGGGTATATTCAAATGGCGGAAGGTCAGCATGGCGCCACCCACGCCTGGACGGAAATCTACATCCCGGGCGCAGGCTGGCGCGGTTTTGATCCGACCAACAACAAGCTCGCCGGCAACGAGCATGTATCCGTCGCCGTGGCCCGCGAGCAGGAGAAGGCCTGTCCGGTTTCCGGGGCATGGGAAGGCCCCGCGAACGCGTTTAACAACATGGAAGTATCGGTGCAGGTCGTTTCGCTGTGAGCGGGCTCATTACGTCTTTTACGTTCACGGCTCGTTTCCTCCAGACTTCGCAAAACAGCCGCGCTGCGAACAGGCAGAGCAGTCGTGGGCGGGCTTCTATGCTGCGCGCGCAGCGGCCGCCGGCTCGCTCACGCGAAACCATGCGATGTAGAGCGCTGGTAGAAAGATCAAGGTCAAAACGGTGGCGACCAACAGACCGCCCATGATCGCGTAGGCCATCGGGCCCCAAAAGATCGTCGGCGCGATCGGTATCATGCCCAGCACCGTCGAGACTGCCGTCAGCATGATGGGACGGAATCGAGACATCGCGGCTTCGACCACCGCGTCCCAAATCTCTTTGCCCTCCGCGCGCTCGGCTTCGATCTGATCGATGAGGATCACGGCATTACGCGCAATCATCCCCATCAGCGCTAGTATCCCGAGTATCGCCACGAAGCCGAGCGGTTTGTTGAAGAGAATAAGGGCTGCGACAACGCCGATCAGCCCCATCGGCACGACGCTCAACACCAGCACGAGACGGCTGAAGCTTTGCAGCTGTATCATCAAGAAGGTGATTGTGATGAACAGCATCAAGGGTAGTACCGCAAAAACCGAGGCTTGCGACTGCGCGCTTTCCTCGACTGTGCCGCCGACCGCGACGTGATAAGTCGCCGGCAGGCTTGCGCCGAATTTCTCGATTGCCGGGTCGAGCGACGCGACCACCCCTTCCGGCGATGCTCCGGGTATGACGTCCGCCTGTATCGTCAAAGTCGGGACGCTGTCGCGCTGCCAAATCAGGGGAAACTCCTGATCGAAATCGAGCGTCGCGAACTGCCCGAGCGGGATGGTCCGGCCGTTAGGCAGCGGGAACTGCAAGTTACGCAGCGTCGTCAGAGAAACGCGTTGCGCGTCGGTTGCCCGCATCACGACATCGACCAGGTAGATACCATCCCGCACCTGCGTGACGGCCACGCCCGACATCACAGCGTTGAGCACTCCCGCAATCGAATCCGAGCTCAAGCCCAATAGCCGCGCCTGATCCTGATCGACACGAATGCGGACCTCCCGGGCTGGCTCCATCCAGTCGAAATTGATCCGCCGCGTCCGGCTGTCCGCGGCGACGACCTGGGCCAGGCGGAGCGCGATGTCGCGCACTTGGTTCAGGTCCGGACCGCTCACCCGATATTGCACCGGCCACCCGACCGGCGGCCCGAGTTCCAGAGGAACCGTTCGCGTCACAGCGTCCGGAAAATCCTCCTGGAGCAGGTGTTCGAGTTTCGCGCGAAGCCGTTCGCGGGCGGCGATGTCTTTGGCAATGACGACGAACTGGCTGAAGAAGCTGTTGGGCAGTTCAACGCTGAGCGGCAGATAGAACCTGATGGCGCCGCGTCCGACATTGGTGCTCCAGCGCTCCACATCGGGATCGTCTTTCAGAAAAGCGTCGATCTTGGCCGAGGCATCGCTACTCGCATAGATCGAAGCATTTTGCGGCAGTCTCAGATCGACCAGCAGTTCCGGACGATCCGAGGAGGGAAAGAACTGCCTGGGCACCGAGGGCACTGCCAGCGCGGCGATCACGAAGCAGCCGAGCGTGACCAGGATAGTGATCCATCGCATCCGCATCGCGGCGACGAGGATGCCGCGAAAAATCCGCAGCGCCCAGCCGGGTTCGGTGGATTGTGCCTCTTTGGGCTTGGCCAAGAGCGGGAGGGCAAGAAGGGGAATGAAGATGACCGCGACCAGCCACGACGCCAGCACGGCAATGCTGACGACGGCGAAGATCGAGAATGTGTATTCGCCGGCGGCGCTCTTGGCAAAGCCGATCGGCACGAAACCGGCCATGGTGACAAAGGAGCCGGTGAGCATTGGAAATGCCAACGTCTTGTACGCGAACGTGGCGGCATCTTCCTTCCTGTCACCCATGGCGAGGCGCATCGTCATGGCGTCGATCGTGCTCATGGCATCGTCAACGAGCAGAGTGAGCGCGATAATGAGCGCGCCCAGCGATATGCGCTGCAGGTCGATGCTGACGGATTCCATCACCGGAAACACGACCGCAAGTGTCAGCGGGATCGAAGCCGCGACGATCGCGCCGGCCCGGAAGCCGAGGCTGACGACGCTCACCACCATGATGATGGCGATGGCTTGCCACAGCGATTCCATGAATTCGCCGATGGCGCTTTGCACGACTGACGATTGATCCGCCACCAGCGCCGACTCGATGCCGATCGGCAGATCGGCAGTGACCTCGGTCATGGTTCGGCGGATGGTCTGCCCGAGCGCCAATATGTCTCCGCCGTCGCGCATGGCGATGGCCAGGCCGATGCCCGGCCGGCCATTGATGCGGAAGATCGGTTGCGGCGGATCGACAAAGACGCGCCTGACCGTGGCAATATCGCTCAAGCGCAGCAATCGGCCGTTCGAGGCGATATTGAGCGCCAAAAGGTCGCGTTCGGATTCGAAGGCTCCCGAGACGCGAAGCAGGAGCGTCTCATTGCTCGTGTCCAGAGTGCCGGCGGGGCTGACCGCGTTTTGCGCCTGGATTGCCGCAATCAGGGAGGCGCGATCGATGCCAAGCCCGGCGAGTTTCTCGGTGGAAAACTCGATGATGATCTGCTCGTCCTGGGCGCCGAGAACTTCGATCTTGGAGACGTCGCCGATGCCTAAGAGCCGCGCACGGATTTTCTCGACATAGTCGCGCAGCTCGCGATGGGTGAAACCGTCCGCGGTGAAGCCGTAGATGATTCCGAACGTGTCGCCGAACTCGTCGTTGAAACCGGGGCCGACGACACCGGGCGGCAAGGTACGGCGGATGTCGCCCACATTCTTGCGGACATGATACCAGATGTCCGGCACCTCCTTGGCCGGGGTACTGCCTTTCAGGTTCACGAATATGGTGGTGACGCCGGCGCGGGTGAAGCTGCGCAGAAAGTCGAGGTTCGGCGTTTCTTTGAGGGTGCGTTCGATGCGATCGGTCACCTGATCGAGCGTGTCATTGAGGGTCGCGCCCGGCCACGCCGCCTGGACGATCATCGTTCTGAAAGTGAACGCCGGGTCTTCGTTGCGGCCGAGCCGCATATACGACATCACGCCCACGACGATCGCGACCAGCATCAAATAAACCACGAAGGAGCGGTGATTCAGCGCCCATTCGGATAGATTGAATTGCGTCATTTCGGCGATCCCAGCAGGCGTACCTTCTGGCCAGGGTGGAGCGCCTGGACGCCCGCGGTCACTACGATGTCGCCGGATTCCAGACCTTTGGAAACCGCAACCGACACGGCGTTCTGGCGCAACAGCTCGACGTTGCGGATGGCGACGGTGAAGGCCGACGGGTCGACGACCCAGACGGCCGGCCGGTGATCGGACTCGGTCAGCGCAGAAGCGGGAATCTCGATGACCGCGGTCGCGTCAAGCTTCACGCGCCCGGCGACAATCGAGCCGAGTCGCATGTCCGCAGGCGGATCGATCAGGCCGACCCTGACCTCGAACGTCCCGGTGATGGGGTCGGCCTGCGGCGAGATTTCGCGGACGCGTCCGGTGGCCGTCACGCCGGCAGCATCCGTCAGGCTCACCGTGATCAGACCGTCGCTCGGCGCCGACCTGAGCAACTCTCCCGGTACATCGAACACGGCATCGCGGCCGCCTGACAGCGCGACCCGCACGATCAGCTGTCCGGCCTGGACCACTTCACCCGGCTCCGCCGCCGTCGCGGTCACGACGCCGGCGGCATCCGCGTTCAAAGTGGTGTAGCCCACCCTGTCCTCGGCGGCCTTCAACTGCGCCTGCGCGATATCGATCTGGGCCCGCGACGTTTCCTGCTCTTGCTGCGCCTGCTCGAATTGGGCGCGGGACGCAGCGCGGGCGGCGAGCAGGGACTGTTGACGGTCGAAGTTGCTCGCGGCCTGGGCGGCTCTTGCTTGGGCCGCCACGAGATTTGCCTGCGCCGAACGCAAGGCGTTCTGCTCGTCCTGCGACTCGATCCGGGCCACCAGCTGTCCGGCCTTGACGCTGTCGCCGACATTCACCGGTCGTTCGACCAGCCGTCCGGCAAGACGGAAGGCCAGACGCGTCTCGGTTTGGGCCTGGATGCGCCCGGTATAGGTGACGGTTTCACCGGCCTCCCGCTTCACCACGGTCACGGTGCGAACCGGACGAACTTCCGTCGGTGGCGCTTCAGATTCGCGTTGACACGCCGACAGCAAAGCGGCAGCCATCAGCGCTACAATCGCAGGGCCTTGCGGTCTCATTGGTCGCACCATTCCGTTGCGCTTCGAAGTCAAAAAAATACATCAGGTCACTATTCGCAGCTCGACCCGAAGTCTTTGCGGAGCCCTCGCTGCCGCGTCGCCTGCAACAAGCACGGCAAGATTAGCAACTCGCCCGAACTTTGCCAGTCACGCTATCAATCAGTCTTCGAGGAATCGCAGGACGTTACGATATCAAAGTCACCATTCCGGCAGCCGGACCGTAGGTCCGAGGTCTTCCGGACCGGGAAGACCCGGAGCCGCCGGCTGCGGCTCGCCTTCAGGCGACAGCAGGTTACCCCAATTGGTCCGCGCCCGCATTTGGTCACGCGTTGCGGCATTTACAAATTCACTGTCTTGCCGGATCTGCCATCCGCCGCCGAGCGCGCGGTAGATCGCGGTCGCGCCGAGCAACACGTTGCTGCGCGCCACGGCCAAATTGCTCTGCGCCTGGAAGAGATTTTGCGACGCCGTCAGCACGGTCGTGAAATCCACCTCGCCATGTTCGTATCGCACCGTTGCTACGCGCAGCGCTCCGCTTGCGGCGTCAGCGCTGCGGCGCAAAAATTCCGCCTGCGATCGCGAATTGAGGAACGCCGAGATGCCGTCGCCGACTTGCTGTTCTGCCTGGAGAACGCCGTTCTGGTAGTCGACCAGCAATTGCTGGAGCGTGGCGTCCTGCAGACGAACGTTGTTGGTGATCTGGCCGTAATTGAGGATGTTCCATTGGAATGACGGGCCCGCCGCATAGGCCACGCCGATGGGTTTGAAAACCTGCCCGAGATTGTGGCCGTTGGCGGTGCTGGCGGTACCTCCGAACGTGCCGGAAATGCTGATCGCCGGATAGAGTTGCGATTCGGCGATGCCGATCTGCGCGCTCTGGGCCAGGGCCGCGAGCTCGGCGGCGCGGATATCAGGCCGCCGCCGCAGCAGATCCGCCGGGATTCCCACCGCGATCGTGGCCGGCGGCATCCGAAGGCCCCATGATCTTGCGAGCAGGCGGCCCAACGGCTGCGGCGGGATGCCGAGCAGCACACACAGCGCGTCGCGTCCCTGTTGCAGCTGGATCTCGAGCTGGGGGACTGCCGAGCGGGTCGCTTCGAGGACGTTGGTCGCCTGAAAAACATCAAGCTCGCTGGTTTCGCCGTGGTCGAACTTCGCCCGCGCGATGCGGAGCTCATCCTCCTGCTTGCGGACATTGTCGCGGGCGATCCCGATGAGCTGCTCGGTGGTGCGGATCCCGATATAGGTTGCCGAGACGTCGCCGAGCAATGTGACCAGAACCTGGTCGTAAGTTGCAATCGACGCCAGATAGGCAGCGTCGGCGGATTCGACGCCGCGGCGGAATTTCCCCCAAAAGTCCAATTCCCACGCGGCCTGAGCGGCGAGGGCATTTGTCCAAAAATATCGGGGGCTGGAATTTGGCGGTGCGAGCGGCGTAGCGGCGCTGGTCCGGTTATAGATTAGGCTGCCGGTGCCCTGCTGAAGCTGCGGATACAATCCACCGATGGCGATGCCGAGCGTGGCGCGGGCTTGCAGCACACGCGTGCCGGCGCTCAACAAAGTCAAATTCTGCTCGTATGCAATATCAATCAGCCGATTGAGCGTCGGATCGTGAAACGTGCGCCACCAGTCTCGATAGTCCCCGTCATTGGTTTTGATCGAACGATTGTTCGCGCGGATAAAATTTTCGCTCAACGGCGCTTCAGGGGATACGAAATCCGGGCCGACGGCGCACGCCGCGAGTGGCAGCACGAGTAACGTCAAGACCACCAGATGTGATCGCCGCAATCCGCGCGTGGTGCCGACAACGGCAGGCGCCGCGACCGAAAATCGGGTCCGCATACTCATCGACGCAACCCTCACGCCATTCTTTTGCAAGCCTTCCGTTGCAAGCGCGCCGTGACCCACCGGCCATGGCAGGCGGATTTCACACTTTTTTCGCCGTGCCGAACATCGAAAGCCCGTGATCGGAGCCGAAATTCGCCGGTTGTGGCTATTTCGTCACTACCCTTCGCCGTACGCGATCAGTCTGCGCAGTGAGTGCAAGCGATGAAGAGCCGGATTTAAGTTTGCCGGATCAATGGCCGACGAGCATCGTTCCGACGAGGACTGCCGTCAGCACCAGGAACAGCACGCCCGCTACCGGCCATTGGCATAAGCGTCTGTCGAGGCCCTCCATGGCCGTGCCGACATCGCGGGCCACGTCTGTCGCGCCTTTGCCAAACACTAGCACTTCACCCGCCGGCACGCGCGGCAGCAACTGCCCCCAGCGCCACAAGCCCACGCTCAAAAGTCCGCCGAAGAGAACCGGCCAAAATGCCGCCCAAAGCTCCTTGGGCGCGAGCGCGTCATGCAACGATCCGCCGGTGCTGCGCGAATAGAGCGTCCACGGCAAAGCAATCGCGGCGCATGCAATCACGAGCCAAGGCAGGACGAAACCGATCGGCGCGGCGCGCTGCGAATTTTGCGGCGCATCGGCGATGAGGCGGTGCAGGAAGTGAAACATGAGGACCGTGCTGGCGATCGCCGATAAAGTGGCGAGCGTGCCCACGACGCCGTCGCCGAGCGTTCCCTTGATCGCCAGTTTCGCCAACGCGCCTCCGGTCAGCGGCAACCCGCCGAGTCCGAGCGCCAGCACCGCCGCGGGAAGCAGCACCAGCCATAGGCCGCGCCCGCGCGTCTGCGCGCAGGCGCCGACGGCGAGGAAAAGGCCGCCTTTTACCAAGGTGTGATGCACCGCATAGAAAATCGCCACCGTCGCTACCGACGTGTCGCCTGCGGCAAGCCCCATGCCGATGACGGCAGCGAGCAATCCCATCTGACTGACGCTGGAATAGGCCAGCACGGTCTTGGGATTCGACTGCGTTATTCCGATCGCCGCGCCATAGAATGCGGAGAACAGGCCGGCGGCGGCGAGCGCCGCGCCCCAACCCGGCCGTGCCGGGTCGACCGGCACAAAGCGGATGAAGATCACGCCGGCCTTTACGGCCGCGCCGCTGAGCGCCGCCGCCACCGGTATAGGTGCCGCCGTGTATGCCAGCGGCATCCATACGTGCAAAGGCACAAGACCGATCTTCAGCCCAAATCCCAGGATGAGAAATGCCAGCGTCACGTCGTGCCACGGTGATATCGAGAGCGCGGCGGCGGCATCGCGGATGAGCAGACTGCCGGCAGGGCCAGCGGGGACCAGGAGCACGAAGCCGATCAGCAGGAACGCTTCGCCGAGGAGCGCCAACGAGACATATACGGCTCCCGCGCGCCTCGCCGCGGCGGTGCCGTCAAATATGACCAGTCCGTAAGCCGCGAGACTGACCAGCGTGTAGAACAAATAGAAGCTCACCACGTCGGCGGCGATGAAGACGCCGAGGCTGCCGGTGAGCGTCGCCAGCCACCAAACCGCGAAACGTCCGCCGCCCGGCCTGTCGCGCAGATAGGTGCTGGCATAAGTGCCGGCCGCGGTCCACAGCAACGCGGAGGCGCCGAGCAGCATCGCCCCCGGCCGATCGAGCTCGAACGTCAGGCCGAGCAATGCTTTGGGCAAGACTAGAATAGTACCATTGAACTCTTGAAACTCTTGCAGCGCGGCAGCGATTGCCGGCAACGGTGCAAATATCAGCAGTGCCGGCATGCGATCGCGCAACCGTTGCGACACGCACGCCGCCAGCATGGCGAGCGGTAATATCATCGTCGCGGCGATCAGCATTCCTGAATTCATGGCGACGCGACCGTCAGCGCCGCAGTGCGGCCGATCTGCAACAGATTGGACGGCTGCAATGGGACGAAGCCGAGCAGGACCGCGCACAGCGCCAGCGCTAACGGCAAGACTTCACGGCTGCGCGGCACCGGCGCGCAAATCTTGAAGGAAGCGCTGGCGCTGGAGAATGCTTTGCCGAGCACCATGAAGACGTAGCCGCCCGCAAGCAGGCCGCCGACGAGCATCGCCGCCGCCCACCACCATTGGCCTTCCATGATTGACGCTCGCAGCAGCAGCACCTTGGCCACGAAGCCGCCGCTCGGCGGCACGCCCATCAGCGACAGGCCGGCGAGCCCGAAGGTGAACATGGTGATGGGAAGGACGCGGCCGATACCGCCGAACTGCGCAATGCGGTCGTGGCCGAGCGTCTCGGCAATCAATCCCGCCGCCATGAACATCGCCGCTTTGGCAAAAGCATGCGAGAACAATTGCAGCCACCCGCCGGTCCACGCGAAGCCGCTCCACGGATTGCTTGTCGCGGCGCCGAGTGCCAGCGGAAAGATGAAGAACAGATAGCCGATCTGCGCGATCGTCGAATAGGCGATCAGGAGCTTGAGGCGCTGTTGGCGGAGCGCGAGAATGCTGCCGAAGAGAATTGCGCCCGAGCCGAGCGTGCCGAGCATCTGCGCCGCGGCCAGATCCATCAGGCCGGGCATCGCGTCAAACCACAGCCGCACGATCAGGAAGAAAGAGCCCTTGACGACAAGCGCCGACAGTACGGCGCTGCCGGGAGCCGGAGCGCCGGCATGCGCTGGCGGCAGCCACAGATGCAGCGGGAACAGCGCCGTCTTGGCCAACAGCCCCATCGTCATCAGCGCGGCCGCAATCCAAGCGACCGGCTCGGGATGCACGCGGCCGGACAGCAGCACGATATCCAGCGTGCCATAGGCACTATAAATCAACACCGTGCCGAGCAGATAAAGCACCGAGCCGAACAGTGCGAACAGCAAATAGCGCAGCGCGGCTTTGAGGGTTGCCGCATTGCCCTTCAGGCTGACCAGCGGCACCGCCGCGAATGTCAGCAGTTCCAAGGCGACGTAGAGATTAAAGAGATCGTCGCCGAGCACGATGGTATTGAGCGCGGTCCAGATCGCCAGCAGCAGCGTCCAGAACACAAACGGGGCGCGCGCTTCGGGGCGACCGTGCGGTTGAGCGAATTCGCCGCGCGCAAACAGCGCCGTGGCGCAAATCACGACGGCAACCGTCGCCATCATCGCCGCGGAAATGCCGTCGGCGCGGAGCGCAATGCCGAGCGGGGGCTCCCATCCGCCCACCAGATAAACCAGCGAACGGCCGCCGCGCCACACCGCAACGAAGACCGCAGCCGCGACACCGAGGCCCGGCACCAGTAAAAGCAGAACGATGCGCTCGGCATGACGTCCGCCGAGCACAAACGCCGACAAGATGCCCGCAACTGGCAGGATAATCGCAAGCGGCAGCAGAAATCCGTCCGCGCTCGCATCGGTCAAAACCGCCAGACCCGGCATCATGAGTCGTCTTCCGCTGTGCTGGCGCCGTCGGCCTCGTTCGGGTCGAGCGTGGCCTTGCCGCTTTCCTCAAAAAGCCGCAGCAGCAGCACGACTGCCATGGCGGTCGCCGAGAAGGCAACCACGATGCCGGTGATGACCAGCGCCTGCGGTACCGGATCGCCGCCTAGTCCCGCCGCGGCGCCCCTGCGGGCGACGACGCCGAATATCAGGAACGTGCCGGTGCCGAGAAGATTGAACGCCAGAATCTTGCGCAGCGGTTCGGAATTGGTGATGAGGCCGAACAAGCCCAGCCCGGCCAGGGCCGCGCCGCAAATCCCGAAGAGCGTGGCGGCATTCATTGGCGCCGCATCCGTTGCGGCGTACCCAGCGCCACCAGGCCGAGCGTCACGCCGATCGAAAGGGTTAGCGCTACCTCGACGACAATGATCAACGGCTTGGCGTATCCCGCCGGATAGCTAAGAAAACCATCCGCCAGCGCGAAGCCCGCCAGTCCGATGCCGAGGAAGATCGCCGGACCCACCACCACCAAGAATCGGACCAAGCGTTGGTCGATCGAAGGCGCGTTTTGCAGACCAGCGATGATGACCACGATCCACATGGCAGCCAGAACCGTGCCGCCCTGAAAGGCGCCGCCCGGATGGTCGGCGCCGGTCCAGGTCATGTACACGGCCACCACTATTCCTAAAGGTGGCAAGAGCTGCGCCAGAAAGGCCAGCATGCCGTCCGGTCCCGCATCCACCTGCGGCCCAGGCACCCCGCCCCAAAGGCGATCCGGCGTCAGCGACCAAACACCGAGCAGCGCGAGCAGCAGAACCACTTTTTCGAGCAACGTGTCGAAGGCACGGTAAACGAACAGAACGCCCGCGACCGGATTGCCGAGGCCGCTTGGCGGCAAATTCGCCATGGCCGCCGGCGCCAACGTGACGACGACGTCAGGTGGCGTCAGAATAACGGCGCCAAGTCCCAGCGATATCATGGCGCAAAACATCGCCGCCACGATACGTAACGTCAGGCCGCACCGGCCGCTGGCCGTGGTGCCGCGCAGGCGTGCGGCGGCGCCGAGCAACAGCATCCCGGTCAGGCCGCTGCCGATCGCTGCCTCGGTGAGGGCTACGTCGACGGCAAAAAGTCTCACCCAGGCGATCGCCACCAGCAGTCCGTAAGCGATGAACACGACGATAGCCGAGAATGCCGCACGCGCTACGACGACCCATACGGCTATTGCGAGCAGCAGCGCCACCAGTGCGACGTCGAAAGCGTTCGCCATGCTCATGCTTGCGGATCCTCGCGGCGCACCAGGCGCGCGATGAGCTGTGTCGCTATCGCGCCGGAAAGTTGGACGAACAGCCAGACGCTGATCAGCTTCAAAGCGCCGAGCGGCCACGCGACAAGCGGCAACAGACCGAGCGTGACCAGTCCAAGGCCGAGATTGTCCGCCTTGGTCAGCGCGTGCAGCCGCGTGAGCGTGTCACGGAAGCGCAACAGCCCGACCGTACCGGCCAGGAAGAAGAAGGCCCCGCCGGCGACTGCGAGCGCGGTGAAAATGTCGAGCGCGAGCCTCATCGGGAATCCGTTGCATCTTCGGCTGCAGCAGGCGAACCGGACGCGCTGGTGACGAACGTCACCGCGGCGAATGCGGCGAGCAGCGCCAGCATCAATGCGACATCTACGATGGCCGGTATTTCGACGGCCACGGCAAGGAGGAGCAACACGGCGCTCCCGCCAGTGCCGAGCAGCTGCACCGCCATCATGCGATCGACGTCGGTCGGCCCGCAAAAAACGCGGAACAGTCCCAGTGCCACCATCGCCAGGATAAAGATGGCGGCTGCGAGTAAAAAGCTAACCATCGCCGCGTCCTCCACCCATGACCTCGAGCAGCAAGGTCTCCTCGGCGCCCAATTGTTCGATCACCGGTTGATCCAGGTCGAGGCAATGAATCACCAGATCGCCGCGATCGTCCGCGCCGCATGGCAGCGTACCCGGCAGCAAGCTCGTCAATGTGGTGAACGCATTGCGTGCTGCGCCCGAGGGAAGGCGCGATCGATAGACCACGAATCCCGGCCGCAATGGCAGCCGCGGATCGAACGCACGCCACGCGACGTCGATACCCGCGGTGATGGATTGCGACGGAAAGCGCAGGAGGAGCCGCGCCAGCGCAGCTGGGCTCAAGCGCCACTGCTCCGCCGGCAACAGGAGCAGGCTCACCCAAGTCGCGGCGATCGCCGTCAACGCTCCAACCACAAAATCGGCAGGTTTTGTTCCGCTAAGGATCAGCCAAAAAACGAAGAAAATCGCGGCGCGTGGCAGCGCATTGCGGGCCATAGCGATGAAGCCACCCATGGCGCATGCCCCATTAATCTCAAGGCGCAGCGATGCCGAATCCGCAATCGCCGTAGCAAGTCGAGAGAGAATAGCAGCGGTCGTAGACCGTATCACATTCTCGCGACCCTATCACCCTATCATCAATCACCCTCGCGGCGGGCGTCGTATCGTGACCACGGCATCCTCGTGGTCCAAGTGAGAGTTATGTTGAGACTGTTGAATTCAAATACGCGCGCGGTTCGCTCTCGAAATCTGCAATTGCAAAGCGGCGATCGGAACGGATGCCTCCGCGTCCGGTAGCGTACCGATGCCCTTGACAGGTCCGGTCCTTCTGCGGTCAAACTCTGTGAAATAGATAAACGGAAACGGCAGGCACATTGACCCCGAAGACTTTGGACCCAAAGACTTTGACTCAACGTCTTTGGGACCGAATAGAAAACTAAAATTGAAATTGAATATGTGCGCCTGCGTCTGCACGGCCTTCTGAACCGACCCGGGAGGAGGAGATGCAAGAGCGGCGCCAAGGCGTTGATAGCCTCGACTCTTCTTTCGTCTCGACAGGCCATCTGCCGACCCCTGAGACGATCACGGCATTGGTGAAAGAGGCGTACGCGCGCTTCAGGTCCAACTCCGACGGCGAGAATTCACAAGTTTACCCGGCGCTGGCTAGGGCGCCGAGCGAGCTGTTCGGCGTGTGCGTGGTTGGCGTGAGCGGCAACGTCTATGCCGCCGGCGACACCGATCACGAATTCTCGATCATGAGCGTGTCGAAGCCGTTCGTGTTTGCGCTCGTCTGTCAACAGATGGGCGCGGAACAGGCGCGCGAGAAGCTCGGCGCAAACGCCACCGGAATGCCGTTCAATTCGCTCGCCGCCGTCGAACGCAGTGCCGACGGGCGAACCAACCCGATGGTCAATGCCGGCGCGATCGCCACGACCAGCCTAGTGCCGGGCGACACCTTCGAGGCCAAGTGGCAATTTATTTATGACGGCTTATCCCGGTTCGCTGGCCGCAAGCTTCCGCTCAATGAAGAAGTCTACGCCTCGGCCACGGAAACCAATTTTCGCAACCAAGGAATCGCCCGGTTGCTGCAGAGCTTTGGTCGAATCTATTTCGATCCGGCGCAGGCGACCGATCTCTACACCAAGCAGTGCTCGCTCAATGTCAGCGCTAGTGATTTGGCGGTTATGGGTGCAACGCTGGCGGACGGCGGCGTCAATCCGCTGACCAAGGAGCGCGTCGTCGATCCGGCGATTTGTCACTACGCGCTGGCCGTGATGACGACTGCCGGATTATACGAAACGTCTGGCGATTGGCTCTATGACATCGGGCTCCCGGGCAAAAGCGGAATTGGCGGCGGCATTGTAACCGTCTCGCCGGGCAAGGGCGGATTGGGCACTTTCGCGCCGCCGCTCGACAGCGCCGGCAACAGCGTCAAGGGCCAGCTCGTGGCGAAATTCCTGTCGCAACGGCTGGGAATGGATTTGTTTGTCTCAAAACCCGACGGCTGAAATATCTGGCCGGAAACGTCGCCAGCAGTACTGCGCTGGCAAATAACGAAATAGCTGGGAGGAAGACATGTCGGCCCAAGCTGCGCCAAGCACTGCCACTGCCGAAACGCCGCACGAATCCTGGGTGCCGATGATCGCCATCGCGCTCGGCCAAATGATCATGTCCTTCAACGTCGCATCTTTGCCGGTTGCAATGAGCGGCATGGTGAACAGCTTCGGCGTTCCACCCACGACGGTCGCGACCGGCATCGTGGCGTATTCCATGCTGGTTGCTGGCTTCGTCATGCTCGGCGCAAAACTCATCCAGCGTTTTGGAGCGGTGCGGGTTTTTCGCATCGCCGTTCTTCTGTTCTGCGCCTCGCAGGCGTTGATGACGCTCAGTCCCACCGCGGCCTTGATGATTACGGCCCAGGCCCTGTGTGGCGCGTCGGCCGCGGTGATCGTGCCGTCGCTGGTCGCCCTGATCGCCGAAAACTATCGCGGCCAACAGCAGGCGACGGCGATCGGCGCGCTGGGTTCCGCGCGCGCCGCTGCCGGCGTATTGGCATTTACGATCGGCGGCATTGTGGGCACGAATTTCGGCTGGCGCCCGTCCTTCGGCATACTGGTCGCCGTTTCGGCCCTGGTTTTTCTGCTGAGCTTCCGGCTCAAGCCGGACAAGGGGCGGCCGGAAGTGCAGATCGATTTCGTCGGCGTCATTCTGGCGGCGGCGGCGATGATCCTCATCAGCTTTGGCTTCAACAACCTCAACCGCTGGGGGCTGGTTTTCGCGCGACCGGGCGCCCCATTCGATCTGCTCGGTGTTTCTCCCGCGCCGGTTATGATCCTGGTCGGCGTCGTGCTGGGGCAAGCCTTCGTGATGTGGACGCGCCGGCGCCAGGAGGCGGGAAAAACTCCGCTGCTTGCGCTTGAGGTCATCAGCTCGTCTCACGAGCGTGCCGCGGTCTATGCGATGTTCTCGGTCGTCGCGCTCGAGGCCATGCTCAATTTTTCTGTGCCGCTCTATATCCAGATCGTACAGGGCCGCTCGCCGCTCGAAACCGCGATCGCCATGATGCCGTTCAACCTGACGGTATTCTTCACCGCGATGCTGATCGTGAAGCTCTACACCAGGCTGACCCCGCAGCAGATCGGGCGCTACGGCTTCACCGTTTGCACGGCGGCGCTGTTGTGGCTCGCCTTCGTGGTGCACAACGACTGGAGCACGTTTCCCGTCCTCATCGGACTGATCGCGTTCGGCATCGGGCAGGGATCGCTGGTCACGCTGGTGTTCAATGTCTTGGTCACGGCCTCTCCCAAGGAGCTCGCCGGCGACGTCGGCTCGCTGCGCGGCACGACGCAAAACCTCGCCGCCGCGGTCGGCACGGCGGTGGCGGGCGCGTTGTTAGTCGGCCTGCTCAGCGCGACCATCATGCGCAGCCTGGTGGCGTCCCCATTGCTGCCGTTCGAGATCCAGCAGGAAGTCGATCTCGACAGCATCAATTTCGTCAGCAACGACCAGCTCAAGAGCGTATTGGAGCGCACATCCGCCAACCCGGCGCAGGTCGCCGAGGCGGTGCGCATAAATTCGGATTCGCGGCTGCGCGCTTTGAAGATCGGCCTCCTCGTCATGGCGGCCGTCGCGTTCATGGCGATCATCCCGGCCGGCCGGTTGCCGAACTACCTGCCAGGAGAGGTGCCGGCCGATCCGGCGCCGGAGAAGGCGCGTGGTGACCCAAAGCGAGCCTGAGTGAATGGCGATCCACAAATGGTAGCCGCCAAAGTGAGCAAATAAGCAGTGTCCGCGCTCATTATCGTCCTCGCCCTGCTTGTCGCCGCGATCGTGATGTTCGCGATCAACAAGCCTCGCCTGGACGCCGTCGCCCTGATCATGCTCACGGCACTGCCTTTTACCGGCGTGCTCACCATGGGCGAGGCGCTGGCGGGTTTTAGCGATTCGAACATCGTCCTGATCGCCGCGCTGTTTGTGATCGGTGACGGTCTGGTGCGGACGGGTGTCGCCCAGCAGCTCGGTGACTGGCTGATCGTGAAGGCCGGTCGCAGCGAAATACGGCTTATCGTGCTTCTGATGATCGTCGTCTGCGGCTTGGGCGCGACCATGAGCTCGACGGCCGTCACCGCCATCTTCATTCCGGTGGTGTTGCGCGTTTCGCAAACTGCCGGCATCGGGCCCGGCCGGCTGATGATGCCGCTGAGCATGGCCGCGCTGATCAGCGGCATGACGACGCTCGTCGCCACCGCGCCCAATCTGGTCGTCAACGGCGAGCTCGAACGCCACGGCATCGAGGGTTTTCGTTTCTTCAGCTTCACGCCGTTCGGGCTGCCGATCCTCGTTCTCGGCATCGTTTACATGACCTTCGCGCGTCGCTGGTTGGCCGCGACCACGGAGGCGAAAGCTTCCGGCCGTCCGAGCCTTGCCGACTGGATCGAGGAATATAAACTCGCCGACCGCGAATACCGCCTTCGCGTGACGGCGCAGTCGCCGCTGGTGGGCAAGACGCTGGCCGAGCTGAATCTGCGCAGTAGCGCGGGCGCCAGCATCGTGGCCATCGAACGCAATCGCAAATTTTCCCGGGAGATGCTGCGGCCGACGGCGAATACGGTACTGATGGCCGACGATATCCTGCTGGTCGATCTGTTCGCTCCCGGCGGCAACATCGAGGCGCTGCGGCAGCAATTCGCGCTTGAAGAGATGGCGCTCAGCGGCGCCTATTTCGCCGACCGTTCCCAGGAGATCGGCATGGCGGAAGTCATCGTGCCGCCGACCTCCGATCTCATCGGGCAAACGCTGGTCGAGGTCGAATTCCGCACCCGCTTCGGACTGACCGTGGTCGGCCTGCGACGCGGCATCGTTGCCAACCAGGGCAGCCTGCTCGACGATGCGCTCAAGACCGGCGACACCTTACTGCTGATCGGGCCGTGGAAGGACATCGAGAGGCTCAGGTCCGACGGTCACGACCTGGCCATCATCAAGCTGCCTGCCGAGCTCGACGAAGTGCTACCTGCGCCCGGCAAGGCGCCGCAGGCGCTGGCCTGCCTGGCGCTCGTCGTCGGCTTGATGGTCAGCGGCCTTATCCCGAACGTTCAGGCCGCGCTGATCGGGTGCCTGCTCATGGGCGCGCTGGGTTGCGTCAACCTGGTGAGCGCCTACCGCGCGATCGACTGGAAAACCCTCGTTCTCATCGTCGGCATGCTGCCGTTTTCGATCGCCTTGCAAAGGACTGGCGGCGTCGATCTCGCCGCCGATGGGTTGAGGGCGCTGACCGCCGGCGCCGGAGACCGCGTCGTGCTGGCCACGCTATTCGCCATAACCGCGATACTCGGCATGTTCATCTCCAATACCGCCACCGCGGTGCTGATGGCTCCGGTCGCGCTTGCCGTCGCTCATGAGCTGCACGTGTCGCCTTACCCATTCGCCATGACCGTCGCGCTGGCCGCCTCCACCGCTTTCATGACGCCGGTTTCGTCGCCGGTGAACACGCTGGTGGTGGCGCCGGGCAATTATACGTTCGGCGACTTTGTGCGCATTGGCGTGCCGTTTTCCATCATCGTCCTGATCGTCTGCGTGATCCTGGTGCCTTGGTTGCTGCCGCTGTGACGCAACCGCCGCCGGGCGCGCTCTGAGAGGTATGAGGCCATGAGCCACTCAAGCGAAGCGGTGAAGACGCAAACATCGAAGACCGCGATGCAGAAAATTCTCGACACGGTCGAGCGGGCCGGCAACAGCGTGCCTCACCCGGTGGTGATTTTTCTCATTCTCGTCGCCATCGTGATGGTGCTCTCGCACATTCTGTATCTGCTCGGAGCAAATGTTTCCTATCAGGTCATTAATCCAGAAACGGATAAAGTCGAGGCGGCAAAAACGGTCGCCAACAGTTTGCTGACGGTCGATGGCATTCGCCACATGTACACCATGCTGGTGCCGAACTTCCTGGGCTTCAGCGCGGTCGGTCTTCTGATCGTTGCCATGATCGGCGTCGGCGTGGCAGAGGAAGCCGGCCTGGTGAATGCACTGATCCGGAAGCTCGTTGATGTTTCCCCGCACTGGGCTTTGATCTACATTCTGGCGTTTGTCGGAATTCTTTCCAGCATCGCGTCCGATGCCGGCTACCTGGTGTTGATTCCGTTAGCAGGTACGGCCTTTCTGAGCGTCGCTCGGAATCCACTCGCCGGACTCGCTTTGGGATTTGCGGGCGTCGCCAGCGCATTCAACATCAACATGATCGTCAAGCCGCTTGACGCCGTGCTCACGGAGATCACCAACGACGCCATTCACATGGTCAACCCCAACATTTCCATAGATCTGACCGCCAATCTCTTGTTTTCGATGGCGTCCGTTCTGCTGCTGACGGTTATCATCGCTGTCGTCACCGAACGGATCATCGAGCCTCGGTTGGGTAAATATCAGGGTGGGCAGTCCACCGGCACAGCACCGGTCCAAGAGGGTGCGCAGCTTTCCGCACAGGAAACGCGCGGATTGCGGTATGCGGCTGTTGGGCTGCTCGGGGTTCTGGTTTTCTTCGGTCTGTTGACGCTCCCGGCGGGAGCGCCGCTACGCAATCCGACGACCGGCATCCTCATCGGCAATTCGCCGTTCATGAACGGCTTGATCGTCCTGATCATGATATTGTTCCTGGTTACCGGGGTCGCCTATGGCGTCGGGGCAAAGACGGTCAAAAGCGTTTCGGATGTCATCAGCGCCATGACCAAGGCGGTTGCCGGACTGGGCGGCACGATCCTTCTTTTTGTGGTCATCAGCCAATTCGTGGACTACTTCAACTACAGCAACATACCCACTCTCATGGCCGTCACGATGGCCGACGTACTCAAGAGCGCGAACGTTGGCACTCTGTGGCTGCTGCTGGGTTTTATCGTCGTAGTCACGTTCCTGAACCTGTTCTTCACGCCCGCGATCGCCAAATGGGCCATCTTCGCGCCGGTCTTCGTACCGCTGTTCGTGCATTTGGCGGTCGATCCCGGTTCGGTGCTGGCGGCCTACCGGGTCGGCGACTCGCCGACCAATTCCATCACGCCGCTGAACGCGTACTTCGCCTTGGTGGTTGGGTTTGCTCAGAAATACGACAAGAGCGCAGGCGTTGGCACGGTCGTCGCGCTGATGTTGCCATACGTCATCTGGATAGCCATTCTTTGGACGCTGTTCTTCGCCGCGTGGTATCTGTTGGGACTTCCGTGGGGACTGTAACCGAGAAAAAGCTCGGAACCAGAAACTACCGTTTGCGCAATACGAAGAGATAGGGAGAACAGATATGAACAGCGCCCCGCCCGTAGATGTGAAAGCCGCCGAGAGCCACTTGATGAAATTCCTCTCAATCGACGGCGTCACCGGCGAGGAGGCCGCCATTGCCGCCGCGGTGTCGGACGAGCTCGAAAAAGTATCCGTTCCCGCATCCGCTATCCGTTTCGACGATGCGAACAAACGCATCAAGCTTCCGACGCAAACCGGCAACCTGATCGTCGATTTGCCCGGCACGCGTCCCGGTCCGCGGCTCGTATTTGCCACCCACCTCGACACCGTGCCGCTGTGCGCCGGCGCCAAGCCCAAGCGGGAAGGCGACCGGATCGTCTCCGACGGCACCACGGCGCTCGGCGGTGACAATCGAACAGGCTGCGCCGTGCTGGTGAGCCTAGCGGAGACGCTGTTGAAGCACAAACTTTCGCACCCGCCGATCACGCTGCTGTTCACCGTGCGCGAGGAAAGCGGCCTGCATGGCGCACGCGAATTGAAAGCGGACGATTTAGGCGGAGCGACGATGTGCTTCAACGTCGACGGCAAGCTCGCCGCCGAATTGATCACCGGCGCGGTCGGCCAGCAGAACTGGGAAGTGGAAATCCGCGGTAAGGCGTCGCACGCGGGAGTGGCTCCTGAACAAGGCATTTCAGCGACCTTGGTCGCGGCCACCGCCCTGGTGGAAGCGCAACGCGGCGGCTGGTTCGGCAAAGTCGTCAAGCCCGACGGAATTGGAACCAGCAATCCCGGTATCTTCGGCGGCAAGAACGGCAAGGCGGCGGGCGACGCCACCAACGTCGTCACCGACTATGTCTACATCAAAGGCGAGGCACGGAGCGCGGAAGAGAAATTCGCCTCGGCCATTGTGGCCGGATACCGGGATGCATTCGCCAAGGCGGGCGCGATGGTCAAGGACGCCGCGGGCGAAACGGCCGAAGTGAAGTTCAGCGCGCAACCCTCATATCCTGCGTTTAACATAGCGAAAGATGCGCCGGTTCTGATGCACGCCAAGCGATCGGCAGAATCGATCGGGCTTAAGCCGACGACGGTCTTCTCCAACGGCGGCTTGGATGCCAATTGGTTCGTCAAGCACGGTCTGCCGACCGTGACCATCGGCAGCGGACAATACGAGATCCACACCGTCAAAGAGTACGTGGACATGGCTGAGTTCGCCAACGGCTGTCGCCTGGCGGTGGCGCTTGCGACTCTGGAGGCATAGCCGGAACCGGTGCGGAATCCTGCTCGATAGACACTCCTGCTTCCCGACCATAAACTTGGTTCGAGATGGCGTGAGCTGGGGCCGATAATGCTGAGTTCCTTTCGGGCAATGAAATTTGCTCTGGCTGTCCTGGCGGCGGCGGCAAGCTGGCTGGCGCGCCTACGCTGTCCCATGCGGCGGCCGGCTCAGTCCGTATCATCATCACCAGAGTAGGCTTCGTCGGCGGCGGCGGCAGCGGCACGTTGCACTTCCAGGGCAAGCGCTATCAGCTGCGCGTCAGCGGCGTCGGGGCCGGCCCCTTTGGGGCGCCGCGGGTGGACCTGGTGGGCCGGGCCTACAATCTGCGGACCGCGGGCAGCATCCACGGGGTTTATTCAACCGTCGCTGCCGACGGCGCGGAAGTAGTCCGGCTGCGAAATTTTCACGACGTCATTTTGCAATTACGCGGGCGGCAGGGCGTCCAGCCCTCCGTCGACCTGAACGGGATGGCAATATCGCTGCGCTAGAAACACGCAGCGCTCACGATGCCTTGCTGCCTTGTCCGGACAAAAGAACTGCAATCCACCTGGATGAATCGTGCTCTTCGCAGACCGTGAGCGCCGCGATCATGATGGGCACTCCCATAAACGCTCCCGAAATGCCCCAGAGGAAGCTCCAGAAAAATACCGCGAACAGCACCAGGAACGGCGACATCGACAGCGTCGCGCCGGCGATGCGCGGCTCGAGATAACTCCCAATAAAAAACTGAATGACATTCAAGCACGCGAAAACGGCAATGGCCAATTTCCACGACTCGAATTGCGCAAGCGCAAACAGTGTTGGAAAAACCGTCGCAAACAGCGGGCCAATGAATGGAATATAATTCAGCACGAACGCGATCACGCCCCACGCCGTTGCCAATTCGAGGCCTGCAATCAAGGCAAAGCTCCAGACCACGACGCCGGTCAACACGCTCATTGAGCTGCGGACCAGCATGTATTTCTGGAATTTCGCTGCGATATCTTCGCCGGCCAGCAGAAGCGATTGCCTGACTTTTGGATTGCCAAGCCGCTCGATATTTTTTCGCACGATGTCGACTTCCAGCAATCCCAGGACCGTAAAGGCGAAGGCGATGACGGTGAAGGACATCAGACGATAGCCCCTGCCGCCAGCATGCTGGACCGCGCCTGTAATCCATCTTGCATCGTAGTTGTCGGTCAGCAGGCTTTTGACTGCGATGCCGTGTTCCTCAAGCCAATCCGTCGCCTGTACGTAAAGCGTTTGAAAACGCCCTGTATTGAGGACGAGCCATTTGACGACCAGGCCAAATCCCCAAATCACCAGGGATATCAGGACCGCAATGACGGCGACTGTAATGAGCAAGGTGACAACAAGCGCCAGCAACTTCGGAATTCGTTTTTGCAGCGCGCTTTGTAGCGGCCATACGATGGCGATGATGAATAATGCAAACGTAACCGGTGCAATGATCGCGCTGGCAAAGTGCAGGGCGGCAAAAATGAGCACCAGCATGCCCAACACGAGCCATATCCTCGCCGTGCGGTCTTGCTCCATGGATCGACCTTTTAAAAAGTGAATTGCGACTGGAGGCCGGGCATCCGATCGGCATCCGTTTGATCGTCAGGGCGCGGAATATGTCACGGGTGCCCGAGAGGCGGTTCGGTTTCATTCATCGCCGCCGGCGTGCGGAAACTCCACGGAGGGGAGCGTCGTGCGGAACAGCAGCCAGAGGCTGAACGCGATGATGGTGATTTCACCGAACATGGTGAGGTTCAGCGCCAGGAGATGCACGATGTCGGCCGCGGATATCCAACTTGCCTGTCCACCGCCTGTGGTTTGAATGACGGGTATTCCAGCCTGCGGCGCACGGAGAAAATAAATCAGGAGCTGCGCGATCTCGAACAACATGACCAGCATCGAAAGCACGATGCCAAAGGCGCTTGCCGCCACGCCAATCCATGCAGCGCGCCGTACGGAATGTTCCGATGGGCGTCGCGGCGCATCGGCGATGCGCTTGGCGATGCGGGTGTACCAGTAGGACCACAGCGTCGTGAATGCGAGCACCAGCAATCCGGCAACCGCCAGATATCGAACCGGCGCAAATCCGCCGCGCGTGCCGGCTCCGGCATCCCGTCCAAATATAAAAGCATAGGTGATAAGCGCGAAGGGAATCGAACCGATTGCAACCTGTATCCAAAAGCCGATCCAGCCTAAACGCGAAAAGGCTTGGGCAAGGCTGTCGCTCTTCGACGGCCTCAAGATCCTTCGGAGCGTCTGCAACATTCAGGTTTAAACCTTATAAGCCGCACGTCCTTCCAGGGGTCATAGAATAGCAAGGATCGAATGTCGTTGTCCCAGGCCGACGGCCCGAACCTGGATGAACCAAGCGGCGCGGTTCCTTGTGGCGCCGTGCCTCTAGAACCGTATGGTTGCGGAGGCGAGGATGCGGTTGGCGGTGGCGAACCCTAAGCCAGCTGCAGCGGTTGCCGCGGAGCCGCCAAACACATCGCGGTGCGTGTAGACATATTCGAGGCCGACATCGAGCCACCCGGTCCCCACCGTGTTGCCGCGCAGTTCCGCAAACGGGCTCCAGATCAGGTTGACGATCGCCTGCTGCATGGTGCTGTTGAGCGACGTGGCTGAGATCGACCCTGGTGTGAAGAGCAAGGCATAGGCGGGATAGTCCTGCCACGCGTAGGAATATACGAAGTTGCTGCGAACCTGTGGCGTCCAGAAACGGCGATAAGCCACGGTCGCGCCATAGGTCGGTAGTGGGTCGAAACTGAAACTGGTGACAGCGCCGGGCAAGCCGACATTCGACAGCGCATCCTGGTTGAAGGTATTGCCGCCAAAGTAGCGGCCGATGCCTTGGCCGTAATAGGCCATGCCGATCAACTCATCCGGACCGAACGCCGGCGACAACCACCGCATCGGGAAGCGCGCGGTTCCCGCCACGCCCCAGCCGGCGGCGTCGCGCGTCAGCGCCGGCGGCGCCAACGCAGTGCCTTCCGTGCGGATGCTGAGCTCTCGCGTCAGGCCACGCAGGTCGAGCATCAATCCGTTGTCGCTATAGGTCAGCCGGCCCAGCAGATCGGGCAACGTGTTGAACGCAGGGCTGAGGCCGCCGACCGGGCTGAATGTCGGGGTAAAAACGCCGGCCACCGAAGTGAACTGCGTGTCCGGCATTTCGAGCGAGACCTGGCCGGTCAAACCCGGCGCCAGCGATCCGGTGGCGCGGACTTGCGCCTGACGCACAAAGGATTGGTTGAGATTGGTCGCAAAATTCACCGTTTCGTACACGCCCTCGTTCCACAAGCTGTTCGCTTGTCCGGCTAGCACGCGGAACTGCTCCGTGCCGACCTCGCCCCAGGCTTGACGCAGGCGGAACACCGCGTTGGTGGAGGCCGGTGCACTGCCGCCAAAATCGCCTTCCACGCGCGTTTCGAGCGTGCCCCAGCCCGTTGGCGTTCGGGTATCGATACCTAAGCGGCTGAATCGCGCCGACATGCCAAAGTCACCGCCCTGCATCGCGGCGGCGCTATTGGCGAGCGGGATCGATTGCGGCGCCGGCGCATCTGTCTGATTGCGGGCGTTGAAGTCATGGTACGCGTTGACATTGGCGAAGCCGTAAAATCGCAGCTCGGTCTGGCTGCCGGGAATGCGTAGCGAGAGACCCGGCAGGTCGGAGCGCAACGCATCCTCGGTCGTGTACTGGTCGCCCATCGGCTCGGGCGGAAGCAGATTGGGCCGGCTCGCCGCTGCAGGCTGTGGCCGGGGTGCCGCAGGCGACGCGCCCGCTGGCACCGAATTTGGTTGCGCAACCGCAGCCGCTGGCGCCGCGTCCGTCGTCGTGGTTGCGCGAGACGCAACTTGGGCAGGCGATACATGGGCTGAGTGAGCAGACGATTTGGTTCGCCGCTCGCGTCCTTCGAGTTCGTCGACGCGGTGTTGCAACGCATCAATTCTATGAAGCAGCTCTTGTATGGAAGGTTGCTGCTCTGGCGCGGACGGCGACTGCGCTTGCGCCGGACTAGCCAGCACCGCGATCGATACAGCCCCGCAAAAGGCGCCAATCCGCAGCATGCGCTTGCCTCATCGGCTGGATGAGACACCTCGGCTGCAATAGGGGCAAGATCGTCAAGCAGACGCGCTGACAATTCTTCCGTGTATATGGCATTTGGGTGACACTCATGCCGCAGACGCGCCGTCGGTTTCGGACAGAGAACCTGATGCTGATCGCGCGCACATAATGCCATGGCGATCCTGCGCAACTCGACTGAAGGTCGGACCTTCAATCGCGCGATGTCGTCGTAACTTCGGTCGCCGCCCATATGGGGATCTGCGACCGCACGGCGTGGTGCCAGCGCCAACATCAGCGAGGCTTTTTGCAGATCGAACAGATCGCGCGGAAAAGCGGCCTAACTTTAGAACGTGCGGCGGGTTAGGCGGAGCGGTCCTCCGCCAATCCCCCTTGGTCCGACTAAGCTACTCGGCGTTGGCGGCTGGTTACCCACAAAGTCAGCCACCCAGGCGACGCGCACCCAATCACACTCACAATTTCTGCCTAGGACCACGACAATTTCTCGACCTATCTGTCGCTTCTGCCGGATTTTCCTCGAAGGCGCGCGATCAGTGGTTATGTGTTCGACTGACTTCGATGCCTTTCGCGCGATTACAGCACTTAGTCGTCGTTCGCAGATCGGCGTGAGCCAGGCTACCGCTTTCTTGCATAGAATGTCTGTCGCCAACTGATAAGGAAATGCGTCTTTCCTTATCAGTTAGACTTCTGCTTAAGGGTGACATTGCTGCGATTCATTACGTGATATATATTTGTTTGTATTCGTTGGATGCTTCCACATGCTCGGCAAGCAAGCAAAGATACTTTCACCGGCAGATGTGGCTGATCTCCTGACCTTCGCCGATTGTACCCGAAACCCGATCCGCAATCGGGTGATTGTCCTGTTGTCGGCGAAAGCCGGCCTTCGCGCCGGCGAGATCGCAAACTTGACGTGGGACATGGTGGTCGACGCGAGCGGTCAGGTCAGCAATGTCATCGAGCTTCGTGATCACGCGGCAAAGAAGGGTAGCGGTCGGTTGATACCGATTCATTCCGATCTTGCCGATGCCCTGTCCGCTTGGCGCCAGGTCGCGGCTGGGCCGGGGCATGTGGTTCGGTCCGAACGAGGCGGCCCGATGACAGCGCTCAGCGTCGTGGTCTGGTTCAAGCGAGCATTTCAAATCATTGGCCTGGAGGGGTGTTCGTCCCATTCGGGCCGCCGGACCTTCATCACCCGTGCAGCGCGACTTGCGCATCGTGCGGGTGGATCCCTGCGCGATGTTCAACTGTTGGCCGGGCATCGGTCGATCCAAACAACCCAGCGATATATCGACGGCGATACCGACGTGCAGCGTAAGCTCGTCTCGATGATCTGAACCAATTTGCGAATAGACCGGCTCTCGAGCCTCGGTCTCGGTTCGCAATAGATTCGACGGACTACCTTTCGTGGAA
>Ga0210395_10000343_pt1 | contig 36386 bp, 32 predicted proteins | sample IncBWH4OmetaG_FD_150861 | JGI IMG/M metagenome (GOLD analysis project Ga0210395, IMG submission 150861) | Forest soil microbial communities from Barre Woods Harvard Forest LTER site, Petersham, Massachusetts, United States - Inc-BW-H-4-O ... | reverse complement strand
ATGGCTGTCGACCAGCATCGCCGGACGGTCCCCCTCGCCCAACCCGCCGCTCATGCCGCGGGCGCCTCGACAAAGCGCGGAAAGATCCCCTCGGGTTTTGGCAAGCGGGTTCCGGGGGTCAGCGGCGCTTGCTTCAGTGCTGCGAAATCGCGCGATCCCACCGGCACCGCCAGTTGGTCGAGCAGTTTGGCTGCAGCATTTGGAACAAAGGGTTGCACCAAAGTCGCGAAATACCGGATCGTCTCCGCGAGAGTATAGAGCACCATGCGCATCCGCGCCGGGTCGCTGCGCCGCAACGCCCACGGCGCCTGTTCGTCGGTATAGCGGTTGGCCTCGCCAACCACCCGCCAGATGGTTTCGAGCGCCAGGTGAAAGGCCTGCTCTTGCATATGGATACGAACGTTTCCCAACAAAGTACGTGCATTGGCGAGCAATGCTTCGTCGGCCTCGGCGAGCACCCCAGGCTCGGGTACCGCGCCATCGCACTCGCGGTTGATCATGACCAGCACACGCTGCGCCAAATTGCCGAAATCATTGGCGAGGTCGGCATTCAGCCGCGCCACGACCGCGCGGTGCGAGAAGTCGCCGTCGCTGCCGAAAGGCAGTTCGCGCAAGAGAAAATAGCGCACGGGATCAACCCCATAGGTATCGACCAATTGCTTCGGTGGAATAACGTTGCCGAGGGATTTCGACATCTTCTGCCCTTCGACCGTCCACCAGCCGTTCGCAAAAACGCGGCGCGGCGGTTCGAGCCCTGCCGCCATCAGGAAGGCCGGCCAATAGACCGAGTGAAAACGCAGTATGTCCTTACCTACCACGTGAAGAACGGTCGGCCAAAACATTGCGAACTCGGAGCTGTCCTCGTCAGGATAGCCGAGTGCGGTGATATAGTTGGTCAGCGCGTCGAGCCAGACGTAAATCACATGCTTCGAATTGCCGGGAACCGGAATTCCCCAGCTGAAGCTGGTGCGAGAGATCGATAGATCCTTCAGCCCGCCTTTGACAAAGCTGATGACTTCGTTGCGGCCGCCGCGCGGCGCCACCGCATCCGGATTCGCCTCGTAATACGCCAAAAGCCGGTCTTGCCAAGCGGATAACCGGAAAAAGTAATTTTCTTCTTCAAGCCATTCGACCTCGGCGCCGGTCGGGGCCTTGCCGTCGACCAGCTCGCTTTCTTCATAAAAGGCTTCGTCGCGGACCGAATACCATCCGGAAAACCGGCCGAGATAAATCTCGCCGCGGCTTTCCAACTCGCGCCACAGCGCCTGCACGGCGCGAGTGTGGCGCGGCTCGGTCGTGCGGATGAAGTCGTCCTGGCTGATGTCGAGCAGCCGGGTCACGTCTCGGAATGCGCCGGAGATGCGATCGGCGAATTCCAGCGGCGAAATGCCCGCCGCACGCGCCGATTGCTCTACCTTCTGGCCGTGTTCGTCCGTCCCCGTGAGGAATTTGACGCGTCGGCCGTCGAGCCGCATGAACCGCGCCAACGCGTCGCAAGCCACCGTCGTATAGGCGTGGCCGAGATGCGGCTGGTCGTTGACATAGTAGATCGGCGTCGTAATGAAAAAGGGCCGGTCGGCGGTCATTGCTGTCTCCAAAGCCCAGATATGGGCCGGGACCGGCTGCGATCCAGCGCGCCGCCGGCGGCGCCGTTTTTAACGCGCCGTCTCCTCGATGGCAAAGAAGGCGCCGAGCACGGTTTGCTTGCGGTCGAGGTTGAGTTCGCGCGTGGCGGCGAAACTGCGAAGAATCTCCTCGCGCAAATCCGCCCAGCCCGCCGGGTCGGCGCGGGCTGCGAGAAGTTGCATCGCAGCCCCTTCGCCGGCGACGATTTCGCCGGGGCGTCTCGCGGCTCCCGCCGCAAGTCGCGCAAGAAATTGCGACAACAACTCTTCGCCGGCGCGATAGGCGTCCTCTGAATCGGCGCGGGCAAGCCGGTCGGCGAGGTTGTGCAGCCGACCGGGATCGATCGCCGGCACCTCGTCGAGCAATTCGATCACCGAGCGGTAGAGTTCGATCCCCCCGGCATCGGCCAGCTCCAAGGCGCGGCCGACGCTGCCGCCGCTCAGCGCCGCTAGCGCCTCCGCCTCGGCGGCATCGAGCCGCGGCCGGTAACGGCGCAGCAATTGGGCCGCGAGCGGCAGCGTCAGCGGCGCCATAACCTGCCGCCGGCAGCGCGAGCGGATCGTCGGTAACAGCCGCCCGGGATTGTGGCTGACCAGCAGCAGCAGCGCACGATCGGGCGGCTCTTCGAGGGTCTTCAGCACTGCGTTCGCGGCGTTGCGGTTCATTTCTTCGGCGCCGTCGACAATGACGATCCGCCACCCCTCCTCAGCGGCGGTTAGCCGAAAAAACGCCGCGATTTCACGCGTATCCTCGACAACGATCTCGCCGCGCAGCCGTTTGCGCCGCGGGTCCCAGGCGCGCTCGACCGTCAACAGATCGGCATGGCCGCCGGCCGCGACGCGGCGGAACACCCCGCTTTCGGGGTCGATCGCCAGCCCGGCCGCGCCCTCCCTCGCGGGTCCGACCAAGAGATCTCTGCCCGCGCCGTCCGATCCCTGCCCTTGCGCGAACAAAAAGCGGGCAAGGCGAAACGCGAGCGTCGCCTTGCCTATGCCGCGCGGCCCGGCCAGCAGGATCGCATGCGGCAGCCGCCCGGCGCGAAACAACCGCTCCAGTTCGTGCTCGACCCCCTCATGGCCGACGAGATCCGGGTTTGCCCGCGGCGGCGGAACCGCACCCGTTGGTTCGATCTGCTCGGCATTACGCGCCACCGCGGCGCCCCGATAAGCGTCGAGTTGGCTTCCGCCCCTTGCCTCCCGCTGATACGGGCGCCTCCCTTTCCCCGTCCAGAGGAGCCGAAGGGTCGAGATCGAGGCCGAGCCGTTGCCAAACCGCGGCTAGCACGGCGCGGTGGACCGCCGCCGGCTCGATGGCGGCGTCGACCAGCACGCAACGCGCCGGTTCGGCGGCCGCGATTGTAAGGAAACCTTGACGCAACCTTTCATGGAAGGCGTGGCCGAGGCGTTCGAAACGATCGGCGGCGGCGCGGCGGAGGGCGGCACGGGCGAGCCCGATTTCGACCGGAAGATCGAGGACCAGTGTCAGATCCGGCCCGAAATCGCCGAGTGCGAAGCGGTGCAATGCCGTCAGGTCCGCCGGCATCAGCCCGCGGCCATAGCCCTGATAGGCCAATGTCGAATCGGCAAACCGGTCGGCCACGACCCAGACGCCGCGCGCCAATGCCGGCTCGATCAGCTTCGCGACATGGTCGCGCCGCGCTGCGACCACCAGCAGCGCCTCCCCGACGGCATCCCACCGTTCGCCGTCGCCTTCCAGCAACAGCCGACGAATGGCCTCCGCCCCGGGCGACCCGCCTGGCTCACGTGTCGCCAGCGCTGCGATCCCTGCCCGTTCGAGCGATGCAACGAGCAGCGGCGCCTGTGTCGACTTGCCAGCCCCCTCCCCGCCTTCGATGGTGATGAAGCGGCCGCGCGCCATGCCTCAGTGCCGACCGCCCCAGACCAGATAGCCGGCAAGCGTGGCGATGCGCCCCACCGCGTCCATGCGGCGGACTTCTGTCGCGGCGACCAGCGGCACCTCCTGCTGCGGCATGTCGGGGGCGGTCACGACGATCTTGCCGAGGCTTTCGCCCTTTTGGACCGGCGCCGGGATCGGGCTGTCGTATTGCAAGGCGACCTGCATGTCCTTGCGTTGTTTTCGCGACAGGGTAACGACCAAATCCTTGTCCACGGTCAGCGCCACGCGCGCGTCGCCGCCGAGCCAGACCTGGGCGTCGTCCACCTTGTCGCCGGCGGCGAACAGTCGATAGTCGTTGAACTCCCGAAACGCCCAGTCGGCCAGCCGTTCGCTTTCCTCGGCGCGCGCTTTCATCGTCGGCAAACCGCCCAGCACCATGATGATGCGGCGCCCGCCGCGCACCAGCGACGCCGTCAGGCTATATCCCGACTCTTCGGTGTGGCCGGTTTTCAACCCATCGGCACCCATGTCCTTGTAGAGTAGCGGGTTGCGGTTCCCCTGTTTGATATTGTTAAAGGTGAAGTCGAGCTGACCGTAAATCTTGTAATATTGGGGAAAATCCTTGATCGTTCGCAGGGCCAATGCCGCCAGGTCCCGGGCCGTCACCCATTCGTTCGGGTCGGGAAGGCCGTCTACATTGGCAAAATGGCTGTCTTTGAGCCCGATCTCTTTTGCCTTTTGGTTCATCAGATCGACAAAAGCCTCGACGCTGCCGGCAAGACCCTGGGCGAGGACAACGCAGGCGTCATTGCCCGACTGGATGATGGCACCATGCAACAGATCGTCGATGGTGACCTTGCCGCCGAGCGGAACGAACATTTTCGAGCCGGCGGTTCGCCAGGCTTCTTCGCTGACCGGAAGCTCGTCGGCAAGCTTGGCCTTCCCATCCTTTAGCATACTGAAGACAGTGTACACCGTCATCATCTTGGCCATCGAAGCGGGCGGCATGCGCTCCTCGGCCGCCTTGTCGAGCAGAACCGCGCCGGTTTCGACTTCGAGGATGATCGCGTGCGTCGCCTCGGTGTCGATGCCGATCGTCGGCGCTGCCGCCACGCCCGCCGGAGGGATCGCTGCAGCGGCGGTGGCCTTGGCCTTCGCCCCGGCGTGGCGGGTCGCGGCAGCGGGATGACCGGCAAGGCCGGCGGCAAACAACGCCGCCAGCAAAGCAAGAGTGAAATGCGCCTTCATGATCATTGCCGTCCCCGTTAGAACCGGTTGCCGCGCAGGCTTCAGTCGCCGACGATGCGCGCCCCGGGATAACCGCTCTCGACGACGCGCGCCAGCAGCCGGTCCGCTTGCTGCGCACTCGCGAAGGGGCCGAGCCGCACGCGGTACAGTTCGATCCCGCTGACCGATGCGGCCGTCACCTCGGCATTGCCGAGGCGCGCGACGCGCGACTGAACCCGCCGCGCATTGTCCCGCAGCGAGAACGCGCCGGCCTGGACATAGATTCGCCCCGACACCGTCCTCGCTGCGGCGGTCATCGTTGGTGGCGAAGAAGGCATATGTGCGGCGGAAATCAAGTCTTCGATAGTCCGGGGTTTGCGCGAGGGCGCCTCGGCGGGCGGCAACTCCGCGGCCTCGGCCGGTGCTATCAGGGCAAATCGGGAAGGCGCCGGGGCTGTCATGCGGGGCAGCGGCGGAGGCGGAGTAGAGGTCTGCAGCGGCGGTGGGCTCGGCGCGACCGCAATCTGCGCCAACCGTGGTTGCATATGAGTCGCTTGCCGGGGCGGTGCGGGCAGAGGTGGCGCGGCGAGCGCGCTGGGCGGGGCGGGAACTTCGACGGGCGACGGCGGCGCGGGAGGAGCCGAGTAGGCGGCAGCGGGCGCCACGACCGGGGCGGCGGCGGCTGGCGCCGCGTCGGCTACCAGGATCTGGCCGCTGCCGTGCACTGCCTCCTCGGCGGCGGTGATGCTCTCGTCCTTCAGCACCTTGACCCGGACGAGCGTCGTTCCCGTGCTCTCGAAGCCGAGCAGCTGCGCCGCGCGCCGCGACACGTCGATGAGCCGGCCGTCGACAAAAGGCCCGCGATCATTGACCCGCAATTGCAGGGAGCGGCCGTTTTCGAGATTGGTCACTTGCACGATGCTCGGCATCGGCAAGGTGGTGTGGGCCGCGGTCAGCTGATTGAGGTCGAAGATTTCGCCATTCGCGGTCAGCCGCCCCTCGAACTGCCCGCCATACCACGACGCGATCCCAGTCCTGTCGTAATCGTAATCGACCGCCGGATAATACCACACCCCTTTGATTTCGTAGGGACGGCCGACCCGGTAAGCCCCCTGTCCATCGCGATACGCGCCGCCCGTGCCAGAAGACCCGCCGGGTTGGGACGCGCAACCGGCAAGCAGCAATCCGAGCAAAGCAATCGGCGCGAGAGCCCGGGCGCAGCCGCCGTCGTCGATCGCCATCCCCTCCCCCGTCGCGACCGCTCGGGCTCAGCCGTGTTCGATCCGGGCGCCGCGCTGCATGCTGTCGGCGAGATAGCCGACGGCGGCGGCGAAATAGGTGGATTTGTTCCACCGCATGATCGTGCGGAAGTTGTCGTAGACGAGCAGCGCCGGCCCGTCCGCACCATCCGGCATGACCAGCGAGGCCTCGACTTCGCCCGCCGCCAGCGGGCGCGCATCGACGCCGCGGACCCCCATCCGGCTCCATTCGCCCGTCGGCCTTTTGAAGTCGAGACCGGTCCACCGCTCGTCAAAGCCCGCCGGCAGCAGCACTTGCCGGCCCCAGCTCTCGCCGTTGCGCCAGCCGAGATGGGCCAGAAAATTGGCGATCGAGCCGAGCACGTCGGCGCGGTTATTCCAAATGTCGCGGCGCCCGTCGCGGTCGTAATCGACCGCATAGCGCAGAAAGGTCGACGGCATGAACTGGCACTGGCCCATCGCCCCAGCCCACGAGCCGGTCATGTTGCCGACGCCGACATTGCCCTCGTCGATGATGCGCAAGGCCGAGATCAGCTCGCCGCGGAAATAGGGCCCGCGCCGCCCGTCGAAGCCAAGCGTGGCGAGCGACGACACCACCATGTAATTGCCGGTAATCGCGCCGAAATCGCTTTCCATCCCCCACAAAGCGACAATAAAGCGCGGCTCGACATCGTAGCGCCGCCAGACCGCGTCGAGCAGGACCCAATTGTCGTAGAGTTGGCGGCGCGCATTCTCGACGCGCTGCGGGCTCACCGTCTTTTGCAAATATTGGGCGAAGGTCAGCACCTGCTCGGGCTGGTGACGGTCGAGCTCGATGACATGCGGCAGGTACTGGGCATAACGCAGCGCCAGATCGATCGTCGACGAGCGAACGCCTTGCGCCGCCGCCTCGCGCCCGACCGTGGAGAGGAAGGCGTAGAAATCCTCCTCCGCTGCCGCCGCCGGCAAACCGGCGAGCAGCGCTGGAGCGGCGATCAACGGCGTCGAAAGCAGCAATCGACGGCTGTAGCGGCGAGGCATCATCGCAGAGCCCCCTTGTTGCCCAACTTCCCCGGCCTTCTCTTGCCACAAGCGCGCCGGGCGGCGCAACGCGGCGGCGACATGCCGGGAAATGCTGCGGTGGCGTGTTGCGGATCGGTAAAGATCGACAGGTGCGGCACCGAATCGGCCCAGCGGCGGCGCGGGCGAGCTTGACAAAATGCCGGCCCGCTCGTAACGCAGATGCCGGGTTTCGCGCCCACCGGGAGGATAATGAAATGGGAGAAGTACTGGGTCTCGGCGTCACCCACTTTCCGCCGCTTTCGGGCACCGACGAAAGCATGGGGCGCATCCTGAAGCGGGTCCTCGACGACCCGGCATTGCCCGAGCAATACCGCCGCCCCGAAGGCTGGCCCGCGCCGATGCGCGAGGAATACGGCTCGGATCGAGGGCTGTCGGCGGCGCGGCGGCACCGCGAGGCGCTGATGTCGGGCTTCCGCAACGCCAGGCGGGTGCTCGACGAGTTCGCGCCCGACCTCGTCGTGATCTGGGGCGACGACCAGTACGAAAACTTCCGCGAGGACGTGATCCCGCCGTTCTGCCTCTTGGCCTACGAAGAGATGGCGCCAAAGCCGTGGGAGTATCACCGCGCGGCCAACGCCTGGAATGAGCCGCACGACAAGGTCTTTCATTACAAGGGCCATCAGGCCGCGGGCAAATACCTCGCCGGCAAGATGATCGAGGCCGGGTTCGACGTGTCGTATGCCTATCGGCCATTGCACCATCCGCTCGGCCACGCCTTTTTGAACACCCTCTTGTTCATGGACTACGACCGGCAGGGTTTCCCCTATCCGGTGCTGCCGTTCCAGGTGAATTGCTACGGCCGCCGCGTCATCGCGCAGCAGGCCGGCGTGCGCTCGCTGAGCGAATTGCCGGCGGAGGCCGATTTCGACCCGCCCTCCCCGCTCCCATGGCGCTGCTTCGATTTGGGTGCGGCTTGCGCCCGGATCGCCGCCGACAGCCCCTACCGGGTGGCGCTGGTTGCCTCGTCGAGTTGGTCGCACGCGTTTCTGACGCCAAAGAATTGGCTGCTCTTCCCGGATGTCGGGGCCGACCGCGCGCTGTACGAGGCGTTGCAAAAGGGCGATTACAAGACCTGGCGCGAGCGCCCGCTGAACGCCGTCGAGGACAGCGGCCAGCAGGAGATCCTGAACTGGATGTGCCTGATGGGGGCGATGGACGCGCTCGGCCGGCGGCCGACTGAAACCGCCTTTGTCGAATCCTGGATCTTCAATTCAAACAAATGCTTCGCGGTATACGAGGCATGAACCGATAGGGCGCGGGCGATGCCCGACCTGCCGGGAAAGGCGCTGGCCCAGGAGCTGATCGGCAAAAGCCGGGCGGAAAGCGGGACGACGCCGGTCGCGGCGGTGATCGAGGCCGCCCGCTCGGAAGCCCTCGACGCGGCGGCCGTTGCCCGGCTGATCGGGCGGCTGTGGACGCTCGAACGGATGTTTTACTACATCTATGGCGGCTGGGGCCAAGGGCTGGAGATGAACGACTTCCCACCCTCGGTCAAATACCTGTTCGCAAAGCAGATCGTCGACGAATCGACGCACGAGATGCTGTATCTCGACGCCCTCTTGCGGCGCGGCGCCGTCGCCACCCAAAAAGAGGCGTTTCATCAGCCCTACGGCCGGTTTTCGGTCGATTCCGCCCTCGCCTATTACGTCTTTTCGCTGCGCAACCTCGCGACATACCCCCATCCGATCCGCATCGCGGCGCTGAACCTCGGCCCCAAAATCGTCGAATTCGCCTGGATGGAGGGGTTGGCGGCGGCAACATCCGACGCGGATTTGCGAGCCATCTTCGACAGCCAGGCGGTCGAAAACCGCAGCCACATCAATATGGGCCGGCGCATCGTCGAGGAATTTATCGAAAAACCAGTCGAGGCCGAACTGTGCCGCTGGGCCTGCTCGGTCGCGCGACGCGACTACGGCCGGTTTCTGCACGAGCTCGGCGATTTCGTGCTCGACCGCGAAACGCCGGCGCCGCCGATGCCGCATGTGGTGGTGACCGATTGAAGGACATCGGCATGCCCAGCCTGAAGATCGATCACCAGCGCTGCACCCAGTGCCGGATGTGCTACGTCGTCTGCCGCGAGATCGACCTCAACGCGGTTTATGTCGCGCTCGAGCCGTTGCACCGCATCGAGATCGACATCGCGAAATGCACCTATCCCGGCTGCACCGCCTGTCTGATGTATTGCCCGGCGGAAGGTTCGATCGTCGAGGCCGAAACCGGCCGCTCGCTGGTCCCGCCCCCGCCCGAAGCCTGGCGGAGCTGATGGCGTGGGACGACGGGATTGCCTCGTCACGGAGCCTGTCCTCGGGCCGCGCAAAGCACGGACCCGTGGGTTCCTCGCAATGACGGTCCGTGTGGTGTCATTGCGAGCGCAGCGAAGCAATCCCGATGATGCGCCGGGAAGACCCTAGGAAGGACGCTCATGCACCCGATTCTCGAAGAATTCTGCGACAAATGGGTGTGGCCGACGATGCCGGGGGCGCCCGGCGCCGAGTTCCGGTTGCGCCTGACCCGCGAGCAATGCCTCAAGGGCTGGGAAATCTCGCTGAACCGCATGCTCGCCGAAATCGAGCAGGAGCTCGCCAGCAACGACGAGGACTGGAAAAAGGACCGCGCGTTGCGCGGCTACGCCGCCGAGGGCGTGCAGATGTCGATCAAGCAGATGTCGGGCCAGCTGCTGTCGGTCGATATCACCGACCAGGAGCGCTACATCGACTTGCAGCGCATGCGCGCCCGCCAGATCTGGGACGAGTGCAAGCACTCGAAATTGCACGCCGACGTCCTTCTCGGCAAAGGCTGGATCAGCAACGAGCGCGAACTGATGGACATCGCTGCCGCCAACGCGCAGCCATTGCCGGCGTATTTTGGGATGTCGATGATGTTCCCGCACATCCATCCCTTGGCCCGCGCCGCGCAGAATTATTACCAGGAGGCCAATGCCTGCATCGGCATCATGGCCTATCTCGACCGCGTTTCTGACCCGCTGGTCCGCCACGAGCATCTCTCCCAGCGCGACGAAGAGCTGATGCATTTCATGGAGGGCAAGTTCCAGATCGACTTCCTGTGTACGACCTCCGAAACGCAGCAGCCGGTCGAGGAGGCGCTCGGCTACCTGCTACACCAGGTGGGCGGGATCAGGTGAGCAAGGTTCTCGCTGTCATTGCGAGGAGCGCAGCGACGAAGCAATCTCGGTCGGTCAGGTCTCGTCCGCTCGGGATTGCCGCGCTTCGCTCGCAATGACGGGTGTGCCACGATGAAGGTGCGAATCGACTATGCGATTTGCAATTCCTGCGGCCTGTGCCGCGAGGTCTGTCCCGAATCGGCGATCCGCCCGGCACTCCTGGAACCGCGGCATCTCTACGAAGTCCAGCCGGTGAAATGCACCGGCTGCGGGGACTGTCTCGACTATTGCCCCGCGCCCGGCGCTCTGGTGAAATACGAAGCGACATCGCCTCGCTAAGTGGGGGCGCTCGGCGCGAGCCGGCAGCGGAACGGACGGAGACGGACATGGCGCGCAAATACAATCTGATGTCGTCCGACGGGCATCTCGAAGTGCCGCCCGAGCGGTGGGTCCACCGAGTGCCGGAGAAACATCGCGAGCGCGCGCCGCATACGGTTCATCTGCCCGATGGCGGCGACGCGCTGATGATCGAGGGGCAGCCGCTGTTGGAGGCGAATTTTCTCGATCTGCGGGCCGGCCGTGCCGAGGGGACCTGGCAACCCTTTGGCCTCAAGGTCGCCGACGCCGCCGGCACCGGCTCGCCGGAGCAGCGCGTCAAGGAGCAGGACCGCGACGGCGTGGACGGCGAGGTGTTGTTCGCGGCGATGGTCGCGGGGCCGGTCTTTTGGCGCAACATCAGCCACGACGAGGTCTACAAGGCGGTCATCCGCGGCTACGACGACTGGCTTGCCGAGGAATATTGCGCGGTCGCACCCGACCGGCTGATCGGCATGGGTGTCATCCCGATCACCAATGTCGATGACGCAATCGCCGAGATGAAACATTGCAAAAAACTCGGGCTGAAAGGCGTGCTGCTCGGTGCCTTGCCCAGCGCCAAGGGCTATCCGACACCCGAGGACGACAAATTCTGGGCCGCGGCGGTCGACATGGACATGCCGGTCACCGTCCATGTGCAGTTCTACCGCACCGGTGCCCGCGCATCGCAGCCGACCTTCAAGTATCCGAAAGAAGACCCGGTGATCATGCAGCGCCTGCGGCGGCCGTTTCTCGAATGGCTGTGCAATTTCGGCTTGGCGCCGGCGGTCAGCATTGCCCAGCTCGTGCTGGCCGGGGTGTTCGAGCGCCATCCAAAGCTCAAGATCTTCTTCGCCGAGACCCGGCTCGGCTGGGTCCCGTTTTGGCTCGAACACATGGATCTTTGGTATCAGCGCCACCTCGGCTGGGCCCAGGAATATCTCGGCTTCCAGCCGCTGAAGGAATTGCCCAGCCATTACGTACGCGACCACGTCTATTTCAGCGTGCAGTACGAGCGCGTCGCGGTCGAGGAGCGGGCGCATGTCGGCGTCGACCGGATCATGTTCGCTACCGACTTTCCCCATATCGAATGCGAGTGGCCGAATTCGCGCCCGCTGATCGACAAGATCTACGCCGACATTCCCGAGGCCGACAAACGTCGGATCTGGGCCGACAATTGCGTCGAATTCTTCCACCTCGACCGCACTAACTGAACGCGCGGCAGATTCCTGACCTTCGGCCGACGGCGCTCGACGACTTGTCGCGGCGTCGAAAGGGTGAGTTGATTTGTGGCGGCGGTAGCGCATAACCTTTGGCGCAAGTGGCACGGCCATGGCTCGGGGGAGAAACGCATGCGCTGGCTTTTTTCAATCGCATTGGGGGTGTTGGCAATGGCGCTTGCAGCGGGCCGGACCGCTGACGCCGCGGAAGCCGCCGGCGCAGTGTTCAGCGTGACCTATTTCGAGGCGGCGGCACCCGATGTCGCGAAAGTCGCGGCAGACGTTCGGCAATTCGCCGTGGCGAGCCGCAAGGCATCGGGCAATGCCGCGTTCGAGGCTTTTCAGGAGATCGGGCGGCCAAGCCGCTTCGCGATTTTCGAGGCATGGCACGACAAGGCGGCGTCGGACGCGCACAACGCCGCGGCACCCGCCGTCGCCTTTCGCGACAATCTGCAGCCGCTCTTGGTCGGCCCGTTCGAAATCCGCACCTTCAGCGGGTTCGCGGTCGCCGAGGCGAGCGAACATGGGGGACCGGCGGCGGTTTTTGCCCTCACTCATGTCGATGTCTTTCCGGCCGGGAAAGACCAGGCGGCTGCTCTCGTTACGGCGCTGGCCGAGGCCGGCCGCAAATTGCCGGGAAATTTATGGTTCGACGTATTGCAGGTAGACGGCCACGCGAACCATTTCACCTTGGTCGAAGGCTGGCGCGACCACAAAGCCTTTGACGCGAGCCTGATGGCGGCCTCGACCCGCGACTTCCGGCAAAAAATCACCCCGCTCGAAGGCGCCCTCTACGACGAGCGGCTCTACCACGCGCTGCCGTAGCACACGGCCCGGACGAGAAACGTCAATACCGGTTCCTATAATTTCGCGCATTCCGGCGGCTGTCACAAACTCCAATAATGGACGTGTTGCGGCACCCGGTCGCGGGCGACCGCTGATTTCACGTCGACAAAGACGCCGCCCGGCGCGAGCGCCGCGAACAGGCGATCCCAGCTGGGCTCGCCCAGTACGCGGTGAGGCACCGCCAGGATCAAACCGTCGAGACGGCTGAACCGCTCGAGCGCCACCAGCTCGATGCCGTATTCGCGCCGCGCCTCGTCGGCGTCGGCGAGCGGGTCGGTAACCAGTGCGGCAATGCCGAATTCGAGCAATTCGGCGACGATGTCGGGAACCCGGCTGTTGCGCAGATCGGGCACGTCTTCCTTGAAGGTGATGCCGACGATGCCGATGCCGGCACCCTTGACCGGGCGTCCGGCCGCGATCAGCAATTTAACGAGGCGCTGGGCGATAAAGCCGCCCATGCCGTCGTTGATCCGCCGGCCGGATAGGATCACCTGGGGGTAATAGCCCACCGCCTCGGCCCGCGCGGTCAGATAATATGGGTCGACGCCGATGCAATGTCCGCCGACGAGCCCCGGCGTGAACGGCAAAAAATTCCATTTCGTGGCGGCCGCCGCCAACACCTCGCGGGTCGAAATGCCGAGCCGATCGAAGATGATCGCCAGTTCGTTCATCAACGCGATGTTGAGGTCGCGCTGCGTATTCTCGATAACTTTCGCGGCTTCGGCGACTTCGATCGAACAGGCGCGATGCAAGCCGGCCTCGACGATCCGGTCATAGATCGCGGCGATCCGCTCCAGCGTCTCCTCGTCCTCGCCGGCGACGATCTTGACAATGGTTTCGAGCCGGTGCCGCTTGTCGCCGGGATTGATACGCTCGGGCGAATAGCCGAGCTTGAAGTCGATCCCTTGCCTCAACCCCGAGGCTTGGGCGAGCAACGGCCCGCACACCTCGCGGGTAAGCCCGGGATAAACCGTCGATTCGAAGACGACGACCGTTCCCGCCTTGAGCCGCGGCCCGATCAACCCGCAGGCATTGGTCAACGGCGCGAGATCGGGGCGCCGTTCGGCATCGATCGGGGTCGGCACCGTAACGACCACAAAGCTCGCCGCCGCCAGCGCATCGGGATCGTCGGTCAGGCGCAGCGTCGTGTCGGCCAATTCAGCTTTGCCGACCTCGCCGGTGATGTCTTGTCCCGCGCGCAAGGCTGCGATCCGCCGCGGCGCGATGTCGAACCCGAGCACCGGCGCAAATTTTCGCGCCAGCGCCAGCGCTACCGGCAATCCGACATAGCCGAGCCCGACGACGGCAAACCCGCGTTCCATGCCTGCCCCGTACTTCCGGCGCTTTTGCCGCGGGCCGAGGTCACCGCGCCGTCACTCAAAGCGCACCCCTCGCCGCTCCCGAAACTTCCGCGAGGATAATTAAAAAGCCCTTCGTTTACCCGGAATTTCTATCCCGCCCTAAGTCAGACCTCGTGATGGAATTCATGATCCGGAGGCAATCGCAAATTATCCCGACGCCATCCCGGCCAAAGCTCCAGGACCCACCGCTCCAGCACCCCAAACTTCTCAGGCACTGAGCCAAACTTCTTTCGCACTGACATTGTCTTGGCGACAATCACCGCCTCGCGCGGCGAACATGGACCCCGGCTTTCGCCCGGGCGACGAGCAAGAGACAGCGGTGAGATACAATCACACGCTCTCAGTTGATCTTGTGGTAATGCTTGTACCAGGCAACAAAGCGGGCGATCCCCTCTTCGATTGAAGTCTTTGGATCGAAACCCAGATCGCGGCGGGCGGTTTCGATGTCGGCGAAGCTCTCGGCCACATCGCCCGGCTGCATCGGCAGCAGCTCTTTTTTTGCGGTGCGGCCGAGCGCCCGTTCAATGACAGCGATGAAATCGAGAAGCGGTTCGGATTTCTGGTTGCCGAGGTTGTAGATCCGGTGAGCGACCTCATCCTCGGCGTCCACGGGTGCTGGCGGATGGTCGTGTGCTGCGATCGTGCCGGCGACGATGTCGTCGATATAGGTGAAATCGCGCGCCATCCGACCTTCATTGAACACTTTGATCGGCTGATCGCCGAGGATCGCCTGGGTGAACAGCCACGCCGCCATGTCCGGGCGCCCCCACGGGCCGTAAGCGGTGAAATAGCGCAGCCCGGTCGCCGGCAGCCCATAGAGATGGGAATAGCTGTGGGCGATCAATTCGCAGCTGCGCTTTGAGGCTGCATATAGCGACACCGGCTTGTTCACCGGATCGTCGACGCTCGACGGCTGTTTCCGATTGGCGCCGTAGACTGACGAAGACGACGCATAGGTCACCGCACTCAGCCGATCGATCCGACGCGCCGCCTCCAAGATGACGACGGTCCCCATAATGTTCGAATCGACATAGGAATACGGGTTTTCGAGCGAATGGCGCACACCGGCCTGCGCCGCGAGATGAATAATGCCGGTGAGGTCCTTGTTGGCCGCGACCAAGGCCAATACGCCATCGCGGTCGGTGAGATCCAGCCTGACAAAGGCGAAGCCGGGCAAGGCGCGCAATTCGGCGAGCCGCGCCTCCTTCAACCGAGGGTCGTAATAATCGTTGACATTGTCAACGCCAACGACCCGGTCGCCTCGTTGGGCCAAGGCCTTGGCGGTATGGAAGCCGATGAACCCGGCAACTCCGGTGACGAGGATCGACATGAGGGTCCTGTGAATGGCCGATCGCCTGCCCTATCGTCTGGCCGCAATGACGGCAAGCGGTATTTTTTGGGCCGACCGCGCCGCCAGCGTCAGCGCCAGCCCAACTGATCGAGGCGGAACCGGAGCCGCCAACAAGCGCGGTCGGCGTCGCCGGCTCGCCTTGCGCGGCCATCCTACGAGTGTTGTCCCGACGGTCACTGCGTCAAATTACGAGCCGACGATTTCATTTGGGTAAAGACCGCGGGCGCATCCGGCGCCGGATGCGCGGTTACGCTGCACGGACGCGCCCTGCTTCCGCTGCCGCGGAGCGATTATTCGTTTTCGGCTGGAAATGCCGGGCTGCCGAGGCTTATCACCCGCTGCGCCGCAAAAGGTCCCGCCCCGTCCGCCTGAGTTTCTCCTTCCGTGTGTCGCCCCGACGATCATGCTGCAATGGATTTCGTATTCGTCGCTGATCCCGCCGAACCTGTTCATATTCCTGGCAATGGTCGGGGTCGCGCTCGCTTGGCGATCGCGCCGGGCCGGCCTCGCGCTGGCCACGGCGGCGGTGGCCTGCCTCTACCTGGTCGCGACACCAGTGGTCGGCTTTCTGCTGATCCGCGCCGCCGACAATATCGTCCGCGTCGTCCCGACCTTGCCGCTGCCTGCGCCGCCTGGCGCCATTGTCGTGCTGTCGGCGGAATATCGTCACAGCAATGTGCCCGGCGGGAGGGATATGGTCGGCCCGGTGACATTGGAGCGGCTGGCAGAAGCCGCCCGCGAACAGCGACGCACCGGCCTGCCGATTTTGGTCAGCGGCGGCTGGCTCAAGGACGCCGACGATTCTTTGGCCGGGATGATGGCCGAATCGCTGCAAAACGATTTTCATGTGCCGGTAAGATGGCGCGAGGAGCGCTCGCTGACGACATATGAAAATGCCCTGTACTCGGCCGCGATTTTGCGAGGCGCCGGGATATCCTCGGCGCGGGTGGTGACCAATCCTTGGCACATGGCGCGGGCATTCTGGTCGTTCTACGCGGTCGGCTACCCGGTCGTCGCGGCATCGCTTCGCGAGGGTCAATCGCTGGAGCTGTCGCCGTCGATTGTGTTTCCGCAAGTCCCGGCGTTGCTCGACAGTTACTACGCGCTGCACGAGTTGATCGGTCTGGCGTGGTATGTGGCCCGCTATGGCAAATGGTAGCAGCCCGCACTCGCCTCTGCTGATGCACGAGAAAACAGCCGCCCGCTTGACAGGCGCTCCCACGGGCGCATGCTTCCCGCCCCGGCGATTTCCGCGAAGGAGCCCGACATGATCAGTGCCGATCTCTCCGGCAAGACGGTGCTCGTGACCGGTGCGGCCTCGGGCATCGGGCTCGCGGCAACCGACATTTTCTCGCGCTGCGGCGCGTCCGTTGCCCTCAACCATCTGCCCGACGACCCGCGCGGGCCGGCCGCGGTCGAGCGCCTGAAGGGCGACGGACGCCGCGTCGTCGGTGTTCCCGGGGACGTGTCGCGCCCGGGCGACGCCGAACGCATGGTCAAGGGCGCAATCGACACGCTCGGCCGGCTCGACTTTCTGGTCAACAATGCTGGGACCCCGGCGACCTCGACCCCGATCCCGTTTTCCGATCTCGACGCGCTGACCGAGGATTTCTGGTCGACCATCCTGACCACCAATCTGATCGGGCCGTTCCGCTGCGCCCATGCGGCGGTGCCGGCGCTGAAGGCAGCTCGCGGTGCGATTTGCAACACCGCCTCGATCGCCGGGGTGATGGGGTCGGGCAGCAGCATCCCGTATGCGACCAGCAAGGCCGGGCTGATCAATTTGACCCGCAGCCTGGCGCGGACATTGGCGCCGGAGATCCGGGTCAACGCCGTGGCGCCGGGTTTTGTCGACAGCCCGTGGAACAAGGATTGGCCGTCCGACCGCAAGCAGGTCTCGATCGAGCGCACGCCGCTGAAGCGAGCCTGCACGCCCGCGGACATCGCCGAGACGATTTTCTTTCTGTGCGCTGGAGCGGCGATGATCACCGGGCAGACGGTTATCGTCGACGGCGGCTTGACCTTGTAGCACGGCGCACGGCCGCAATCGGAGGAAACGAGAGTTGAGCGAAGCAGCAACGATGAACGGTGCCCAGTGGCTGGCGCGCGCCTTGGCCGAAACCGGGATGACGCATGTCTTTTTTGTCGAGTCGGTCATGCGCCGCACATTGTTGGAGTTCGACGATCTCGGCGTCACCCGCATCCTCGCCCATTCGGAAAAGGCCGCGGCCTATATGGCCGACGGCTATGCCCGCATCACCGGAAAGCCGGGGGTTTGCATGGCGCAATCGGTGGGCGCCGCAAACCTCGCCTCGGGATTGCAGGACGCGTGGCTCGGGCGCACCCCGGTGATAGCGTTGACCGGCCGCAAGGAGCCGTCGTTTCAGCACCGCAACAGCTATCAGGAGATCCCCCACGCGCCGCTGTTTGCGGCGGTCACCAAATTCTCGGCGCCGGTCGATTCGACGTCCGAGTTGCCGCGGCTGCTGCGCCATGCTTGGCGCGCGGCACTCGCCGACACGCCGCGCCCGACCCATCTCGATTTCTGCGGTCTGCAAGGCGACGTGATCGAACTCGGCCGAACCGGCGACCCAACGGTCATCGATCCCGAGGCGCGGCGGATTCCGGCCCACCGGCCGGCCGCCGATCCGCGTGACATCGAGCGCGCGGCGGCGGCGCTGAGGGCCGCTGCTCGTGTCGTCATCATCGCCGGCGAGGGCGCCGCGGCGGCGCAAGCCGGGCTTGAGGTGCTGTCCCTCGCCGAGGCGCTGGCGGCGCCGGTCGCGACCTCGCTTGGCGCTCGCGGGATCATTCCGACGCGCCATCCGCTCTATGTCGGCGTTCCCGGCAGTTATTCGGCGCCTCCTGCCAACCGCATCGTCCACAGCGCCGACCTCGTGCTCTATGTCGGGTGCGACACCGGCGACCAGGTCACCTTGAACTGGACGATTCCGCCGCTCGCGACCAGGATCGTCCAGATCGATGCCGATCCGCTCGAAATCGGGCGCAGCTATCCGAATACGACCGGCATGGTCGGCGACCCCAAAACCTGTCTCGCCCAGCTCGTCGCGGCGATTAGCCGGCCGGCGCGCGACCGCGGCTTTGCCGACGAGGCGGCGCGGATCGTCGCCGATTGGCGCGCGACGATGGCGCCGCTGGTCGAGGACGACCGGGCTCCGATCCGGGTCGAGCGCCTTTGCGCCGAGGTGAGCCGGGCGCTGCCAGCAGACGGCATCCTGGTTGCCGACACCGGCTATTCCGGCATCTGGACCGGCACGATGATCGACTTCAACGGCGCCGGGCAGACTTATTTGCGCGCAGCAGGATCGCTCGGCTGGTCGTTTCCGGGCGCGCTTGGCGCCCAATGCGCCGCTCCCGACCGGCGGGTCCTGTGCTTTACCGGCGACGGCGGGTTTTATTACCACCTGGCCGAACTCGAAACGGCGCGGCGCTGCCGCATTCCGGTCACCGTCGTCGTCAACAACAATTCGGGCTTTGGCCAGAATTTGAGTGGGGTGCGGCGGATCGCCGGCAACCGGCCGGGCCGTGGCGAGGCGCTGGTGCGGTTTGGTCCGACCGACTTCACCGCCGTCGCCCGGAGTTTTGGCGTGCGCGGCATCCATGTCGAGCACCCGACCGAGATCGCGGCGGCGTTGAGCGAGGCGCTCGCCGCCGACGAGCCGATGGTCATCGATGTCGTGACCGATCTCGAACCGCGCGCCCCGGAGCCGTGGGTTCCGCCGGCGCACCCCTAAAGCGCTAGGCCGCCCTTCCGACCGGTCCGCCCGCGCACGCCGACGGCCGGCGGCGCTACCGCGTGTCGCTCAGCCGCCCACGCCGAGCCCGCGAATTTTCTCGAACACCGGATCGATCTGGGCGCGATAACCGGGACAGGTGGAGCGCGACAGCCAGAGCTGCTCAAAGTCGTTCGCGCGCGATGCCGGATATTGCTCGCGGAACGCGGTCGCAGCGCGCGCCGCCTCGCTTTTGCGTCCCATCAGCGACAGCCCCGCCATCAGAAACAGCTGGGCGGCACCATAGCTGGAGTTGCGTTCCAGCGACTTTTGCAACAGCCCAATCGCGACCTCGGTGCGCCCCAGCAGCATTTCGGCAAATCCGCCGAAGAAGAAAAAAACACTGTGGCGCCGATCGGTCTGATCAAAGCGCATGGCCCGCTCGACAGCCGGTAATGTTTCCTCTGCACGGCCGAGAAAGGCGGCATTATAGCCGGCGTGGCCATGGGCGACGCCGAACCTCGGATCGGTGGTCAGCGCCTTGTCGAAAGCTTCGGCCGCTTCCTCCAATTGGCCGCCGGCCGAGCACAACATGCCCTTTTCGCAATTGGCAAAGGCGTGATCCGGGGCCAGCGCCAAGGCCGCGTTGATCGCCTCCTGACCGAGTTCGAGAGCCACGGCGGCGGCGCTCGAATCGCCCCACCAAGGCTGACCGACGAGGTGCTGGCAGGTGCGAGCAAAACCGATCAGGGCTTCGAGATTTTGTGGATCGAGCGCCAGCGCGGCGAGAAACCAGCGCTGCGCCTCCGCGGTCAATTCCGGACGCATCTTGCCCTTGAGAACGCTCGTCGCCTGCCCCAAGCATTCGTTGACTCCGAGCTGTACCCCCGCCGCGGTCAGGGTGCGACGGCTCGCCTCGCGTAGCAACAGTGCATGGATCTCGCGCGAAACCTGACGCGTGATTCGGGTCTGGACTGGCTCGAACCCCGCGCTATCGACTTCGTAGCGGCGCGCCCAACGGTATTCGTCGGTCACGGCATCGGTGACCTGGACGTTAACCCGAAAGGTTTGCTGGCCGGCGCGCTGGGCGCTGCCGGTCACGACATATTCGATTTCCGAGCCGGCGATGCGGGATGGGGTGTCTTCTGCCCGCCGCTCGTCGGCGATTCGCGCCAGCGACAGGCCGCGGCCATGGCGCATAAGGTCGGTGACGAGATCGTCGGTGAACGCCTCCATCAAATACTGTTGTTCGGGATCGCCGGTCAGATTGCGCAACGGCGCGACCGCGACCGCGATGCTCGGCAGCAGACACGGCCATTGCATCCGCGTTGTGTCCGCGACCGGCGGCGCCGATCGGCTGGGACCGCCCCAGGGGGGCGTCCGGCCCGCTATTGTCGGGCGTTCTTCCGACGGGCGCTCGGGGGTGCGCGGGTTCGCCGGATCGACGATACCGCCCGAATGGGCAATTTCGTTGGCCAAAGCTTGGGTCTCGGCGTCAGGCGCCACGCCGAGCTCGCGTTTCAGGATCTCGGCGCAGGTGCGGTATTGCCGCAACGCCTCCGGCCGACGCCCGGCGCGGGCATAGGCGCGGATCAGGGCGCGCTGGCCAATCTCCGAGAGCGGATCGAGCCCGGCAAGGCGCCGAGCAGATTTAATTGCCGCTTCGTGCTCGCCGGCATCGTCCTGCAACGCCGTCAACCGCTGCAGGATGCCGCAAACGAGATCCAGCGTACGATCCCGTTCGCTGGACAGCCATTCCTGGAACGGCTCCGAGTCGATGACGAAATCCGCCAGAAATTCACCGCGATAGAGCTCCGCCGCAGTCGCTAGCTCCGACCGGTCCTTGGAGCGTGACAATTGTTCGAAGCGCTCGACGTCGGTCTCGATGTCCTGCAGCCGACAATTGGCGAATTCGGCGGCCAGGTATCGTCCGGCACTTTCGCCCAGCGTCTTGCGCAGCTCCAATAGGCAATTACGCAGGCTGTGGCGGGCCTGGTCCGAGCCCTGATACGGCCACAGCAGATCCGACAGCCGCTCGCGGCTGACTGGCCGCCCGCCCAGCGCCGCCAGATAGGCCATCAGCGCCCGCGCTTTCCTTGGGAGCTTGCCGAGCCGGCGTTGGTCGTTCTCGATTACCAGGGGTCCAAGAAGGCCGATCAGCAATCCCATAACTTTCTTCCCATTCATAGCCGAGGATCACAAGCCGATCAGGCTCATTTTGTCGGTGATTCCACGCGTCATCAATCGAATAATATTCGAAATACGCGGCGACCGTGGTCAATTGCCGGCCCAGCCGCCGCGATTGCTGTCGGCGTCCTTACGGTAGGCGTCGATTTTGCCCTCGAGGACGCGGCACAAAGCGTCGAACCCGCGGGCGCGCAACGGTGGCAACAGATCGTCGTATCTGAGCGCCCGGTGGTTGATCGGGAATGGGACGGCCTCTTCCCACAATTCGATCGGCGTCAGACTCGGACCGAGTGAGGGCGTCTCATCGACCCCGGCGGCCAGCAATTCGAGGCGAGTGTGCAAGCATTTTTCGCAGCGCCCGCAATTGGCTTTGCCGTCGGGGCTTCCCGGGCAGACCCGCAGCACGGCGAGCGCCGTTGGCCAACCTGCGAGGTCTCGCACCTTTTGAAGACGGGAAAAGCGCGAACCATCGTGAATGACAGTCACGCGCTGGCTCGACAGCAGCCCGTCTACCGCGGGATGCGAACCGACCGGGACGGGGGTCGCCACATGATAAGTGCCGCCAATGAACAGAAAGCCGGCTCCGAGGATGGCGGCGTGGCCGACAGAAGCCAGTGCCGCCCCACTATGACGGTTCGCCCAGAAACCTGACTTTGACGGCAAATGTCGCAGGTTGGTGCGGCACGGGAGCATGCGCACCCCAATTTCGGCAGCCACCGGTTCAAGGCACCGCAGCGCCGACCGGTAACGCTCGTTCTCCGGATCGCGGGCGCGCTTGCCGATATCAAAGCCGTGAATAAAGATTGCGTCGCGAATGTAAGCGGGGTCGTCCGGATGATAAAGTTGACGATTGCGCATCAATAAATGAAGGCTGTCCACCCCGCCGGACACTAACGCGACCGCGTGACGCGGACCATTTGCCGCCGCGCGCCGGCCGCTGACCACAGTTTCGATGTCTGGCGGCTTGGCGGACATACCGCCCCAGCTCGACCACCAAGCAAATGCGGTTCGCAGCCCTTCGACTAGCATCGGGCACGCCCTCCCCTCGATCCTTACCCGCGTCTCGCGGTGCAAAGCGGCAAGTGGGAAGCACGCGGCAAGAAACGCGTCCGGACAGGGGCCATCGCCGGCCGGCAGCAAATGGCCTTCCGCACCCGGTTCCGGAGGCTCGTCCACCGGATTATCAATCTCGAATGTGATTTCCTGAGCGGGAAAGTCGCGATCCTCCCAAACCACATCGGCGGATAAGATCCGCGCGTCCGGGGTCGTGGTGCAGGCAAGTTTGTTGATCAGCATTGGTCGATCATCCCCATCTGGTCCGGCGCGGCCCGGTGCGGGAGGGCGTGGGCCTTGGTTGCGCCGCCATCCTTTTCGCTAAGGTTATCGCGAGCAGCGTCAAAGAAAGGTCCTAAGCAGCGTCAGCGGAAATCTGCGCGAGAAATCTTAACCGGGGATTTCCACCTGCCGGAAAGGCCCCCGCTCCGTTCGATTTCGCCGGCGGCGACGGGCGCCCACGGCTACGGAATCGGCGGCCCGCAGACGGCGAGGCGATGGCGGCTGCCTCCCTCAATACGCAGCCAAGTTACCGCAACCCGAGTTTGAACCAACTTAGGTAAATATCTGTCAAATGCATTTTTGACGGACAGTTGACGACGTTGCCGACGGCTCGCTGACCGCGTGCAGGAAATGTTTGTGCCGGAGGGACAAGACAAACGACGGAAGCACATCAATGGGCATCACCAAATCCGATAGACAAGTGATGTTCCGACCAAGATCGCGGCCCGCTGATAATCACCTCTGCCACGCTCGGAGGACACCTCGACCATCGGCTGTCGAGCCGGTGCTTTGTCTCTTTGGCGGCAACGAGCGGGGGCATCGCCTCCGGCATAGCGGCCGGCGCCGCGGATACCTTGCTCCGAGCTGATACTGTTTTCGAACCATTTCGATCTTCTTGCCCGATCGAGCGTGTTCCCCGGCTCGCCGGAGGACGCTGCTGCTGTCACTCGCAGCGGGTGAACGGTCGTTCGCGGTGAGACCTGCACGGTGCGACGGAGAGGGCGATGCAGAGCTTCGGCGAGTGCTTTGTCGAGTTGAAGGACCCGCGCGGCCCTAACGCGAAGCGCCATGATTTACCCGAGATCCTGATGATTGCGCTGTGTGCGGTCCTGGCCGGCGGCCAGACGGCCGTTGACATGGCCGTTTTTGCCGAAGCCAAGCAGGAGTTCCTCGGCAGCTTTCTGCAGTTGAAAAACGGGGTGCCGAGCCACGACACCTTCAGCCGGGTGTTTCGGCAACTCGATCCCGATCAGTTCCGAGCATGCTTTCAAAGATTCATGGCGCGCTTTCGCGAGGCCTGTACCGGGGTCATTGCGATCGACGGCAAAGTGCTGCGGCGACCGGTCGACCCCGCCCATCCGGGTTCAGCGCTGCACATGGTCAGTGCATGGTGCTGCGACACTCGTCTGGTGCTCGCCCAGATTGCCACGACAGCCAAGACCAGGGAAACAACGGCAGTCGTCAAACTCTTGGATATGTTGACGTTGCACGGGAGAATCGTAACCGCCGACGCACTCAATTGTCAGCGGGATATCGGGGAGCGGATCATCGCGCAGGGCGGCGATTATGTTCTCGCCCTTAAGGGTAATCACAAGGCGCTGCATGCCGACGTCGTCCGCTTCTTCGCGGACGCAAGGCACGACCGCGCACCCTGCCATACGACCCACGACAACGATCACGGACGCATCGAGACCCGGCGCAGCCTCGTTTCCAGCGATATCGAGTGGTTGCAAACCCGCTATCGGTGGCCGGGTCTGGCGGCGATCGGGCGGGTCGTCCGCATCCGCCAGACAATCGACAAGACAGTGCCCAGAACCGCGACCGAGACCGCCTACTATCTGCTCAGCACGCCGCTGTCGCCGCAGCGCCTGGGTCAGGTTGTCCGCTCGCATTGGGGTGTCGAGAACCGCCTGCACTGGGTCCTGAATGTCGTGATGAACGAAGACCAGGTCAGGAGCCGCCGCGACAACAGCCCCTACAATCTAGCAATTCTGCGTCATATGGCTCTCAACCTGATGCATAAGGATCGCTCAAAGGTCTCGCTCCGCGGCAAATTCAACCTAGCGGCCTGGCGCGACGATTTCTTGGTAAAGCTGCTTGCGCAAGCTTGAGCGGATCGCCGATTACCGCGGATGCTTTAGGGGATGCTTCCTGGGGTAGAAACATATAATTAATCTCGTGCCAAGATAGTAAGTCCCTGATCGGCACATGCCATGCTGACTCGCGGGGAGCTCGATTGCCGTTCGACAACGCGCGATCACTCGTTATCGAAGCGGCCGACGGCCCCGATTGCGCCGCGGTCGAAGGCGCCGCCGCGCGGTTTGACGCGCCGCATCCCTACCTGTTGTTCGGGCCGACTGCGCTGCCCGAGATCCGCCGCCGCGCCGCCGCCAACCCAAAGTTGCAGGCGAGGTTTGCAAAATTGCTGTCGGAGGCGTCGCCGCCGCCGCTGCCGCAGGAGCCTCGCGCGGCACTCAAGCGTCGGGCGCGCCGCCTGATCAACACTGCGTTCCTCGCGTTGACCGCCGAGGGTTCAATCGCCATACCCGCCCTCGCGGCAACGCGCCGCGGGCTCGCCGAATTTGCCGCGGCGCCAAGCTGGAAGGAACGGCCGGTCATCCGTTCATTCCTCGATTGCGCCGAAATCGCGGTCGCCGTCGCGCTTGCCTATGACTGGCTCCACGACGAATTGACCGCTGGGGAGCGCCGGGGGACCGAGGACGCAATCCGGCGCAATGTGCTCGAGCCTGCGCTCGCCGCTTATCAAGACCGTTCGCTGCTATGGCCGAGGCGGCGGGACAACTGCGCGCTGGTTTCGAATTCCGGCATTCTCGTCGCTGCCCTTTCGGTCTTGCCGCGATATCGGCTGCTCTCGACGGATCTCGCGGGCCGAAGCGTGGCCTCGGCCTGGAACGTCTTTTCCGGGATGGCGCCGGACGGCGCTTGGCGCGAAGGTCTCAGTTATTGGTCGCTCGCGATGCGCCATGCCGGTCTGATGATAGCGGCGCTGGAGAGCACGCTGGGCGACAGCTTTGGTCTTGCCGAGCGGCCGGGCTTCGCCCAAACTGGCGACTTCGCACTACATGCCGAAGGTCCGTTTGGCGCGGCCTTCAATTTTGGGGATTCCAATCAGCGATATGACGCCTCGCCGCTCGTTTGGCTCGCACACCGCTTCGCGCGGCGGATTGACGGCTGGTTGGCGACCGGCGGCGACGGCTGGTCGCTTCCCTTCACGGCGATTTGGCCAAACCGCGAGCGGGCTTCGCCGATGACGCTCGGCCTATCGACCGGTAAGGTCTTTCGCAGCGCCGACCTCGCTTGCTTTCGCAATACCTGGTCGTGCGATCCCGCGGCGCGCCCGGTTTATCTGGCGATCAAGGGGGGCAATGTTCCCACCAGACCCGGTCATTCGGCGGCCGCGCCCGAAGACATTATCCTGCACAGCCAGGCCGATGCCGGCACTTTCGTCGTCGACGGGGCGCGGCGTCGCTGGGTTCTCGATTTGGGTCCCGACGACTACGATCTGCCGGGGTATTTCGAGCACGGAACGGACGGGCGGTCGGGACGGCGTTGGCAGTATTATCGCTCGCAGGCGGCGGGTCACAACACGCTGTTGATCGGTGGGTGCGACCAGATCCCCAACGCCCCGGCGACCATCGTCGGCAGCAGCGTCGAGGGTGAGACCAAATGGGCGGTGCTGGATCTGTCGGCGGCCTATGCGCAGCCGCACGGGTTGATCCGGCGCGGCGCCGCACTGCTCGGCCGGCAGGTGATCATCCAGGACGAAATCGATCCCGCGGTGTGCGGCGAGATCGTGTGGACGGTCCATACCGCCGCCGAGCCGGTGGCCTTGGCCGGGTCGTTCGCCCGCTTTCGCGACGGCGACGACAATTTCGCCGCCCGTATTTTGGAGCCGGCGGGCGCCCGCTTCGAACTGTCGCCGCCGCCGCCGCCGCGTTCGTTTGCGCCGGCGGACCTGCGGCGCCTGCACGGCCGGCCGCTCGGCGATGCCGGCGCCGTGTCCGAGTTGGCGCGACGGGTCGACGATGCCGGCGAGCATGCCGTCGGAGCTGCGATCCGACGCTTGCAGATCGTCCTGCCGCCGGGAACCCCGCGGCTGACGGTCCTGCTGCTGCCCGATTGCGACGGCAGCGAATTGGCCTTGCCGGTAGCGCCGCTCGACCACTGGCTCGCGCGGCGGCCGGTGCGGTTGACCGGCGTCCCACGCCGCGGTTGCCGTGCCCGCGGCCTAATCGCCGCCGGTAATGCGGCCGCCGTAAGGTCAATGAAATCGACAGTGCCGTATCATCGATCGATTTCAGCGGCCGGACGCGAACATGCCTGAGCTTTCCGAAGACCGCTCGCTCGCTGCCGACGGTTTTAGCGTCGTACGCCGCAGAATCGTGCTGCTGAGCCTGACAGCCTCCTCGTCATTGGGACTTGTGGCCTCGACGATTTATGTCCCGTCGGTCCCGGCGATCGCGCATAGCCTGCACACCTCGATCGCCCGCGTTCAGCTGACCTTTGTCGGTTATCTGTTTGCATTTGCCGTCAGCATGCTCGTCCTCGGGCCGTTTTCGGATCGCTTTGGGCGGCGGCGGACGGTGCTGTGCGGCCTCGCGCTCAGCGCCCTCGCCAGCCTGCTCTGCGCCGCCAGTCCGACGATCGAAGTGCTGATCGCCTCTCGCATCCTGCAGGGGATCGGCGCATGCGCCGGGCTGGTCGTCGGCCGCGCCCTGACCCGCGAGATCTGGGGCCCGGAGGCGGCTGCCCAGGTTATCGCCGGGCGGGCGATCGCGGCCACCCTGATGCAGGCGGGCGCGCCGGTGCTCGGGGGCTATCTGCAAGCCTCGATCGGTTGGCGGGCGAATTTCGCCGCGGTCGCGTTACTGGCCTCCTTTGCGATGGTGTTGATGGTCCGCTTTGTCCCGAGCCGTGGGCCGGCCTTGCATCGGCGCGGTGACGGCCAGGGAATTCTCGCGAGCTACCGGACGCTGATCGCTACTCGGCGCTTTATCGGTTATGCGTTTGCCGCGGCCGGCGCTCACGCCGGTTTTCACATTTTCGCCGCCGGCGCTCCGGCGGTGCTGATCGGCAGGCTTGGGGTCACGCCCGAGCAATACGGCTATTACGCCGCGCTGCCGCCATTGGGCTTTCTGGTCGGCAGCTTCCTGTCGAGCCGCCTGACCGGTCGCCTCGGCGTCAACGGCATGATTCGGATCGGCTCGACGGTGCTGATTCCCGCCGGGCTGGTCATGCTGGCGCTCGCCATGTTTCACATCTCCGGTTCTTTTGCCGTCATTGGCCCGATGATCTTTGTCTGCTGCGGCAGCGGGCTGATCACGCCAAACGCCACCGCCGGCAGTCTCGGGGTCAATCCGCGGACCGTCGGCGCCGCCTCCGGGCTTGGCAGCTTTATCCAAATGACCGGGGCGGCTGGCGCTACGGCGGCGCTGTCGCTCGGGCCGAGCGGCAGCCCGCTCGTTCTCGCCTTGGTTGTCGCCTTTGCCGGGCTGTTCTGCGTAACCTCCTTCGGCTCGTTGATGCCGCCGCCGAGAATGTCGGCCGAAGCGACCATGCGCGCCCGCGTCTGAGCCAAACCGCGGTGCCGCCGGCTGCCCCGGCAAAAATCCTTCCGGCACCGCGCGGCTGGACCCCACAGGCCTCGCTTGCGGCCCGTTATCCGGCGATGGCCTCATTGTGCCGGACGGCCCTGCCCGAGATCCGTTCACTCGAGGCGCTGCTCGACCGCGACGAGGCCGCCGGCCGGGAGACCTCTCGCCCGCGCCAGGCGATCGGCGAATTGCATTGGCGACTGCACTACACCGGCGATGACGCCGCGGCCGAGGGAACCCTCGAACGGGTCCGCGCCCTTACCACCGGTGCCCCGCCGTCGACCTCCCCGGAGCGCGACGAGTGCGGCAGTTTTGGTATCGGAACCGATGTCTGGTTTCTAAAACTCGACGCCTCGGTCGACCGGATGCTCGCCGACGATTTCGACGCCGGCGGGGTTGCCCCGCGTTTTCTCGACCGCGTCAACGATCCCGATCGCCTCGGCGCCTATCTCGACAGCCTGCTTGTCTCGCGCCTCGCCGAAGACGGCGTCGACCGCCGCAAGGAGCTGAACTTCGCCACCGGTGGTCTCGTCCGGCTGATCTTGCGCCGCCGGCCGCCGGGCTATCCTTGGGACCCGCGGCTCGAAACCGTGATCCGGCATTTCGTCGTCGACTGGCAGGACCCGACAACCGGTTTTTTTGGCGCCGATTACGACATCGGCGGACGGCGCTGGCGCACCGTCGACCTCAGCCTGGCGTTTCATATGGCGCGGTATCTGGAAGGCCGCATCGGCCATTGGCCGCGGCTGATCGACACCTTGCTCGCGATCCGCGACGATCGCTACCCCAATGGCTGGCTCGACGACGAAGGCGTAACCAGCCACAACAATTATGATGTAGCTGTGCTGTTCGGGCTCGGCTGGCCGCAGATGCGTCCTGACCAGCGCCATCGCGCGCGGCGGGAACTCGGTCGCCTGCTGCACTGGTGCCTCGACACCGCGATCGCGCCCAACGGCAACGTGATCGCCCGCGCGGTCGGCGAATCCTTGCCCGAGAGCTACTATTTCACCACCGCCTTTCTCGACGCGGCCGGCTTTTTCGATCCCGCCAGACGCTTCTGGACCGCGCGCGAGTTTCCAGAGGCGCCGACGGTGCGCGCCGGACTCGAGGCCCGTATTCGCGAACTGCACCCGGCAAACCCGATGGCGCGAATGGCGCTCGCGCGGCTATGCCGCTGACCGGTGGATTTGGCCGCCCCCGATCCGTTAGGATGCCGCCCTGAACCACAAGACGAGGAACCGCACATGTCGACGACGCTCGAAGGCGATGCCCACCACGATATCCGCGTCGAGGATGTCGAATACCAGCGCCAGGGCGGCCGACCGATGCTGGCGCGGCTTTATCGCCCGCGGGGGACCGGCCCGTTCCCGGCGGTGCTGCAGGTGCACGGCGGCGCCTGGGTCAACAAGGACCGCACCGACAACGACTTCATCGCCAAGGCCTTGGCGGCAAATGGCATCGTCGTCGCGTCGATCGATTTTCGCATGCCGCCCGAGGCGCCCTACCCCGCCTCGCTCGCCGACATCAATTTGGGCGCCCGGTGGCTGAAGGCGAACGCCGGTGAATTCAGGAGCCGGCCCGATTGGGTCGGAAGCTTTGGCACATCGAGCGGCGGGCATCAGGTGTTGCTGGCGGCGATGCGGCCCGACGACCCGCGTTACAGCGCATTGTGGCTGGCCGACGCGCCGGCGCTCGACGCCAGGCTCGCATTCGTGATCTCCGGCTGGGGTGTCCTCGACCCGCTGTTGCGCTACGAGCTCGCCAAAAAGGCCGGCAATGCCGAACTGATGGAAAACCACCACAATTTCTGGGGCGACGCGGCGGCGATGGAAGAAGCCAACCCGCCGCGCATGCTCGACCGCGGCGAAAAGGCGGCACTGCCGCCGGCGCTCGTCTTTGGCGGCGACAAGGACGAATGGGTTCCGGTCGAATTGATGCGCAAATTCGCCGCCGATTACCAGAAGGCCGGCGGCGACGCCGAGCTGCAGCTCTACGAGGGCGCCAATCACGGCTTTATGACCGGCAAGCCCGACGCCCCCTACGCCGCCCCCGCGATCGACCGCATGACGGCCTTTATCCGCAAGCATACCACCGGCTGACCCCGCAGCCCGGCCCGTTCCGCAGGTAAGGGAATGGGCCGCGCCCGGCGGACGCACCTGCAGAGCGACGGCGGCGAGATTCCCGTGTTAACGGGAAACAACCGCGAATTTTTCTGGAAAAGCCCCGTTCGGTCAAAAAATACCGTTCCTAATCAGATACTTGCAGGTGAATTCCCGTCGCAGCCAAACGGGAATTTTGCCTGCCGTAACCGGGAATTGTTTGCAGCGAACCGGGAATTATCGGGATAAGCTCCTTGGCACCGCCAAATCGCCGCTCCCAGCCGCGTCGCAACATCGGCCGCCGTCTGCGCCCCCGACCGAAAGGCTATTCAGCTGCCGCTCCCCGCAATGGCCTGAACGACCACATAGCATGCGATTGTGGCAATTCTATCGGCGTCCCACCAGCGGCTGTCCGATATCCGGCTCACGCTTCCGGCTTTGGCTACCGCTCTAGACGCCGCGCGCGGTCTCGGCGATCAGCCAGTCGACAACGGCTGAGAGGGCTTGCGCCCGGCTGGCGCCGGCGGCGATGGCATCGTCGAAGACCTTGATTTGGCGATGGGCGCTGGTGCCGCGGGCGAGGATCTGGCGGGCGTGCCATACCTCGGCTTCGCAGCCGAAATGGCGGGCGTCGGGTGCGATCAACAACAGGATTTCCTCGAGCAGATCGGCATACGGCACGATGGCACCCCGGCCGAAATCGACGAGGCCTTGGTCGGTGCCGTAGCGCTGCGCCCGCCAGCGATTTTCGTCGATCAGCATGCGCGCATAGAGGCGCCAGCGCTGATTTTCCCGCTTCAGCCGCCACAGCATGCGTAACAGGCAGCGAAACAGGGCGGCGATCGACAGCGAATCCTCAAGGGTCGTGCAGCTGTCGGTAATGCGCATTTCCAGGGTCGGAAAGCGCTCGCTCGGGCGCAGATCCCACCACAATTTGGTCGCGTCCTCGATCAGCCCGGCATCGGTCAGCACCGCGACGTGGCGGCGGTATTCGCCCCAGCTGTCAAAGCGCTCGGGCATGCCGGTGCGCGGCAATTCGTCGAACACCGCGAGGCGGTAGGATTTGAGCCCGGTATTGTCGCCGCGCCAGAACGGCGAGGAGGTCGACAACGCCAGCAGATGCGGCAGGAAATACGACGCCTGGTTCAACAAATCGATGCGCAATTCGTCGTCGGGGATGCCGATGTGGACATGCAGCCCGCAGATCGCGAGCCGGCGGACGACCCCCTGCAGATCGTCTCGCAGATCGGCGTAGCGGCGGCGCTCGGTGGTTTTCTGCGCGTCCCAGCGGGCAAAGGGATGGGTCGCCGCGGCGACCGGGGCCATGCCGTGGCGGGCGGCGACCGCGGCGACGGTGCGGCGCAGGCGACGGAGATCGGCGCGCGCCTCGGCGAGGCTCGCGCACACGCGGGTCCCGATCTCGATCTGCGAGCGCAGAAATTCGGGGCTGACCTGGCCCGCGAGCAACGCCTCGCAATCGGCCAGCATCGCGTCCGGCGGGTCCTCGACGACATCGCGCGTCGCCCGATCGACGAGGAAATACTCCTCCTCGATACCAAGCGTGAATTCGGGTTCCGCCGCCGCCATCGACACCCCCCGCTGCCGCATTCCGTTGCTGCTGTCGAAGCTAGCCGATCAGCCGCCCGCTCGCCATATCGGCCACGGAAGCCGATCATCCCGAGAACGGGACGAGTCTTGTCTTTGGCGCATAACCGGTCTACTGGAAATTCGGTGCGCTATTCCTACTTTGAGGCTGAGGTGAAAAACGGGTGTCGCCTAAACGATGAGCTGCTATAAATTCTTACATTCTGTGCATATAGATAAAATTGTGATTGACGGCACCGTCACAATATCGAGCCTTTCCTATTATCGACAATTGGAGGAACCGCAATGGATCGCTGATCGTCTCGAAGGTTCGATAGAGGTCAACCTGACTGAAGGTCTTGTGGTGTCGGGTAATGAAGTATCTTCTTTCACCCCAGAAGGATTTCCTCTGCCAGTGAGAGCTGACACAGGGGGTAAAATTATCCTGGGAAACAAGGTTATCCTGAATTATAAACACCCAGATGTTTTTGTATATTGTGCGTCTCAGGGTGATCTTGCCCCCTTGACTGAGGCCATGTGCGGCGATACCAAAAACCCATATGATGCGTGCGTACGCATTGTAGATATGGAACTTCTCGCGCACCGCATGTTTTATCGTGGTCGTATATTAGAAATGGGCGGTACAAAAGTTGGCGATGTGTTTTCATATTTCCGTTGCGCCCCGGTCGAGTATTGCAATCTTTCTCTGGATCAGAAGACGATGACCACGCGTCCTCCGCCGCCTAGTCCTTTTGTAAAGCACCATGATCCATTCCCTCGGCAGCGTGAGGTTCGCATCGCGTTCTTTGAACCGCGTCAGGTACTCCCATCACAGACTCTTACAATCAAAATCCCCCGCCCGAAGGAGATATTCATTGAGGAAATCCGAGGTATCTCCGGTTCTACATCAACCGGCTTGGGCACACCGTGAAGACGGCCCTAGATGTTGTGTGTCTCCCGCCGCCCGTGCTTACAGATAAAGTATAAACACTATTATGACGAAAAATTTCAGGTATCAAGAAACTTGAAATTGTCGAGCTTAAATTTTAGTCATTTGCGACTGCGTAGTCCATACAAGATCATCGGTAGGTCCGAGATCGGCAGTTATACTTGGTAACCGCGCTTAGTCGGAACACGTGTGGGCACAACCTGTTGAGCGGTCGCTACGCCCGAAGGGCCGCACATCGAGAAAGCTGTGCGTCTTGGCGTCCCTTCCCGTGCGCGCGGCGACCAGAGCTTGCGCCGCATGGAAGGCCGCCAGGTACGCATTGCGCGCCGCGTCCTCGGCAACGCCCGCCGCGAGAATAATCCGGGCGCGCGTCAGGCATTCCCGCGCCTTGTCGAGATGGCCGGTAGCTTCGGGCGTCACAGATCGACGCCCTCGCGGCGAATCTCGCGCATCAGCGGCGTGCGTTCTTCGTAGGAGCCCGCCCGATAAGGCATGGCATGGATGAACGCTTCCTCGTCATAGAGGACGTCGGTGACGACCGGGATGATGCGGTCTATTTCCTGCCAGCGGTCGGTAAGATCTTTGAGAAAGATAGCGATATCGTAATCCGAGTCGTCGTGTGCGTCGCCGCGGGCGCGCGAGCCGAACAGCACGACCCGTTCGATGCGGTCGCCGTAGATTTGGTCGAGTGCGGCGCGGAAGCGCTTGAGGATCGGGTCGTCGACGGCGGACAGCATCGAAGGCACCTTCGGCGGACACATGAGGCCGGTTGCGCCCGAACGATAGCACCCGCCGGCGAAATTGGCGGCATTATCACGTCGCGTCTCGTGCCGGGCCGGCTGCCCCCTGCCCGCCCCTTCCGGCTCGGCCGGGGACACCCTATCCTCGCATGCGGAACCCCTGCGGAGTGGAGGAAACGACACGATGACGGCGATCGGCTTTATCGGGCTCGGCAATATGGGGGCGCCGATGGCGGCCAATCTGGTCAAGGCCGGGCATCAGGTGACGGGATACGACATCGTGCCGGCCGCCATCGCCGCGCTCGCCGCGGCGGGCGGGCGCGCGGCGGCGAGTGCCGCCGAAGCCGTCGCCGCGGGCGATGTCGTGATCACGATGCTGCCGGCCGGGCCGCAGGTGCGCGAGGTCTATCTCGGCAATGGCGGGGTTTTGGGCCGCGCCCGCAACGACGCCTTATTGGTCGACTGCTCGACGATCGATGTCGAGACCGCGCGCGCGGTCGCGGCGGCGGCGCGCGAGGCCGGGTTCGACATGGTCGATGCGCCGGTCTCGGGCGGCACCGCGGGGGCCGCGGCGGCGAGCCTGACGTTCATGGTCGGCGGCGACGCGGCGGCCTTTGCCCGCGCCCGGCCGGTCCTCGACGCGATGGGCCGCACGATCGTCCATACCGGACCCGCCGGCAACGGGCAGGCGGTCAAGATCTGCAACAACATGATGCTCGCGATTTCGATGATCGGGGTGTGCGAGGCGTTCACGCTTGCGCACAAGCTCGGGTTGACCTCGCAGACCTTGTTCGATGTCGTCAGCAAATCCACCGGACAATCCTGGGCGTTGACCGGCTACTGCCCGGTGCCGGGGCCGGTGCCGACCTCGCCGGCGAACCGCGACTATGCCGCCGGATTTACCGCGGCGATGATGCTGAAGGATTTGCGGCTGGCGCAGCAGGCGGCGGGTGCCGCGGCGGCGCCGACCCCGCTCGGCGGGACGGCGGCGGCACTCTACCAGCTGTTTGTCGATGAGGGGATGGGCGGGCTCGATTTCTCCGCCATCTATCGCTTTATCGCCAAATCAGAAACTAAAATTTGAAACGAAGGCTTAACGATGCCCGCGCTATTCTGTCCGCGACCGCTCCCCTACGAGGCCGCTGATGAACAACAATTATCTCGAAGTGATTTCGCTGATCGAGCGGCTTCACCGCCATTTTCTCGAAGTGGTGAAGCTCGAACTCGAAGGGCTCGGCATCCATGACATCAACAATGTCCAGGGGATGATGCTGTTCAACATCGGCGAAGCGGAGATGACCGTCGGCGAATTGACCCTGCGCGGCTGCTATCTCGGCTCGAACGTCTCGTACAACGTCAAAAAGATGGTCGAGAACGGCTATCTGGTGCAGCAGCGCTCGTTGCACGATCGCCGCTCGGTGCACGTCCGGCTGACCGACAAGGGCATCAAATTGCGCGAGGCCCTGACGGCGATGCACGGCCGGCATTCGGAAATGCTGGGCCAGGCGCTGGTCGGCGCCGAGGATCTGCAGGCGACGACGGTCACTTTGCGCCGGCTCGAGCGGTTCTGGATCCGTGCCGGCGACATGATGCAGCGCCCGCCGCAATTCGCCGCCTGATTTTTTTGATGACCCGGGCGGCCGCGGCTGCGAATTTGCGCCGACGAATTGCGCTTACGAATTTGCGCCGACGGGGTTGCGGGGCGAGGTTGCGGAGGAGCAGCATGACAGCCGAGCTTATTCCCTTGGCGCCGGGGCTCAGCGCCGCCGGGCGGCTCGATGGGGCGGATATCGAGGCGCTGGCGCAGGCCGGGGTGCGCACGATCATCAACAACCGGCCGGATGGCGAAGACCCGGGGCAATTGCCGGCGGCGGAAGCGCGCAAGCTCGCCGAGGCGCATGGGATCGCCTATCACCATATCCCGATTACCGCGGCGAGCCTGACGCGCGCCGATGTCGACGCCTTTGCCATGGCGCTGGGCGAGGCGGCGACCCCGGTCGTCGCGCATTGCCGCAGCGGCACGCGCTCGACGTTGCTGTGGGCGTTGACCCGGCTGCGCGACGGCGCCGACCCGCTGATGTTGGTCGCTGAGGCGGCGCGCCACGGCATCGACATCGGCGCTCTGCCGGCGGTCGCGGCGCGGCTGCGCTGACGCGGTTTTCGATCACATCGGATCGTTATCCCCGCGAAAGAGCGGGTGGAGAAATTGGGCGCGGCGCAAAAAACGTCATCATCGGCTTCGTGCGTGCTTCGAGACGCGTCCCCAGTTCACGCCCGGGGCAGGCCCGGTGGACGCTCCTCAGGGTGAAGCAAGCCGATGATGACGTTTATGGAATTCCACATCGTGAGAAACCCGCCCATCGGTCCGGCCTACGGCCGGCGCGAGGACGGGCCCACGGCTGTCTCGAAGAAACTGCCCTCGCGAAGGCGGGGACGCAGGGCGCCGGTCCAGCCATTTGCTTCACACGCTCGAAAGCGGCGTGACGAGCCGATGGTGCGACCTGGCCGGATCACGCGCTAAGGGGCAACGCCAAGGAAATCAGGCGAACCGCGATCGGCGCCGCGTCCGCCCGAGCCTTGCCAATATGGCACCGGTGTCGGCGACGAGCGGCAATTGCCGCATATGGCACAAAACGATCGCGGCGAAACCCGCGACCAGCCACCACCAGACGAGTTCGCGGCCGAGCCAAAACAGGGTTTCAGCACGCGGTCGCAACACGTTCGGGAGCGCCGAGGCTGCCGCGCCAAAGATGCCGCGGATGACTTCTTCCCAGGCGACGAACACCACGGCGCCGATCATCCTCGCCAGAAATCGGCGTACCTCCACCGCTGACGCCGAGCGGCGCAGCACGAGCAGGCCCGGCGTCACCAGCACCAAATAGATGCCGCGGTAGTCGACATTCTGACCGACCAAAAAGCAGCCGGCGAGCACCACGGCGCCGACGATCAGGCATTCCACCTCAAACGGGCGCCAATCGGGTGAGGCCCGGTCGAGCAATGATAGAGTGCGCCGGGTTCTGGCTCCCGCCAGCGCGGTCAAAACCGCCAGCAGTGTAATGCCGACCAATCTGGTAAGGACCGGGTCCAGCAGAACCTCGGCGAGGCCGAAAGGCAGGTTCACGGCGGCGAACGAATCGG